>Ga0126376_10000335_pt1 | contig 22316 bp, 21 predicted proteins | sample PanSoiMetPlot_15_FD_92760 | JGI IMG/M metagenome (GOLD analysis project Ga0126376, IMG submission 92760) | Tropical forest soil microbial communities from Panama - MetaG Plot_15 | ecosystem: Environmental > Terrestrial > Soil > Tropical forest > Bulk soil | place: Panama | collected 2016-02-17
CCCGGCGTCGAACTGCGCGCCGAAGAACTCAAGATCCGCGCCGCGCACCAAGAGGCGGAACTCGCCATCAAGCAGGGCAAGGACAAGGCCGACGAGATCCAGAAGTTGAGCCAGTCGATCCTCAACCTCGCCAATGCCAAGAAGGCCGACAGCGAGGTCGACCAGGGTTGGTATGACCTGCACCTGACCAACCTACGGCATCAGATCGACCTGCTGAACGCCACCAACGAAGCATCACAAGCTGGACAGGACGTGGAGAAGATCGATTCGCCCGCCACCGTTGACAATGGAGGAGGAAACCCTGCGGACGCGGGTCAACTCTCTCAGCAACTTTCGAGCATCGGACCTGCAGGCATGGCGGCACCACCCAGTAACGGCGCTGGTGCTGACGTTCCTCAGTGACTACCGCGATGCCCTGTATGGCCGCGCGTTCAATGCGTTCCTGGCAGGCAAGCTGGCGGAAGAAGAGGGCGACCTCGTCGGCCAATACAACGTGCTGGGCCAGATACTCGAGCTGAACTGGGAGTCGCTGTGCCAGTTCTATTTCGCACCGGAGCTGATGGATGAAGGAAGGCAGGATCGCGACCGGGGACAACCGGACCTTCGTGGTGGAGGCGTGGAGCGGCCATAACAACTCAGGCTATGACCCGCTCGATGACAAGTGCCTCGTTCTGATGGACGAGCATGCCGACATCACCGGGGGCGGCGTCTACATGCCGAACGACTATGCCGACCGGCAGTCGCAGGCATCGGAAACCGGCACCATCGTGGCGCTCGGGCCTGCGGCATTTCAGTATGACGACGAGGTCCGCAGGAAGTGGATCGGACGCAAGCCCGAACCCGGCGACCGCGTCTATGTGACACGCTACAGCGGGCAACTGCTGCAGGGTATCGACGGTCGTATCTACCGGTTGATGTCACAGAACTGCATCGGCGCAGTGGCTCAGCCAGAAGCACTAGCCCGCATGATCGAAGCGCAGCGCGAGATTGCTGTGGAGGCAGAGGGCGGTCCCACCGTCTAAACCGCCCTCCAAGCCAACAGGGATGACCTTTCTGGGAGGAAACGTCACCCCTGCAATAGCAACTAACGATTGGGCGCTGCAATGTCAGATACTGAAACGGTCGCAAACGGCGAAGCGACCAACGTTGCGCCACCGCCTGAAGCGCCGGGTGCTGACATCGAGGCGCGTGCGCGTGCCAATGGCTGGCGACCGCTGGAGCAGTGGAAGGGTGATCCCAACCGCTGGGTCGATGCCGAAACCTTCATGCGCTACAGCGACGGCAACTACGGCGTGCTCATGGAGCGCAACCGCCGCATGGAGTCGCGCATCACAGAGCAGTCGCAGCAGATCTCCGAGATGCGCGACATCATGGTGCAGCAGAACGAGCGCATGCGGCGCGCCGAGACGGTCGGCTACAACAAGGCGAAGCGCGAACTGGAGACCCAGAAGCAGGAGGCGATTCGCAACGCCGATGCGATCGAGGTGCAGCGTATCGACCAGGAGATCGAGCAGCTCGGGCCGGATCCGAAGGTGCAGGCAGAGGTCGAGCGCCGCAACGAGGCCGCGCGTGCGCAGCAACCAGACCCAGTGGTGACCGATTGGGTGCAGGAGAATCCATGGGTCACCGCCAACGCCGCTGCCTGGGACATGGCGGTGGTCACATTAAATCGGGTGCGCGCCGAACAACCGCGCAGTGATCTGGCAACCCAGCTTGCGGAGGTGAGACGTCGAGTCATGCCGCTATTCCATCGTGAGGCACCTCGCCAAGCCGATGACGGCAACGGAAGTGGTGCGCCGTCACGCCGCGACGCACCACCGACCGTGTCCAGATCCGGCGCAGCGCCAGTGACGCGGGTGCAGCCGCGCACCTGGGACGCCATGCCGGATGACGTCAAACGACAATACGAGAAGGAGAAGCGGGCGCTGCAAGGAAAAGGCGAACCGCTCAGCAAGGAGGAGTTCGCCACCTATTACTGGGAACAGTTTGAGGAGACCGCCTGATGCCGCTGCACAAGTATCGCAGCCACAAGATCGTCGAGGCCGCGAAGATCACCGGAGTGTTCGACGAGCCGTTGCGTTGGATCCTCGACGGCGGGCCCGACCAGATCGAGGTGTCGCAACAGCTGGCAGAACGCGTGCCGGTGACCGACGGCGAGCGACTCGCGTTCGGCGGCTACTACGTGCGCTACGCCGACGGTTTCGAGTCGTGGTCGCCCGCAGCCGCATTTGAGGAGGGCTACAGTCGTGTCTGATCGCATCCCGCTGAATGAACACGCGCAGGCGGCGCGCACCCGACGCATTGCAGCTGAAGATCTCGCGCAGTCGCAGCAGATCGGCGACGTCACAGTCGATGCCGCGGTGCTCGGCGATGTCGCAACCGATGCCCTTGAGCGCCGCAGGCGAGAGCGTCGACCGTTCGGCTCGCTGGAGCAGAAGCTGAACTACCCGAACAGGCCCGGGTATCACAGACACTGGTTCAACGATGAACCCGGCAGGCTGCTGCGAGCCAAGGAAGCGGGCTACGAGCAGGTCATCGACGAGAAGGGCGCGCCGGTCAGCACCGTGGTCGGCATCGGTCGCGGCGGGCATCCGTTGACTGCTTACTTGCACGAGATCCCAGAGGAGTGGTTTAAGGAGGACATGGCGGCTCAAGAAGGAGTCGTCATGGAGCTAAGACGGCAGATCGAGCGTGGCGACTACCAGCGACCCAGTGGAGTCGATGGTCAAGCCAGATACGCAGGGAACATCTCGATCAGAGAGTCGACCCGCCGTTAAGACCACCACGGCACGCGCGGCCAGCATGTCGCAGTAGTCGGGCCGGAGCCAGAACACATTCCCCAACACACACGCGTTGTTTGCGCGCCGCTCGTGATGCGGCGCTGCACGCGCATGCGGGATCAACTGGATGGCAAACCCCAACACCCCGTATGGTTTGAGGCCATACGCCTACATGTCAGGAGCGCCGTATAACGGGGCTGTCAGGACCTACGCGGTCCCAGCCAATAATGGAACGGCGCTCTATTTTGGTGATCCGGTCAACCTGATCACCAACAGCTCCGACGGCAATGGCGTGCAGAACGTCGTCATCGCCACGGCTGGTGCGACCAACCAGGTGCTCGGTGCCTTCGTCGGGATCAGCAACAACGCTGGTCAGACGGTCATCACCCTGCTGCAGTCACAGACGCCGTATCTGGCGGCATCGCAGGCTGCATACGTTTATGTGACCGACGATCCGTTCCTGCTCTATGCGATCCAAGAGGATGGCATCGGCGGCGCGATGGTGTCGGGCGCATCAGGGCGCAACGCCGACCTTGTCTCCGGATCGGGCAGCACGGTGACGTCGCAGTCGGGCTGGCTGCTCGACAGCAGCACGCTCGGCACCGGCAGCACCAAACAGCTCCGCATCATCCAGTTGCTGCAGGAGGTCGATAACGCTGTCGGATTGAGTGCCAAGTGGTTGGTCAAGATCAACCAGGGCATCTCGGCCTTCACCAACTCGACCGGCACATAAGGGAGCACCAGTTATGGCTGTCATTACGACTGGCACGCACCCCAAGGCTCTCTGGCCGGGCATCAAGGCGTGGTGGGGACGTAGCTACAACGAGCATCCGGTCGAATATCTCGACCTGTTCGATCGGCAGACCTCCGACAAGGCATACGAGGAAGAGGTCGAAATCACGGGCTTTGGGTTGGCTCCGGTCAAGCCGCAGGGCTCGCAGACGTTCTACGACATCGAGGCGCAGGGCTCGATCAGCCGGTTCACCCACGTCGCCTATGCGCTCGGCTATATCGTCACATTCGAAGAACTGCGTGACGATCTCTACGATGTCGTGTCGCGCCGCCGTGCCAGCCAGTTGGCCTTCAGCATGCGGCAGACCAAGGAGAACGTGCTCGCCGGCACCTACAATCTCGCGTTCAGCGGCTCGGCGCTGGGTGGCGACGGCGTATCGTTGATCTCCAATGCACACCCGACGCTGTCCGGTAACCAGTCGAACCTGGGCACCGCGGCGGATCTGTCGGAGGTCGCGCTGGAGAACCTGACGATTCAAATTATGCAGATGCAGAACAACAGAGGCATGCGGATTTCCGGCTTGCCGATGTCGCTGCATGTGCCGCCGCAGCTCTTCTTCGAATCAAATCGCGTCTACAATAGCGTGCTGCAGAACGACACGGCCAATAACGCCATCAATGTTCTGAAGGCCACCGGCACGTTCCCCCGCGGCATCAAGGTGAATCACTACTTCTCCAGTGCCACGGCTTACTTCATCCGGACCAATGTCCCCAATGGCTTAACTTATTTCGAACGTGACGCAATCATGTTCGATCAAGACAATGATTTCGACACAAAGAACGCCAAGGCGAGTTGCTACGAGCGTTACTCGGGCTTCTGGGCCGACTGGCGGGCTTTGTATGGGAATCAGGGGGTCTGATGAAGCACAAGCCGCCGAAGAAGGGGTCGAAGGGGAAGTAATTCCCCACCCCTGACCTTTCGCTGAAAAGCGGGACTACCTCTGAGCCGCTCTGAAAGGACTCGCCGATGTCTGCACGCACTGCCTTCTGGGCACCCGTTCACCGCATCATGGGACGCGTTGCGCCGGGGAGCGGTGCAGCAGCACAGCCGCCGTTGGTCGCACCGTCGGTCGATTGTGCTGGCGCTGGCACGCAAGACGCGCGCTGGCCATGGAACAGCGGCAGCACCGCAAGTTCGCCCGAAGCTGTCGGTTGGTATCAGACCGGCGTGCATCCGGTGCTCGATGTGGTGCCAGCAACCGCGACCACGACATCGCTCGCTGCAGCACAGGTTCCTGTCGCAGCGACTCCACTGACACTGGTGTCGAGCAGCGGTGCAGGCATCGTGGTGTCGAACGCCGCGTGGGTGGCAATGCCCTCTGGCAACACCATCGCGTCGGGCTCGCTGTTCGTCGACTCGGTGCCGGTCTATCAGAAGTTCGGCGTCACATCGGGCGAAGCAGGCAACACCTGGTTCTATGACGCGGCGACGATGCTGTCGCGCTGCGTGCGGATCCACAGCGTCGGCGACGACTCGAATGCGACCTTCACGGTCGCGGGCTACGACATCTACGGCTATCCGCTCACTGCCACGGTGACCGGTGCGACCGCAGGCAATGACGCGGTCACCTTGAAGGCCTTCAAGGTCATCACCTCCATCACCCCGGCGGGCACGCTGTCGGGTTCCAACGTCTCCGCTGGTCTGGTCGATACGATCGGTCTGCCGCTCTACGCGGCGGGTGCCAGTTCGCTGTGGGGCTTCTGGAACAACTTGATCATCACGGGTGCGGGGACGTTCACCGCTGGCGTCACCACCAACCCCTCGACCGCGCTGCTCGGCGATGTGCGCGGCACGTATGTGCTGGGCTCGGCATCCGATGCGTCGAAGCGACTCACGCTGTATCAGCGCCCGTCGCTGGCCAACATGATCGCCGCCGGGATCAACGCCGGAATGTTCGGTGTGACGCAGGTCTAAGCCGCCATGGCAGATACCGTCACCAGCCAACTGTTCGACAACGGGCCGCGAATCTTCGTCTACAAGTTCACGTCGAGCAGCGACGGGACCGGCGAGAACGGCGTCATCAAGGTCAACGCCACGAGTTCGGGTCCGCTCGGCGTCTCGGTGCAAGGTCAAACCTTCTACCCAGGCATCCACCTCGCCATCACCGAGATCAAATACAGCGTCTTCGGTATGGGCCTGCGGGTGCAGTGGGAGGCGACCGCCAACTCCGACATGCTGGTGCTGCAGGCGACAGATCACTGGATCTTCCTCAACGAGCGCACGGGCTTCGGCGGTCTGACGCCGCCAGCGGGCCTCGCCGGGGCGACCGGCTCGATCGCGTTCACCACGGTCGGTGCAGCATCCGGCAGTGGCTACACGATTATCTTGACCGGCACGAAGAACGTGCCGCAGTCCTGATGCATGGGCATTCCACCGCAAGCGCGCAGGCGAATCTCGATCCCGCCACCGGTCGAGGAGTTCCAAGCGCCGGGTGGTAACGGCCTCGCGCTGCAGTCGCAGAACACATGCGCGAATTGCCGCTGGGCGACACCGAACGCGCGACCGAACAGCTTCAAGTGTCGGCGCTGGCCACCCGTCGTCAATCAGTCGCGCCCGGGCGAAGCGATCTTCCCGATCTGTGAAGCAGACGACTGGTGCGGCGAGTTCAGTCAGTGAGGCGCGGCTATGACTCTCACCAACTTCCCGAACGGAATTAAGACCAGCGAGGTCGTTACCGGCGGCAGCGGCGGCACGAGCGCAAGCATTGTATTCGCCACGGCGGATGCGACCGGCAACACCGGCAGCGTCACGGTCGAGAGCGGCGATTCGTCCGGTGGCAACTCCGGTGACGTCACCATCGCAACCGGCTCGGCGAGCGGCACGCGCGGCACCGTCATCATGGATGCGCCGACCTTCAGTTTCCCAGCCCCGGGTGCCACGTTCACATTCGGTGACGCAACAGATGGGCCTGCATACTTCACGACCGGCTTTTCTGGCGGCAGCAGCGGCGGCTTCGGGATACAGAGCAACGACATCGTCGCTGCGAGCGGAACGTCTGGCGGCCTGTTCTTCGGAACTGGGCAAGCTGGAGCTTCGAGTGGCAACTCTGGAACCATCAGCCTCTATACGGGGGATGCGGCTGCGGGCACGGCTGGCGACATACTGCTGTCGTGTGGATCTGGCTCGGACACCTCGCACAGCGGTCACATTCTTCTGCAGTCAGGCAAGGATGTCACCATCAACCTAATCGGCAGCGCGCGGGCGATCATCTTGGGTCTCCCCACCTCTGATCCGCATGTCGTCGGCGCACTGTGGATCGACGCCGCTGCCAGCCGCGTCATCAAGAGCAGCAATGGCTGATGGCGAACGATAGATGGTATAACCCGGGGGACTGGTATCAGTTAGATGACTTAAGCGGATTCAAGATCCGCGCGAGTCGCTCTCGCACCATCCCCGGCGGTCAGACAGGTCAGCTCGTTGTCGCACCGGAGCGCTGGGAGCCGCAGCAGCCGCAAGATTTTGTTCGCGGCATTGTCGACGACCAGATGGTGCAAGTGCCGCGGCCACGGCAGACCAATCAATTCACCATCCTCGCGACGTTCGTCACTGCTCCGTCGGCTCGAGGCACGGGCGTGATCACTGTGGACTCTGTCGACGGCTTCGCGGTCAACGACAACGTCCAGCTGATGCTGGATAGCGGCGAGAACTTCGTCACCAGCATCGCGGGCTTCAGCGGCAAGGAGATGTTCCTCGGCACGCCGCTGCCCTACAGCGTCGGCACGCTCTACGGCGACCCGCTGGAGAACACGCTGATCTTTCTGCAGCACGGGCCACCGCTGACCACCGGCTTCTATAACGACGGGCAAGTGCTCGCGATCTTGTATCCGTCGCTTCTCCCCACGGTGCCCTCCGGACCCGGCGGCATCTTCGATACCGGCGGCACGGTCGGCATCGAGCCAGGAGTCGGGCCGGGAACGCTGCAGCTTTTCTTCAATCAGGTGAGCCAGGGCTACCTGCTGAACATCGGTGGCGGGCAATTGCCGACATCGGCGAGCATCGCGAATCAGCTCTACAACAATGGAGGCGAAGTTGCGATTGCGTGACCTGCTCCTTGCAGCCGCCGCACTGCTGCCGCTCGCTGCAGAGGCGCAGACGCCGCCGACTCCGACCTACACCGCTGTCATCCTCAACCCGCAGACCGGCATCCCTGGCGCATCGACCGACGGCAAGTGCTGGACGCAGACCGATGGGCTGCATTGTCAATACAACGGCGGGCCACATGGTCCGTTCATTCCAGCGGGCAGCGTCATCCCGCTCACCATCGGCAACACCACGATCAGCGGCGGCACGACCGGACGCGTGCTGTATGACAATGGCGGGCTGCTCGGTGAACTGACCGCCGCCCAGCTGACTGCCGACATCAATGCGTTCAGCTCGTCGCTGTCTGGTGCAGCGCCTGCGAGCGGCGGCGGCACGGCGAACTTCCTGCGTGCGGACGGAACCTGGGCAACACCCGCCGGAACCGGCGTCACCGCAACCGGCTCGCCAGCCTCGGGCAACCTGACCAAGTGGAGCGGCGCGAACTCGATCACCAACGGCGATCTCAGCGGCGATGCGACCACGAGCGGCACGCTGGTTGTCACGGTTGCCAAGATCAACGGCGCAACGCTCGGCACCACGACGGCGACCAGCGGCAACCTGCTGATCGGCAACGGCACGCAGTGGGCCACCCAGGCGATGACCGGCGATGCCACCATCACGTCGGGTGGCGCGATTACGCTCGCGACGGTCAACAGCAACGTCGGCTCGTTCGGCGACGGCACGCATGTCGGCGCTTTTACGGTCAACGGCAAAGGCTTGATCACGGCTGCCTCAAGCGTGGCGATCTCCGGTGCGCCACCGTCAGGTGCGGCGAGCGGCGATCTCAGCGGTAGCTATCCTGGCCCGACCGTCGCCAAGGTGAACGCGGTCACCTATCCATCCGGCCCGTCGGCGAACACCGTGCCGGTGGTTACCAGCGCAACCAGTGGCGGCACGGTCACCTACGAGGCGGTGCCGAACGCAGCGCTCGCCAACAGCAGTATGACGATAGCGGGCCACAGCGTGTCGCTGGGCGGCACGCAGGCCATCGCGTGCGCTGACCTGTCCAACGGCGCAACGGGCTGTAGCACGGCAACTGGGACCAGCGGCGCGACCATTCCGCTGCTCAACGGCGCGAACACATGGTCCGGTGTCCAGAGCGTCAACAGCGGCGACCTGGCGCTCAAGGGTGCGACCTCTGGCACGATCACACTGAACGCCGCGGCGACCGCTGGGACGAGCACGATCACTCTCCCAGGTGGCACGACGGACTTCTCGGCGACGGGTGGCACATCGCAGTTCGTCAAGCAGGCGAGTGCCGGTGCTGCGTTCACCGTGGCGCGTCCAGCCTGCGCCGATCTGTCGAACGCGGCGACAAGCTGCAGCACCGACACGACCAACGCGACCAATATCACCAGCGGCACGCTGCCGATCGGCCAACTGCCGACCACCCTCGTCGACAGCAAGTGCGTGACCTGGGATTCGACGCTCGCCGTCACGGCGCAGACCATCGAATACGCCATCCCGTGGACCTCCTACACCGTCACCAAGATGCAGTCGGCGGTCAGCGGCGGTGGCAGCTACTCGGTCGCGGCCAAGATCAACGGCACCAACATCACCAGCCTGTCGGCGGTGAGCGTCAGCGGCACATCGAACACCAACACCTCGGCGACCGGCGCGAACACCGGCTCGGCGAACGACCAGATCACCATCGTCACCTCGTCGCCCAGCGGCACGATCAACCAGTCGTATGTCTGTCTGGTGTTCCAGCACTCGGCGAACTGATGCGCGCTATCGCTCTCCTGCTTGCGCTGTTGCTGCCGGTCCTGGCGTGGGGCCAGCCCGCTCTCGATGGCCACAACACCGGCACGGCGACCTCGGGCACCACGACCACCTTCACGGCGACGACGACCACCAACCCAGAGATCCTGATCGCTGTCGGTTCGGTGCGCGCCACCGGCACCACCAACCCGAACCTCACCATCGCGGGCTGCTCGCTCAGCTGGACGCAGCTCGGCAATGCTGGGCAGTTCAACAACGGCGTGCCGAAGGGCACCGGCACCTTCGTCTGGTATGCGCAGGCCAACAGCAATCTGTCTGCCTGCACCATCACCATCACCAGCGACCAGACGATTCAAAACAGCAGCGGGGCCTACTGCAGCTTCAGCGGCATCAACACCACCAACGCATTCGACCCGGGTGCCACGCCGGCGACCACCTCGACCAACTCGACCGCCAGCAGCACCGCTCTGACCGTGACGCAGAACACTTCGCTGGCGCACAGCACCATGGTGGTGGCGTTCGGTCAGGTGTCGGCCAACATGGGCGGCATCGGGGCCAATACCGGAGCGACATTGTGCGCCAACGTCACCAACAGCGGCGGGCTCAATTTCAGCAATGCGTATGTGGTGTATCGCCAGTTCACCGCTGCTCAGACCGGCATCGCCGTCGGTGCGAACGCGAGCGAGCCATATTACAACGCTGTCGGAACGGCGCTGACGGCTGACGCACCCGCCGGTCACTCGCGGCTGATCCAGTAGGAGTCGCAATGGCAGTTCAGACGACCACCGGCACCTACAGCAGCAACCTCAACACCTACCAGATCATCGCGGGTGCGCTGCGACTCCTTGGCGTGATCCAGGCAGGCGAGATCGTCGAGGCGGAAGAATACGAGGACGCCCTCGAGTCGCTGAACGCACTGACCAAGCATCTGCAGGCTGGCGGCATCCATGTCTGGTCCGAAATCGACGCGATGCTGTTCCTCAATGCCAATCAGGAACGCTACGTCATCTCGGGCTCGCCGACCTTCAGCAACGAGTCCGACGTGCTGTCGCACTTCACGCCGACCGTCGGCTTCGCGCAGACCGCGCTGACCACCACGATCACCTCCGGTGCCACCAGCTTCATCGCCGACTCGAACTTCAACTTTGCCTTCAACAACTGGGCTGGCGTGTGGTGCGACGACGGCGTCACCCGCTGGGCGCAGGTCGAGTCGGTGGTCGGCAACGAGGTGTTCCTGCAGAGCGCGATCGACGGCGCGGCTGCGAGCGGCGCGCGTATCTGCAACTACCAGCATGACCTCGTGCGACCGCTGAAGGTTCCAGCTGCACGGCGCTACGAGTTCGCCCAAGGCGGTCAGGTGGCGATCGAAATCCCGCTGATGATCATGTCGCGCATCGACTACGCCAACACGCCCAACAAGACCGTGCCAGGCACCGTCACGCAGTTCTTCTACGACCCCTCATTGAACGCTGGCACGCAGGACGCCTACTCGCCGACGCCTGGGATGAGCCAGTTCTTCGTGTGGCCCGCACCGTCCGACAACAACAGCGCGGTGCGCTTCACCGCACAGCGACCGCTGCAGGATTTCTCGACGCAGGCCAATTACGCCGACTTGCCGCAGGAATGGATCAGCACACTGAGATACGGGCTCGCCATCGAACTGGCACCCGAATACGACTGCAATCCGCAGCGATTCGAGATGATCTCGGCGGTCTACCAGCAGAAGCTGGCGGTCAACATGGGATGGGACCGCGAGCCCGAACCTGTAATGTTCGGCGTGTCGCAGTATCCATCGTGGCGGTCGTAATTGACTCAGGTCTTAGACTTCGTCGCGCAAAGCTACACGACCCACAGCCGACCGCTGAACGCGGCCAGATGCGTGAACTTCTTCGCCGAGATGGAGGTGCAGGACGCGCGGTCGAAGAGCCCCGTCGGCGTCTGGGGCTGCGCTGGCATCGCGCCGTTCGCCGTCACCTCCGACGACTCGATCCTCGGCATGGATGTGATGAATGGCGTGCTCTACGCCATCGGCAACAAGCACCTCTGGCAGATCAATCAGAACGGCACGATCGCCAATCTCGGCCAGCACCGGGCGAACCAGCAGATCTCGGTCGACAACAACGGCATCCAGTTGGTCGGGGTCGATGGTCAGACCGGATGGTATTGGCAATCCGGGGCCGGTTCGCCGACGCAGATCACCGACCCGAACTTCTTCCCGTGCTCGACCGTCACTTATTTCGACGGCTACTTCGCGTTCCCCAGGTTCGGCACCAAGGAGTTCTTCCTCTCGCCGATCTTCGGCATCACGCCGTTCGACGGCGCGTTGTTCGCATCGAAGGAAGCGACCTCCGACCTGCTGGTGGCCATCGCGAACTCGCACGAGCAGCTCTATCTGTTCGGCCAGGAGCGCACCGAAGTTTGGTATGACGCGGGCAATCCGCCGCCGACTTTCCCGTTCCAGCGCAGCGATGGTGCGATCATCCAGCGCGGTCTGCTCGCGCCCTACAGCGTGGTGCTCGAGGACAACACGCTATTTTTTCTCGGCGACGACGCGATGTTCTATCGGCTGCAGGGCTTTGTGCCGATCCGCATGAGCACGCACGCTGTCGAGTCGGAATGGTCGAAATACGAGACGCTGACCGACGCGCAAACGCTGGTCTACACGACGTTCGGCCACAAAATGGTGACGATCACCTTCCCGACCGCGGGCAAGACCTGGGTGGCGGATCTCGCTACGCAGCGGTGGCACGAACGCGAGTCGTGGATCGGCACATCGGCTGACACCAGCATCGGTCGCTGGCGCGGCAACTGCGTGGCCACCGCCTACAATCGCATCCTGATCGGCGACTCGCAGACCGGTCAGATCGGCCAGCTGAACTACAACGACTATACCGAGTGGGGCGACACGATCCGCGGGCTGATCGATGGCCCGCCGCTGCATAACGACCGCAAGCGCTGCTTCATGAAGCGCTTCGAACTCGACATGGAAACCGGCGTCGGTCTGCCCGACGAGGCGATCCACGAGACGCTGCAATACTGCTTGAATCCGGTCACCTTCACCAAGCCGGGTGAAATCACCACCACGCAGCTCACCGACCTCGTGTCGAACTACACGACCGGCGCGTTCAGCGTGTGGCTCAATCTCAGCACCATGGCCTCGACCGGCATGCTGTTGACCAGCACCGGATTCAATCTGCAGGTCGACAAGACCGCCATGGCGCTGACGCTGAAGGACAACGCCGGGGGCTCGGTGCTGGCCGCGAGCTATCCGTTCACGACCTGGGCTGACTGGGTCAACGTGCTGGTGTCGTTCGACACGCCATCACAGCAAGTGCAGGTCTGGGCCTCGACGCTGGTTGCCAGCGTCTGGACCGAGACGGAACTCGTCGCATCGTCGCTGGTCTGGTCGGGCACCAATCCGGTCAACGGCGTCGGTGCCTGGACGCTGGGCGTGGTCTGATGACGATCCTCGCATGGGCATCGGTCGACGGCGGGCCTTGGAACGGCGATGCGACCGCCGATCCGGTGACCGGCGCAGGCGGTGTCGACCTCACTGCGATCGAGCCCAATGCGCTGTTCCCAACGGTGCACACCAGCGGCAGCGCGACTCACGCGTTTAACTTCGGCCAGAGTGCGTTCCTCTACAGCGTGCCGACTGGCTACACCGCGGGCTGGCCAGGAACCGGTGCGGGCGGCTTCACGGCGCTCGACCCAGCGACAAAGACCGGCAGCAGCACGCTGTCGAACAACAACCGGACCTTCGCTGTCACTGGGTTCGGGCCTGCTGGATGTCAGGCGCTCGCCGCCGACGGCAAGACCACGGGAAGCTATTACTTCGAAGCGACGATGACGGCGCGTGGCGGCATCGCTGACTTCAATGGCACCGGCATCCTGCGTCAGTATCCCGGCCAGAGTTACAGCAACGGCTTCGATGCCAGTGCTCCAGGCCAATACACCGGCATCACGCCGCCCTTTAACCTCGGCGGCATCGTGCTCGGGAGCGGGTATCCCTTCTTCGCACCGAACCCGTATCACAATTTCTTCGGTGCGCTCGGCGCGTTGCTGGCCTCGAGCCCGCCCACGACGTGGTTCGAATATCAGCTCCATTCGACGGTGCGCTGGGCGATCACCTTCGGATTCACCCCGCCGGTCGGCAACCAGATCGATGGCATCGGCGATCTGTGGTTCGCGCCCACCTCGACGTTCATAGACTTCCGCGCCAGTTCGAATCGCCGACTGTTCAACGGCACCGATGGGTCAACGACCTTCCTCGGCAACAACGGCGAACTGCCGATCGACGAGACACCGCCGCTGTTTCTGCATCTCATCCCGGGTGATACGACCGCGGCGCACTTCGCCAACAACTACGGCTCGGGCGGTTCGTTCAGTCCGTCCGGACCGCCGATCACGCTGTTCGATGGCAGCATTCCGCCCTGCGGTGCGTATGTCATCGACTCGCCGAACCCGCCGCATGTGCAGGGCTACGACCCACAGGTGCGCCTCTCGGTATCGGATGACGGCGGTCGCACATTCTCGCTGTTGGTCAAACCACGGTCGCTCGGCAAGATCGGCGAATACAAGAAGCGACTCAGGTGGATGAAGATGGGTCAGTTCCGGCAGCGACAGATCAGGTTGGAAATCACCGACCCCGTGCGCAGGAACATCGTCGGGGTCTACATCGACATGACGCTCGGCCTTGACCAGTGAGCGGTCTCATCACGCCGACTCCGGTCGGTCGCCAGGTCATCCCGTTCGGCGATAGACCGCTCGTCGATCTCCGCACCGGCAATGCCACGTTCGACATGTATCAGTGGATGCAGCGGATCACTGCGGGCTTCGGTGCGACCATCACCAACGTCTCGGAGACGATCAACCAGACCAACATCAACACCACCGACATCACGCAAATCGACACCGACCTGACCGGCATCAACGCCGAGATCGCCGAGATCCTCACCACCATCGGCATGCTGGAAGGCTGGGTGCAGGTCTTCCTCAATCAGACACCTTCGCCACCCGCGCCTGCCGCGCCACCGCCTGCGCGGTCGTTCCCGTTGAACGTGCCGTTCCCGCCAGCGCCAGCGAAATGGCCAGGGGCCGGGGACTTCATCGAATTGGAGTCTGGTGGCGTCCCGACAAAGATCAGCGTGATGCCGACCGCCACGCTGCCGCTCGCGGGCACAGAGCTGATGCCAGTTGTGCCCAGTGGAGCGAACCAGCAGATCGCAATTGCCGATGTGCTCAATCAGACCGGGACAATCGTCTCGGCGCTGACGCAGATCACGTTCAACGCCAACGGCAACACCAGCCCAGGCGCTGATGTCTCGCTGCTGGGCGCAGACGTTACGACCGGCACGTCGGCGGAACTGGATCTGATCACTGGCAACGCGACCAGCACGGGCATCACTGGACCGCTGTTCCTCGGCAGCGGCAATTCAGCCAACCACGAGAGCGGGCTTGCATCGCTCGGTTCCGGCACCGCTGGCACCACCAGCGGCGAGGCAGACCTGTTCTCGGGCAATGCTCCGACGACCGGTCCCGTCAACATTCAGTCGGGCAATGCGAGCGCAGGGAATAGCGGGAACATCCTCATCCAAACCGGCACCGCGACCGGCTCGCGCGGCGAGATCATCCTCGATGCTCTCGACCTGTGGCTCGATGCAGCTGGTTTCTGGTCAGCCAACGGTGCGGTCGCAACCGCATTGACCAGCGTCGGGCCGACCGGTAGCCACACTACGGTGCAGGAGTGGTTCACGGTGAAGAATGCATCTGGTGTGACGCGCTACATTCCGGCGTTCTGATGCCAACGACTCGAGTCGTCTCCACCACCATCGTCGAGTTCACTGAAGCAGAGGCGAACACGCTGATCGCCGACCATCTACTGCGGCTGTCACCGGAAGGCGCATCGCTGCATGGGAGTCGCATCGCGTTCCAGCTGAACCAACCGGCGCTCGCCAGTGCGCTCGCTGCACTGATCCCCGGCTTGCCCGCGCAGTTCACTATCACGCAGGGCAACACGCCGCAGGTCGCGTTGCGTGTGAGTTTCTTGACGCCACCGACACCAACGACATAACGATTGCGCAGCACAGCTTCGGCTGGCGCGAGATAGAACCTGTCCCTCACTGACCGATAGGCGCGGATGGCGTTTTATCTCTCTGACCTTGTGCCTGCGCAGTTCGTGCCGAATGCCAACACGACGATGTATACGTCGCCGGCGAGCACGACGACCCGCATCGATGCGTTGACCGTCACCAATATCGACTCGGTCTCCCACACCATCACGATCCATCTGGTCGCATCCGGCGGCTCTGCCAGTTCGGGCAACACCACGACGTTCACCCAGCAAGTGCTCGCGGGGCAAACCTGGGTGTCGCCGAACGAGATCGGCAAGGTGCTCGCGCCTGGCGACTTCATCAGCGCCATCGCATCGGCAGCAAGCCAACTTGTGATGTCAGCCGGTGGAGTCATCTGGTCATGAATCTGAGCTATCGCAGCGAGCGGCTGCGCGACACGGTCGAGGAGATCAAACCGCTGGTCGTGCTGCACTGGCAGGACGTCAGCGACGGATCGGAAGGCGAGCCGGATCCGGCCTACGACACCATGGCAAAGCTTGAGGAGCAGGGCATCTTCAAGCTGTTCACGGCCCGCGATGCTGGCGGCAGGCTGGTCGGCTACGTGGCATGGATCATCGCGCCGCACATGCACTACCGCGGGCTCACGGTGGCGCATGACGATGCGTTCTTCCTGCATCGCGACTATCGCCGCGGCGGCGAGGGCATCCGGTTTTTCCAGTTCTGCGAGCAGGAACTGCGCGCGATCGGCGTGAAGCGACTCGTGGTGCACGAGAAGCTTTCGTTTCCGCTTGGTGCGTTCTTCGAACGGCTCGGCTTCCGGAACGTCGAGCGCAACTGGTTCAAGGATCTCAGCTGATGGCAGGCGTAGCGGTCGCTGCAGCCGCAGTGGCGAGTGCCGGTGCGGGCATCGCCGGCGGCATCATGGGACGCGGCGCGGCGTCGAAAGCGGCGGCACAGCAGCAGCAGGCTGCAGCACAGGCAGCAGCGTTCCAGAAGGACGTCTACGACACCACCAGCGCCAACCTCTCCCCGTTCATCAGCACCGGGGAGAACGCGCTCACGTCAGTCGCTGGCGCGTATGGTCTCGGTCCGCAGGGGCCAGCTGGCATCAACGCGGCCTACAAAGCGTTCCAAGGCACGCCGTTCTACCAGTTTCCGCTCAACCAAGGCATCGACGCGATGAACCGCAGCGCAGCGGCGCGCGGTTTGAATCTCAGCGGCGGGCAAATGAATGCCCTCCAACAGTATGGCCAGGACTACGCGTCGAAGAACTTCCAGACCTACCTGACAGGGCTCTCTGGTCTTGCTGGGCTCGGTCAGCAGTCCGCAGTGTCGCTGGGCGACCTCGGCAACAAAGCCGCTGGCACTATGGCCAACATCTATGGCTACAGCGGCAACGCGGCGGCGAGTGGCACCGCAGGAGCGCAGAATGCCACGAACAGCGCGCTGGGCGGCATCGGTCCTCTGATCCAAGCCGTCGGCGGTCTGGCTGGCGGTGGTGGTGGTGGTGGCAGCGGTGTGGTCGATAGCGGGAGTTGGGACGTATGAGCGGCATGCAGTTCTACCCTGCTGCGCTGCAGATCAAGGGAGCCTCACCGGACCCGTGGAACCAACTGCAGCAATACAACGACGTCCTCAAGACCCAGGCCACCACAGAACTCACCAAGAATCAGGCGGCGACCGAACTGCATCGGCCTGACCTGCTCGACAGCGAGTCGGAACTCAATCGCGCCAATGTCGGTCTCGTCGGTGCCAACACCACACGCGCGCAGATCCAAAACTACCTCGACTGGCTCCGCTACAACGCGGGCATGCAGCGCATCGGGCAGTGGGACACTGCCGCGCCGCAGCCTTCATCTGGTGGGCAACAATCGAGCATTCAGACCGGCACATCGTATCCGCAAGGCGCGACCGGCGGCTCGATGCTCAACGCGCCGGATCCGAACGCGCAGACGACGGTCAAGCCAGTCAACGAACAAACGCAGTCGCAGACACCAGCGCAAACGTCGCAGGCACAGCCGCCGCCGACCAATCCGCTTGAGGCGCTGCAGCGCGGCTCCGCTGCACCTCCCGGCGGCACGCTCGCGCAGCGCTATCCCGGTTCGTATCAAACGGCAGATGCCAGCGGCATGACGCCGCCGCCGTCGAATGGTGGTGACTCGCAGTATCCGACGCTCGACAATGCACTGACGCGTCTGCGGCAACAGAACCCCGACATCGCGAACCTCGGGCCGGGAGGCGTTGCAGCTGGTCCAGCAACGCGACCGCCACAGCCTGCCGCGCCCATCTCGCCAACCACCGGCAGGCCAATGCCGATGAGCGGCGGCAGCGGCACGGTGGCATTGCCGTCAATAACGTGGGGAGGGGACAACCCCGCCGACCGGTTGCCGTCGCTGCGAGAGACACCGATCACGCCAACCGCAGCGACTTATCCTGGCCCATCGATGCCCCAGGTGCCGACGCCGCCAGGGTGGCAACCGTTGCCGACAGGCCCAGGTGGCGCGCCGCAGTTCCCCGGTATGTCGAACAACGGCGGTGGCCCGCTGGTGTCGCGGCCTCCGGAGATGGGGCTCTCGCCCAACGGCGTCTATGTCGCGGGCATGTCGGGTCCGGTGCCGCGCGCGTGGGTGCAGCAGGCGCAGACCGAAATGCTGATGGATGCGATCAACGGCAAGGGCAACAGCGAGTCGCTGATCGACAAGCTGACCACCCGGCGCAACACAGCGCTTGGCGCACTGGTGAGCAACACCAACGACGATGCCAGTTGGAATCGCAACACTGACATCGCCTACAGCCAGGGTCTGATCACCGAACAGGAGCGCCAGCAGTTCTACGGGCACTACGGCAACAAGCAGGCGTTCTTGAATCACCTCACCTCGCCGAACGATCAGATGCAGCGCGAGGCTGGGGCCAACACAGCAGGCGGCACCTACAACAATCAGACCGGGACGTTCCAGCCATACGGACCGGCGCTCGCGGTCAAGCCACCGCTCGACGTCGAGTGGACGACGCCAGACGGTCGCAACATGAAGACCAAGGTGTCGATGCAGGACTGGACCGCAGGCTCGCTGTGGCGGTCTGGCATGCCAGTGCCGGAAGGCATGGCGGTGGTGTCAGGCCCGATGACGGGCAGCAACAACCAGACCTATCAGGGCTACAAACTGATTCCGCTGAGTGCGCTGCAAGGGCAGGGGCAAGGGCAAGGCGGCGGTGGTCAGCAGAGCCAGGGCAGCAACCCATCGTTCAGTCAATTTCAGACCCGGGTCGCTGGCTACGAAGGCGGCGATGCCGGTGGTCAGAACAGAGCAGGCAGCAGTGCGCGCGGCACCTACCAGTGGATGCCCGACACATGGCGCGAGAACGCACGCAAGTTCGCGCCCGATGTGACGCAGGGCTTGTCGGACCAGCAGGTCGACCAGCTGTTGTCGCAGAACAATCCGAACCGGCGTGCGCTCGAGGACCGTGTGTTCGCGGGCTTCACTTCTGACAACGCAGCGAAGCTTGGACAGATCGGCGTGCAGCCATCCGCTGCAGCGCTGCACCTCGCGCATTGGTTCGGCGCACAAGGCGCGTCCAACCTCGCACGCTCCAACGCCAGCACGCTGGTGTCGCAGGTTCCCGGCATCACGGGCGACATGATGCGGCTCAACGGCATCCCGCCGAACGCCACCGTGGGCGATCTCATGAACCACGAGATCAAGCGGTTCGGGCTCGGTCGCGTGCAGATGCCAGGAACCGGCCCCGGCTCAAGTCAAGCGTCCAATCCGAATCAGCAGCCTGGGTCAAGTGCAGGAACCCAACAGCCCGACGACGAAGCAGGGCGCGTTGCACGAGGCGAGCCACGCACTCCAGCCCCGTCTGCGCCAGGTGCGCTGCCTCCAGCACCGGAGACACCAGCTGGCCTGCGCACGCAACAGCAACCCGATCAGACGCAACAACCAGCGCCGCAGCCGCAACCGCAACCGACGTCGGACAACCCATACATTCGTGGCCCGACGGCGCAGGTCGGCGTCACAAAGGGCAAGGAAAGCATCATCGGCGTCGATGATGATCAGATTAAGCAGGACCAGCCGCTGGCGAAGGAAGCGAACGACGCGGCGGTGCGCGTCAATGCGACGATGCCGCAGGTCTATGACGCACTGGGACGGCTGCACAACGCTGCCACCGGCTGGGGCAACAACACGCGCGCTGGCCTGTCGAACTTCTTCCTGCAGATGAACACGCCGTGGGCGACCAAGATCGCGGAGTTCGTCTCCAATCACAACATCGACCCGTCCAAAGCAGCCGACATGAAGATCCTGCAGAAGGAACTCTTCACCCAGGTCGTCGGTGCCGAGACGGCAACCGGTGGCCGCGTCGGCGCGATGCTGACCAAGATGTTCACCAACGCGCTGCCCAACACCGACATGCCGGAAGCATCGATCCGCGCGATGCTGAACAACATGCTGGTGGTCGGCCAGATGGCCAAGGACTACGGCGGCGGCATGAACGAGTTCTACAATAACAGTCGCACTGCAGCGCTCGGCGATATCGACCGCAACACACGCTACCAGCCGATCAGCAACTTCGACGCCGACTGGACGAAGAACCCGATTCACCAGCCCATCGTCTACGAAGCGGCGACCCGCATCTTGAACGGCGACAGCTTCGATCACTGGTCGCGCGGGCTGCATAGCGGCAACACCGAACGCGATCAGGCACTCTGGAACGAAGCGGCGCGCATCGCCATGACAGCAATGCCGGGATTCAATCCGGCGCAGAACCAGCGCTCACCGCAGTTGCAGGACGAATACCGCCAGGGTCGTGGTCAAGGCCAGTAGATGTCAGACCCGCCCTTCCGCACTGGCTATATGGTCGAAAAGGGAGCGCCGCTGCCGCTCGATACGACGCTCGCGCCGACGATCGACGTTGGACCGTCGGAGCCCAGTCCGCAGCCTGGAGAGTTCGGGTCACAGTTTCGCAGAGTCGAAACACCCAAGGACGCGAAGCCCGACCCGAATCAACCCGCCGTCTCGGGCAAGACGTCCGCGCCTCCTGGCCCCGTCTACGACCCGTTCACCAGCAACGGATACAAGCCAGGGCAACCGTCGCTATCGGGCACAGTCACGGCTCCCGCGCCAGCAGCGAAACCGGCCCCCGCTCCCGCACCGGCAACGGCACCTGTCACGACCACGGCTCCTGCTCCCACGCCAGCAGCACCGCAACCATCACCAACGCCAGCGCCAACTGCACCAGCCACCACGGCAGCGCCACCACCAGCAGCACCTCCTACAGCAGCACCCGCTGCAGCGCCGATATCACCCGCGCACAGTGCGAACGCGCAACCAGTTTATGACCCGTTCAGCGCGGGCGGTTATCAGCGTCCAGACAAGATGACGCCCGATGCCGGTGGCGGCATGCCGCAGGACCGCATCCCGCCATCGGTGCAAGGTCAGTCGGTCGGCGAGACACCGCCGCTGCAAGACGTGTGGGACGCAACGCATGCCTGGGCATCGGTGCTGCATGGCTACATGGGCGGCACTGACCGCGTAGCGTTTCCGGCGATCGGTGGCCTCGTCTCGGCGATCACTGGCAACGGGTTCGCCTCGGGCTATCAGGCGGTCCAAGACTGGCTCGACAACCAACGACGGCAGTGGGAACTGCCGCACCCGCTCGCCGCCGCGACCACCGAAGCGGCTGGCGGTCTGTATGGTCCCGGCAAGCTGTTCAGACCGCTCTACACTGCAGAGCGCGGTGTGCAGCCGTTCCTCCGCAACACCGCAGCAGCAGCGCTGGAAGGCGGCGCGACCGGCGCGGGCATGACCGAAGGCGATCTCAGCGACCGCATGAAGGGTGCGCTGCAGGGAGCAGAGCTTGCGCCGTTCGTCTCGATGCTGTCGCCGCTGATGCAGAAGGCAGGCCAGCGAGTGATCTCGGCTTCAGCCCCGATCATGCCGCGCGCTGCCGCAGAAGCCTCCACCGATGCGCGGGCAGGCGGCATCCTGCAGCAGAAGACCAACATTCAGCCGGGACAGGCACCGTATCAGCCGCAACTACCCGGGTTCCGCATCGGCGCTGGCGAGGCCTACAACGACCCGGGTCTTGCGGCGACGACGCGGCGGCACTTCGAACTCAACGACACCGCCGCCAAGGCTATGGAGAAGGCGCAGAACGACGCCATCCGCGAGGCTGCGTGGGGCTCCGGTGCCAAAGGCTGGCCCCCGGGCTTCGGTCCTGTCGGCACCGTCAGCCTGGGCAACAAGATGCAGAACATCCCCGAGTCATCGCGGGATGTGGTGAAGGCGTTCCAGAAGGCCGAAGACGTCATCCGCCAGGAAGAGACGCGCCTGTGGCAGCGTCCGGTGCTGCAGGGCATCGCGCCGGATCTCGCCGACCTCAACAAACGCGTCGACCGCTACCTCGGCAACCTGCCGCAGTCGGAGCGCCGCGCACTGGAGAAGATCGAGGGCGTGCAGGACACGCTCGCCGATCTGAAGGCGCTGAAGCCTGGGGCGTCACTGAACGACGTCAACTGGGTTCGCACCAATCTGGAGGAGATGCGGCGAGCGCCAGGACTCACACCGTCGCAACGCCGCGTCATCGGCGAGCTGTCGCAGAACCTGCTCGACAGTATCGAGTCGAACCCTGCACTGCGCACCAACCCAGCCGCATGGAAGGCCTACCAAGAGGCACGCGCGTTCACCCGCGAGAAGTGGGACACCATCGGCTTCCCCGAGTTCATGGACATGTCGGCAACGAACACCGGCAGGTATGGACGCAGCGCGATCGACGAGCGCGCCGCGGCAGGCAAGGTGCTCGGCTTCGGTGAGAAAACCGCAGGCGAAGCGGTGCCGGGTGCAGCCAAGCGCATCGACGACATGCTCAACG
>Ga0126376_10000337_pt1 | contig 22288 bp, 24 predicted proteins | sample PanSoiMetPlot_15_FD_92760 | JGI IMG/M metagenome (GOLD analysis project Ga0126376, IMG submission 92760) | Tropical forest soil microbial communities from Panama - MetaG Plot_15 | ecosystem: Environmental > Terrestrial > Soil > Tropical forest > Bulk soil | place: Panama | collected 2016-02-17
CCGATGCTGGTGGGGCCGGTTCTCGGCCCGCTGCTCGGCGGCTGGCTGGTCGAGTGGGTCAGCTGGCGACTCATCTTCGTGATCAACGTCCCGATCGGGATTGTCGGGGCGCTGCTTTCCGCGCTCTACCTGCGCGGGCCCGCGGGCACCACTCATCGTCAGCGCCCGGACCTCGGCGGACTGGCCCTGGGCATCCCGGCCGTCGTCGCCATCGTCTTCGGCCTGAGTCAGCCCAGCGCCAGGGGATGGGAGTCGGTTGACACCGTCCTGCCGCTGGCCGGCGGCGCCGTGATGGTCATTGCCTTCTGCCTCTACGAGCTGCGGCAGTCGTCTCCGCTGATCGAGCTCCGAGTATTCCGAGATCCAGCTTTCTCAGCTGCGATGACCGTCAACTTCCTGATCGCACTGGCGCTCTTCGGGACCGTCCTGCTGGTGCCGCTGTTCCTGCAGCAGGTGCAGGGTTACGGAGCGCTCGATGCCGGCGTGGTACTGGCGGCGCAAGGCGTGGCAGCAGCCGTCGCGATGCCGATTGGCGGCCTCTTGACAGACCGCTTCGGTGCCCGGCAGGTGGTGCCGTTCGGGCTGGCCCTGCTGACAGGCGCCACGATCTGGATGGCCACTCTCACACCCGCCACCCCCCGGTGGGTCATCGCCCTGATGCTGGCCGCTCGGGGCGCGGGCATGGGCCTCTCCATGATGCAGGCCATGTCCTCCGCCTACATCACGCTGGCGCCCCGGCTGATCTCGCGAGCGACGTCGGTCAGCCAGGTCGTCAACCGCGTCGGGAGCGGTCTCGGCGTCGCCATCGTAGCCACCATCCTCAGTGATCGGATCGAGGCGCACCTGCCCCCACTGCCCAGGGGCGCGTCGGCGTCGGCCGGGGGTGGGCTGGCGGCTGTGCACCTGCCGCCTGCGGTCAAGAGTGTGCTGCTGGCGCAGGTCGCCAGGGGCTTTGACGACACGTTCTGGGTGATGGCGGGACTGACGCTGCTCTGCTTCCCAATGGCACTGCTGCTGCGTCGCCCGCTGACGCCGGCGGCGGTACGCGCCTTCGGGCTTCGACAGCTGACCGAGGGCGTGATCCTCGGCGCCGCGGCGCGCCGCGTCGGCCCGGCCGGATCATCCCCCGCGAGCAATGGGCTGCGTCCCAGGGTCGCCTCGCCGACCGCGTACGAGCTCCTGGCCGCATCGGCTCGAGCTCGCCTGCAGCGGGGACTGACGATACTCCGTGGCGGCAGCGGCGCCGGTGGCCTGGTGCCTCAGCCTGCCCTCTCGCCCATCATCCGGCTCTTCTTACTGGTGGTGATGGCGGCGGCGCTGGTCGGTATGGTGCTTGCGGTCGGGCACGGCTATCAGACGCCCGTGGTTCCCAAGCTGACGATGCCTGCTGGGTAGGGCCGCACTTCTCGATTCAGTGCGAGTGTCCCGCTGTAGTCAGTGCCAGAAGAAGTGGCCGACAAGCGCCCCCAGGAGGGTGACGAGGAACGCAGCGAACAGCGGATAGGCATTGGCCCAGCTCCTGAGATACTGGCCCAGAGTGCGCTGTTGCCGCACCTCCAGGACGAGGTCGGCCACCGCCACCACCAGGAACACAAGGACCACGACCACCGCCGCCACCGCCAGCGCTGGTCTGACGTCCACTATGATGTCCGCCCGAGGGGAGGCCAGAACCAGTGCCCGAACAGAGCACACACCACGCATGCGGCTCCGAGGGTCTGGCCGGGAGCGACACTGGCCGCGCACCGGATGTAAAAGGTGATGGGCCAGCGCGCGGGATCAGCCAGCGCCCAGGCCTCGTAAAAGATGAGTCCGGCAACCAGCGTCAGGAACAGTGGAAGGAGCAGCTGGAGCCAGAATGCCGGCCGGCCCCGCGGTTGGTCGAGGAAGGGGCCGTCCCTGGACTCTCGCACGTAGCCCAGGAGGTGACCGCCCAGGAACGACAGGGCAAACAGGGCAGGGACGCCGATCTTCCAGCGAAGGTCCCCTGGGTGGGTGTCCTCGAAGTGCTTGACCGCAGAGGGCTCATCTACGCCGCAGGGCAGAGCGGTCAGCAGGGTGGTCTCGTACAAGGCCCACGCGCCGATCACGACCAGTGCGAGGATGGCCACCGACAGGCTCAGGATTGGCACCCACCGCCGGACCGTGAGCATCAGGACCAGAGCAGGATCCCGATCAGGGCGCCGATCACCAGGACCGCGGGCGGCACCCAGGGCTGGCGCCAGATGCGCCGTTCGCGGTCCCAGAGCTCCAGCGGGGGCCAGTCAATCCTGGCGGCAGCGAAGTTGTACCACGCGACCAACGCGAGCACGACGACTGCCCACGCGAAGGCCAGGGTTATCGCAACTAGAAGCTGAGCGTGAAAGAAGACCGCATCGGCAACGACTCCAAGCGCGATGACGATCGCAACAGGAATAAACGCGTCGACGGACTTGATCGCTTGCCTCGCGACTGCAGCCATGGACCGGCGGGCGGCGGGTGCGGAATCGTCCTCTTCCAAGCTGACGGGAAGTGTGGCAAGGCTCCGAATGCTGCGTCAAGCGCTGCCGACAAGGCCGTCAGCGGAGCTGCCACTTGTCGTTGCGCAGCAGGGGCTCGGCGCCGCCGCCCTGGTCGAGCCCGTCCACTTCGACTTCATGGCCACCGACCATGAAGTCCGTGTGCACGCTCGAGATGTTGACGCCGAGCTTCCGCAGCTGATCGCCGTCTCGGCCCGCGCCGCCCTGGACGCCGACCGCCAGCCCATGGCCAAGCGCGATGTGGCAGGTGGCGTTCTCGTCCAGAAGGGTGGATCGAAACGTGATGCCAAGCCGGCCGACGCGTGAGGTGCCGTCGACCAGTGCTACCTCACCCAGCCGTGCCGCGCCCTCATCGGCGCCGATCATGGCGCGAATCACGTCCGCGCCTGAGCTGGCGCGCACCTCGGTGACGCGGCCGCCGTGGAATCGGAGCTCCAGGTCCCGGACCGTGACGGCTCCGACGACCAGCGGACGCGTGGAGCGGACGGTCCCCTCGGTTCGGCGGGGATCTGGCGTGGTGAAGACCTCCTCTGTGGGCAGGTTGGGCACGTAGGTGCGGCCCGAAGCGGTCTCGTCGGAGCCGCCGAGCCAGATCGAGATGGGCAGCAGGCCGATCATCAGGTCGGTGCCGGGGCCGCGGAACCGGATCGCGTCGAACCGGCGCTCGGTGAGCGCCGCGGCCCTCTTCCGAAGGTTGGCGAGGTGTTCGCGCCAGGCCATGATCGGATCTGGCTCGTCCAGGCGTACCACCGATTCCACAGCGCGCCACAACTTCTCCACGTCCGGCTCATCGAAGACGGCCCGCGCCCAGCCCTCGGTAGGGCATGCGATGACGCACCAGTTGACGCGTGGTCCCATTATGACGCGCAGCGTTGCCGCGCGCAGCGCCGGCATCCGCGCCTTCGCTACCCGGGTGCCGTCGAGGTCGGCCATGAGGTCCGGCTCGGGGTCGCCGTGCAGCGACAGCATGGCGCTGCTGTGACGGTCAGCGTCTTCCACGCGCCGCACGAGCCACTCGGGGGTCCACTCCAGCGCCTCATCCCCACCGAGCTCGACCAGGGCGTGAGTCAGGCGGCGATCGTGGTAGAGGACGTCGACGTAGCGGGCCCCGTCGGCGTACGCAGCGCGTGCGACCCTCCGGGCGAGTGGGGCGTGCTCCACCAGTGCGTCGACCAGGAGGTCCTGGCCCGGTGCCAGGTTGATTCCGACCTCGAGGGCCAGTCGCGCATATCGGTCCAGGCGCTCGGTTGAGATCATCGAGCGCCCACTGTAGCGACTGAAAGATCGGGCTGTTCGCTCGAACCGGATGTGCCACGAACAGGACTATGCTCATGCCGAGTCCCTGCAGGAGGCGGCGCATGCACGTGGCACCACTCACCCGCCGCGAGACGGAAGTCGCGGCGCTCCTCGCCGATGGCCTGACCAACCGGGAGATCGCCGCCAGGCTCTTCATTTCCGAACGTACGGCGGAGAGCCACGTCGAGCAGATCCGAAACAAGCTCGGATTCCACTCACGAACCCAGATCGCAGTCTGGTTTGCCGAGACGAAGTCGCAGCTGGTGCCGCCCAGCAGTCCTGGCGTACCGATTCCCGCCTCCGCCCGGCCGCTAGAAGGCCCGGCCGCGGCCACGCCCGGGAGGATTCCCAACCGTGTCTTGATGCTGATGGCCGGGGCGATCGTGGCCATTTCGGGCCTTACGGCCGCCGCCGTAATGCTGTGGGCGCGCGAGCCAGCCTCATCGGCAATGATGAGCACAGTAGCCGGTACTGGTGTGATCGCCTTTTCGGCCGACGGGAATCCCCCGACCAGAACCGCCCTGGCGCGACCTGTCGCTCTGGCCCTGGACAGCAGTGATCGCCTCTACGTCGTCGATGGCAATCGGGTTCGCATGATCACGGGGAAACAGGTGCTCACAGTGGTGGGCACGGGCGAGGCAGGGTACAGCGGCGACGGAGGCGCTGCCAGCGCCGCCACGCTGAACTCGCCGCATGCGCTGGCCTTCGACAGCCAGGGCAACCTCTACATCGCCGACACCCTCAACCACTCCATCCGGCGCGTCGACCGCAGCGGAGTCATCACCACAGTGGCGGGGACGGGCGAGCCCGGCAACTCTGGAGACCGCGGTCCCGGCACTGCCGCGAGGCTCAACTCACCGGCCGGCGTGGCAATCGGGTTCGGCGACACGCTCTACATAGCCGACACGGGTAACAATCGCATCCGGCAGCTCGCAGCGGACGGCACCATCAGTCCGTACGCGGGAACGGGTGAGCCACGTTATGCGGGGGATGGCGGCCCGGCCACCTCAGCCCCCCTCAACAATCCGCAGGGGCTCGCGTTCGACGATGAGGGAAACCTCTATATCGCGGACACCTTCAACAATCGAGTCCGGAAGGTTGACCTCGATGGTTTCATCACTACAGTGGCCGGTACTGGCTCTCGCGGCTTTTCAGGCGACGGCGGCTTCGCCAGAGTCGCGGAGCTGAATCTTGCCACAGGTTCGCTCACGAGCGGCCAGGCGCTGGCACTGGACACACAGGGCAACCTCTACATCGCAGATGCCGAGAACCACCGGGTTCGCAAGGTGGCTCTGAACGGCGTCATTGCCACGGTGGCAGGCAATGGTCATGGAGGGTACTCGGGAGATGGTGGGCGGGCCACGTCCGCCACCCTCAACTTCCCACTCGGGGTCGCGGTCGACACGTACGGTGGCGTCTACGTGGCCGATACGGTGAACGGACGGGTCCGGGCGGTCAAGTAGGCGTCACGGCGCATGATCGACGCTGGTCTGGAGAGGACTGCCTTCTTCGGTTGTAAGCAGCTCAAGAAAACGAGCTCGTCCGGTGCCGGCGTTGTGCTCCTGAAGTTCCGCACCGGCGAGATGGTAGGCACCCTCGCCGGCGTCTAACCTCACGGGGCGCTGGCCGGCGACGTGCACGCTGATCGAGCCCTCCAGCACGAACTGCGCTTGGACGCCGCCGTATCGGTGGGCAGCGCCCCTGCCGCCGGGCTGGAGGTCCACCAGCCTCAACGTCTGGACATAAGACCCTTGTGGCAGGGCATCTGTGGGCAGGTCAGGCGTCTCGTAGACCACCGTCGTGACGGTGGGATCGACGAACGTCTTGCCCCGGTCTTCTTCCGACCAGAGGGCTATGAAATACCACCGGTTCGGACTCGTGCCTGGGTTGCTGTGAGTATGGGCGATGCTGGGCTGAAACACGCTTTCACCCGCGGCGATCTGAATGGGAGCGCGCCCATCGATGACCAGGCGCTGGACGCCGCTCGCGACGTAGTCGAAGCCTGCCACGTGCGTCTGTGAGGCAAAGGAGTGGCCAGCCGGCTGCGCGAAGAGGGTTACGCGGATGAACAGCGGCCCGGTGAGAAGCGATGGCAGCTTCCCGCCGGCGAGCTTTTTGACCGAGTAGCCGGCGGCCATGGCGGCGGGGTCCGGAGGCGGCGCCGAGGCTGCCCCGCAGGCGGTCAGGAGCCATGCAGTCATTGCCCCCCGGACGAGCGACAAAGCCAACTCTCCCCCGCCACGTCGGGGGAGTACCGGGTGAAGCCGGGGCAGGGGGTGAGGACACCCGCGAATCACGCCGCCAATCCCTCGTGATGTCCGATCATGCACCTGTCCGTCGCCCCTGGGCGAATGGCGGGGTCGAGGAAGTGGGGCGGGGCCGCACCTTGGAGACGGGGGCCCCAGCCGTACTCCACCTCGCACCCGCAGTTCAGGATGTAACCACGGTGGTGACTTGCGCGCCGCTCGGCACCAGATAGTTGCTGACTACCCGCGCCCCGGCACCGCTCAAGTTCCCTGCCTGGTGGACCTGTCCTGCTGCCTCAGTCCAGCTCTCCCCCGCCTTGAACACTCTGTCGACGCCGCCCTGACGCAGCGTCATTTCGCCTTCGAGTACGGTGACCAGGGCCGGGCCGCCGTGCCTGTGGACTGGCGTCCACGCCCCCGGAGCGAAGTCGAAGACCAAGCGGATCTGGTCCAGCGGGCTGGCGACGGTAGGTTCATTGAACGTCGTCTTGGTGATGGTGGCCGGGATGGCCGGCTTCGACGCACCGGCCGCATCCGTGGTGATCGCGGCACCTTTTGGCAGGAGGACCACCGCGACCGCGCGAGCTGGGCTCGATGTGGCGTTGCCCGCCTGGTGCACCTCGCCGGCCTCCTCGTGCCACGTCTGGCCCGCTCTGTAGACCGTTTCAGACCCGTTGGCGCGCTTGGTGACCTCGCCAGTCACCACCATGACGAAGCCCGGTCCCCCGTGCGAGTGCACGGACGTCCATGCCCCAGGAGCGAAGTCGACGATCATCTCTACCTCGTCGAAGAGTCCCGACGGCGTCAGCCTGTCCCACCGAGCCTGGTACTCCGTCTTCGGCCCTGGGGGCTTCTGGGCTGTAGTCGTTGCCGGCTGGCCGGACTGGCCGCCGCACGCCACCGCCAGAACGAACGCCGCTGCCGCGAAACTCAGTACACGGGCACGCATAAGCTGAAACCTCCGTCGAATCCACCCCTATCGGCTGTCATGCCGGCAAGCTAGGGCTAAAGGGTGCGTGCCGCCATCCGGAAAACTACCGGCGCCGGTACCGATCCCGATACCGGTTTCTGTAGAGGGCACATCGTTGGTGTCGGTGTGGTTTCGCAACCCAGCCTGGCAGAAGGGATGAGCGCAAATGTCGACAGCTGTGTACCTGTCAAGCCGCTGCCCGGCACGCGTGCCGCCGCTGGGACAAGAATTGGATTCCGGGTATGACTTCTGGCGGGACGGCGGACCTGGACAGGTTGCGTGAGGCCGCAGCAGGCTGTAGAGCGTGCGAGCTCTGGGAAACCGGTACTCAGACCGTGTTCGGAGAGGGCAATGCCCAGGCCCCCATGATGCTCGTCGGGGAGCAACCGGGTGACCGTGAGGACATCGACGGCAGGCCCTTCGTCGGCCCGGCCGGAGGGGTTCTCGATCGGGCCCTGGAGGCGGCGGGCCTGGACCGCTCCGATCTCTACCTCACCAATGCCGTCAAGCACTTCCGCTGGGTCCAGCGCGGCAAGCGCCGCCTTCATCAGAAGCCGGACATCGGCCACATCACGGCATGCGCGCCGTGGCTGCGCGCCGAAGTCGAGACAGTTCGGCCGCGGTTGCTCGTATGCCTTGGGGCCACCGCGGTCCAGGCAGTTCTCGGCGAGTCTATCCGAGTGCTTCGCGATCGCGGCCGCTTCTTTCCGTCGACGTTTGACATACCCGCGATGCCAACCGTGCACCCCTCGTCGATCCTGCGTGCGCCCGATCCCGAGTCACAGGAGCAAGCGTTCGAGGCGTTCTGCGTGGATCTGCGCACGGCGGCCCAGTGGCTGCGGTCGAACTGATCGCGGCGCGTACCCCAGCTGTAGCGCAAGTGAGCCAGCTGCTGGAAATGGCCCTCATCGGCACACCGGGAATGGGCCTTCTGCTGGGAGTTGGCCCTATCGGAGCGGCCGCAGTCGCCCCTCAGCGTCGAATGGCATCGGCGCCGGCCGGCGCACCACCTGCAGGTCGTCGCGCTTCTCAGCCTCCTCGAGGAGCGCGGGCGAGACGCCGATCAATTCGGTGTGCAAGGTGTCGGCGATCCAGGCCAGCCGCGGTGGCGTCTCCCGGCCGCGGCTGGAGATGGCCGCACAGACCGCGGCCAGATCGGTGGGCATGACGCAGGGGATCGTCATTCGCTGGATGCCAATGACTCCGGCGGTCAAGGCATTTGTGTAGAGCGCCTCGAAATCGACCTTGCTGAGCAGGCGCGCCGTCGTGAAGTCGGCGGTGCCGATGCCCATCGCGTTGCCATGGGATCCGTCGGTCAGGTCGAGCGCGACGATTGCCGTGACGCAATGCGGCTCCGGCTCGGGCTGGCCGATGACACGCATGCGCCGAACCACGTTCGTATCGATCCCCGCTCCGCTCACGTCTTTTCCGATCCGTTCGATCACCAGCACGTCGAGGTCGTCGAAGGGCATGCCCGGCATCAGCCGCCGTGCCTCGTCGAGCAGCTCAGCCTCCCTCTCGTTGCCGATGTCTGACGCGCGCAGACCCTGCACCATCGCCGTCTGCTCGCGCTGATTCTCTACAATCGCCAGCCCACCTACGAGCAGTCCACGCTCGGCCAGGAGCCTTGCGCCCAGAGGGATCAGCTCCTTCAGCCCGGCGGGCCCGCGCGAATGCATGGAGCGCGCCCCCGCCTGCTTGCCCAGGCCGATGGCGCACATCTTGGCCAGCCCCGACTCGACCTTGCCGCGAAAGCTGGTGTGTGGCTTCACGCGATTGACCACGAAGACGGCTCCGGCGTCGATCACGTGGCGGTCGACGTGGAGCGGGATGCCGTCGACCTCGCCCAGCACCACCGTGTCCATCGTCGCCCGAATCAGCGAGCGGTCGATCCCGTAGCCGGCGAGGAGCTCCGCCTGGCCCTCGGCTGTAGCGGCGCCGTGGCTGCCCATCGCGGGCACCACGAAGGGATCGAAGCCCAGGTCGCGAAGGGTTCCCAGCACCTCGCGCACGATGCGGCCGATGTCTGCGATCCCACGACTCCCGACGCCTACCGCAACGAGCCGTGGCGTCACCCCGACCAGGGCGCGGCGCACCTCTTCGCGCACGGCCGCCTCGACGTTGGCCAGGACTGGTGGGTCGAACCGCTGCCGCACCAGCCCCACCGGCGGCGGCCGAACACCCTCCAGGAGCCGGCCGGCAAGGCGCTGCAGGTCGGGCAGCAGCGGAGTCGGGTCCAACCTGCCCACGGTCCTCAGGCCAGGGCGGCGCGCAGCTCCGCCATGTGTCTGCGCTGGTGATCGAGCATGAGCTCCATCGCCTGATTCAACCGCGTGCCGGCATAGGGTCCGATGGCAGTCAGCGCCGCGAGGTCCGCGCCCATCAACGCGGCCTGTGCCTGCTCGGCGCCGCGCCGCATCTCCGCGGCCAGCTCGGTGGGCGTCTGCTCTTTGCGCCGCCTCAGCTGCGACGCGTTCCAGCGGGCCGAGTCGAACTCGCGGTCGCCGTCACCGGGGGCAGGCGCCGGGGCGCCGATCACATATGCCATCGCGGCCTGGGTGCTGGACAGGTGGGCCAGCACGTCCTTGGCGTCCCAGCCGCCGTCGTCGCCCTGGGCCGGCCGCGCCCAGTCGCCGCGCGGCAGCCCGGCAAGCCCGGCCGCCTCGCGCGCGAGCGACCAGAAAGCTGCCGCGATCGCTGTGCGCCCCACGTCACCGGCCAGCTCGGCCGGCCTGATCAGCGGGACGTCGTGGCGTGACTCGTACCAACGGACCTGCGCATCCGGCCGGAGCTCCCGGACCTCTTCCACGGATCGCCGTCGCCGCTCGACGAACTCCGGGGGAGCCCCGGGCCACACCTGTCCGGCCATTGCCAGCAGGATGGGGCCCTCCACGCCGGCGAACAGCAGCTCCGGCTCGAAGCCGTACAGGTCGCGAAGGATCTGCACGCGAACCTCTGCAGTCAGCGTCGGTGCCAGGCTCCCAGCCGGCGCCTCAGCCAGCCCGGCCGAGACGAATTCGCGCAGGTCGTCCCCCCACGCATCTCCGAGATCGTCGGCCTGGGCGGCGGCGGCCTCGTCCGCATCCCGGTACGTCAGCAGCGGCGGCTGCATTCGTTGCGCGGCCTCCCCCCAGGTCATGTAGCGGCTGAAGGAGGCCGTCGGACCGTCGACGTTGACCAGGCCCGAAGCCAGCTCGGGGTGGGCGGCGGCCAGGGAAAGCGCGACAGCGGCGCCCCAGGAGTGTCCGGCTACGAGCGGGCGGCCGAGGCCAAGCTCCCCGATCACGTGGGCGGCGTCGGCGACCACATCGTCAAGCGCGTATCCCGTGGCGGGTCGGTCGGAAAGGCCGTGGCTGCGCTGGTCGAGTGCGACGATGCGCCGCGCCGGCAGCAGCCGCGCCGTCCGCTCCCAGACACGCGCGTTGGAGCTGAGCCCGTGCAGCAGGAAAAGGGCCGGCTCGGGCGGAGGGCTGATCAGGTCGCTCGGGCGCCACTCCAGGTAGTGCAGGCGAACGCCATCGCGTTCAACCCAGCCCTCGTACACGAGGCCATTGTATTCGTGCCCGGGCGCGGTCCGAACCTCACAACGCGAGCCCTGGCCTCAGCGCACACGCTGTGTGATGGCGACGCTCGCGATGACCGCGAGGGCGGCCATCACTGTCGGCACGCCGACGCTCTCTCCAAGCAGGATCGCGGACCACCCGAGCGTGAGGACTGGCTGCGCCAGCTGCAGCTGCCCGATGCGGGCCGTCCCGCCGGAGGCCAGCGCCCGATACCACGCGAACATGCCGAGGAACATGCTCACGAGCGACACGTACGCGAAGCCGAGCCACGCCTCTGGCCCAGCTTCGCCGGCTCGCGGCGCGGCCAGGACCACAGGCGCCACCAGGAGCGGGGCCATCAGCACCAGCGCCCAGGACATCGTCTGCCACGCGCCCAGCTCGTGAGTCAGCGCCGCGCCCTCGGCGTACGCCAGACCCGCCAGAGCGACCGCCGCCAGCACTACCAGGTCCCACGGCGACACGCCACCCGCGCCCTGCGTCCAGGCGAAGAGCAGCACACACACTGCCCCGCCCGAGCACGCGAGCCAGAAGCTCCAGGCTGGTCGCTCGCCGGCTCTCAGGACGGCCATCACCGCAGTTGCAGCAGGCAGCAGACCGGTGATCACGGCGCTGTGGGCGGAGGTGAGGTGCTGCAGTGCAAAAGCCGACAGGACCGGAAACCCCACCACGGCTCCAGCGCCCACGGACGCCAGACGGAACCACTGACTGCCCCTGGGTCGAGGTTGTCGCGTGGCCGCGAGGCACAGTGCCGAGAGGCCAGCCGCGACCAGGGCCCTGCCGAGGGAGACGAAGATCGGCGCCAGGCCGTGAAGCGCGAGCTTGGTGGCCGGCAGAGTCAGGCTGAATGCGGCGACGCCAACCGCTCCGAGGAGGACCGCCTCGAGTTGCCGCGACGCCGAGCCGACGGACGGCGAGCTCTGCACGCGAGAAAGGATGTCCACATCTCTCAGTCCAATTCAAGATCCAATTGGCATAATTGGACTGAGAGATGGTCCAGGAGACCGCCGAAGGCGTCGAGCGGGTGCTCGGGCGGTGGCGTGCCCGGCAAGGCTCCCTTGCCGTCCGCCTGACCGGGGCGATCCGGGAGGCCATAGCGACCGGCGATTTGTGGTGGGGTCGGCGGCTGCCCGCGGAGCGATCCCTGGCGGTGACTCTGAGCGTCAGCCGCAGCACGGTCGTCCAGGCGTACGACCGGCTGCGCGGTGAGGGGTGGCTCGAGAGCCGACGGGGCAGCGGCACTTTTGTCTCGGCGGCCGCCGCGTCCGGCGGCGCCCCTCAGCGGAGCGCAAGCACGAACGCGATCTTCAACCGGATGATCGCCCCCGCCGGCCCAATTGTCGATCTGAGCGTTGCCTCGCCCTCCGGCGACAAGGGCGTGCCGCAAGCCGCACGCGCTGGGGCTCAGGACCTCGAGCGATTCATGAGCAGCCCGGGCTACTTTCCGATGGGCCTGCCCGACTTGCGGCAGGCGATCGCGCGGCAGCTGGAAGCGTGGGGACTCCCGACTGCGGCCGACGAGGTCCTGGTGACCACCGGGTGCCAGCAGGCCATCACTCTGGTGGCCAGCGCGTTCTTGCAGCCCGGCGAGCCGGCACTCATCGAGAGCCCCACATTCCCCGGCGCTGTGGACGCGCTTCGTGCGGCAGGAGCCCGCCTCGTATCAGCACCCCTGGGCCCCGAGGGCGTCACGGCCTCGCAGGTCCGCCACCTGCTCGCTCGGACGCAGGCCCGTCTCGCGTACGTCACGCCCACGTTCAACAACCCCACGGGTGCACTCGTACCCGCCGAAGAGCGACCGCGGCTGGCCCGTCTGGCCGGCGAATTCCAGGTCCCGCTGGTCGAGGACCATGCCCTTGCCGACCTGTGGTTCGGCAGTCCTCCACCGTCACCGGTGGCCGCCCACACGGCCGGCGGATTGGTCATCACCGTCGGTTCGCTGAGCAAGCTGTTCTGGGGCGGGCTTCGCGTGGGCTGGGTGCGGGCTCCCAGGCACGTCATCGCTCGCCTGGCGGAGCGAAAGGTCGTCGCCGACATCGCCAGCCCCGTGCTGGACCAGCTCGTGGCAACGCGCCTGCTCACGGGCGCCGACGAGGTCGCCACGCGCAGGCGCCAGGAGCTTCGTGCGCGCCGTGACTTGCTCGCGAAGCTGCTGAGCGAGCTGCTGCCCGACTGGACGTGGCGGCTCCCCGAAGGAGGCGTCTGCCTCTGGGCCAGGCTGCCTGAGGGTGAGGCACGAGACTTTGTGACGGTGGCGCTCCGGCACGGGGTGGCGCTGGTGGCCGGGCCGCAGTTCGCGCCAGGCGAAGCGTGGGTCGACTACGTTCGCTTACCGTTCACGGCCGAGCCCGACCAGCTTCATGAGGGCGCCCTGCGTATCGCCAACGCGTGGGGGCAGTTCCGGCCTGGCGTGGCAGGCCCGGCGTTCTACCAGCGGGCCGTGGTCTAGACTACGCCGCCGTGACCACGCCGTCGCGGGCTGCACTGGTGACCGGCGGCTCGCGTGGTATCGGCGCTGCGACCGTCGTAGGCCTTGCGCGCCGCGGGCTCGACGTTGCCTTCACGTACCGCTCACGCAAGCGCCGGGCCGACGAGGTGGTGGCCGAAGCCTCCGAAACCGGACGTCGGGTCATCGCAATCGCCAGTGACATGACCGACCCGGAAGCCGCGGCGCGGCTCATCAATGAGCTGCGCGGCTGGACCGAACGGGTGGATGTTCTCGTGCTGAATGCTTCCGGTGGTCTGGAGCCGGGTATGGCTCCGGATCCCGACTACCCCATGAGGATCAATCGGGACGCCCAGGTCGCGTTCCTCCAGGCGGCGCGTCCACTGCTGGCCGACGGCGCCACGGTCGTGCTCGTGACGAGCCACTGGGCGCATCTGTACGGTGCCGTCGCGCAGTTTCCCGCCTATGAGCCGATCGCGCGGTCGAAGCACGCCGGCGAGCTGGCGTTGAGGGAGCTGGCTGCGGATTGCGGCCTCGGATTCCGCCTTCTGGTCGTCAGCGGCGACCTGGTGGAGGGCACCATCACTCCGAAGCTGCTGGAGCGGGCGTCGAGAGGCGTCGTAGGCCGGCGCCGGCGGGAAGTCGGGGCGCTACCCAGCGCCGCGGACATGGGCGAAGCGATCGCCACCGCAGCGCTCGACGCCTCGCTTCCCTCCGGCCACACGGTCGTGATAGGTGGCTCGCTCGCCTCGCTGCCTCGCCGCTACTAAGCCGCCGGCAGCGTCTTCCCTGCTTCGGCCGCAAGCTGAGCGCGTTTGCGGCGCTTGATCGCAAGGCAGCTGATAGAGCCCAGCGCGAGCACCCCGATCGGCACCAGCAGCGTCGGGCGCATCGCGCCGATGAAGCCATAGGCGAACACGTCGTGCGAGATCTGTGCGATCTGCGCCGCCACCTGGGGCGGGGCGCCTTGCACCTGCCCGGCCGACGAGCTGCTCGAGTGGCCGACCTCCAGGCCGCCCTTGACCGCGTTGCTGAAGCCGTCGACGAATCTCTGCCGGACCGCCTGTGGCACCTGGGGGGGCAGCTGGGCCGAATAGCTGACCGCCTGGTCGTGCAGACTGGCCGCCAGCCGGTTCTGAAGGACCGCGCCGACCACAGCGCTGCCGATGGCGCCACCCACCTGACGCGTCGTGTTCAAGACGCCCGAGGCGGCCCCGGCCATCTGGGGCCGGATGTTGCGCATGGCGACCGTGGTCATCGGCGCGAAGGTGCAGCCGACCCCGACGCCGGCAACCAGCAAGCCGGGCAGGAAGGTCTCCCATGTGGAGTCGATGCCCGCGCGCCAGTCGAGCCAGCCCATCCCGATAGCGAACAGCGCAACCCCCACCATCAGGACGTACTTGCCGCCGATGCGGTCGGCCAGCCGGCCGGCCACGGGTGCGACCGGCATCGAGACGAGCGACATGGGCAGCAATGTCAGGCCGGCCTTCAAAGCGGTGAAGCCGAGCGCCGACTGCAGATAGATCGTCAGCGGCAAGAACAGCCCGATCATGCCGAAGGCCACGGTCGCGGCCACCCAGTTCATCAGCGAGAAGTTGCGATCTCTGAAGAGGCTGAGCGGCACCAGAGGGGAGGTGCGAAAGCTGTCCCAGACGAAGAACGCGATCAGAAGGACGGCCCCTACGACCAGGAGCGAGGCGATTGTGATCGGGACCCCGTCGACGGTCGTAACGGTGGCCCAGTCGAACCGCTCGCCCTCGATGAGCCCAAAGGTAATTGCAAACAGGCCCGCGGACGTCAGGAGCACGCCCACGGGCTCGATGCCGGTGACCCGGCCTGGCCGCAGGTCAGGCACGATCAGGAAGGTCAAGACGAACGCGACTATTCCGACGGGCACGTTGACATAGAAGACCCAGCGCCAGCTCAGATAGGTCACGATCAGGCCACCCAGAACGGGACCGGCGATCGTGGCCAGGCCGGCAATCCCGCCCCACACGCCGAAGGCCGCCCCGCGCCGCTCGGGCGGGAAGATCGAGGTCAGGATGGCGAGGGTTTGCGGGGTCAGCAGCGCCCCACCAAGGCCCTGGAGCACGCGCGCACCGATGAGCTGGGTTGGGTCCTGGGCGAGGCCGCACAGTGCCGAGGCGGCGGTGAAGATGGCCAGCCCGGCAGCGAAGAGCGTGCGCTGACCGAACCTGTCGCCCAGCCGGCCGGCGGTGATCAGCAGGACGGCGTAGGTCAGGGTGTAGGCGTTGAGGACCCATAGCACCTGATCGAGGCTGGCCTTGAGACCGTCGATCATGCTCGGGATCGCGATGTTCACGATCGTCAGATCGAGCAGGACCATGAAGAAACCCATGCAGAGCACGGTCAGCACAGCCCACGGGTTTGCGCGCGATTCGATCACGAGTGCATCTCCTCTTCTTCAACTCTGCCGTCGACATGCGTGGCCCATTCGAGGGCGCCGGACTCGATCTCGTCGGCGATGCGTGTCGCCCAGTCGGCCTGGAAGCGGCGCGTCTCCTGCACCATCTCAGCCTCGATCAGCGCCAGGCGCATCAGGCCCTTCTCACGCAGCTGCTGTTCGGTGTGATCCCAGCACTCCATCTGCCGGCGGAGGGCTGCGGCCCGCTGCCTGAGAAGGGCCGCGGCCTCCTCTGGGGGCAGCTGGTGGAGAAAGCTGAGACCCGCCTCGAAGGAGCTGTACTCCCGGGTGGGCTCGGCGATCAGCTCCCGAAGCCGGTCCAGGAAGCGCTCGCGGCCTTCGGGTGTGACGGTGTAGACCGTCCGCTCCGGGCGCCGGCCCTCTCGAGCGGTCTCAATCGGGCGGACCCAACCCTGCCGCTGAAGCTGCTCGACCACGTGATACATCGAGCCCAGGCTCAGCTTGATGTGCTCGTCCATGTGGCGGTGGTGCATCGTGTAGGCGATGTCGTAGGGGTGCCGCGGGCACTCTCCCAGCAGCCCCAGCACGGCCATCACCAGCGGTCCGACCCGTACCATCGACTGGTATATTCGCATGTTGACTATTCAGAAATCAAGCACCCAGTGACGCATGCGCCGTCACTGCGACGGCTCTTGGTAGGCTCCGCTCGGAAACAGTGGACAACCCCGCCCTGCCCCTGCTGGCTGTGCTGGCCGGAGTGCTCTCGTTCAGCTCGCCCTGCACCCTTCCCCTGGTTCCCGGCTATCTCGGCTTCATGTCCGGCGTCAGCTCCAGCCGGGGGCGTACGCTGGCCGCAGCCGGGCTTTTCGTCACCGGCTTTTCTCTCGTGTTCACCGCTCTGGGCGCTGGCGCCTCCAGCCTGGGGTCGCTGCTGATCGACCAAAGGCTCGTCCTGGAAAAGGCGGCGGGTGTCCTGATCGTCCTGATGGGCCTGCTGGTTCTCGGCGTGCTGCGGCTGCCGTTCCTCGCGGGCGAGGGCCGCCCACTCATGGCGCGGGTGCGGCCTGGGCCGTCGGGCGCGCTGCTCCTGGGTGTCGCATTCGCGTTCGGCTGGACGCCCTGCGTCGGCCCCGTGCTGGGCTCGATCCTCATCCTTGCCGGCGCCCAGGGCACGTTGACATCAGGTGCGCTTCTCCTGTTGCTCTATTCGCTGGGCCTGGGCGTGCCGTTCCTTGCCGCGGCCGTCTTTCTCGACCGCTTCCGCTCGGTGAGCGGCTGGCTCCGCACCCACGCCGTCGCGATAAATTCGACCGGCGGCGTCCTCCTGGTGGCGATGGGGGCACTGGTCTTCCTCGGCCAGCTGACGCAGGTGCTGGCCCCGGCGCTGGAGCTCTACGCCCGCCTCAAGTGGCCGCCCATCTGACCTGACATCCCGGGCGGGGCGGTCGTCCCTTCTCGGACCTTGACAGCGCCAGCGCAGGGTTTAGCCGGGCAGACGTGGAGAAGGTGCTGCGGATGCCGGGCGGCATGGAGACCGACCGCAAGGCGACGAGCCATTCAGCATGGTGGTCTGACTCCACCGAGTGCGTGCAGTAGTGAGCTATCGAGGTCCGGACTGTTCGTAGAGATCAGGAGGTTGTCGGAGACCGACCAGTAAATCTGGAAGGCCGCATCGATAATCTGACCATTGACTCAGTAGCGTTTCCCTGTGACTGCTCACATACGTGGAACTTGGAGGCCGCAAGCAGGTCACTGAAGAAGACGACACTGCACCAAGCATTGCCGATGTTAGCGAAGCCAGTGAACGAATGAATACCTGTAGCACGAGTTAAGGCGGCGTGCCTGGCGGCTGGATTATTCCAGGTGGGATCATCCCGGGCATTGAAGCTGCAGAGGCGACTCGGAAGACAGCTGAACCGAGCTCCCTTGTTCCTGACGTTATCCGGAACGAGTACCCACCCTCCTTCGGCAGCTGGAGCATGGTGAACGTGAGCGCCTGGGGAACGAAGATTGGCGCTCCTGGCTTAGAGCCAGCGGCATGACCGACATTGATCTTCCCCTCGACCCTGACCCCGATCGGATGGTTGTCATCATCTATGAGCTCGATGGCGATCGGAATATCCTGCAGGGCCTCGGAGTACTCAATGCGGAAGAGGAGGGCGAGAGCGATGCTCGGGTGCGTGGCCGGAATGCTCGCCACCCAGATGGTGTCCCAGCCAGCTCCGTGGATATACAACTTGCCCCGCTCGACAATCGCCGCATCGGCGATCAAGGCTGCCACCAAGGTCATGTGCCACAATGTAACACATGCCAGGTCGGTTTGACCTTTCCAAGCTGGACGACGACGATCCATTCGAGGTCGATGCCGACAACTGGCCGCATCTGTACAAGCACACATTCGTTCGTCCCGATGGGCGGCCCGTTCGGATCGAGCTTCCCGATGTACTCGATCTCTACATCTGGAATGAAGCGCTTTACTACCCGGCCGACCTTGCAAAGGGGGATGCCCACTGGCTCCTGGTTGGAGAGATCGAGGGGGTCATGATCACCGTACCGCTAGCCCTGCCCAAGAGTGGGGACCCGGCCAAGTGCCGGCCGATCGGCATTTACCCGGCAGCAGCTGATGAGAAAGACAGATATATCGAGGATCGTTAGAGTGGGAGAGGCAATGAGCCAGGAGAACGTGGCCGACCACTACGCCAATCCGGAGAATCGCCGCCCTGCCGGACCGCCGCAACGCCGAGAGGCAAGTCGGCAATTGAGCAACCACGTCTCGATCCGGTTTTCGCCCGCGGTCATGGCCTGCGTTCGCATCCTCGCCAGTCGTGATGGGGTAACGGTGGGATCGTGGATTAGATCCGCGGTAGAGCGCGAGGTCGAGCGCCGCCTGCCATTCGCGCGAACCGGAGCGGCCACATATGATCTGCACAAATCTCTGCACGAGCCAGCGGAGACGGCGCGAACCGTCAACCAAACGGGCGAGGTGCGTAGCACGTTGGAGCTTGTCGCGCCTCGCTAAGGCCGCCAGGGCAAGTGCCCGATATCTGCGAGAGCGTAATAGTGCCGGCGGGTGGCCTGGAGCTGTGCCGCGTCGGATCTTCCGCTTGATCTGGTGTATCTGCAGCGAGGAGGTCACGGTCGTGCTCGCCTTGGATCCGGCCGGATGCCGACGGCGCGGTCTGGACAATGACCCGCGCACCGGCCGGCTGCTGCCAGTCTGTTAGGGCTTCGAGCTCCCCTTCGGCTCAGGATCCGCGCCCCATCTTGTCGTAGGCCTCCCACAGAAGCGGATCCGGGTTCTCCTCGTGCAGTGGACCGGATCAACGCCCCCAATACGCGGCCGTGAAGGGCCAAGGCCTGCAGGGGGGCGACCACCTGATTCAGAGGGCACTGGCTCCTCGGTTTGCCTGTTTCCGGCTCGACGAGCTGTGCCACAGCCCTGGCCAGGGCGTCGGCCAGACCCGGACGACGACTCCAGCCGGGCCGGCGGCCTGCTGTGTTGCGGCTCAGGGAATTGGCCGAGAAGAAGCGCGAGCATGAGCGCCAGGACCGGCGCCACCAGGCTGAAGAGCTGTGCGACCCTCGGCGCTAGCGCGGCGCTCATTCTGCGGCCTGGACAGCCCCTCCCAAGCGGCGCAAATGCATCCTGTGGCTGGCGAGAGAGGGACGTTATCGTCGTTAGGACTCGGCGTCAGAGATGCGCTCAGCCGGGTATGATGCGCGTTCCGTGTTGGCGTCGAGAATGGCGTCGATGAGCTGGTCACGGGTCAATCCCTGAGCGTCCCCGGAAGGGCCAAGGCCTCCGCTGTCGCGCAGGTGTGCCCCGTCCGGGTGCACGAAGGTGAGCATTGCCCCCTCCGTGTGAGCCGCCGGCGAGGCTTGCCCACTCAAGGCCGACGTCGCCAAGCAGTGCTCCCTCTTTGATCAGCCGTTGTACTCGAGCAGCGATGCCGCGCGGTTGCATGATCGTCCCCTCAAAGCTGCGAGGCTCGCTGGAAGCGCCCACGTGGTGGAGTCGCTGACGCTCCAGTCATCCGGCGCAGGCCGGCCGGCAGCACCGATGTCACGTGGGGAGGGATGGGAGGCGGGCCATGTGAGCCGAGCCCTGTCGGCCATTACCAAGGTTCACCGCGAGTTTAGAGACGGCCGCCTCATCGTTGGGACGATATGCAGCCCGGCGGCACATAAGCAACGGGCCCGGTGCGTGTTATTACTTACGCTTCACCTCGAGCTCGGCGACATCGAGGCCAACGACGACGCCACGGGTCCCGCAGTCGTCACCACCTTAAAGTCGTGCCGCTACGCTCCCGCTCCCACACTGGACAGCACGCTACGGCTTCAGTCTTACAAACACTTAACAGGCGAAATAGCAACCGGACCGGGTCTCGTCGTGTAATTCCTGGCGATGCCGGCCGAACGGGCGCTGACGGCCCTCCGGGTGCAGGTCACTGGGGAACCTGGCGCCGACGCGCTTGCGCGGTCTGCCCAGGGGGGTGATCTGAGCTCGTTCGAGTGTCTCGTTCGGCGCTATCAGCGCCGCGTCTATGGCCTGGCCTACCGGCACCTGCGGGACCCGGATGAAGCGCAGGACCTGGCTCAGGAGGTGTTCGTCCGGCTATATCGGAACCTCACAAAGTACGATCCTGAGCGACCCTTCGAACCCTGGTTCTGGAGGCTGGCGGCGAACGTGGCCGCGAGCTACCGCCGGAGGCGACCGGCGGCCCCGATCGAGCTGCCCGCGACGACAGCAGCCGGCGTGCGCGAGGACACTCTGCCCCTGGAGCGGGCGCTGGCCGACCTGAGCGACGATCTGCGGCTGCCCGTCCTTCTGCACTACTACCTCGATCTGCCTCTCGAAGGCGTGGCCGCATCGATGGGGCTGTCGCTGAGTGGGGTCAAGTCTCGGCTCCATCGTGCGCGGGCGATCCTTCGCCGGGTTCTTGTCGAAGAGGGCGTCTGACATGGCGGCAATCTGCGTCTGGGCGCGGGAACAGCTGGAGCCTCTGGTTGACGGGGATCTCGAACCAGCCCAGGTCGAGGTGCTGCGTAGTCACCTCTCCCAGTGCGAAGCGTGCCGAGAGCACCACGCAGAGGCCTCTTCGCTGCCCACGCGGCTGGCCGTCGCGCGCGCGCCGGAGCCGCCTATCAACCTCGTTCGTGACGTCCTGCGGCGCGTGCGTGCCGACCGCGTCAGCCCGATGCACGTCTGGACCCCGCTCGGCGCGGAGCTGGTCCTGTTCCTGGTCGCGCTGTGGTATGTGGCCGGTTTCGGTGGACTCGTCACGCTGGTCCAGCGAACCGCGGCCGACGCGGGGGCAGTCCTCGGCTGGGGCGCAGGCCAGGCCGACCTGCCGCCCCCGGCCGCCGGAGACCTCTTCCTGCTCCTCGTTTGCGGTCTGCTCGTGGCCACGACCCTCTACCACCTGACTCTCCTGACCCGCCTCGGGCTGAGGCTCTCCTGATGCCTCTGCGATGGGGGTGGGTCGGACTGCTCATCGGGCTGATCCTCGTGGCCCTGCTGCTGGCGTGGCTCGACTCGACGCTTCTCCGGCCGCTGTTCCCGGCGCCGATGATGGGCGCGAAGCGGTTGGAGCTCGTCCGATCAGAGGGGTCGGGAATCCGGCTGCCTCCGGTCGGCCGCCGCGAACTGGTCTTCTACGGGTTTGGGCCCGCCGGCGGGCTGTTCAGCTTCTGGTGGTTTGTCACCGCCGGTGTGGGCGTGGCCCTGGTTGCGCTGGCAGCTCTGCTTGCGCTGCCGGGTCGCGCCCGCCGGGCCGCCGATCGGGTGACCGTTGCTGCTTTGCCACTCATGTTTGCAGCAGGCATCGCGACGCTGTTCCTGGGACTGGCACTCACCGTGCTACTGAGGGTGGGGTTCGTGCTGGTCTCCATCGTGCCGTTCCTGTACGGCCTTGCACTGCTGGGCGCCGTTTTCGGCGTGGCCGCTCTGGCACTTGCGGCAGGACGCTGGTTGCAGGCCCGGTTGGGCCCGGCACCACCGCTGCTGGCCGCGCTGGCGGCCCTCCTGGTCCTGATAGACGTCAGCCTGGTGCCGGTTGCCGGCTGGGTTCTTCTCGCTGTCGCAGCCGTGACTTCGCTCGGCCTGTCGGTCCTAACCCGGGTGGGCTCCGCGACCGGGTGGAGCCTCGACGAACTGAACTTGTAGGGGAGAAATCACGTTGTCAGTCGGTCAGAGAGCTTTTAGAGGCGACATTGCCGTGCCGCTGTGGTCACGCGAGCGTCTGGTTGCGATTGCATTGGGGCTGGTTGCACTGCTGCTGGCATTCCTCATCGCCCACGACGTGCTGTTTCCGGCCAGTTCCTCGACCTCCGCGTTGCGTACCGTGACCGCGGCCCGAGGCAACGTGCGCTCTGCGGTCAGTAGCACCGGCACAGTGGTGCCGGCCGCCCAGCAGAACCTGAGCTTCGGGGTGGCCGGGACGCTGACCGAGATCGACGTCAAGGTCGGTGACCAGGTCAAGCAAGGCCAGGTCCTTGCGAAGCTGGATCGCACGACGTTCCAGACGGCGCTCGACCAGGCGAACAACAACCTGACCACCGCTCAGGCCACCCTGAACAACACGCTGAACAGCAACGCCGTGGTGCAGGCTCAACACAGCCTGGCGAACGCCCAGCAGTCGCTCAGCGACACGCAAGCACAGGTCAGCCTGACCAACCAGCAGGATGCGAACACCCTGGCTGCCGACCAGGCGCAGCTGGCCAGCGTCGACCAGCCTGCACTGGACCAGGCCCAAACCAACTACAACAACGCCGGCTGCACACCCACCTCTACCGGGACCTGCACGACGCTGCAGCAGCAACTTACGCAAGCACAGAACGCCGTCGCCCAGGACAAGACCAGGATCGC
>Ga0126376_10000338_pt1 | contig 22221 bp, 18 predicted proteins | sample PanSoiMetPlot_15_FD_92760 | JGI IMG/M metagenome (GOLD analysis project Ga0126376, IMG submission 92760) | Tropical forest soil microbial communities from Panama - MetaG Plot_15 | ecosystem: Environmental > Terrestrial > Soil > Tropical forest > Bulk soil | place: Panama | collected 2016-02-17
ACGCAAATCCTCTGTTTTCAATGTTCCGATTGTAGCAAACCAACGCGTCGCAACGAGTGTCGCCCTCATACTGCGGGAAGTCGAATCCCGTCTCCCACCCCAAGTCTCTAAACGCCTTCCTTTTGTTGACTTGGAACCAACCCTGATAGCACTTTCCAGAAAACCAAGTGACAACGCGGCCCGGCGTGCATCCAACTAGCGCAAGCGGTAAAGTGTGTTTGGGCGATCTGATGGGCAGGCTACCATGGCAAAACCAGTATTAATGTCGGTGGACGACGATCCGGAGGTGCTGCGGGCGGTTGAGCGCGACCTGCGCAAGCACTATGCCGAGCACTATCGCATTATGCGGGCGAGTTCCGGCTCTTCCGCCTTGCAGGCGCTTGCGTCGCTCAAAAGGCGTGGAGAACCGGTTGCGCTTCTTCTTGCCGACCAGCGCATGCCGGAAATGAGCGGCGTCGAATTCATCAGCAAGGCGATGGAGAGCTACCCGGACGCCCGGCGTGTGCTCCTGACTGCCTACGCTGACACTGACGCGGCCATTCAGGCCATCAATCATGCAAAAATTCAGCACTATTTGTTAAAGCCGTGGGATCCGCCCGAGCAGCAGCTTTATCCAGTGCTGGATGATTTACTTGGCGACTGGCAAGCAACTTATCGGCCGGCATTCGAAGGCGTACGCGTTTTGGGCAGTCAGTGGTCGCCACGTTCTTACGCTGTGCGAGATTTTCTTGCGCGCAATCAAGTTCCCTACCGCTTTTTTGACGTCGAAACCGCGGACAAGAACTCCGAAGTTCGCACTCTTTTGGAATCGGACGGTTGCGATCGGACGAAATTGCCGGTTGCCATTTTTTCCGACGGAACTGTACTGTGCGATCCAACAATCGTCGAGATCGCCGGCCAGCTCGGTTTGCGCACGCGGGCGGAAACTTCCTTTTATGATTTGTTGATTGTAGGGGGCGGGCCGGCGGGTCTTGGCGCCGCCGTCTACGGCGCATCCGAAGGGTTGCGCACTGTGATGATTGAAGGCGAGGCTCCTGGCGGCCAAGCGGGAATGAGTTCGCGAATCGAAAATTATTTGGGCTTCCCGGCCGGCTTAAGCGGTGCAGACCTGGCGCGTCGTGCGGTGACTCAGGCCAGGAAGTTCGGGGTGGAGATTCTGACTCCACAAGAAGTAACCAAGTTGCGGGTTGATGGGGCTTCCAAATTTGTCACTCTGCAAGATGGGACCGAGATTGGCGCAAAGGCGGTCGTAATTGCGACTGGTGTTTCCTACCGCAAGCTGGATGTGCCCGGAATGGCGCACGTGCAAGGGGCAGGTGTCTATTATGGGGCGGCGATGACGGAAGCCGCGACGTGCAAGGGCGAGGACGTCTACATTGTAGGCGGTGCGAACTCCGCGGGCCAGGCGGCAATGTTTTTTTCTCAAGGCGCTAGGCGCGTCGTAATGTTGGTCCGTGGCAAATCTCTAGAAGCAGGAATGTCGCAGTACCTGATCGACCAGATTCGTCAAACCGAAAACATCCACGTTGAGTTGAACAGTCAAATCGTGGAAGTATTCGGCGAAGAACATTTGGAAGGAATTTCCGTCCTGTGCGCCACGAGTGGCGAAACGCAAAGGGTTTCCACCAACCATCTGTTCATTTTCATCGGGGCCGCGCCGCGCACGGACTGGCTTGCGGATGTTTTGCTGCGCGAAGAAAAGGGCTATATCTTGACCGGGGCGGACCTGATGCCAGATGGGAAACGTCCCAAGGGCTGGCCGCTCGACCGCGATCCATGGCTTCTGGAAGCGTGCGTCCCAGGCGTGTTCATTGCCGGGGATGTGCGCTATCGTTCCGTAAAACGAGTCGCCTCCGGCGTCGGCGAGGGCGCAAACGCGGTACAGTTTGTCCATCAGTACTTGAGCACGGTGTGAGATGACAGAAATCGATAAGGGTGCGCAAGTCGATCGTTTTATCCAAGAAATTCGCAAGTTTGAAGTGTTCTCCGATTTGCCGGAAGAAGATTTGCGTTGGCTGGCAGAACGGATGGACGAACTGACACTCGAAGTAGGGCAGGTCTATGCCAAGCCTGGCGATTCCGTGGACTATCTCACGTTGATGATGGAAGGCGAGCTTCAGGTGTCGCGGCTGACGATGGCGGGTTCTCCGATATTTGTCGCGGTGGCAGGTGAGATCACAGGCCGATTGCCTTTTTCTCGGCTAAAGCAGTTCAAAGGATTGAGCCGAGCCGTGATGCACACGAGAATGATTCGTTTGCACCGGCAATATTTCCCGGAATTAGTGCAGCGCATGCCGTTGCTTACCGAACGGCTAGTCGGTTTGATGTCTGATCGTATCCGCGAAGTCACTCGCACAGAAACGCAGCAAGAAAAACTGATGGCGTTGGGCAAGCTCTCGGCCGGTCTGGCGCATGAGCTAAACAATCCCGCTGCGGCCGCGACGCGAGCGGCCCAGAGCTTAATGGGCTCCTTCCAAAATATTCGCGATGTCAGTTTGCGCTTGCTTAAGCATGCGTCCACGGAAGAACAACGCAACGCCCTATTCGACTTTGAAATGGCGGCAGGCAAGAGCCTTGCTTCTCAAGCGAGTGCTCCTAGCGATCCATTGGAACTGAGCGATCGCGAAGAGCGTGTCACCTCATGGCTCGAAAGGCGCAACATACCCGAAGGCTGGAAGATTGCCTCCACGCTGGCAGAGGGCTGCGTGGACGAACCGCAGCTCGAGAAATTCAGTACAAAGATCGGCCCGGAGCTTTTGCCGGATGCGCTTCAGCGTGTCGCGGCGATCATGACCATGTTCGGGCTCATCCGAGAAATCAACAACAGCGCGCAGCGTATCAGCGAACTCGTTGCTGCCGTGAAGCGCTATTCGTACATGGATCAGGCTGCTTTGCAGGAAATCGATTTGCGCGAAGACCTGGACAATACGCTGAAAATCTTCGGCCATCGTTTGAAAAACGGTGTCAATGTGGTTCGTGACTATGACAAGACGCTGCCGCGCGTTTGCGCTTACGGCGGCGAGCTGAATCAAGTCTGGACGAACTTGATCGACAATGCGATTGATTCCATGCAGGGCAAGGGCGAATTGAAAATCAAAGCCTGCAAGGAACTCGACTATGCCGTCGTCGAAATCGAAGACAACGGCCCGGGCATTCCCAAGGATGTCCAGTCGCGGATTTTCGATCCTTTCTTCACGACGAAAAAAGTTGGAGAAGGAACGGGTTTGGGTCTTGATACTGTCTCTCGTATCGTAAGGCGGCATCACGGCTTTATTGAAGTGGAATCGCAGCCTGGCCAAACCAGCTTTACGATCCGCCTTCCTTTCAAACAACCTGCAGCACAACCTACGGAAGGCGATAAGGCGCCAGCATGAGCGAAACGTGCGAGCATATTAAGCACGCGAAAAGAGTGAAGCCGCATTCGAAGGGCTGCGAAGAGTGCCTCAAAATAGGTGACGGCTGGATACATTTGCGCTTGTGCCTGGAATGCGGACATGTCGGCTGTTGCGATTCCTCTAAGAACAAGCACGCGACGAAGCATTTTCACGCCTCGAAACATCCCGTCGTTCAGTCTCTAGAGCCGGGCGAGCGATGGATGTGGTGTTACGAAGACGAAGTCTTTGTAGATCCCTGATTACGATGGAGTGGCGTTATTTAGCTTGCGTGACCAAGCCCGAATTCCCGGTGTAGAACACGCAGCGCATTCTGCATCGATTTTTCATCCACCACAAAGGAAATATTCGTTTCCGAAGAGCCTTGCGCAATAGCGATTAGATTGACCTTCTCCTGACCCAGTGCGCCGAAGGTTTTTCCGGCAACACCCGGTGTGCCGCGCATGTTTTCGCCCACCACCGCGACGATTGCCACATTCAGGTCAACAGTGATGTGATCAACGACTTCATGTGCCAAATCCTGTGCGAATTCTTTGCGCAGTGCGTCCACTGTTGCATGTGCGTGTGGCTTCGAAACCAGAAAACAGATATCGTTCTGAGAGGAAGATTGCGAAATCAGCAAAACGTCCGCCCTCAGTTCAGCCGTCGTTGTAAACGTTCTTCCGATCACGTCCGGCACTCCGACAATGCCGGGACCGCCGAGGCTGATCAGCGCGACGTCGCGAACCGCAGTAAGCGCTTTCACCCCTCCGCCAATGCTCTTTCCTTTTTGTGTGATCTTTGTTCCTAATTTGTCCGGAGCAAAGCTGTTACGAATCCAGACTGGAATGGCTTCGGGCAAGACTGGCCGAAGCGTCTTGGGATGCAAAACCTTCGCACCGAAATAGGCAAGCTCCGCCGCTTCTCGATAAGAAATTTCTGGAATTGTGCGCGCTTCGGGGACCAGACGCGGGTCAGCGGTTAGAACACCTTCCACGTCGGTCCAGATAATGATTTCGTCGGCATTAAGGGCCGCCCCAAGAATTGTTGCTGAATAATCGGAGCCGCCCCGGCCGAGCGTTGTGAGCTTCCCGTCGTGCGTCGCGCCAATGAACCCGGTCACAATCGGGACTTCGCCTCCAGCAAGCAAAGGCAAAATCCGTTCGGTGGACCGCCGGCGTGTTTCCTCTGCACAAGGCTCCGCCCCACCGTGATAGGAATCCGTGACGATAAGTTCAGTCGCTTCGATCGAACGGCTCGGTGTTCCAAGTTGTGCTAATGCCGCCGCAAATAGCGGCGCGCATAGCCGCTCGCCAAGGCTGGAAATGATGTCCAGCGTGCGCGGAGTGAGCTCGCGCAACATTGTCGTGCCGTCGTAAAGCCGCTTTCCTTCAGCCAGGATTTCTTCCAGCTTATGTTCAACGGAAGTCCGGGCAGAGTCTTCCGAAACCAGGACTTCGAGTGCCGCATAATGGTGCTGTCGCAGTGATTCAACGAGCGCAGTTCCTGCTACCGCGTCGCCATTACTGGAGCGTTTCGCAGCGTCAATCAAGCGATTCGTCACGCCGCTCATCGCGGAGACGACAACGACGATGCGCATCCCGTGCGCAGCCGTCGCGACGATTTGAGCCGCGCGTGCAATGCAGGTCGCGTCGCCGACAGATGTGCCTCCAAATTTCATTACTTGCAGTGGCTTCGTCATTAGTCTTTGGCTTGAAATGATTCTCAATGATAGCGTTGCCCAGATTTGCCGCCATCCGCAAAGTTGTTTGAATGTGCCTCGCAGTAAGCAGGTGCGAATTTCCTGCTGCAAAAGATTCTGTCTATCATGTAGGCATGACAAAAATCGCGTGTGAAGGCATTTTATTTGACTTAGACGGAGTGCTCGTGGACTCGACGCCCGCCGTTGCGCGCGTCTGGAGCTGGTGGGCAAAACAGAATGGTTTCGATCCTGCGGATACCGTTCGGCGCGCCCATGGCAGGCCGAGCATTTCGATTATTCGCGAACTTTTGCCGAATGCAGATCACGAAGCGCAGAATCGCGAGGTAGAACGCCGCGAAATCGAGGACGTTGAAGGCGTTGTGCCATTGCCTGGAGCGTTGGAATTGCTGCAAACCTTGCAGCTAGATCGCTGGGCGATTGTTACTTCGTGCACAAGGAAGCTGGCCTTCGTGCGCATCCGCGCTGCTGGTCTGCCTGACCCAAAGTTTATTGTCACCTCCACAGAAATCACCAAAGGCAAACCTGATCCTGAGCCTTATCTGAAAGGGGCGCAAGCGCTCTCGTTCAGTCCGCAAGCCTGCGTCGTCATCGAAGATGCGCCGGCCGGGATTCGTTCTGGAAAATCCGCGGGCGCACAAGTCATCGCCCTGCAAACCACCGAAAGCGACGAGCTGTTGCTGGCGGCCGGCGCTGACTACATCGTGAAAAATTGTTCAGCGATTCACCTTGGAAAACACGAAGCAAACTCACTGCTATCCCTCGAACTGAAAAATGTTCAGGTGGCCTTTCGCTAAACTCCGTTCGCAGCTAGAATCGTCTCCACGCGAGGGTCGGCAGCAATCTACTTTCAGGAGAATTGCATGAACAAGCGTTCCCGGCTCGGGATGTTGTCGGCATTTTTTGCGTGCATATGTTTCTGGCCAAACTTGTCGTACACGCAAGAGAAAGAAGATAAGGGCGATAAGAAAGCGGATCAGCAGGCGGAATCAGGAGAAAAGCCCAAGGAAGAAATCTCGGTTACCGATCACACCATCAAAATCGGCGGCCAAACGATTCCCTACAAAGCGACGGCGCAAACGATTCTGTTGAAGGACGAAAAAGGCGCCCCGATCGCTTTGGTTTATTCCACCGCGTACACTCGCAGCGACGTCAAGGACCTAAGCGGCCGTCCGATTTCCTTTCTTTATAACGGAGGCCCTGGCTCTTCCTCCGTCTGGCTGCATATGGGCTCTTTTGGCCCGCGACGCGTGGCCACCGTCAACGCAGGCATCACACCTCCCGCGCCCTATAAGCTGCCAGAAAACCCGGAAAGCCTGCTCGATCGTTCCGATCTCGTCTTCATCGATCCTGTCGGCACGGGCTTCAGCACCGCCGTCGGCAAAGCACAGAACAAAGATTTCTGGGGTGTCGACTCTGACGTCAAATCCCTCGCCCAATTTATCAAAATCTACATCACGCGCAACAACCGCTGGAACTCGCCCAAATTTCTCATCGGCGAAAGCTATGGCACCTTTCGTAACGCCGCACTCGCTAATTATTTGCAGGACAAAGACAACATTTACTTGAACGGTATAGTCATGGTCTCCTCTGTCATCGACCTCGGAACGATTTCCTTCTATCCGGGTCAGGACCTCGCTTACATTCTTTATATGCCCAGCTACGCCGCGACGGCGTGGTATCACAAGGTCTTGAAGGACCGACCCGACAATCTGGCCACGTTTCTCGATGAAGCGCGCAGGTTCGCAAAAGGCGACTACGCCTCTGCGCTGATGAAAGGCGACACTATCTCCGCAGAAGAAAAAACGGCGGTTGCCAAGAAGTTGGCCCGCTTCACGGGACTCAGCGAAGATTACCTTGTGAAAGCCAATCTGCGCGTGAAGCTTTTCCAGTTCATGCAAGAACTGCAGCGCGATCGCGGCTTGACCACGGGCCGCCTCGACGCGCGTTTTGCAGGGCCAACCTACAACCTGATCGGAGAAGCCGCCGACTACGATCCGCAGGAGACAGCGATCAGCGGTGCATTTGTTGGCGTTTTCAACGCATATATGCGTGAGGAGCTCAAGTTCGGTCAGGACAAAACCTATCAAGTTGCCGCGAATTTTCAGGGCAACCGCTGGGACTGGAAGCATGACAGCGACTTCGGCTATTTCCCTGGCTCGCCCAGTGTCGTTCTCGACCTCGTTTCCGCGATGGTTTCGAATCCCAAGTTGAGAGTCGAAGTCGAGAACGGCTACTACGATCTTGCCACACCTTTTATGGAAACCGAGTACAGCATGGAGCATCTCGGAATCCCTGAGGCGCTACGCAAGAATTTGAAGCTGCAATACTACGAAGCGGGCCACATGATGTATGTTCGCGATGAAGACCTTGCAAAACTCAAAGCGAATGTGGCGGTCTTTATTGATAGTGCCTCAAAACCGTAATCGCATTCTCAATCTGCCAGGACTTGCGGCGGCATGATTTTCGCCGCCGCAGTCACTATTTTTCTTCTCTTCTTCGCGGCCCTTTTCCCGCGCTGGAACGAAGCATTCTTCAGTATCGTTGAACGCGTATTCGAAAGAATAAGCCGCCGCATCGTCCTCGGTGCGGCGGTCCTTTTTTTTGGTGTGATTACGATTCGCCTGGCGCTCCTTCCTCTTCTTCCTGTGCCCAACCCTGGAATCCATGATGAGTTCAGCTATTTGCTCATGGCGGACACATTCGCCCACGGACGCCTGACGAATCCGCCGCACCCAATGTGGATCAGCTTCGAAACCTTCCACGTCAACTGGTTCCCCACTTATTCGTCGATGTACCCACCCGCGCAAGGTGCGGTACTCGCACTTGGCCAAATTCTTGGTTCACCCTGGCTCGGTGTACTTCTGAGTACCTCTGCCATGTGCGCTGCAGTTTATTGGATGCTCTGCGCGTGGATGCCCTCGCGTTGGGCGTTTCTCGGTGGCGCGCTTGTTGCTCTAAAGTTCGCTTTCACAAGCTACTGGATGAATAGCTATTGGGGCGGCGCAGTGGCGGCAACTGCTGGTGCTATGGCGCTCGGCGCGCTCGCACGAATCTTTAGACATGCACGCCTGCGCGATGCGCTCATCCTGGGGATTGGCATCGCAATCCTTGCAAACACACGTCCGTATGAAGGTCTGGTTCTCTGCCTGCCTGCGGCATTTTTGTTCTTTCGCTGGCTCGTTCGTCGCTGGAAAAACCACGAAGCTGTGGGCATCCTCTGGAAAAGCGTTGTTTTTCCTCTCTGCGCGGTTTTCCTTTTGACCCTTCTCTTTATGGGCTATTACAACTGGCGCCTCACCGGAAACGCGTTTCTCTTCCCTCACACTCTGAATGAACGCACCTACGAAAGTTTGCCGCCGTTTGTCTGGCAAAAGCCATTTCCTGAAAAACATTTCAACAACGACCGCTTCGAAGAGTTCTTCAACGATTGGGAGCGCGAAGAATACACTCGCGCATGGAAAAGCCTTCTGGACATTTCCGCCGTGAAACTCGAGCGCCTCGCTTCAGCGTTTTGCTGGTTAGGGATGCTGCTTGCTCTCCCTGGACTTCCCTTTGCTCTGCGTGATCGCAAGCTCTGGCCGCTTTGGATCACTCTGTCTTTCGTATTCATCGCGATTTTTCTAGTAGTTTGGTCCAACGCCCACTACGCGGCGCCAGTGACCTGCCTCTTTTTTGCGCTAGTCGTGCAGGCATTGCGCCATGCGCGCACGATGGGCACTTCTCGTTTTCCCTGGGGCAAAGCACTAACGCGCGCCGCCGTCTTGCTTCTTTTCCTGGATACTGCAAGTGCAGTCACTAGAAAAGAGTGTGATCCGCTCTATTGGACCTGCACCGGAGATGTGAGCCGCGTGCTCGTCATTCAAAAACTGCAGGCTGAGCCCGGCAAGCATCTTGTGATGGTACGCTACAACGAAGACGACCTGAGCGTCCACGACGAATGGGTTTTTAACGGCGCCGATATCGACGGCTCAAAAATCGTTTGGGCCCGAGAACTGGACAAAGCCCAGAACGACAAGCTCTTAACCTACTTCAAAGATCGCAAAATCTGGCTCGTCACTACCCAAGATGGCCATCTCGTCTTCGAAGCCTATCAACCGTTGAGCAGTGATCAAAAAGCTCGATAGATCTTTCAGGTACAAATCTCCGCAAAAGCTCTCTCAATCTTTCTCGTTTGAACAGGTTCGAATCCTGGCGGGCCCACCAGTTTTTCCAGGTCCAGACCGGACACATGAGTTACACAACGTACCTAAGACATGGGTAACACTTTGGGGCCGAACGGATTTTCGAGCGGTTCGAGCACCCGAGTCTCCAGATCGAAGTATTCCAAATCATAATCCATAAAGCTGACGAGCCAGATGTCGTCTTCCTCTTTGTATTGTTCCTTTCGCGAGGCGCTCTGTTACTATCATTTCCACTCGAAAACATGCCTTCATTAACGTCGGCTCTCCAAAAACCAATCCATCTGCTGGTTATTATTCGCGGTTTTCTTGCCCGCTACTTCTCTCTATTGGACGAGACCACGCAACCAGCAACACAATGGAGCCGCACAACAATTGTCGCTCTTCTGGTGCTTGTAGCTCTGTGGGCTTTTAAGGTTTGTACGACTTGGGCGGCCTGGGGAAACTTAACTATAGACTCAGGCCACGAAATGTATATCCCTTCGGTACTCGCGCAGGGAAAACAGCTCTATCGCGACGTATGGTTCATGTATGGTCCCGCCTCTCCCTATGCCAATGCCTTTTTGTTCCGTGTGTTCGGGATACATTTAAACGTTCTCTATTGGGCAGGCTCGATGTCTGCTCTCGGCGTGGCAATTCTTCTTTATGTCATCGGCATGCGCCTATCTTCATGGCTCGTGGGCTGGACAACTGGAGCGGTTTTATTGCTGGAGGCGTTTCAGCCAAGTCACTTTTGTTTTCCTTTGCCATACACGTTCGCAGCGGTCTACGGTTGTCTGATCGGGTGCTTGTTCTTGCTGACCGCAATGAAAGCCTGCCGATCTGGCTCTCACATCTGGATTTTGTGTGCCGGGTTATTGGCGGCCGTCGCTCTACTCTTAAAACCAGAATTTGGAACGGCTTGCTACGGTACGTTGGTTGCGTTGATCGCCTTGCAAAGTATTGAGAGGAGATCCTGGAAAAACATCCCCCGGGACTTGGCAATGATTTTGCCTGGAATAGCGGTATGCGGATTGGTGATTTGGTGGATGATCTCGATCAAGGGAGTCGAGTTCATAACACAAGAAAATGTACTAAGTTGGCCTTCCTCTTTCTTCATGAAAACGTACGGACAGATGTGGCTGAAAACTCACGGTTTCTCGTTGACCCTGTCTGCGTTTCGTGAAGCTATGTGGCGGACCTTACCACTTGCTTGTATTGCTGTGTCTTTATATTGCCTCTTATGGTGGAGGCGCACTGACACTCGTTCCATTCTGCTGCGCGTGATGGTATTTCTCGGTGTGATTCTCTATTTCCGCAAAAGCGCTATGTTCGTATCTCCCTTGCCTATTCCATTCGAGGAATATCTTCAGCCCATCTTCTTTCCCTTGGATATGGTTCTGTATGTCGTCGTGGCTACCATCCTTGCTTGGGGATATTTTCTATTCAGGCGTGGCAAAGGGCTCAGTCTAGACGTCCTTTTACTCTTCACTTTTTCGAGCTTGCTCGCTTTCCGAATACTCATGGCCACGACGGTCGGGGGTTATTCGATCTACTATAACGGCCCCATAGTCCTCTCTTTTCTGATGCTGGTGCGTCTCATCATTCCTGTCTCAAACCGATGGAGCCGGTACACTGTTCTTGGTAATGCTTTGCTTTGCTTGGGCTGTTTGACCGTGGTCGCACTCGTTGATGGGAAACTGGAGAAGCGGGCAAAGGATTTCGTTGCGCTGAAGACAGAGCGAGGGACGATTCGCGTTTCGAAGAATGTAGCAGACAGCTACGAAGCCGGAATCCGCCTGATGAAGGACAAAGCGTCCCTGGGACAATCGGTTCTTTCCCTTCCCGAGGATACTAGCCTCTACTTTCTTTCGAACACAGACTCCCCGACTCGCGTTTTTTCCTTCACTCCAGGATCTCTTGCTCCGGGAAAGATGATCGACGAGACGATCGAAGAGATCGAACGGAAGAATGTTGAGTATCTGTTATGGTCCAACCGCACATTCCCGGACTTCGGCACACCCGTCTTCGGTGAAGATTTTGACAAACCTCTCGGTGATTACCTGAAAGCGCACTATCGTCCCGTTGGCCCATTGATATCAGGCGAAAAGAGTCGGAGACAATGGTCGGCGGTGATATGGGAACGCGTGCCGCAAAAGAACGCAAAGTAGTTTGAACAGCTTTGCGAGCTTATCAGAAAAACCGCCATCCCAGTCAATGCTGGGGCAATGTTTGCTTTCCTTCGAGATGGCCTCGCCACCATTGGATGGCATCGCTGATTCCGCTGACCAGATCAAACTGAGGCTTCCAGTTAGAATAACTCCTAAGCTTTTCCGTGTTAGCCCACAGCCATTCTTTTTGCGCGCTCGATCCGCGCGCTCCTAACCGGATCAGATTTGCCCTCCCGGTCTGCTTGCCAATTTCCTGCAAGGCCACTCGAACGATGACTGGCTGACCCGTTCCAATGTTAACTGCTCCTTGAATTTTGCTCTCCAATAAGGAAACTAATGCAGCGGCGACATCTTTCACATGGATGAAATCGAGTGTCTGCTGGGCTTCCGAACAAAAAGCCTCTTCTCCGCACAACAACGATCGCACTACGTAGGCCACAAGCCGCGAAGGATTCTCATACGGGCCATAAGGGTAAAACACTCTCCCCCACGCAAAGTCTAATCCACTCTTTTCGCTCCAAGAACCAAGATTCTTGGCAACAATATATTTGCATATTCCGTACAGCGTGGCCGGATTAGGCGGCGTACGATCTTCCACGCATTCCCCAGAGTTGAGATTATATTCGGCACAGCTTCCGGCCCCAATCAGCCTCGTACCCCCCGCATCTGCAAATTCACGAAAGAGTCTCATGCTCGCGTGCATCCAATCGGTATTTTCCTCTGCCTCCCAGAACTTCCCAGGGACTGCGTACCACGCAAGATGCAACATGTATTCTGGTCTTACGTTGTTGATGATTTCTCCGGCTGAGTTGGGCGCAAGGAGATCGCATTCATGCCACTCGATATCCGGCACGAATAATTCTCCGGGCGGTTGTTTGGAGACTGCATGAACTTCATAGCCCTTCTCAAGCAGCAGAGGCAGACAATGTCTACCGATGAATCCGGTTGCTCCCGTAATCAGGACACGGCTCATGGAATGTAGTTCGAAAAGGAACGGTCTCGCTCCGAGAGGAGCGAGACTCCAACGGGCCAAACGATTCCAAACAATGGATCGTCCCATCGAACTCCCTTGGAATATTCGCTCCGATACTCTTCTGAAATCTGATAGAACACTTCGGCATCATTTGTAAGAGTTTGAAAGCCGTGAGCAAAACCGTTCGGAACATAGACCATTTTCCGGTTTGCGGCTGTCAGCTCTATGCCAAACCATTTGCAGTAGTTGGCCGAGGCAGGACGCAGGTCAACAATTACGTCGAAAATGGCTCCGGAACTGCATCGTACGAGTTTTGTTTCCGCGTAGGGCTGCTCTTGATAATGCAGCCCTCTAAGTGTTCCTTTTTTTGTGTTAAATGAAATGCCGCATTGGACGAATCCATGATTCAATCCGCGCTCGCCGAATTCCACAGAGCTCCAGCTCCGCGCAAAGAACCCTCTCTCGTCAAACGCGGGTTCGAGCTCGATAAGATAGGCGCCGCCGAGTGGGATGTTTGTGAATTTCATCGGATAACTTCAACTGTGGGGATTGGTATCACGTACTGTCCGCCCCATTCCCGCACATATGCAAGTTGCCCGAGGATTTCACCGCGCAAGTTCCAAGGCAAAATTAACACATAGTCGGGCCGCGTTTTTCGAAGAATATCCGGATGGTGGATTGGAATGTGCGTGCCGGGAAGAAAGAGATTCTGTTTGTGAGGGCTGATATCTACCGTATAGTCCAAAAAGTCTTTCCCTATCCCGCAGTAATTTAGAAGAGTATTGCCCTTAGCTGGTGCTCCGTAGGCGGCTATTGATTTTCCTGCCCTTTTCGCGTGAATTAAGAATTCAAGGAGCGCTCGTTTCACTTCGCGGACCCGCCCCGCAAAGGAAGTATACGTGGCTAATTCGCGGATACCGGCCGCGAGCTCGCGGCCCTCCATCTCCGGAACTCTGAATTCAATCCGTTTTGAATTCTCCTCAACATGACACGCGTAGATTCGCAAAGATCCACCATGAGTCGGAATCTCGTCAACGTCATATACTTTAAGTCCGTGCTCCTGCAATACTTCCTTGGCCGTGCAAAACGAAAAGTAAGAAAAATGCTCGTGGTAAACCGTGTCAAACTGGGTTTCCTGTATTAACCGGAGAAGATGCGGAACCTCAATGACTATCGTGCCGCCCGGTTTCAGCAATAGTTTCAGGCCCGAAACGAAATCAAACAGGTCAGGAACGTGCGCGAACACATTGTTCGCAACAATCAGGTCCGCCCGCCGTCCGGCAGCGATCATTTCTCCAGCAGTCTTGATTCCGAAGAATTTGGCAATGGTCTTAATTCCCTTCTCTTCTGCGACGCTTGCCACATTCTGGGCCGGTTCCACCCCCAGCACGGGAACCCCCCACGCCTGAAAATACTGCAGCAGATAGCCATCGTTACTGGCTATTTCCACAACTAAACTCTCCCTATTCAATTGAAATCGCGATACCGCGCGCCCCGCGTATTCGCGGGCGTGGTTCAGCGAAGTCTCCGAATAAGAAGAGAAATAGGCATATTCACTGAATATCCCCTGGGGAGCTTCAAACTGTTCCAGCTGCACCAGAAAGCAATTGACACAAACGCGCGCGTGCAGCGGAAAGAAAGGCTCCATGGAGCTAATTTGTTCTTGGCGGAGGTACGAATTGGAAAAAGGAAACATCCCTAAATCCACAAATGTATGTTCGAGAACAGCCTTACAAAACCGGCATTGGGGTAGGCTCATAGGCGAGAGATCTCTGCTTGATTCAATGCGTCTTGGTATGAGGAGATCTGCGCCTGGACCGATGCTCGCAAGTCCTGATTTGACTGATACTCTCTGTACCAATTCACCGTAAACTCGAGAGCATTCCTGAGCTTCCATCTGGGCCGCCAACCCAGCCGTTTTCTTGCTTTGGTCGAATCAAGCTTCAAATATTTCGCCTCCTGTGGTTGCGCCATATACTCGATTCGCCACGCCACGGAGGAACCCCACAATTCGCGTAATACCTCAAGAATATCCGATACGGGCCAGCACTCCGACTCGTCTGGACCGAAATTCCAACCCTCAGAAAAATTTCCTGGCTGCTGATGGAGTTTTTCGGCGAGCGTCAGGTATCCGCACAAAGGTTCCAACACGTGCTGCCAGGGACGGACCGCTTGAGGGTTTCTTATGGAGAGAGTTTGCTTGTTCAGAATCGCGCGTACCACATCTGGAATAAGTCGATCGGTTGCCCAATCTCCTCCGCCAATCACATTTCCGGCGCGCGCCGACGCGATACCCACTCGTTCGCCGGCTTTCGGCGACATGAAATAGGAATTTCTGTAGGCCGCCGTAACAAGCTCAGCCGCCGCCTTGCTGCTGGAGTATGGGTCGTCACCTCCCAACGGATCCGTCTCGACGTAGCCTTCTGTCATTCCAATATTTTGGTAACACTTATCGCTAGTGACGACGACCACGGCGCGAACCGAAGGTATGTGACGCACGGCCTCCAGGACATGCGCGGTTCCGGTCACGTTCGTCTTGTAGGTGTCAATCGGGTTTGTATACGAATGCCGGACAAGCGCCTGTGCCGCCAAATGGAACACGATTTCCGTTTCAGAATCGCCTATGACTCTTCGAAGGTTCTCCAAATCCAAAATGTCTCCATTAACGGAGTGCATCCCCCTGCCAACGTCTGCAAGAGCATAGAGACTCGGCTGAGTGTGCGGTGCAAGGGCGTAACCGGTAACTTCTGCTCCTAGGCTCTGCAACCATAAAGACAACCAGCTTCCTTTGAAACCTGTGTGGCCCGTAAGCAGGACTCTCCTATTGCGCCAAAAATCGAGCGTCATTTCCAGACCTTCCAAGGCGCCCTTCCCGAACTCCACAGAGTTTCGAGCTGGTTCTTGTCGCGCAGCGTATCCATCGGATGCCAGAACCCATCATGAGTGTACGCGGCGAGCTGGCGGTCTCGTGCCAGCCCTTCCAGAGGCTCAACTTCCCAAACGGTTTGATCCCCTTCGATGTAGTCAATTGCCAGTGGGGACAGAACAAAAAATCCCCCGTTAATTGAGCTGGTCCCCTCCGGTTTTTCTTTGATGCTCAGCACGGTTCCATTTTCTGTGACCAGAGATCCAAATCGTCCGCGCGGTCGCACGGAAGTCACTGTGGCCAGAACGTTTCGTTTCTTGTGGAATTCCAAGAGAGCTTTCAGATCAACATCTGCTAGCCCGTCCCCATAGGTGAAAAAGAAATCGCCATCTCCTAGATATTGGCGCACTCGCTTCAACCGGCCGCCGGTCATGGTTTCTTCGCCGGTGTCCACGAGCGTCACCTTCCATTGCTCGGCGCCGGTTTGGTGAACGTGCATCTTGTTTTGTCCAACATCCACGGTAATGTCGGAAACATGCAGAAAATAATTTGCGAAATAACTCTTGATCACATAGCCGCGGTATCCGCAGCAGATCACAAACTCATTCACGCCGCTTGCCGAGTACATTTTCATGATGTGCCACAGAATTGGCATGCCGCCGATCTCAATCATCGGCTTGGGTCGTAGGTAACTCTCCTCACTAATGCGGGTGCCTTTTCCTCCCGCGAGAATCACGGCCTTCACTGTCAGTCTCCTTCACTCCACAGCGCAGAATCGTTCGACTGCAAAATGCCTGCCAGGTTTTCTTCGCTATTGAACTTGATAGGTTAGCTTAGCGCGGACCGCAGGGCTTCACATTCCGAACGACACTCTTCTACTCCAAAAGGTACATAAACAATTGTTTTTGGAAAACCTGGCGCGCTTTCAGTAAAAAAAGCCGCCTGCGGAGTCATGACTTGGAAGATGCGACGGCCGCCGCTTCCATCAACGCTCCTCTTTTCGCCACCCAACTTATCAGCGAAAGAATCATTGCCGGCAGGAAAAGCACTGTCCCGAGCAACAAGGACAATAAGACTTCCGGCCCAAAAGCATCAAGTCCCATAAGAAACCGCGTCAGCGTGTTTTTCCGGCCCGTAAGCCGGTTGATGGTGCTTTCGACCCAGCCATAGGGATCATGTTCGAATGAGGCAAAACTAACCCGTGACAACTCGAGTCCCGCTTTTTCCAATATTCCTGCTAGCGTCTCAGGCGTGAGGTGAGTGAGATGGCGTGGTGGATCGAGATGAAGCCAGTTCGATCCGGCAAACCGTGATTGCCAACTGGCGAAATTTGGAACGTTGAGGATAATCCGCCCTCCGGGAGCCAGCCTTTTCGCGCATTCCCCCAGCAAAGTCACGGGGTCAGCAATATGCTCCAGCACGTGGAACATGATGACAAGATCAAACCGAGCGTCCAGCGGCAACGCCTCAACCGGCTTTACGGAAATATCCAAGCCAAGCCTGCGTTGGGCCTCCTCTGCGGCCTTTTCATTGCGCTCGATGCCCAACGTTTTCCACCCGCGTCGTGAAAAGGCCGCAAGCATCAAGCCCGGACCGCAGCCCACTTCCAGCACCGAACCACCGGTGGATTTCACCCGTGCCCATCGGGAAACCCTTGTGGTGTAAAACGCACGAAGAACTGCGGTTACGAGTGGTCCGTATTCTCGATAGAGTTGTGGATAGTAACGGTCCAAAGATCTGGGACGTGGCGCCGTGTAAGACGTAGCGCAGTTGAAGCACGCAACGATCTGGAAGGTATCCAGTGTAATGGGGTCGCGTGCTTCCGGATAGATCGTTCGGCCCGGCCGGCCTCCACAAACGGGGCAGGCTTCATCACCCTTCATCGATTCGTTAGGAGGCATGCCCATTGTCCCGACTCAATTCGTGTTGCATTCTAACTGACGGTCACGTTTGACTGCTGACGTCCTCGTGCGCTTACCGCATTACTGTTCTCTGTGCGCGTGGCGGTTGCAAAATACTTCTGCCGTGATCAATGAACGCGTTTGGACGTTGCAATCCATTCTTATAAGCTCGCGCGACGTACAGGGCGGTGAATGCGGCCGTTGCTCCAACGTACGCCGCAAAAACCACGAACGCTCCAACAGCAAACCAAAGAGAGTGCGTGAATATATAGCCCACGCCCAGGCCCGCCAAGGACAAGAACCAGAATGGAAGAATCAGTATGGGAAGCCGGAGAAAAAGCGTCGAGGCTGATAGAATTCCGCCAATCGCGAACAGAGACATCCTAACTAAGTTGTAATGCGATGATCCGCCCACCCGCTTCTGTCGCTTGAAGGGAATGGATGCTCGCCGAAACCCCACCCGGCCGATGGACGCGCGGAGAAAAGGGAAAGAAGTGTTTTCATTAAGAATGGCGTTGCGTACTTCTCTTGTAAAAAGTGAAAACTCTGCCATGTCAAGGATAATCTCGTCGTCCGCCACTGCACGCAGGATTCTGTAGAATAGTTTGCGCGCAGACTTGATCGCCTTCGATTCCTCGCGGTCAACCCTTTCGCCGTAAACGACGTCATACCCCTGCTCGTACTTTTCCACGAATTGCGCAATCAATTCCGGCGGATCTTCACAGTCAACATCAATGAAAACCAGGAGGTCCCCGCTGGCATTACGCAGCCCACACTCAAGAGAAGCGTGGTAGCCGGCGTTCTTGCTCATGGTGAGCATGTAAGTATTCGGCCATGACTTCCTAACTTCCTCAACCGCACGGACAGTTTCGTCGGTCGACGCATTATTCAGGAATATAAGATCTACTGAGTAACGCACTGAGAGCCGGTCCATCACCGGTCGAATACGGCCAAAGAAAAGCGGTATGACACTCGCTTCGTTGTGAACGGGACAAAGTATGGTTAGCAACTCAGAGTGGCTGCCCCGCTCTCGCCCACCGTTCAAGCTCCCCATCTCTGCGTCACCGTCCATCGTGGCCCCCTCGTCCCCGGTGCTTTGCAAGCTTGCGCACTGCCTCAGCCAGCTCGATGCATCCATCTTCAGTAGGGATGGTCGGTGCCATCAGAAAAGAAAGAAATGCCGTGGAAATCACAAGTGCATTCTGCCGTACCGCCGGCTACTGGGCAATTCCCTTGAAGGCATGGGTGCCTCAAAGGATATTCGCCTATTGGCTATCGAAGCTCAATTTGAAAGCGTAGGGTCTTGGATAGAAACCATGCAGACCATGAACGCAGTGGTCACCGGAAATGCACAGGAATCGGAGGAGTCCGTTTGGAAAGCCGAGTGGAAGTGATTCACAGCCTGGAAACTGTTCCTGGCAAGCATCTAATTTTCGTCCGCTATTCTCCGCATCACTATGTGCATGAGGAATGGGTCTTTAATGGTGCGGACATAGAAGGGTCAAAGATCGTTTGGGTGCTCGAACTGGACGCAGCTCAGAATCAGAAATTGATTGAACACTTTCAGGATCGCAAGATCTGGCTGGTCGAGGCGGACAAATACCTGGCTCGCCCGTTCCGTACACGGCTTCTAAAACCAGCGAGGCTACTATCCATATCCGTTCGGATGCGCCTGATGCCATTCCCACGCTGTCTCAATGATGGCTTCCAGAGTGGTGTACTTCGGCTTCCACCCTAGTTCTTTTGTGATTCTTGCCGAACTCGCAATTAGGACCGGCGGATCGCCGGGACGCCTCGGTGATTCAACGGTCGGTATCGGGTGGCCCGTAGTTTTGCGCGTCGCGTCTATCACCTGCCGTACGCTGAACCCGCTTCCATTGCCAAGATTGAATGTCAGCGCCTGACGTTCCTTCAATGCATCCAGCGCAAGCAAATGCGCCACTGCCAGATCATAAATGTGAACGTAATCACGCACGCAGGTTCCATCCGGCGTTGGATAATCGCTGCCAAAAACGGAAACGGATTCTCGCTTGCCCATCGCCACCTTTAGTACATTCGGAATCAGGTGCGACTCCGGCTCATGATGCTCGCCGTGGCCATCCCACGCGCCGGCAACATTAAAATAGCGAAGTGCCGCATAACGCACGCCGTGAATCTGCTGAAACCAGCGGAGCATTCCTTCGACTTGCAGTTTCGACTCGCCATACGGATTTAGGGGCGCTTTTGGCGCGGTCTCTTCAATGAACGGCGTGCCGGGATCTCCAAAAATCGCGCAAGTCGAAGAGAACACCAAGCGGTTTACTTTGTTCGCCGCGCAAGCTTCGAGTAGGTTCAACGTGCCCGTGACGTTGTTGCGGAAATATTTTTCCGGCAACTGCATGGACTCGCCGACAAGGGCAGAAGCGGCGAAGTGCATGATGGCGTCGAACTTGCTCTCTTTGAATAATTCGGAGAGTGTTTCTCGATCAGCGAGGTCGGCTATTACAAAGCGCGCCTTTGCAGGAACTGCTTCGCGGTGCCCTTGCGAAAGATTGTCGAGCGCCGTGACTTCGTTGCCGTGTTTCAGTAACAGGCGAACGGCTGTTGCGCCAATATAACCGGCACCGCCGGTAACAAGGACTTTCAGACCCATATGTTTCGCACTCTTTTCAAAACACAATTAGGAACACACCAAACATTCTAGCCGCTACGTACGAAACTATTTCGGTAAATCGTAATCTCCAATATATGTTCCGCGGCTGATGCCCAGCATGCTTAGAAAAAAAGAGGAGAAAACGATTTGAATGCCGAGGAACAACCACATCGCCCAAAATAAGACCCAGCGGACTTCTTGCAAAGGCCCGAAACCGCTCGCTGCCCATTTCCACGTGACCCAGGCGCAACCGGCAAAACCTCCGAGCGTCAGGGCACCCCCAACTAGCAATCCAGTTTCGAGGGTCACCCGCTTCAGCACGCGTTTTAAGGAAACCGTCCCGCGGTCGAACCGTTCCGCATAACTAAAAACTTTTGCGAAAGCGCCAATCGAAAGGATCTGCGCACCGAGCAAAGTAAAAATCACGCCAAAAATCATGGTGTGCACATCCAGGACAACGCGCGGCGAAATATTGCGCGGCCCTGGCAACAGCCAGAGCACAATGGCAAGCCCTAAGCAGACCAGCAATGCACCAGGCAACAGAAACAGCCAGTTTGGCGCGTAGAGCAACATGAACCGCAGATGCCGCCAGCCGTCGCGAAAACTTCGTAGATGCGGCGGTCGTCCTCGCTTGTCCTTCCACAAAGTAATGGGGATCTCCGTCATTTTCGCATCAAGTTGTGCCGCCTTGATCACAAATTCCGACGCAAACTCCATCCCCGTGCTGCGCAAATCCATTTTGTCAAAAATTCCGCGTGTGAAGCCGCGCATTCCGCAATGCGAATCGCCGATGTTCGCACGAAACAGAACGTTCAGCACACCGCTCAACACCGGATTCCCAATATATTTATGGTGCCACGGCATCGCGCCGGGCTTAATTTCTCCGCGAAATCGGTTCCCCATCACCACATCAAATCCCCTGCGCCAGGCTTCTACAAAACGCGGCACTTCGGTGAAGTCATAGCTATCGTCCGCGTCACCCATCACGATGAACGCGCCGCGCGACGCTCGTATCCCCGCTTGTAAGGCAGCGCCGTATCCCTTCTGCTCTACGCGTATTACCCGCGCGCCTAATTTTTCAGAGATTTCGATCGAGCCATCCGTCGATCCGTTGTCCGAAACAATCACTTCTCCGCGCAATCCACTCTCCTGAAAAGCCGACACAGCCTTTTCCACGCAGTATCCGATCGAGTTCGCCTCGTTTAGGCACGGAATCACGACCGACACGTCGATTGCCGGCTGTTCGCTTCCCACACTTGCTCCTTGCGCGTTTTTAGCCGCCGCTTCTTCGCGGCTTTCAAATTCTTCTTGATGCTTGCAATTCTGCAAGCCGCCAGTATGATGGCGACTCTTGGAACCGTTCGAGAATTCTATTGTCCACTACTGCCGACGCTTCTTCCAACAATCCAACTGCCGCCGCGCACAACAGAGGACGGCTGTTGCAGGTCCTCGGAGTGTGGTTCGGCATCGCAGCGGCCATCGGCAACACGATCGCCGCCGGCATCGTCCGCACCCCTGGCAACGTTGCCCAACAGCTTCCCCATCCCTGGCTATTCCTCGGCGTGTGGGTGTTGGGTGGCCTGTACGCTCTTGTTGGCGCTTCCTCCATGGCCGAATTGGGCGCGATGATTCCCCGCAGCGGAGGCCAATACAATTTTGCGCGCCGCGGAGTTGGGGAATACGCCGGCTTTCTAGTGGGATGGAGCGATTGGCTCTCCACCTGCGGCACGAACGCAGCCGTCGCTATCGTCATTGGCGAATACACGATCGCGATGATTAACATGCTCTACAAGCATCTGCCCCGCCTGGCCGGTTTTGTGCGCAATCTCGATGATCATCAGTTGAATCTTTTTACTAAACTGCTCGCGGTTTCCATTCTTTTGTTCTTCGCGATTCTTCAATGGCGCGGCGTCAAATGGGGCAGCGGCATGCAGCTCATTACAGCTGCAATGAAGACGGGTGCGTTCATTATCGTGGTGGCAGCCTGTTTCCTGCTGGGGGGCAATCTGCGGCTAGCGGCAGCAGCCGCCTCTAAACCTCCACCCGCGCTTCATCTCGGCTGGCCATTCATCACCGCGCTTTTGGTAGCCTTGCAGGCCGTCATTTACACTGTGGACGGCTGGGACGGGGTAATTTATTTCGGCGCTGAAGTCAAAAACCCTGGCCGCGACGTTCCTCGCGCGATTTTCGGCAGCGTATTCTCGATCATGGGAATCTACTTGCTCTTGAACGCTGCTGTACTTTACGTCTTGCCAATGAGCGAAATCGCCGGCAACAACTTCGCCCTGGGTGCCGCTGCCAACCGCATATTCGGCCATTTGGGCGATCCGATCATTCGCCTCATCATGATCATTTCTTTGTTAAGCTGCATCAACGCTTGCCAGATGTTCGCCGCACGCACGCTTTTTGCAATGAGCTCGGATCGCC
>Ga0126376_10000339_pt1 | contig 22184 bp, 21 predicted proteins | sample PanSoiMetPlot_15_FD_92760 | JGI IMG/M metagenome (GOLD analysis project Ga0126376, IMG submission 92760) | Tropical forest soil microbial communities from Panama - MetaG Plot_15 | ecosystem: Environmental > Terrestrial > Soil > Tropical forest > Bulk soil | place: Panama | collected 2016-02-17
CGCGGTAGGGGCTGGTGACGTTGTTCAAAAAGACCTCCGCGGTATGAAATGTCGCGAAAAGTTCGCCGACTTTAATTGCGCTATTTATACGCACCGACAAAGCGGCGTCACCATAATGGCTGCGTAGTCGGACACGTTCTCCATCGCACAAATTCAAGCGTTCCGCATCCTGTGGTGCGATGTCGAGGAAGTCAGCCGGATGTAATTCCGTGTTGCGCGTGCGCAGCGTCATGGTCCCGGCATTAAAATGGTAGAGCGTGCGGCCAGTCATGAGCAAAAACGGAAACTCTTCACTAATTGTCTCTTGAGTGGGCTGATAGGGAATTCGCCGCAATGTAGCTTTCTTGCCGATAGGGAAACTGTCCCGATGGAGGATCGTTGTTCCCGGATGATCTTCCGTCGGGCAAGGCCATTGCAATCCCGCTTGTTCGATCCGCTCGTAGCTGATTCCGCTCCCCGCTTTCCAAACTTTCCGCACTTCATTCCAGATTGATTCGGCGCAATCGTAGCCAAAGAGATCGCCCTTGCCCATAGCGCCGGCCAAGGCGGAGATGATTTCCCAGTCCGACTTTGCCTGCCCAGGGGGTGCGAGAATCTTCCGCACCCGCTGCACGCGGCGCTCACCGTTCATGAATGTCCCGTCTTTTTCAAATGAAGAAGCGGCGGGGAGAAAAACTGTAGCGCACGCTTTGGCCGTCTCGTTGAGAAACATGTCCTGAACGATCAGGAATTCCAGTGACTGGAGCGCTCGTCTCGTACCTGCGGCGTTGGCGTTCGTAAGCAACACATCGTAGCCGATGGCCCAAAGGGCCTTAAAGTTCCCGGCGTTGGCCGCATCCATCATCTGCATCAAGTTCAAACCCTTTGCGGCGGGCATGGGTGCGTGCCACACACTTTCGAATAGTTCTCTGTTTTCCGCCAACGGCACGTATCCAGTTAAGTTATCCGGCTCACAACCCATGTGCGCGGAGCCTTGAACGTTGTTCTGCCCACGGAGCGGATTAATCCCGCTACCTGGCTTGCCGATATTGCCGGTGAGCAGGGCGAGATTCACAAGCGCCATGACTCCGTCGGTTCCCTGTGTATGCTCGGTGACACCGAGGCCGTGAAAACACATCGAGGGTTTCGCTTGCGCGTATAGACGCGCGGCTTTAACGATCAGTTCGGTTTCGACGCCGCAAACAACCGCGGCCCTTTCGGGTACCCAGTCCTGGACGAAGGCGGAAAATTCATCGAGCTCGGAAACTCGTTCGCTGACGAATTGCTCATCGTAGAGTTTGTCTATAACGATGACGTTCGCCATGGCATTGAGCAGGGCCAGGTTGGTGCCGGGCCGAAGCCCGAGATGAACCTGTGCATAGCGACTCAGCTCGATGTTCCTTGGATCGATGACAATCAGATTGGCGCCGCGCAGAACCTGCTCCTTAATTCTGGCGCCGACGATGGGGTGGTTTTCAGTGGTGTTGGTCCCGCATATAAGGATGGTGCGTGCGCGTTCGATATCGTCGAGGGAGTTAGTAGCCGCACCGGTACCGAGCATCATCTTCATGGCCGCGGCTGTAGGCGCATGACAGACGCGCGCACAGCAATCGACGTTGTTCGTTCCGAGAACCGCCCGAGCGAATTTTTGCGCGAGGTAATTCTCTTCGTTGGTGGCGCGGGCCGACCCCAGCACACCGACGCTTTGCGGTCCGTGTTCCCGGAGCACGCGTTCCAGGCCTTTGGCTGTGAAAGTCAGAGCTTCTTCCCACGTCACTTTTCTCCAATCCTTACCATGACGAATCATGGGCTCCGTGATCCGGTCCGGCGCAGAATTGTATCCGTAGGCATAGCGTCCTTTCACGCACAAGTGGCCCTTGCTGACGGGGGCCTCCAACGCAGGGCGGACCGAGACAATCCTGCCATCCCGCGTCCCGACGTTTGTCTCACAGCCGGTTCCGCAGTAAGCGCAGGTTGTTTTTGTCCATTCTGTGGGCTCGCCAAGTAAAAGAAGAGTTTTGTCTTCGAGCGCACCTGTCGGGCAGGTATCGACGCATGCGCCGCAGCTCACGCAAGAACTCTCGCGCAGGGTCGTTCCTGAGTCCGGCACGATACGTGTCTCAGCGCCGCGGTTCCAAACCTGCCAAACAAACTGTCCCTGCACTTCTTCACAGATGTGCACGCAGCGATAGCAGTCGATGCAGCGGTTCATGTCGACGTGTATGTAAGGATGCGAGTCGTCGATGAGATCCGGCTTGATGCTACCCGAGGCCTCGGCTTCGAGCCCGTAAAGCTGGAGATAGCGATGGAACATTTTGTCCGGAAACTGTCGGATGGCGGGTGCGGGATAACGGTGGGCGAGCAGCGAGAGAACGCCCCTGCGCTCCTGACGCAGTTTCTCCGTCTCTGTGTCGATCTCCATCCCATCGGAGATTGACGTATGGCAGGCAATGGCCGGATGGGACCATCCTTTGATTTCAACCACGCACAACCTGCAGACGCCTGTGGGTTTCAGACGCTCATCATGGCAAAGGGTCGGAACCTCGATTCCCAAAGCGCGCAAGGCGTGGAGAATCGAAAGGTTCTCCCTGACGTCGTACTTCTGGCCGTTTACTACTATGGTTGCCATGACTCAGAGATGCGCCGGGCTATCACAATGCGAGGACCCGTTATCCACGCACATCATCACTGAAGCGTGGCAACATACTCCGCGATGATTTTTGCTTTCAACAAGCCGGTCCGCTCCGGATATTTTTTTTGTTCGCTTTTGAATATCTCACCCCAAACCGGCATCTCTCGTTCGCCATGGGCTCGGACGATGCGCCTGCCGTCAATAACCGACATGATTTTATCCGTTGGATAAATCCCTTTGTTTTTCTCTTTGATGAGGGTCAAATCGGGAACTTTGACATTAAGGTAGCGGGCGACCGGACCGTTGCCACGCCCCTCCTGGCCATGACAAGAGCTGCAATACTGCAGATAGAATGCTTTGCCCGAATCGATGCCGGCGCTAAAGCTATCGTGGTGTAAGGAGGCCAAAAAAACAGGAAAGCCAGCGAACAGATCGTCGTTAGCAATTTTATTTGCGCACTCCTCGCTGATTTCCTCATCGTTTTAGATTCCAGTGACGCAAGAAAGATGCCCGGCGACCGTTCACATAGTTTAATCATCGCTTAATAGTTTCTTCGCAGGCTTGCAAGAATTCACGGGCTTTATTCGCAATTCCGGGAATAGCGCCTTGCAAATATTTTCAGATACCGGATAACTGGTTGGAGAATTTGGAAACTTTGATCGACGATCCAATATTTTGTTGGCATCGAAACTGCGTCTTACGCCTTACTAGAACATTGGAGGGGAGAAACAATGGCAGATGAAAAGGACAAATTCGGCGAGACGATGAAGCTCGTCGAGCGCGCCAAAGAAGATATTTACTTCGCTGAACGAGATCGAGAGCTCATCAACAAAATCAAGGCGCAACTACAAAAGGTTGAAAAGACGAGCAGCCGAATCAACTGCCCCAAATGTCCGGGTGAGCTGGAGACCTACTCCTTTCAGGGATTCATTTTAGACCGCTGTCATAATTGCGGCGGTATCTGGATGGATAAAGGGGAATTAGAAGCGATAATCAGCAAGGTGACCCGAGGTCCCTTGGGTGCTTGGATCGATAAGCTCATGGGAAAAGAGGGCGAGCCTCCAAAGGAAGGAGCAACGAGATGAGCACCACAACCAAGAGATATGACACCACCTACAAGAAGAAAGTTGAAGTCGATAGAGACAGTTATCTTCCCAGGCAAACTCCCAAAGGGATTATCCAGTGCACTGGCTGCAGGACATTCTACTTTAAGCGCCACTGGACACTGAACCCTCCGAGTGGATTCAGCAATCCGGTTCACAGCCATCCCGTTTATTGTCCCGCGTGCATGAAGATCAAAGATAGATACCCCTCCGGAGAGCTACACATACTCGGAGTCGAGACGGCCGAGCGGGGGGAGATCGTTCGTATACTGCGCAACGAAGAGGAGCGCGCGCGTACGAAAAATCCGCTTGAAAGAATCATGCGCCTACACATGGAGAACGGAGAGTGGAAAGTAGAAACAACCACGGAGAAGTTGGCGCAGCGGCTTGGTCGTTCACTGCGGAAGGCGCGCGGCGGTAAAATCGCCTACAAGTGGGGTCATAACAATAAGTTTGTGCGGGTGGTGTGGGAGAAAAGAGCGGATTAGGAGTGGGGCGCTTTTCATCGCTGGCATATCTAGGAAGGCCCTTGGCGCATAGCAGTATCAGTGACGGAGCACTAGAGGGGAAGGGCGCTGGTTTCGCAGCTTGCAGAGGCCACGGAGGCAGATACGAAGGCAAATCAGCTGGCGAGAGAATCTCTCGTGAAAAGCTTGCGGGGAATAACGGAGCTCTATCCCAACCGCATTTGGAAAGAGGAGTATCTTGCGTTTCCAATGGCCGATAAGATTCTAAGTTCCAAGAACAGCGCAACTTATCTGAGAAATTCGAGCTGGTGGAAACGGTTTGAGCAATTCGCTGAAGGGCTCGAGAGAAAAGCACAAAGAACCTAAAAAGGCGTGGCCGGGCCTCTTCGCAACATGGCACGAGAGTCTTCGGTTCAGAAAGGAAGCTTACTTGGGTCTTTGGAGGAGCGACAATGAATTTGTCGTCATGACGGCAAAGAGCCGTCGGCGCTCTCTGTTTGTCCCATTTCGAGCGGAGCGAGAAATCTAAGATCCCTCACATTCGTTCGGAATGGGAATGACAACGCGGCTTTGGAGATTTGCGACACAGTCTCGAGGTGCGGAGAGGATGAAGCGTCTGTTGCAGCACTCGAAAGAGGCGGAGTCGATCCGACCTCTATGACGACGCATTGCTACAATTCGATCCGATCGAGAAGGCGTTTCGTATGATGCAGATCAAGGAAGGCAGAATCATCAAACCCCTCATAGTTTTCAACTGAAAGCCCGCTCGAACGCTGCAACGGAGATTCGGCAAAAGCAGGGAGGAACGATGGGAGCATCTAAAACCTATCTTGTCCCCGTTGACTTTTCCAAGGGCTCTAAGATTGCCCTAAGGCATGCCGCTGCTCTCGCCCGGAAAAAGAAGGGAAAGTTGGTGCTCCTGCATGTCATGCTGCCCCGCGTTCACCCTCTAATCTCTCAGGCGGACGCTTTCATAGGCAGCGTCTACGCGACGGCAGAAAGGCGAGCACGGCGCGACTTGCAAGCCATGGTCCGGCGTGCAAAATTGAACCCGGCGGAATACCGATCGATCCTATTGCGGAGGGCCGATGCTGCGCGCGTGATCGCCGATCTGGCGCGGAGGCTCCGGGTCGCTATGATTGTCATGAGCAGCCACGGCCGGACCGGCTTTCGTCGGTTCACGCTCGGCAGCGTAGCGGAGAGAACCGTGCGTTACGCCGATTGCCCGGTCTTGATCGTTAAGAAGTAATGAGCAGCGAACCCATTTACCGATTTCTTTCAGAAAATCACCGCGGTCTCAGTTCCCTTCTCGAGCGCTCGATGAGTCCAGGCGGAATAAACCCTGCTGCGTACGCCGAATTTCCGTGCGGGTTTACTCAAGCACATCGGTATGGAAGAAAAAATTTTGCTCCCTGCCGCGCAACTGCTGCGCGGCGGCGAGCCACTCCCTATTGCGGCTAAACTCCGGCTGGATCACGGAGCTCTTGCCGCGCTTCTCGTGCCCACGCCGACCTGCAATTGTCGCCGCCTTACGCACTATTCTGAGCGCCCACAATCCCATCGAAGAGGGTGCGGATGGTCTTTATGAACAGTGCGAGAATTTGGCAGGCGCTGAGGTCGAACGGATTCTTGCCCAACTAAAGAGTGCTCCGGCAGTGAAAGTCGCACCGCACGTAGAAGCTCCCACAGTGATCGAAGCCACGCGCCGGGCGATGGCCAAAGCCGGCTACGATCTGGAATTGTGACCATTCAAGAATGAGAGGTGGATAGAAATGGCTAGACTCCCGCGACCGTACGAAGCATTCAGAGGCGGGCATCCTGAAATCTGGAAGGCATACGACAAGCTCGGCGCTCTCTCTCACGACGCTGGGCCTCTGGGCAAAAAGGATCGAGAGCTGGTGAAGCTCGCTATGGCCATGGGAGCGAGGCTGGAGGGTGCGGTTCATTCTCATGCTCGCCGTGCTCTCGAAGAGGGCGCCAAGCCGCAGGAAATCTACCATGTCGTTTTGCTCGGCATCACAACGCTAGGGTTTCCCTCTACAGTGACGGCGATGACCTGGGTGAACGACGTGTTAGGAACAAACCGGGGTCGGCGAGGCAAAACCAGGAATCGGTAACTGGGTGCTTTGCGGCGCCGGACCGGGGTTGAAGAGATTTTTCCCTTTGAAATGTTTGATAGGGCCACTTCAAAAATTTTCTCGCGCGAAGACGCCAAGAAGCAAAGAAAAAGTATTTTTGTATTTGTCCGAACTTAGCGTGCTTTGCGTCTTTGCGCGAGTCTCCTCGTTTTCCGATTCTGTAAAACACGATTCAATCACCAATTTTGAAATATGGTTGGCTAGTTCCTTCATCCCGCCGACTTTCGCTTGCCCCGGTTACGCGCGAACTTCACGACTTCGAACCAGACCACGCTAAGCGCTCCGGTTACCAAACAGACCGCCAGATCATACGGCTTTAAGGCTGCAAAGCGGAAGATCTCGCAGAGATAAGGAACATAGAGGACGGAAAAAAGAAACCCGATGGCACCGCCCACGACCCACCAAAGAGCGCCGTTGCGGGAACGAAAAGTCGCAAAGATATTTCGCGACCAAGACCGGTTGGCAAAAATCAAAGCCAGTATTCCAGCCACCAAGGTAGCGAAGGTCTGAGCCCGCGCATAGGAAGAGTCGTGGCCAAGGTAAAGAGCCAACCCCAAAGTAGATAGGACGGCCAGCAGCACGACAAACCCTTGGAGCAAACTCAAAACAATCTTGTCCGTGCCGAAAAGCGGCTCATGCGGATCGCGCGGCGGCCGGTTCATAACATTCGCCTCAGCGGGCTCGGCCTCGAAGGCGATCGAACAGGCCGGGTCGATAATGAGCTCAAGAAAAACGATGTGAACCGGAGAAAGAATCAAAGGCCAGTTGAAAATCAAGGGCATCAGCGCGATTCCGGCGATGGGCACGTGAATGGCGAAGATAAATGCCATGGCTTTCTGCAAATTATCATAGATGCGCCGGCCGGAGCGGATCGCTTCCACGATGGTGGCGAAGTCATCGTCGAGGAGCACCAAAGATGCCGCTTCGCGAGCCACGTCGGTGCCCCGCCCGCCCATGGCGATCCCAATGTGGGCGGCTTTGAGTGCGGGTGCGTCGTTTACGCCGTCGCCGGTCATCGCGACGATTTCGCCGTTAGCTTTGATAGCATCCACGAGATTCAGTTTTTGCTCGGGCAGGACTCGAGCAAATATCGTGGTTTGCGGGATGCGCCGGCGCAGCTCGGCGCTGGCCATTCGTTCAATCTCGCTTCCGCTTACGACCGAAGTCGTGTTGAACCCTAGTTTGCGAGCTACGGCTTGTGCGGTTGAGGGGTAGTCGCCGGTGATCATAACCACTTTGATTCCGGCGCTATAGCATTCACGGAGGGCGGCAGGAACGGACGGCCGAATAGGATCAGACAGTCCTATCAGTCCAAGGAATTCAAAGTCGAAGTCGTGTTGGCTATCGGGCCAGGCACGCCCTTGGAAGCGAGATTTGGCAATGGCCAAAACCCGTAGCCCGTCTGCGGCCATGGCATCGACATTGGCGGAGAGACGTTGGCGTTGCATCGGATCAAAATGACAAAGCTCGGCGACAGATTCAGGCGCGCCTTTGGTTGCGACGATATAGGATTCATCGGCGGAAGACTGCCACACATGCGACATGGCCAAAAGTTCCGGCGAAAGTGAATACTCGTGCACCAAGCTCCATGGCTGCTCGCCTTGTGTTTGATCGAGATAACGATCACCGATTTCCTTGAAGGCTTTCTCCATAGGGTCGAAGGGATTTGTTTCGCTGGCGAGTACTGCAAAGCGAACGGTCTCATGGAATTGCTTTGGCAGAGATTCGCTCGCGTGCATGTCTACCTCGTAAAATTCCCCGTCCACACAAATCCGGCTCGCTGACATACGGTTAAGGGTGAGGGTGCCGGTTTTATCAACACACAGAACCGTGGCGGAGCCGAGGGTCTCAATGGCCGGCATGCGCCGCGTCAGCACCCGCCGCTGGGACATGCGCCAGGCTCCCAAAGCGAGAAAAACCGTCAGCACGACGGGGATCTCTTCAGGGAGCAGAGACATGGCGAGGGCGATGCCCCCCAAAAATCCTCCGATCCAATCTGCTCTGGTAATCCCATAGAGAAGGACAACCAGCGCGCAAAGCGAAAGCCCAATGACGGCAAAATTGCGGATCAGCGTGGCGGATCTTTTTTGCAGAAATGTCTCATCGGTTTCCACAGATTCTAGGGCGGTGCCAATTTTTCCGAATTCCGTGCGCACGCCCGTTGCAACCACTCTAGCCACCCCCCGGCCTTGCACCAACATCGTTCCGGAATAGACAAAGGGGAGATCGTCACCGCCTGGACGCGCGATGGTTTGCGCCCTATCCCAGGACTTTTTTCGGACCGGCACCGATTCACCCGTAAGCAAAGATTCGTCGACCATCAAGTCGTTGCATTCAAGCAGGGCTCCATCCGCGGGAACTCGGTCACCTTCGGTGAGAATTAAAATATCGTCACGGACCACTTCCCGCCCGGCGATGCGCTTCTGTTCACTGTCCCGCACCACGAGCGCGCGGGGGCTGGAAAGATCGCGCAACGCATCCAAAGCCCTCTCGGTTTTTCGCTCCTGGAATATGGTGATTCCCAAAATGACCAAGACGGAAGCCGATAAGACCAACGCTTCGCGGACATCTCCCAGGATCAAGTAGATCAGCGCGCTGGCAATAAGCAGCAGAAACATCGGTTCGCGCGCTACGCCGAAAGCAATGGCGAGCGTGGTGCGACGGGTGGTGGAGGGAAGTTCGTTGTAACCGTCCTGCTCGAGTCTCGCTTGAGCTTCAGCCGAGGAAAGCCCCGCAGGTATTCCCTCCCCGAAGGATACCTTGTTGGACACCGAGATCATGTATCAGCTCTTCTAATTTCTCCTCGCCGTAAATCGGAATGCCGCTGGTGGTAGGGTGCGCCGCTCAAAGACGGCGGGTAGAGAAAGATGCATACCCGTAGGCGATTGCCAAATTTGGTAGTGACTCATTTTGAGCCGTCACAGTTAATCTGTTGCAGTGAGATTCTTTGCTGCAGAATGACATGGAGAGGGGGTTGTTATCTACCCCAAATTTGAGGCCAAAAGGGACTGGGAGGCAATATTCTTTGCAGCTTTGCGATTTTGGAGATGGACTCTTCTCACTCGTGAGAATTTGCTAGCAGCTTAACTAGATATCATTTAGAAAAGAAATTTCTTGCTTCAACCCTGTGACATGGCGCGGGCGTTGCAAGATTTCTGAGTTTAGGCGGAGTTGAATGCGTGAAAGATGACTAAATCCCTAACTGCTTTTTGGAATTGCCCGGCTGCGGCAGTGCTTCAACAGCTGGAGGCGTCGCCCCAGGGACTGACGAGCGCAGAGGTCCAACGCCGTCTCGCCCAGTTTGGCCTGAATCGGATCAAGGACAAGAGAAAAACAGACGCCTTCACGCTCTTTATTGCGCAGTTTAAAAGTCCCATCATTCTTATTCTACTCTTCGCTGCGGTGTTGTCTCTATTTCTCAGCGATACCACCGATGCTGCCATCATCGTGATGATCGTTTTCATCAGCGGCCTGTTAGGTTTCTGGCAGGAGAAGGGCGCCGCCGACGCGGTTGAGAAGCTGCTAGCCGTCGTGCAAGTGCGCGCCGCCGTGTTGCGCGACGGCAGGGAACAAGAGTTGCCCGTGGAGGAAATCGTTCCGGGAGATATTGTCGTTCTCAACGCGGGTGACGTCATTCCCGGCGACTGTCTGATTCTGGAATCGAAGGACCTGTTTGTCGATGAGGCGACTCTAACCGGGGAGACCTATCCGGTGGAGAAACTGGCTGGTCTATTGCCTTCTGGCACCGTACTGAGCGAGCGTCGGAACACTCTCTTCATGGGCACCCATGTAGTTAGCGGCACAGCGCAAGCTGTTGTTGTTTGCACCAGTGAAGCAACCGAATTCGGCAAAGTCGCGGCGCGCTTGAAACTGCGTCCGCCGGAAACCGAATTTGAGCGCGGGGTACGCCGCTTCGGCTATCTGCTCATGGAAATCACTTTAGTGCTCGTGATGGCGATCTTTGCCATCAACGTTTATTTCGCCCGTCCGGTGTTGGAAGCCTTTCTATTCTCCTTGGCGCTGGCGGTGGGTCTCACACCGCAGCTGTTGCCGGCAATCATCGCCATCAATCTCGCCCACGGCGCCAAGCGCATGGCCTTAGAAAAAGTAATCGTCAAACGGCTTTCCTCCATCGAGAACTTCGGTAGCATGAACGTCCTTTGTTGCGACAAGACGGGTACGCTAACGGAAGGGCTCGTGCGCGTGTACGCCTGTGAGGATTTTGAGGGGAGGGAAAGCGCAAAAGTTTTTCTCTATGCCTACCTTAACGCTTTCTACGAGACCGGATTCACCAATCCCATCGACGAGGCGATCCGCGGGCATCGCCAAATAGATTTGAGCGCATACCAAAAGCTGGATGAGATTCCTTATGACTTTGTGCGCAAACGCCTGAGCGTTCTGGTGCGGCAGCAAAGCAGGCATTTGCTGGTCACCAAAGGCGCGCTGGCCAATGTTCTCGCGGTTTGCTCGCAGGCAGAGATCGCCGACGGCACCGTTATGGAACTGGCCAGCGTGGAGCAGCAAATCCGGCGGCGGTTCGAAGAGTTCGGCAATAGAGGGTTTCGAACTCTGGGAGTCGCCTACCGTGATGTCGGGGCAGATACGTTGATTACGAAAGAGCATGAAGCAGGCATGATCTTTTTAGGTTTTCTAGTTCTTTGTGATCCCGAAAAGGCGGGCGTTGTCGACGCCATCCGCGCACTTAGGGATCTTGGAGTCGCGCTCAAAGTTATCAGCGGTGATAACCAGCGAGTGGCCGCTTATGTCAGTCGCGAAGTGGGATTGGCCGGCAAGGACATTTTAACCGGCGGGGATCTACGCGAGGTTGGCGACGCGGCCCTGGTGAATTTAGTGCGCGATGTCGATGTCTTCGCCGAGGTGGAGCCCAATCAAAAGGAACGTATTATCCTTGCCCTGAAGAAATCGGGTTTTGTTGTTGGCTATATGGGCGACGGCATTAATGATGCGTCGGCGCTTCATGCGGCTGACGTGGGGATTTCCGTCGACAGCGCTGTGGACGTTGCCAAAGAAGCAGCAGATATCGTGCTACTGGAAAAAAACCTAAAGTCCTCGTGCAGGGAGTGCAAGAGGGCCGGACAACGTTTGCCAACACGCTGAAGTATGTCTTCATGGCGACGAGCGCGAATTTCGGCAATATGTTCAGCATGGCCGGGGCCTCTCTCTTTTTGCCCTTTTTACCGTTGCTGCCCAAGCAAATTCTTTTGACCAATCTGCTCACGGATCTGCCGGAGATGGCCATCGCGACGGATCGCGTGGACAGCGAGTTCGTGCAGAGGCCGCGCCATTGGGACATCAAGTTTATCCGAAAGTTCATGATCACCTTTGGCATTGTGAGTTCGTTTTTCGACTACCTTACCTTCGCTGCATTGCTGTTCCTGCTCCACGCCAACGTCGCTCACTTTCGTACCGGTTGGTTCATGGAATCCGTGATCTCGGCGTCACTAATCGTCCTCATTATCAGAACCCGCCAATCGTTCATCAAAAGCAAACCGAGCGTATCGCTGTGGGTTGCCACCATGGCGGTGGTTTTGGCTACTCTGCTTTTGCCCTATACACCCGTGAAATTTCTCTTCGGTTTTACATCCATGCCGGTTGAGTTTCTCGTAGTGTTGGCGGCGATTCTCGTTCTCTACATTCTTTCCGCGGAAGCAACGAAACGGTTCTTTTATCGAAGTGTAAACTTTTGAGGGTAAGCTGGGCTTTCTCTCCCGCCGATCCATCCCGTTTTGGCCCCGGTCTCCATGCATCCTAGAAATCCTTAAACGGCGGGGGCGACTTTTGCATAAGTGCGATTCTTTAGGAGTTTTTTTCCCGATCCTGAAAATTGAGGCGTCAACCTCGTCCCAAATCGTATCGATTCTCTGGTACGGCTCTTGCTCCTCCTACGGAACGACGGTCCCTGATCATAGGGATGACGGCGAAAGGAAAGCCGATGCCAGGAATTGAAGCCAAAGATAACGATTCTCCTCTCAGGAGGAGACAGGAGCAGATAGAGAATTACTGGGCCGGAGATTTGACTCGCAGGGTTTACCTCGTTCGAAGGCAACGCAAGGCTATCTTGGAAACCTGCCGCCGCATCGCGGTCGTCGGCGCAAGCGACGACCCAAACAGCGAGAGCTTTGTATGCATCGAAAAACTATTGGGCATGGGCCTCGAGATTATCCCGGTGTTCCCAAACCGTGAAAGCCTGCTCGGTCTGCGCTGTTATGCGCATCTGAGCGATGTGCCCGGAAAAATAGACATTGTCCAGGTGCATCCGGGGGAAGGAATCGACTTTACGGAACTGGCCAAGGAAGCTGTGCAGAAGCAGGTTGCGACCTTTTGGATCGAACAAGGTCAATCTCCGACCCGCGAAATCGAGGAAATCTTCGTCGCTGGAAAAGTCCAATTGGTGGAATATGAAAATCTCATTACGGAGTATCTCAAACATACGCCGCTGACGATCTCTTCCTTTCAGACACGAAAAGAAAAGAAAGCCGTCAAAATCAAGGAGCGCATGACCAAGAATCCGTCCACAGTGAAACCAAACGATGGCCTCAAAGAGGCCATATGGAAAATGGAGCGAGGTCACTTTCGCCACTTGCCGGTGGTGGATGACAGCGACAAGCTGATTGGCATACTCTCTGATCGCGACATACGGCTGATTCGCCCCTCCCTTGCGTTTGTCAACAAGGAAGAGGCGATGGTTCAGCTCTGGTCGCTCTCGGTGCAACAGGCCGCGGTCTTCGATCCGGTAAAGGTAGGACCCGACACGACACTAAGGGAGGCAGCTGAACTGATGCTGCGTTGGCATGTGGGCGGGCTACCCGTCGTGGACAACACAGATAAAGTCGTCGGCGTGATTACCTACACAGATTTGTTGCGTGAGCTGGGGGGACGAGAGCAAGCGCCGTGATGTTTTCATCAACGTCGAGTGGAGAGGAGACAAACAAAGAGGATTAGCGAGATGCCTCCATCAAGCGTGTTCTATTATGAAACGGAAGTTGAATGGCAGACGGAGAAAAGGGGTCAGTTGAGCGGCCCGGGACTGCCCAGCTTCACGGTCAGCGCTCCGCTTGAATTCAAGGGGCATGCAGGGCAATGGACGCCGGAACACCTTTTGGTCGCGTCGGTGAACACCTGCTTCATGCTCACTTTTTTAACGATTGTCGAAAACTCCAAAATTCCTGTAATTAGCTTTTGTTCCACTGCGAGAGGCAAGTTGGAAAAAGTGGAAGGGGCGGGTTACCGAATGACCGAGATCGTCATCAAGCCGAGAGTCGTCATCGAATCTGCTCAAGATCTGGTTCGGATGACTAAGGTGCTAGCAAAGACTAAAGAGAATTGTTTTGTGACAAACTCGATCAAGAGCGCCGTCAAAATAGAATCTGAAGTATTCCATCGACAGACACCAACTTCTCCCTGTCCGCTGGGAGAGGCGCCGGCTTCCATCGATTCTTCACGGGAGGAATAGAATTCATGTTTGACTGGCTGTGGTTTATTGTATTTTTTGTCGGCTATATCGTGCTCATGCGTTGGGTGCTACCTCGTTTGGGAGTGCCCACCTGAATGGCGAATTCATGCGACGTCGAGTCTCGACGCAAGATTGCTTTGAAAAAAGATGCTGAGGTCCGCGAACCAACCCCTCCGGGAGAACTCAGTTGATTTTCAGTGGTATCATCCTCCCTATTAGCCGCAGTAACCTGCCTCCCAGTCATCCCGGTGGCTACTTTGTATTTTTCGGAACCGGCTTCATCCGCTCCGACATCTGCTTCATCATTCCGGACATATCGCTCATCATGTTCGACATATCACCCATTTCTTCCGGCGACATCTTGCCAGCACCCATCATCTGCCCCATGTCGCCCATCATGCTGGACATGTCACCCATCATCTTTCCCATGTTTTTCATATCTTCACTTTTCATCATTCCCTGATGCTTCATCATTCCGTTCATTCCCTTTTTGATCTCGCCCATCATCCCGTGCATCTCCTGCATCTTTCCCATCATCATGCCGCGATCCTGCATTACCTCACCCTTCATCGGCATTTCCTTCTTCTCCTGGGCCATCAACGGAAGAAACCCCATGACTAAAGATATGACAGCGACCGCAATAGCCTTTTTCATGGCAACCTCCTCTGTATACGTCTTTTGTGGCTCCGCGAGCCAAGCAAAGAAGACAATGAGCAACACTTATGCCGTATTGTTGAGAATGCAGAAGGTATGGTTTCTTCCAAAAGGAATCCGGTTTGCTGTCTGAAATAGCCTACTTGCAGCAAAGTCGCGCGCTGGCAAGCGCTGCCGTTAGAGTCGCGCATTCTTTATTTACATCCGACCATTCCTAAACCTGCTAATCACTCACCGCGGGTTTCGCAGCAGCGCGAAAAAACCGCATTGGACCGCGAAAAACATCTGAAAAAACGCGTGGCGATCCGCGGCATAGACGTTGCGTTTAAGGATGGGCAGGAACAACAAGGAGGCTTTTATGAGCGCGCATATTCTAACAAAAACGGGCGAACTTAGAACCGTCGATTTTACGCGAGGGGAAAAAGAAGTACGCCCAATGAAAAATTATTGGAAGGCGCTACTGCCAATTCTCGCGGGATTGGCTCTATTGTTTGTTCCCATTCCCGAGGGTCTTAAACCGAATGCTTGGTATTACTTCGCTTTGTTCGTCGCGGTCATCATCGCGTTGATTCTCGAACCGATTCCCGCAGCGGCCGTAGGGATGATCGGTGTCACCGCTGCCACGGTTTCACTGTTGGTCGTACCCAAACCCGCTGACGCGATCAAATGGGCTCTTTCTGGTTTTCAAGATGGGACGGTGTGGCTCATCTTCGTCGCGTTCATGTTCGCCTTGGGCTATGAAAAGAGTGGCCTGGGCCGGCGCATGGCCTTGAACTTGGTGCGTTGGCTGGGAAAGAGAACGCTGGGGCTGGGATATGCGGTTGCGCTGGCGGATCTCGTGCTCGCGCCCTTTACCCCTTCCAATACTGCCCGCAGCGGCGGAACCATTTATCCTGTAATCAAAAATATTCCCCCGCTCTACCGCTCCGAGCCCGGTCCAACAGCGCGCAAGTTGGGCTCCTATATCATGTGGACAGCGTTCGCAACGACTTGTTTAACGAGCGCCATGTTCCTCACCGGTCTCGCGCCGAATCTTTTGGCGCTCTCTCTAGTCAAACAAACAACCAAGATCGATATTAGTTGGACCGATTGGTTTATGGGTATACTGCCGGTCGGTGTGCTGCTCTTTGTTTTCCTGCCGCTGATTGTTTACAAGATCTATCCGCCGGAACTGAAGAGCAGTCCGGACGTTCCAGTATGGGCGGCCGAGGAATTGAAAAAGATGGGGCGTATCACCTTCAAGGAAGTGTCCATGGCTCTGCTTGCCCTTTTGGCATTGGGACTATGGATCTTCGGCGGTGAGATGATCAACGCGACCACGGTGGCGTTGCTGGTCCTTTCGCTAATGGTTATGGCGCGCATCGTCGGATGGGACGACGTGCTTGGGCACAAGCAGGCCTGGAACGTGCTGGTTTGGTTTGCCACGTTGGTGACGATGGCGGACGGGTTGAACAAAGTCGGATTCCTTAAATGGTTCGCCGGTGGGGCCGCGACCGCGATGAGCGAATACTCGGTCATGGCGATCGTCATTATGCTCACCGTAGTCTACTTTGTCGTGCACTACATGTTTGCGAGCCTCACCGCGCACACGACAGCCCTCCTTCCGGTGCTACTTACTGCGGCCGTTGCGGTGCCTGAGATGCCGGTCAAGCTGATCTCACTGCTCTTCTGCTATACGCTTGGCTTGATGGGGATTATCTCTCCGTATGCCACCGGCCCTGGACCGATCTACTACGGCAGCGGCTATGTGAGCCGGAAAGATTTCTGGACGCTCGGTTTGATCTTCGGAGCGATCTACCTGGGCGTACTGCTGGTGATCGGCGTGCCCTACCTCCGTTTTTACCTGGGATAGGAACAATGGAGGTTTCGAAGCGGGACTCGTGAACACAAGCCGCGAGCTCCGCTTTCTTTTTTGAGCCGAAAAAATGGAGAATCTCGCCCCACTAACTCAGAAGACAGTTCCCTACCCAGGCATTCCCGCCACCGCTGATGGTTCGGAAACTGTGGTGTGGGTTGAAACGCACATTACCCAAGGGGCATGTGCTTACCCAATCACACCATCGACGAATATGGGCGGCGGATATCAGCAGGCAGTCGCGAATGGCCAGCGCAACCTCTGGGGAGAGCCGCTGGCATTTTTGGAATTGGAATCCGAGCACAGCTCCGCTAGCACGTGCGAAGGTTTCGCGCTGGCCGGTGGAAGAGTAGCGAATTTCACTTCCGGGCAGGGGTTGATCTTGATGAAGGAAGTCCTCTACGTGATCGCCGGCAAGCGGCTGCCGGTTGTGTTTCACATCGGCGCGCGCGCGCTGACATCGCAAGGATTGAACATCCATGCGGGTCACGACGACGTCATGGGCGTTGCCGATTGCGGCTGGGGCATGCTCTTCGCTCGCAACGTTCAAGAAGCAGCCGATCTCGCTCTCATTGCTCGCCGGATCGCCGAGGAATCTGAAACCCCTTTCTTGAATATTCAGGATGGCTTCCTGACGACCCATACGATTGAAAGTGTAAAGCTCCCTGAACCGGAGTTCATGAAACAATTCGTTGGCGACCCTAACGGCGAGCACCGGTTGCGTAATTTGATGGACCCGTCGCAGCCCATCATGAGTGGCGTTGTGCAGAATCAAGACAGCTACATGAAAGGGAAAATCGCGCAGCGCTATTTCTATGAGCGGATTCCATCGATAATGAAACGGGTCATGGATGATTTCTATTCGATGACAGGACGACGTTACGGAATGATTGACACCTATGCGTTGGATGATGCCGAATACGCGATCGTTGGGATGGGGAGTCTGGGTGAGACCGCCACAGCGACCGCGAAATATCTGCGCGAAAAAGAAAAACTCCAGGTAGGAACATTGAATATAACAAGTTTTCGCCCTTTCCCTGGAGCGGAGATCGTCAACGCACTAAAAGACGTCAAAGCCATTGCCGTGATCGAGCGAATGGACAACCCTACCGCCCAGTCCAACCCAGTCACTGCAGAAATCAAAGCAGCTTTTGCCGACGCACTCTCCGGAGCCGCCGGTTATCCCAAGATCGAGCGCATACCGCTGATCTATTCCGGTTCGGCAGGCCTGGGCAGCCGCGACGTTAGGCCAGGTGATTTCGTGGCGGTGGTGAATCATCTAAAGGAAGAGAAAAAACAGCGCTTCTTTGTACTCGGGATCAAACATGAATTGGCATTGGAAGTGAGTGACGAGCCCGATGTCCGCCCGAAGCACGCCTTCTCGATGCGCGGCCACTCCGTCGGGGGTTACGGATCGGTGACGACGAACAAAGTCATCGCCACCATCGTAGGAGACCTATTCGCTCTTTGTGTCCAAGCGTATCCGATGTACGGCTCGGAAAAGAAGGGCCTTCCCACTACCTATTTTTTAACGGTGGCTGAAGAGCCGATCGGCGCCCACGCGGAATTGCGTCACGTCGATTTCGTGCCGCTCAACAACGTAAACGCGTTTAATATCGGAAATCCCCTCGCGGGATTGGTAGCCGGCGGCGCGGTCTTTATCCAGCATCAAAGCCCCGACGCCGCGCAAGTATGGACTTCGATCCCACCAGCCGCCAAGGAATATATCCGCCGGAACCGGATTCGCGTGCTGGCCCTGGACGCAGTCAAGATTGCCCAAGAAGTCGCGAGCCACCCTCAACTCATGCAGCGGATGCAGGGGATAGTTTTGTTAGGCGTGTTTCTGCGCGTGGCGCCCTTCGTGGCTGAGCGTGGTTTAAGCGACACGCAGGTCGATGCCGCCATTGAGAGGTCGTTGCGTAAGTTTTTCGGCAAGCGCGGCGACAAAGTTGTCCAAGAAAATCTCGAAGCCGTGCAGCGCGGACGGAATGAAGTGATCGAAATACCGCCGGAGCTCATGGCTTCTGCTGCATAGGAAGCAAACCATGGCTAATGTCACGGTAAAAGATTGGATGCACCAAGGCGTGATTACCTGTCGTCCCGACACACCCGTGGACGAAGTAGCCCAGACCATGGATAGGAAGGATATCAGTGCCCTGGTCGTAATCGACGATAACGGCGATGCCATCGGAGTCATCTCGCGGACTGATCTCGTCAACGCCCGCTTTGTTCAACCTTACTTCAAACACTGGCGTGGCATGAGCGCCGAGCATTTGATGAGCAAGCCGGTCATCAGCGTGGCGCCGGAAACTGACATCACGGAAGCCGTCCAAATATTGCACAACCAGCATATCCACCGTCTGGTCGTTGTGGAAAGGGCAGATAGTCATCTTCGACCCGTGGGTATTCTTTCCGTAACCGATCTCGCTAAGCACGTTGGCGAATAGGGATAGGGAGGAAAAACTATGGCCGAGCAAGAATCGATTTTCAATCCTTTAGACACAGAAACTCATGAGCCGAATCTCGTGCCGGGCATTAAGCAGCCGGGCACTGCGATGGAAACGCATGAAGCGACCTTTGTCGATTCTCACTTGATGGAGCTCGATCTCGACCGCTACGTGGACGATTTCAATCGCCGCGTTATTGGAGCCTACCAAGAAGGTAAAGCCTCGGCAGTGTTGCCGGCAGATCTTGGCGTCGCGCGCAGCCTGATCCCGCCAGGGACAGGGGCGCTACGTGATTTCAGCTATATCGCTCCGGAGATCCCCAAGTTTGATTGGGAGAAGTGTGTTGGGTGTATGACATGCGTGACGGAGTGTCCGGACACAGCCATTCTCGGGAAAGCTATTCCGTCTTCTAAAGTTGGAGCAGCATTGAAAGAAATCCAGGAAGAGAGCGAACGAACGTGGGTGCAGTCGCATTGGGCCCGTACTCGCAAATACTACGATATGCCGGCAAAGAAAGGAGAGGAAAGCGCCCTGTTCGGCATTTTTATTGATCCGACCAAGTGCAAAGGCTGCGCTGAATGCGTGCAAGTTTGCGACGAGCTCGATTACCACGCGCTCAAAATGGTGCCGAAGGATGAAAATACACTTCCACGTTATCGTTCAGCCTTCGATTTTTTCCGTAAGATCGGACCAACGCCCAAGGACTACATCAATGAGCGGGCGCTTGCGGATTTCATGCTGGCCGAGCACGCGGCGCTTTTATATGTCGGGGGCGCCGGATCGTGCATGGGCTGCGGTGAAGCGACGGCGATTCGCATGATGTTGGCCGCAACCGGCTTCGTTCATGGGCCGGAAAACATTGGGATTGTGGCGTCCACCGGATGTAATACCGTCTACGGTTCAACTTATCCTTACAATCCCTACTTGGTTCCCTGGACCAATTCGCTATTTGAAAATGGTCCGGCAACGGCGATGGGGGTTCGAGCGCGCTGGGACCAACTGGGTTGGCAAGAAAAGAAGCTCTGGGTGCTCGGTGGCGACGGCGCCATGTATGACATTGGCTTTCAGAGCTTGAGCCGGATGCTAGCGAGCGCCATGGATATCAAAGTCCTGGTCCTCGATACGCAAGTCTATTCGAATACGGGAGGACAGGCATCCACGGCGTCATTTCCCGGCCAGGATGCGAAAATGGCAGCATTCGGTCGGCAGTCCCAGGGCAAATGCGAGCGGCGTAAAGAGCTGGCGCAGATTTGTCTCATGCATCCCGGTGTCTTCGTCGCGCAGACAACGCCCGCCCATATTAACCACTTTTACAAAGCGGTCATGGAAGCCAACGAATACTCCGGGCCAGCAGTCATCAATGTCTATACCACCTGCCAACCTGAGCACGGTGTGCCTGATTGCAATTCTGCAGCGCAAGCAAAACTGGCAGTCGAGTCTCGCGCTTTTCCATTGTTCATTTACGATCCACGCAAGGGAGATAAAATTCGCGAGCGCTTGAGCCTGGTGGGAAATCCAGCCCAGAAACAAGACTGGTGGACACCGCCACAAGCCGAGAAACCTTTAACGTTCGTGGATTTTGCTAGGACGGAGGGACGCTTTGCCAAGCAATTCGGTCAAGACGGGACTGCTTCTTTGACGCTGCTTCAGACCGAGGAAGACCGATTGCGCAACTGGCGTATGCTTCAAGAGTTGGCCGGATTGCGCTGAAACCATGACGCCAAGGAGGATCCATGCCAAAATCCGACACTTACCTTGTTCCCCTCGATTTCTCACGTGGATCTGAACGGGCGCTGGATTACGCCCTGAAACTCGCGCGCCAACGAAAGGGAAAGGTCGTCGCGCTTCATGTCATACCTGCCGAAGTCATCTACACACCATTAGCCGGAAGATTCGACTTCTATGCCCTTTTGGAGCGCGATGCGCGCGAAAGTTTTCGGAAATTCATGAAACGCAAACGGCTGAAACCGGAAGACTGCCGGCTCGAATTGTTGCGCAGTGCAAATTTCGCCGAAGCAATCGCGCGGTGCGCCAAGAGATTGGGCGCCACCATAATCGTCATGGGTAGTCACGGCCGGAGCGGTTTGCAGCGCTTTCTGCTCGGAAGCGTGGCAGAGAGAACACTCCGCTACGCTGACTGCCCGGTGTTGATTGTTAAAAAATGATGCGCCACCGTGAGTGAAACGAGTTTGCCTTTAGGATTGAACTGAATGCTTCAGTTTGATGCGGAGCACGATTGGTTCGTTGGAGAAGACAATTCAATCCTGGGTTCAACCACCGGTCAGCGTGAAAAACCATCTCTGTGAGTCTCGTTTTTGTCCTCATTACTCGAGTCCCTTAGTGGGCCTGCTCGGGTAATCTCTGCCCATGCGTTTTCTGTCCACCGTGTTAGTCCTATTGCTATTGCCATCGATTCTCAGCGCCACGAACATCAAATGGGAAGGAAAACCCATTTCGGTTTCCATTTCCACTGAGCGCCTCACCAGAATCGAGTTCCCCGAGAACCTGCGATCTGTTTTTCTTAGCCGCTCGGATATTGCGGTGGAAAGGGACGATAAGTCGCTCTACGTCCGGGCTTCGGCTCGAGAGGTAGACGACACCTTGTTTGCCGTCGGCGAAAGCGGGACCACCTACGAGGTAAACCTCTCCGCATCTGACAATCCCGATCAAAGCGTAGTCATCTCCAATGCTCCGAAATCCCTTCAAACTCAAGCAGAACAAGCGAGCAAGGTGCCCGCTCTGGATCTCATGCGTTCGATGATGCGGGGACTCCCGGTCGACGGCTACGAGATCATCAAAGCGAATAAAAGAGAAGTTTATCGGGACGCCTATTTCTCCATGAAGCTCGTTGAGGCGTACAGATCGCCGATGCTCCACGGCTACGTCATCGAAGTGGAAAACCTGGCCGAGTTTCCCGTGCTCTTGAGGGTTCAGGAAATTGACAATTTACCGATTATTTTGGCTGGGGCAGTCGGCATTCTGCCTGTCTTCGCGCAGGAACAAAGGTAATGCCCATGAAAGAAGGCATGCCTACGAAAGGGGAAGGAATGCAGGGTGGCGGGATGATGATGGACAAGATGAAGGATCTGCAAGCGCATATGAGCTAGATGCAAAAAGGGATAGGTGGGATGATGAAAGGGCAGGGACTGATGAAGAGCGAGGACATGAAGGGGATGGGAAAATCGATGGGTGACATGTCGGGCATGATGGGCGAGATGGAAAAACGGCGACTAAACCTTTTGCCCCTTTTTCGTTGCCGCATCAATCAGACTGATTAAACAAGGCAACGCGATTTGCGCTTTGGCATCGATTTAGTCGTTGTCGGTTTCGGTATTGCTCGATCATATCGGCGGTCTGAGCATCGACATCGCCTTCACTTCGATCAAGCAGTTTTCGAGTAAGCGCTATTTTCCTTCGTGACTGTGCAGTTAAAGC
>Ga0126376_10000340_pt1 | contig 22181 bp, 12 predicted proteins | sample PanSoiMetPlot_15_FD_92760 | JGI IMG/M metagenome (GOLD analysis project Ga0126376, IMG submission 92760) | Tropical forest soil microbial communities from Panama - MetaG Plot_15 | ecosystem: Environmental > Terrestrial > Soil > Tropical forest > Bulk soil | place: Panama | collected 2016-02-17
AAGAATGTTCGTCGCGCGAATGATGCCGTCGAGCGTCGACTGGCCCGTGCCGTAACGATTGTCGAAGAAGTGTTTCGTCTGCGCGTTGTTAACGGCGATGGAAGGGAAGGGCAACACACCCGCCGTCTCCATTGCCTTGAGACGCTGAATGCCGGTGGTTGTTTCTTCAGTTGAACCGATGATCTCTTTGATCTGGTTGGCGCGTTCTTTCAATAGCGTCGCTACGACGTCAGAACCGTCGTCGATGATGATGTCGGGATGCGAATCAAGCGCAGTCCTGACATGACGATTGTATGTGTCGGTCGATTCACCCTTGATTGCGTAAACCGGAATGCCCCAAATATCCACGAGTGCAGCCGCGACGTCATCCTGAGTTGAAAGCGGATTCGAAGCGATCAGCACTGCTTCGGCGCCACCAGCTTGCAGTGCGCGCGCGAGATTCGCGGTTTCAGTAGTGATGTGGGCGCAGGCAACAAGCTTCACGCCACTCAACGGCTTCTCTTCCGCAAAGCGCTCGCGGATGAGACGCAACACGGGCATTTCACGTTCGGCCCATTCAATACGCTGCTTGCCATGATTCGACAAGCCGATGTCTTTCACGTCGAACTCGACGGAAGGTGCAGAACTCATACTTGATTATTCCTTTGGTTGAATTATTTATCTCGCTAAATGCCGGCACTCGCGCGAAGTGCTTCAGCCTTGTCTGTCTTTTCCCAGGTGAAGCCTTCCTCGTTACGTCCAAAATGGCCGTAGGCCGCGGTGGCCTTATATATAGGCCGGCCCAGATTCAAACTCTCGATAATCCCGCGCGGCCTCAGTTCGAAATGATCGCGCACGAGCTTCGACAACGCCGACTCGCTGATGCGTCCGGTGCCTTCTGTATTTACGAACACCGAAACCGGATCCGCAACGCCGATCGCGTAGGCAAGCTGGACGGTGCAACGCTCGGCAAGTCCTGCCGCCACGATATTCTTCGCGACATAGCGTGCCATGTAAGCTGCCGAACGGTCGACCTTCGTCGGATCTTTTCCTGAGAAAGCGCCGCCGCCGTGTGGCGCGTAACCACCGTAAGTGTCAACGATGATCTTTCGCCCCGTCACACCGGCATCGCCCTGCGGTCCACCGGTCACGAACCGTCCAGTCGGGTTAATGTGATACTTCGTGTCTTTGTCGAGCAACTCGCCGGAGACCGTGTGCTTGATCACCTTGTCCAGGATCTCTGCGCGCAACTGTTCGTTGCTGACGTCGTCGGCGTGCTGCGAAGAAATAACTACAGCCTCGAGCCGAAACGGCCGCCCATCACGATATTCAACTGTTACTTGAGATTTTCCGTCAGGCCGAAGATAGGGAAGCTCACCTGACTTTCGTGCTTCTGAAAGACGACGCGCGAGCATGTGTGCCAACTGAATCGGCAACGGCATCAGCTCGGGCGTTTCATTACACGCATAACCAAACATCAACCCCTGATCGCCTGCGCCACCAGTGTCGACGCCCATAGCGATGTCGGGCGATTGCCGGTCGAGCGCTGACAAGACCGCACAAGTGTCGCAATCAAAACCGTATTTTGCTCTGGTGTAACCGATCTCACGAATAGTTTCGCGAGCAATTCTCGAATAGTCGATTACAGCGTTGGTGGTGATCTCGCCGGCTACAACAACGAGACCAGTGGTGACCAGTGTTTCGCAAGCTACGCGGGCAGTTGGATCGACGCTCAGTGCGGCGTCCAGAACTGCGTCGGAGATCTGATCGGAGATTTTATCGGGGTGACCTTCGGTGACTGATTCAGAAGTAAAAAGATAACCGGATTCGCTACTCAAAACAGCTCCTTTGTGTGTACACAGACTCGAATTCAGTGCAGAAAAAGACCGCGTACTTTAGCAGTCTGAGTTTCGCAGTGTCAAGGCTGGGGCAGTCATCGTGTCCGAAATGAAAACACTCGCCGGTCGGTCTACCTCGCCCAGAATTTATTCCACGAAATAGTCGCCACGGACATCTAAACAACAACGTGTAAAGCTCATGGCCCAGTAACGTCGAGGGCCCCTCTCCCGAGCTTTGACGACTCCATTAACCTCATTCTCAGAAAAATGTCTTATGTCACACCCACAATTAAACCTTCTCGAAGTTACTCGATCCATCTTCAACTGCGCCCGAGGTGCGGAATTCTATTTTGGTGAAGACACCGCGCTGGTGGCAGTGCAGCACATGCTGCTTCAGACGGTCGATCTTTTTAAGACAACCGGCGCGATGGGTCTCAATCTGAAGAATATCTTTGCACTCGGCAAGGTTTATTCAAACAGTCAGCCGGTAATCCGAACCTTGCGGAGTATGGGCATCACTGTGATTGACAGCACTGCGCCCGAGCCTGGCGAATTTCGTTTCTATTTTCAACACGACGTGGAACGACTCTGGCAAGTCGCTACGGAGACTTTGCGCCGTCGCAATATCAAACGCATTTTGGTGTTGGATGATGGAGGTGTTTGCATTACGAGCGTACCGCCGGAAGTTTTGGAGCGTTACGATCTGTGTGGTGTCGAACAGACCTCTTTGGGAATGTTTCTGTTTGAAGAGAAACCGCCACCGTTCGCGGTGATGTCATGGGCGCGAGCGGCGGTTAAGTTGGAAGTTGGTGGTCCAATCTTCTCTCAATGCTTTATCGACCGCTTGCATACAGAATTCCTTCGCGGCCGAACTCTGCAAGGCGAACAACTCGGCGTGATCGGAATGGGAAGCATTGGCCGGGCCGTCGCCAATCTCGCGGTGAGGCAAGGCAATGAAGTCTTTTACTGCGACCCGAATCCAAACCTGCGGCTTCCTTCACTCCTGCGGGAAAGTGTCACGCGCGTGGACTCAGTCGCAGATCTCATGGTCCATTGTGACTACGTCCTCGGGTGTTCCGGACGCAACCCATTCAAAAACAAATGGCCGCTCAAACACAGGCCCGGCATAAAACTTCTCAGTGCGTCCAGTGGTGACCAGGAGTTTGGTCCAATCATTCGAGATCTAAAACAGAAACCCGATTTCATGATAGAGCCCAGTACCTGGAACGTAGTTTCCATACATGGACCATCCGGACCCATTCACATCGCTTACATGGGATATCCGTATACCTTTGTGTCGAGAAGTCTCGAAGCAGCTCCAACACAGATCGTGCAATTCGATACCGGTGGCTTGCTGATGGGGCTGGTCCAGGCGCGGTTTTTTCTGGAGCTGTGTGAAACCGGGCGCGAGCAGAATCGAGGTATCCATCGCGTTTCACCTCAAGCGCAGCGCTTTGTTTATCGGAGGTGGATTAGTGCGATGAAAGATCGAATGAGCGATATCGCGGAACTCTTTGGACATGATCTGGCAACGCTAAGCTCGGCCCAGCATGAAGATTGGTTTGTTGCAAACACAGAGCCTCATTTAGGTAAGCATTACAGACCGGTGCAAGAGCTTGAGGCGACGATGGACCAGTTTATCCGGCGGGGCTACTTTGTGAATGCTCAAGACTGAGGCGGAAGCGGATCTCAGTACCCTTGGAAATTACCGAATCTATTTCGATTGTACCGCCTGCAGCATGTGCTCGTTCCTGCATACTGATGAGTCCCAGAGTCGCAGCACGGGGCGCGCGTTTTCGGAGGCTCTCCAGATCGAAGCCGACGCCGTCGTCTTTTATCGACAAACTCAAAATATTTCCGTCTTTCACAAGCTGCAATAGTACGTGACTGGCTTGCGCGTGACGCACGATGTTGGTCAGTGCTTCCTGCGCTATGCGGAAGCACGCGGTTTCGAGGTCGCGTGAGAAGCGTTGATTCTGATCGGGCAATTCGATTACCACGTCCACTTCCAAACCCGTGCGCTTTGTATAGCGATCGACATACCAGTACAGCGCGGAAACCAGGCCGAAATCGTCGAGCACCGGTGGGCGCAGATCGATGGAAAGATCGCGCACCAGGCGAAGTGCTTCGTCAACAGCTTCAATATTGTCTTTGACGTAGGAATTTGTTTCTGCAGTCTGGAGAACCTGCTGCACGCTATAAAGGTTCATCTTAATCGCGGTCAGGATCTGTCCTATCTGATCGTGCAACTCGCGTGCGATGCGGCGTCGCTCATCTTCCTGAGCTTCGATTAGCTGACGCGAAAACATTTGCAGCGCGTCCTGCGCAAGTTTACGTTCCGTGATATCCCGCGCTGTGCCTTGAACACCGACCATTACACCGTTCTCGTAGATCGCCCGGCTGCGAACTTCGACCGGCACGCGGCGGCCGTCCTTGGCTATCACGTCGACTTCGAAAGCCGTCTCACCTTGCTCAGCCAGTCGTGCATAGAAACTTTTGCGCACATACCGGACGTGCTCTGCGGCAACGAAATCAGCAAAGTTACGACCGACGATTTCTTCACGCTTGTAGCCTGACAATGCTTCGGTAGCGCGGTTTACTCTGATGTAATTTCCTTCGAGATCGTGAACGTAAATGGCATCCCTCGCGTTCTCAAACAACTCGCGATATCGCTCTTCGCTTTCACGGAGCGCCACTTCTGCACGGTTCCGCTCGGCCATGCGCTCCTCGAGCTCCGCCACATAATGCTGACTCTGTTCAAACAGCTTGGCATTTTGAATTGCACTGGCAGCGCGTGGGGCCAGCGTCTCAGCGAGACGTACATGCTCTGCCTGAAAGAAAAACGGTTCTGCCTTGTCCAGTGAATAAAGACCAATGACGTCGCCTGATACGACCAGCGGCACTCCGAGCCAATTACGAACGTGGCCCGCGCCGTTGACCCATTGCCATCCGGGCTCACGGTGTGTATCCGGCACGAGCAAAGTTTGTTTCGTCAAACAGATGCGCTGCAAAAGTGGATTGGTCTTGGCGTCAAACGCAATGAATCGGGCTGTCTCGACATCCTGAAATGTTTCATAACGCCGGAGCGCGCTGACAACGAATTGCGAGTCTCCTTGCCGCAACATCACATTTGCGCTGTCGTAAGGAACTAATTCGCCCAGAAAATCGAGCAGCGTTTCGACAACTCTTTCGAGACTGAGGTCCTCAGTCAGGGCGAAATTGGCATCGCGCAGGATGTCAGTCTCGTGACGCACGGCCCGTTGGCGCGCCAGCAGTTGTGTTAATTGAGGGGCGTCAGTCTTCATAAGAACGACAATGCGTTCCGATGCCGAGTATTAACGCAGGGTTTAGAATGAGATTTCAGTTGACTGTATCAACGTGAGGCTTAAGCCGGTACGTCACACGTAAACGGACCAGATCGACGTGGGTGGAGATCTACTGGAACCGCAATGTCAAGTTCAACTAAGCCGCTGAGATTCTAGCACGGCCAAAGAAATAATTTGAGCGGCGTGCTGGGCGCCGAACTATTGCCCGACTTGTCTACCGCCTTGACCGTAAAGTAATTGTCGCCAAAGGCAGTACCGTAAACGAAATCAAAATCAACGCCGGCAGACACCGGCAGCGGGCTAATCACACCGTTGACGTAGATCTCATATTCGATGTTGCTCTGCAGATCCGAATTGTCGGTGGACTCAGTCCAGCCCAGCCACACTTCCGCGCAGCTATCGTCGCGAACGAGATGCAGGTTGGTCGGAACCGTCGGTGGTATGGTGTCGCTGCTCGGTGGCGTAACGCTATTGACAACATTACTGGTCGTGGCATTGCCGCCTGCAAAGTCGGAAGCAGTGACGCTGAATGAATACGCTGAGCCCGGTTGCAGATGGCGAATAACGGCCGATGTCTGGCTGAGCCAATTTACGTTCTGAGTGATTGGGGCGCCGTTCATGTTGACGCCGTAGTTACAGCAGTTACTCGGGATACTATCGGTTGCCGTGGTCCAGGTTAGCTTCACCTCGGAAGGACCAAGCACCGAAGCCTGAAGTACTGGACCTGTCGGCGGAGTTGTGTCCGCGAGCGTGTGGACACTGACCATGTTACTGTCCGCCGATTTATTGCCGCTGTCGTCAACGGCGTAGACTGAAAAAGTGTAGTTGCTGTTGCTCGCCAGGTATTTGGCAGTGTAAGTCGTCTGCGACTGGCTGACTGTGGCCAGCGAGTTGTACGCAGAGTTGTTCAGGTTGTTGATACGAACTCTGTAAGAGAACTTTCCGGAGTTGTCGGTTGACGGTTGCCACGAGAGGCTGACAGTCCAATCAGTCACTGCTGTGACCGTAAGATTGGCCGGCACCGTCGGAGCAGAGCGGTCGCCCTTGCCCGCTGAAGCTGCAGGTCCACTAAAAAGCAGTACCACTGTGATTGCGAATGCTGCGGTAAACATAATAAGACGTGAGAGGTGTCGTGTAGACATTTAGCGGCCTCCTTCTCGTTCAGACAAGCGCCACAAAGAGTTCATCGTCACCATTCGAACAGAGCGGTTCGTTACCCACGCTGGACGACGAATTTCTACAACGTACGAGGGAAAAGGAGTGTGAGATTACCAGAATTACGGGCAGTTAACTATTATTATTGTGACGTAAGTTCGTTGAAATTCTGTTACGACACGCTGGACTACCACTACTCACTAACGCCCGGTCTTCTTGTTAAATACGCCGAAGGCGTTGGCTAATTCCAGCCCAGGGTTCGAGCGCAGTGAGAACCCTGGGTTCGCATAGAAAACGTGCCTCGAACCCTGACAGGGTTTCTCTCGTGGCGAACCCTTTCAGGGTTGATTTAGAAACTTACATCCTCTATCCCAGGGTTGTCGCTACGCTCCAACCGCTGGGCTTAAATTAGCCAACGCCTTCGGCGTATTTTTTGGAAGTCTCCGATAACGAAACAGAAGTTGGACCACCCGCCATTTCGTCTCCCTCACATCATCATCATCAAAGCACAGATCGATTCGTCTTCAGCCGAGTGCAACTATGCCTTACACGTTCACTAAAATGTTCGGCGCATCTATAAAAATGTGCATACAGATAAATGAATAATTAAACGATTATGCGTGTTATTCCAAATTCATGGATTAATCTTGAGAGGCATGGATTGAGCGCGTCAAAGACAAGCGTTACTCATGCGATAAAGCCTTTCTAAAACCATATCTCACGATGGAATGATGGTTGCCTACTGAAAAATGTCCTGAATACATTTCCCTGCAGGGGTCAGATGTACTCACAACTGTGAACACCAAACTGACCCATTCATTTCAGGAGGTAATTGAATGTTGAAGATTTAACTCCAGGACCAACCGCCTCTCGATTGCACGTTGGTTCCTACTTAAAGCCGCAGTCGACCTATAACAGGTATCGGTCAAGTCTCCCCGGATCCGATCGAAACACTCAATCAGTTTTGCAAAGGAGAAGCATATGCTCAATAGAATGGCGCGGGTTCTGTTATGCCTTACGATAGTCATCAGCGCCACAGGATATTGTTTTGCGCAGGCCACAGGGAATATCAAAGGTACAGTAGCGGATCCGAATGGTGGCCTGGTGGCTGGCGCTACGGTGGAGGCTGTCAACGCCCAGACCGGTGAGAAGCGATCTACCACGACGTCTGATGCTGGTACTTACAACATCACCAACCTTCCAGTAGGCGTCTATACGCTGACCGCAACAGCTACAGGCTTCGGACCCGGCACTGCTAAAGACGTTCAGGTGTCGGTGTCATTCACTACTGAAGCAAACATCGCACTGCCAGTCGGCGGAGCAAGTGCCACCGTGGTCGTTACCACTGGCACCGATGTCTCGACACAAATCAACACCAACGACCAGCAACTCTCAACCTTGATCGACAACAAGAAGATCATGGATCTCCCGTTGCTCAGTCGTGACCCGAACGGTCTGATATTGCTGGCGCCTGGAGTGACTCAAACTCAGACCAGTCTTGGCGGTTTCAGCGTCAACGGCCAGCGCGAACGCAACAACAATTTTTTAGTCGATGGAATCGATAACAACGACGCGGACGTGCCCGGCATCGCGGGCGGCGCTGCAACACCGAACATTGATGCGACTCAGGAATTTCGTGTTCTGACCAGCAACTTCAACGCAGAGTTTGGACGTAACACCGGTGCGATCATCAACGTGGCAACGAAGAATGGCACGAATGATTTCCACGGCGGCGCGTACATGTACTACCGCTCGCAGAGATTCGCAGCTCGCAATTTCTTTGACGCCGAGAAGCAACCACTTCAGCGCAAGCAATTTGGTGGCTCAATTGGTGGACCAATCTTCAAAGACAGAGCGTTCTTCTTCTTCAATTATGAAGGTGACCGCTCGCTGAGCTCGAGCACGCAGAATCGTACTGTTCCGTCTGCGCAGGCACGCCTGGGCATTTTCCCGAACACTCCTTTCGGCACTCTCGACGTGAGGCAAGCAGGAGCGAACAATCGCAGCCAGCTCGGTATTTGCAATGTGTTTGGAGTCGGCAGCCAGGGAGTCTGTAACCTGATTCTGCCTGGAGGTAACCTTGCAATCAATCCCGGCATGCAGCAGTTCCTTAACCTGTATCCGCTCGGGAACGTTCCGGGTCAGGGAACACTACCGGGAGTTTTTGACCTGTTCAGGTTCTCGGCTCCAGACAGATTCGAGGTTGATACAACCGCCTCGCGTATTGACTGGAAGCTGACTGAAAAACACAGCCTGACCGGAAGCTTCAACACCAGCAACGGTACCTTCGATCTATTCACCGAAACATTTCCAGGTGCTGGAGACGCGAGCCGCACTCCGCAAAAGAGCTACGTGCTTAGCTTGAACCTTACGTCGAGCTTGACGTCCAACCTGGTGAACGAGCTGCGCTTTGGCGGCAATCGTATCGACGCCATCTTCAATGGCCCAGGCGACGGTGGTGCAGGTCGAGGCCCTTACGATGCAATCCTGGCAGCCTTTGCCGCAGGCGGAATTGATAATCACCCTCAGCCGTTCGGCGGCCCAAACGGTGAGCTTGTCAGCCTGGTCGGTGGCACAATCAGCGGCTTCGGCGCGTTTGACAGCCAGTTCCGTTATACCGGTACGACTGTTCTCGGTGACAACGTGACGTGGGTAAAGGGTAATCACACGTGGCGCGGCGGCTTTGAGCATCGCTGGATCTACTCAAATGGCGCGAGCAATTTTGGTCGTAGTGAAACTATCAGTTTCAATACGGCGCAGTTCGGTGGCTCGTTCCTGCGAGACACTTCAGGAAACCCGATACCAACGACTGGTGTTGGCGGTCAGTTACAAAACTTCGCCAGCCTGCTGTACGGATTCTTTGGTTCACAAACTCAGTCGCAGTTCTTCAACAAGAACTCACAACGCGTGGACCAGGATTACCGTGGTTATCGCGTACGCGAATCCGGAATCTATTTCCAGGATACCTGGCGAATTAAACCAAACTTCACGTTGAATTACGGCTTACGTTGGGATTACAACTCTGTTCCTTATGAAGTGAACGGCCAGATGTCTACCCTCGTGGATCAGAATCCAAGCGGACCTCAGCCGGCTAACGGATTCGAATTCCAGCTGGTGGGCAAAAACTCGGCGAACCCGAATCTTAAGCTCTGGGAGAACGACTACAACAACTTCGCACCACGCTTCGGCTTCAATTACAGCCCGGCGTGGAACAGCGGCTGGATCTCCAAACTAACGGGTGGTCCAACGAAGATGTCTATCCGCGGTGGGTTCGGCGTTTTCTACGACCGCGTGTTTACCAACCTGTTTGGCAACTCGAGCGCGAATCCTCCGTTCCAAAGAGACTTTCAATTCCTCTTTGATTTTCTCGGGTTGAATGGCTTCACGGGAGGTCTTGCGGACGAGAGTCCGCTTCTTGTGAACGGCCGTCTACCACGCGTTCCTATACAAGTGACCAGTCCCTTTGCATTCGATGGAGACGAACTTGTACCTGTCATTTTCGCGCTTCCGGGGAACAACATATTCCAAAAGAAATTTGCGACGCCTTATACGGAGGCCTGGAATTTCGGATTCCAACGCGAGTTGGGTCATCTGTTCCTGTTTGAAGCGGACTACGTTGGCTCTCATGGTGTTGACCAGCTTCGTAACATCAGCGGTGCGCTGCCAAGCGTAGCGCGTGTAAATGCGATTCTCGGTTTAAACCGGCAGATTAGTCCAACCAGCACGCGGACCAATTTCTTGAACGGAACGCTGAACACCGCGTTCAATCCGATCTTCCTGAACCTGGCTCTTGGACAGTCGTCATTCAATTCACTGCAATTGAGATTGACCAAGACGCTAACCAACAAGGAGTTCGGTACCGGACAGATTCAGGCCGTCTATGCGTGGAGCCATTCAATTGATGACTCCGCGGACGGGCTGGTACCAGGTAGTGGACCAGGCGGTGCCAGTGAACGTGGCTTGCCACGTGACTCGTCCGGCTTTGCCGGCGGATTCGCCGCACCAGAAAGAGGTAATTCTGGTTTTGACGTCCGTCTCAGATTGGTTGTCAACTTCATTTACGATTTGCCGTTCCGGTTCAGCAACAGGAACCTCGACCGGTTCCTCGGTAATTGGACCATGTCCGGCATCGTTCAATCACAAACTGGAACGCCGTACAGCATTTTCGGAGGCATCGATAGCGCCGGAACTGGTCTGGGCCAACGTGCTGATTTCGCACCGTCAGGCCAGGGCCTTTCTGATCTTGCGGCAGCCACAAACAATCCGCGGACGTATACTGGTCCGGCAAGAAGTCTCTTCAGGAATCCTTGCCCGGCGAACCGTACCAATTTAACCCCGACAACCTGCAGCGCCGCCGTAGGCATAGCAGTTGGAAGGCAAGGCACGGTCGGACGGAACCAGTTTTATGGACCGGCGTTCAACAAAGTCGATTTCTCCGTTATCAAGCGATTCCCGATAACTGAGAACACTCGCTTTACGATTCGCGCCGACTTCTTCAACATCTTCAACACCGTAAACTTTGGTTTGCCAAACAACGACATCAACAGTTCTTTGTTTGGCCAATCGACTACGGCTGGAGCTCCGCGAATCGTCCAGTTTGCTGGAAGATTCGATTTCTAATCACGGCTCTTCGCGTGAACAACTCCTGGGCGTTGCCTCACCGGAGGTAACGCCCAACTTTTAGGTGAGATTAATGGCTTTACAAAAACTAATTCTGTTTAGTGGTTTGTTGCTGGCAATCTTTTCAGGTGCGTCAACAAACTGTCTGTCACAAGAAACAAAGAAACTGACAGCGGACGAGATAATCGCATCGCACCTGGACTCGATCGGGAAACCAGAAGCACGCTCCGCTTTTAAGAGTTTAGTTGCTCAGGGAGCAGTGACGGTCAATATCAGGATTGGAGGCAGTGGTCAGGGCAAAGGCGGTGCAGTAATGGCATCGCAGGGTCCCATGAGTTTGATGGGTTTCATCTTTGGACCACAGGAATATTCAAACGAGAAGATGGCTTTCAACGGGCAAAAGCTCACGCTGGGCGAGTTGCGCCCCGGCGTGCGCACGCGCTTCGGAGGTTTTCTGCTCACTCACGATATCCTGTTCCAGGAAGGCTTGCTCGGCGGCACGCTCTCAACCGCGTGGCCTTTGCTCGATACGGACGGACACAAACCGAAAGTCCGGTATTTGGGAACAAAGAATCTGAAAGATCGGAAGGCCTACGTTCTCGGTTATGAACCACGCCATGGCGGCAACCTCGATATCAAACTCTACTTCGACATGCAAACATTTCAGCATGTTCGCACCGAGTATGAACAGGAGATTATGGCGCCGTCAGTATCACGCCCCGAGGACGCAGCCAAACAACGAGGCACTCGCTTGAAACTCACCGAAGAGTTTTCGGACTTCCGCCAGGAAAACAACCTGACTCTGCCGCACACGTATAAGATCCAACTCACGTTTGATACGGACAACAATCCGTTGCTACAGGATTGGGTTGTGACTTTGAATCAGTTCCTCTTTAATAAAGCGCTCGACCCAAAACAGTTTGACCTTACCGCTCAGTAGGCTTTTGCCTCAAAAGTCGAAAATCATTTGTTGGATGAGGCCAGGTCCGTGTAGCGCCGCAGATTCGAATAGAGGCGGGAGTAATAAATCTTGACAAGAAGTGCTAACGGGAGCGCACCCGGAAATCTTCATTCTCAACCGTCGCAATCTCAACCAGGTGACCAACAAACCGCTGGTGTTGAAGTTGGCCCACGACTGTGGGCTCGCCATTCCTGAAACATTGATCACGAATGACAGCGAACGGCTGGCTCAGTGCGACGAGAGAGTCGTCAAACCGATCAATGGTGGTGGTCACTGCGAACCGTTAGTGGAGGTCCTGGAACGCACACCACTGAAGGAAGGACGCGCTGCTGCACCAGCCATCATTCAGCAGCGACTGGTTCCACCGGAAATCAGGATCTAGGCAGTCGGCAATCAGTATTTTGCTTTTAATGTGTTCTCTACCGAGCTCGACTACCGCGCAACCCAGAACTGTCGCGTTGAGTTCATGGAGGGGTTCTCGAGCAGGGAATTAACGGATGCGCTGAGAAAGTTGCTGACTAAGCTGGGCCTCGGCTTTGCAGCGGCAGATTTCAAAACCGATGCCGGCACCGGCCGTCTCTTGTTCCTCGAAGTAAACACTGGTCCAATGTTCGCCGCCTTCAACCACGCGAGTAATGGCAAACTATGCGACGCGATGATCGCGCAGTTATCAGGCTATTGATTCTCCCTCGGGTTCAGCGACTAGTCTATCGGTATGTTGCAGTCGTCGAATGTTGGATTGCAGGGATTATCCGGGTGGTGGATTGCATAGGAGTAGCTGCAACACGGGTTGTGTATTTTCTCCTCGTTGTGTGGAAAAAACTGGTCGCCATAGTCGGCGTTGAAGGAGACTTCAGTGCCAACGTGTACATACCCAGGGTGCTTCGATGGCGATGGAAAGTTAGGCACTGAGTCCGCGGTATTGACAAGCCGAAAGGTCCCTTTAAGTAACCCCCGGGAACTATCAATCAACTCCAGGCTTTCGTAGTACGTGCGGAACGCGTCGTTCCCAACCATGGGGCTGGCAGAATTGTAATGGTGCACCTGGAAACCGGCAGCGACGAAGTCCGGAACGACAAGCGTGGCAAGTGCCGAGCCGAGACTGTGGCCAGTGATGGTGATGGTGAAGTCTGGGTCCGCCCCGATCTGCTTGAGTTGATCAAGCACCGTTTGGAAAATTCCGTTGTACACTTTGTAGAAGCCCTGTTCGACTTGCATGCCGGACGGAGGAGGAGTTTTTTGTGACGGCGCGTAATACTGTACCAGACCCGCCTCATCATCTAGACAAAAGTCGGTACCGGTCTTGCTCCCTCGGAAGACGAGGTAAAGGCTGTTATCGACTTTGGATTTGACGTAGCACCCGAACGGTTCAGTATGTTTTTTAAGTAACCAAGTGTATGTGCTCCAGACGAGCGGAAAAAACTCATAGTCCGTCACTTTGAGTACAGTGGGGACAAGGCAAGAGTAAACTGGCTGCCAATCAAACTGGTCAGGTCCAGGTTTGCCTGCTGTATTCCATTGGTCGTACATATTACTGAGCACGTTCACAAGGAATGAGCAAACCCTGAAGGTCAGTGGGTCTGGGCCAAAGACGAGCGGTTTATTGGATGTACCTGTGGTCGTCATGGTTTCTCCTGATTAGCGATGATGAGTGTGAGTCGATTGCTTTCGTAACAACACCAGGCATACCGGCCGCGACGGGCCGTGAAGACGGCCAGGTTTTCGATGACATACAAGCTGATCCGCGGTCGGGTGCATGCCGTTGTTGAACTAAGCGCTGCACGCAGATAAAACTTCTCTCGTCAGGTGAATAAGGTTAACGACTTAAGCGAGGGAGCCATACAATATTCCCTTAATGTGAAAGATGCAACGTCCATTTTGACGTAATTTTGAAAATTCAAGGCCGGCTAACTCGTGAGATCTCGTCTTTCGTATAAAAGCGTCCCTTTACGCTCTTTCGTGTAAAACCCATAAGACACCGATCGGTCAAGTATTTTAATCTGCCTGAAGGCGTTGGATCTGCTGTACTCCAGCAATAGAAGCTGCTATCACTAGTGCGGGCGATAAAAGATTTTGCTGTCAGCTTGAGAAATAACCGATGCCGTTAAGTGAAAGTGCCGAGAGGTTTCTAAAATACGATTACACAGAAACGAAAGACTTATGTAAGCATTTTCTTACTGTGGTTATCGCGGTACTCGTTTTCTCTTTAACGTTGGCTGAAAAGATTGTCGCTTTCGCAACAGCAACTCAGAAGGCTAAGATATTCTTGTTCTTTGCTTGGGCAGCCATGATTGCCTCGGTCGTCGCTTGCGGAGTGGGTCTTTGTTACAACTCCCTGGCCGGGGGCGATGCAGCTAATGGCGGGAATAACTACCAAAGTAAAGCCCGTATTGCATACCTTTGGCTCGGTGCCTCAGAACTCACTCATGGCACCAGATGGACCAGCCCACACGTCATCGAATATACGTGGTCCTGGACGTACCGCCGGCACCATGGTCGCAAACGAACGCTCAATTCTATCCATGGACCACCGCACTTGATTACGCCATTGTTGCTGCAAATACGAACAGTATCTCCGCCCAGATGAGGCGGCAGCACTGATTGTTAAGCATGTCAATGGTGAGCCTTTGCAATGGTCAAGTGATTCTAACGGTTGTAAACAGGATTAACTTATTGTCCAAAGCAAGCGCTGATCGAAATCGTGTAGCTGTAGCGGTTCGCTAGCTCGCCACACATCTGGGCCACGCTTTCGGTAACGTACAAACAACAAGGGAGGCACCATGTCGCACGTCACCGGCGTCGTACTCGACGTCTCGCCCGCACAAACGCTCGGCCCCGACTTCGGCCCCGCGACCAACCCGCCCGACACCTGGACGCTCAATTTCGCCTACACGCCGGCGCCGGTCGACGGCACGAAGCTCATCATGCTGCATTTCACGGGCGCGAGCTTCCCCGGCAACAATCGGCTCGAAGTCGATTTGGGATACGGTGCCGGCGAGATGGACGTGTTCACCACCGCCGACGGAACGGATTTCTGGACCCGTCCGATCAACATCTACAACACCGGCGCGACCATCACCATTCGCTATATCCGAAACGGCGGCGCGGGTGGCGGCGTGCAGCTCGACAAGTATGGCCGCGGCGAGCGGCACACAAAAGACCCCGCTAATCCGCAGGCGGTGTTCGATAGCTACTCCAACTGCGACCCTTTCCTCGATCCCGCGAATACCGATTACCTCGAGCCGCAATATGCCACCGCATGGTTCTGCAACGGCTCGCCGCCGGACTGGGAGAACGTCGATTGCGTGAAGCCGCCGGCGGACATACGCAACACGGTGGCGCCCAGCGTAGGCATGATCGTGCACGTCGATTACAGCACCGCGCTCGGATTTTTTCTTTCCACGTGCAGCGTCACCTTGATCGATGCCGACACCGTGGTCACCGCCGGCCATTGCATGCAGGACCCGACGGAGGACGCGGAGAGCAGCTCGGTCATCTTCGGCTACCAAGTCGATTGTCAGAACGGCAAGCGGCCGGCGAACTACAAGCCGCAAGTGTGCAAAGTGAAAGAAGTGATTGCGCAGCGCTTCGCCGATGGAACGTCACACGATTACTGCGTGATTAAGCTCAAGACGCCGCCGGTGGGCATCATCCCCACGCCGATGCGCATGGACCTTCCCGCGCAGGGAGAGCAGGTGTTCGGCATTCATCATCCGAATGGCGCGGTGAAGAAACTTTCCATTCCGCATCCGGGATTCGCCACCGTGATCGGGAGCACTGCGGATGACGTGACTGTCGATCTTGATGTGTCGGGCGGCAGCTCGGGTTCAGGTCTCTTTGATACCGCAGGACGTATCGTCGGTGTGTTGAGCAACGGCGTGATGTGCAACCTCGCCTATTACCCGACCGCGAGCATCCAGCAGAATCTCGCGTCACCTCCCGTGCTCACGCGCGATGTGATGATCGTGTTCGATCGCTCCGGCAGCATGGGACTGCCGGGCACGAGCGGTCAGCCCAAGATCCAGGAAGCGCAAGCCGCGGCCTCGCTCTTTGTGCAATTGGTGAAAGCGGGCACGGGCAATCGTGTCGGGCTCGTGTCATTCAGCACGACGCCGAATCTGGATTTCATGTTGAGCGATGTGACGGGCGCGAACAAAGACACGCTGATCGGTCCGTCGCCTTACACGACCGGCATTGTCGGAGGCCTACATGCAAGCGGTTCCACCACCATCGGCGGCGGACTCAATACCGCCTACGGCCAGCTCATGTCAGGAACGGAGACGCGGCACATCCTGCTTCTCACCGACGGCATGCAGAACACGCCGCCCATGGCTGATCCCACCGACGCGTCTCCTGCGGGCATCGTCATCGATGTGATCGGCTATGGCACGCCAGCGAGCCTCGACGGTACGTTTCTCACTGCGCTTGCGACCAACCACAGAGGCATGCATAACGAGCAGGGACAGTACGTCCTCGCCGACACGGACTTGAAGCTCAAGAAATTCTTTGCGCTCGCCTTCGGAAATATTTTCGAAACGGTATTGCTCGACCCCGAATTCACTCTCGCCGCGGGACAGGACAAGGCACCGCCGCTGCCGTTCAACGTCTGCGAGGAAGAGACGATTACGGTCGTGGTTGGTTGGGACCAGCGCGAGACGCAGCTCTACATTGCGCTCACCACGCCCTCCGGCGCGACGGTCGATGCGGGAAGTGCGGGCGTGACGACGTCGTCGTCTCACACCTGGACCTTTCTGCGCGTGCCCTTGCCGCAAGGCGGAGAGCGCGACGGCACGTGGAACGTGAACGTGTTCCGGCGCGGCGAGCGCGGCGAAATCGCCGCGCACCGGCCGGAGGTACGCTACTTCGTCAATGTCGTTGCGAGCGGCGGCGCCGCATTGCGGCGGATGCCGGCTCGCCGCATCTACTACACCGGCGACACCATTAATCCACTCGTGGGTCTGCAATATCTCGCCAGCGGATTGCCACCCAATGCGAAAGTGAAACTAACGGTGACGCGGCCCGATACCAGCGTTGGCAATGTGCTTGCGCGGGAGCGGCTCGGTGCACCCGTCGTCGTCGGCGCCGATACAATTCCGCCGCGGCAGGCCACGCTTGCCGCCATCGAACGGCGCACCAGCGAGGCCGTTGTCGGCTATACGCAGCACAGCTTCGATCTTTTCGACGATATCGCGAGCACGGGATATCCCGAGCCCGCCGGCGTGTTCGGTCATCCACTGAAGGACCTTCTCACCGTCGAAGGCAACTACACGTTTTATTTCCAAGCGACTTATGGCGAGGGCTGCACGGCGACGCGCGAATTGAGGTGGTCCTTGCATGTGGATGCCGGTATCGATCCCGGACGCTCAAGCGTGACCACTTCATTCGCCGGTGGCAAGGGCACGATCACGTTCATTCCGCGCGATCGCTATGGCAATCACGTGGGTCCGGGATTGGCCGGCGGATTCTCTGTTGGCGGCGCACCTGGAACGGTTGTGACAGGACCCGTGCGCGATAACGGCGATGGTTCCTACGCCGTGCCCGTCGCGTGGGACGCTGCTTCCGGCGCGAGCCCCAGTTTGGTGATCAATCAGCCCGGACGCGCGCCGGTGTCGGTCAGCGATCCAACGCTCGGCGGCAAAGGTGGCGGCTCGGTGTGGCGCTGGCTCTTCTGGATCATGTTCGTTATTGCGCTGCTTTTGTTCTTGCGCTGGATTTTGTAGCGGGCTTTCCGCAATGATCTGTGCTCATTACTCGCTTTACGTTGCGCGACAGCACACTGGCCGCAGATTGCAGCGCATAAAACCAGAAGCACAATTCTCTTCGCAGCGAACATGGGGCGAAACTTTACTGATTGAGCAATGTGGCGTGTGAAGCAACGACTTGTCAACGTCTGTTTCGATAGGCAAACACATCTGTAAAACGAAGCATAACTTCTGCAACTTCACCTTGATATTCACCTGCTGCGTTTATTCTTCCTCTGACAATTGCCCAATCTCCCAAACGGACGAACATTGATGTCGTCAATTTGCATTGAAACAATTCGCGCAAAGTTTCTCGGCATTTAGCGACGAAGCGACGAAGTTTAGACGTGTAGCAAACTAACGACACTTGAGGCATTCAGTGTCTACTTAATAAAACACAATAAGACTCGGAGCACTCAAAAGCCGTGGTTATTGGCCCTCTATGTACAAGCGACCAATGGCATAGGAGTTGGTTTATAGTTCTAGAGTCTCAACTCACTTTCCCGCCATAGAGGAGGTCAATAGGAGAATGAAACAAATATCTCTCGCGCTGCTTCTGGTTTCACTAAGCACATTTTCTGCATTTGCCCAAAAGAAACAGTCTGACATGGAATTTGAAGGTTTTCGCGGACAGGTGAAAACGGTAACCGTGGAAGCAACCGAACTGAAGCAATCAGGAAGCGTAGCAGTCGAGGCTGCCCGTCAGCCGCAAAAGGTGGTTACCTTTGACAGCGACGGCAATCTCGTTTCAGATAAAGCTTATGACTATCGAGGCGAAGAATTTGATGTGCGTACTTATAGTTTCATCGATGGAGAAAGAGTGGTAAAACACGATGTTCTCAGCAAGAACTTTATGACTGTAGTAGTACCCCGCTCCAGCCAAAAACCTAGTCAGCCTCACGATCCGCGATATTCCGCCAAGATCAAATACAAGTATGACAGCCAGGGGAACCAGACCGAAACGGATTGGCTCGACGCCGACGGTCGTCCTGCCCTCAGGTACGTATACAAGCGTGAGGGCAATCGTAAAGAGGTGATGGTCTATAGATCGGACGGTTCACTCAGCCACGGTTATGTAGACAAACTGGACGACAAAGGTAACGAACTGGAAACAACGGACGTCGTGCCTAATTATCCTCCGTTTCCGAAAACGACTTACACCTACTTAGAGTTTGATTCGCAGGGCAACTGGATTAAGCGAAAACAATCGCGCGGCGATTCCTCGTCGATAATGTACCGCACGCTTACTTATTACTAGAGATGTCGGTAGATCGGTCACTCTGATTTTTGAGGCAAACGAGTTAGTTTTGGGGCAAACGCTACTTCTGAGACAAAGCCGTTGCAGTGTTGCAGTGTTGCAGTGTTGCAGTCGGATTATCGGGCGACTTTTGAGGCAAACAGCATTTCTGCCCCAAAAATCAATTTGACTGATGGGATCGGTGTTCAGCGAGGATAAGTATTTGGGAATAGTGATGCGAAACGTCTGAATTAAGCCGCGCCGCTTTGCGGCGTCGGCTTGGATCAACTGTTAGAGTTGTTCGCTGATAAAGGCATCTGTTGCCCTCACGAGATCCTTGATGAAACGAATACTCTTTCGTAGATCTTCTCCCGTAACCGCGTGTGGAGTTGGTTGGCCCGCGACAGGCCTCCAAGATCGGTAAGCAATATCACCCCGCTTTTTGGCAATCTTGTTGAGTTCACCGCGAACGCGAGTTGGATCGTAGTGGTTCCGTCACATCAACGCTTAAGTACTTAATAAAGATCGCCTTGACCCTATACTGGTTGGCGATCGGCGCTGTAGGAACACGAACTGTCGCGACAGATCTCAGTGCGCAGGGCCATGAAATGGTGGAACTTGAGCTATTGTTTTTCAAACAGATGGAGATGAGATTGAGTACCCGCGAGATTCTGTGATCGTCCATGAGGTTCCGCAGGGGTTATCGGCCGAACTGAGGACCGAAGTTCGGGAGGAGATCGAAAAACTTACAACCGCATCGTCAAGGATCTAATCAGGCATCGTGCGATGCTTATACCACCAATTTGAGAAAAGTATAAAGAAAAAGGGCGCTACCCGCCCTGGTCAGTCCTTTTTTTCTTCAATCAAGAGTTCTGTTGTATTTTCCGTGACGCTCGCTGGCACCGACCGACTGGTAGCTGCCGGTGAAGGGGCCAGCTGTCGCTTCTCTGTGGGAATTTCAAGTAGCGTTAAGGGGCCTTTGTTAGGCCTCACCTGAGGAGGATCCCCGCCACGCTGATAGCGCTTGTATAACCGCAGATTCCCAATCCCGATCATAAGCGACACAAACGAGAAGAGAAGCAGGAATAACCAGAACGACCAAAGTCTGGGCTCGGTTATCAGACCAGTGATGCTAGATAAGAGCAAGCCGACGCCAAGGAATGTATTCCAGCCGCCGTCACGCGCGTTCTCACGTTCTTCAAACCGGCGTTGACTTAAAAGGAAGTGGTCTAATCTGTTGAGCAGGTGTGATCGCCAACTGATCTTGCCAGTCATCGCCTGGGTGACGAGATTTAAGTCGATGCCGCAACTTCTGCAGAATTTCGCATCGAGCTCACTTGTTTCTGTCGCACAGCGCGGACAATACATATGTAACTTGGAACTATACAGTAATCTTTTGCTCTTAACCTACCAATTCATTTCAAACATCAAATCCAGTACCGACGCCCTGATATAGGCGCTTCATATTAGCCATCACCCTCGCGTGCGTTCTCTCAGTCCTCAGCAGTTGCCGGAGACACAGACTCCACCGGGTGAAACAAATAGCCCGCCGGGTGCAACAAGGGTTATCCCTGGAGAGACAGGGAGTCCACCTGGGCAGACAGAAGCGCCGCCCGGACAGACAGACACTCCGCCTGGAATTTCGGAAGCTTCGCCGAGCAAGGGGATAACCAAATAGGGCTGTCCACAATTGTTGGCGTAATGTGATGCTTATTGAGTAACGTTTTGTTCTACTAAAACTCCCCGCGCTCCCAGCTCCGCGAAAAACGAGTCGGGGTCGAAACAGGCCTCGGGTGCCATGACGCCTTTGCGACTGACTTCGTTGCGCGCCAGTTTTTGGGCGGCGATCGAGGCTGGGATGCCGGTCATTTTCGCAGTCGCTGCCTCACCCCATTCCGAGCGCAGCGGATGGCGTGTTGTGTACTCAAGGTTGGTTCTTTGTCCATCGCGCACACCTGCGACTTGAACATTCAGTAGGAAAGCGCATTCGCCCTCGCCACCGAAGCCCGCGACGTTCTCAAGGATGTGCGATCGAAGAAACTCTTTCGTTGGAATTGACGTCCCCCGAAATTCAGTCTCCCTGGTCCCGGTCAAGTCTAGCGCAGCAAATACGCGCAGAGCTTGCATAATCTCTGTTCGCCAGGTGCCGCGCACATCAACAACACGCACTCCCTTGCCGATGAACCGATGAATTGTATGCGTCTCGGAGTGAGGCACGTAATAGGTCTCGACTTCACCCACGGGCTCAGCGAAGCGCACCTGCCGGGCCCCGGAGAATGCAGGCACTTCAATGAATTCTCCTTCCTGCCAGAAAAAGCGCCGGCTACCCGGACTGAATTCATCAAGCACCGTATCCAGCAGGCCTGGGGAAGGAGCTATCGCCCGATACGACGCGAAGGCAATGTGGACTTCGTCAACCTGATCGAGTTGATTGGCTGCCTTCCGCACCATCAGGTTAGTAACACCCGGCGTGGCACCACAACCAAGACAAACCGTCACCCCTGCCTGACGGGCCTCAGCATCAAGCTCGAGTTGTCGAGGCGTATTAAATAGGCCGCCAAGGTCTATATAGTTGACCCCGGCTTTGATTGCCGCGCGGCTGACGATCAAGCCAAAGTGATAGGTGGTGCAGTTTGCGATTACATCGAAACTACGCAAGGTTTCAGTCAAAGCAACTTCATTCGCTGCGTCAGCTCTGATCGCGCGCACCCGATTGCCGCCGAGTTCCGTCGCCAGCGCCTGCGCACGCTCAAGGTCAGCATCAGCGATCACAATTTGTTCAAAGTCACTGGTCCTGGCTAGGTCGCGCGTCACTTCCGAACCCATAAAGCCGCAGCCGCCGAGGACGATTATTTTCATATCTCGAGCAATCCGCCGGTTTAATCAGTCTTACGGCCCTTGGACCAATCGTAGGGATACCAGTAACTCTTCATTTCAAGTTTGTAATCAAGATGCACGTGCTTCGTTTCGCGAAATTCTTCCAGACCTTCAGCGCCGAGTTCACGGCCGCCACCTGACAACCTCATGCCGCCAAAAGGCCCCGCATCGTTATCCGTAAGCGGGCCATTGATCCAAAACGTACCAGCCTTTATTCGCTCAGCCGCCTTGAGCGCATATTCGAGATTGTTCGTTAATATATTCGCGCCCAGACCATACTCAGAATCGTTTGCCAGACCAATTGCCTCATCGATGTCCTTGACTTTCATGATGGGTGCGACAGGGCCAAACGTCTCTTCGCGCATCAACGGCATTGAGTGGTCCACCCCAGTAACTACGGTCGGTTCAAAATAATATCCGCGCTTTAGATTCGGCGGACGCTTGCCA
>Ga0126376_10000341_pt1 | contig 22159 bp, 20 predicted proteins | sample PanSoiMetPlot_15_FD_92760 | JGI IMG/M metagenome (GOLD analysis project Ga0126376, IMG submission 92760) | Tropical forest soil microbial communities from Panama - MetaG Plot_15 | ecosystem: Environmental > Terrestrial > Soil > Tropical forest > Bulk soil | place: Panama | collected 2016-02-17
CATGCATAACACTTCGGCACATCTCCATACCGCTTCCAGACGTCGTGGAGGCAGTCCCAAAACCGTCCATACGGCCGCGCAGCGACCTCGAATTGTGGCCGTGACGGGCATCTTTCTTAACATATGGTTAATATGCCAAATATATGGTTAATAGCGAAAAATGGCCTATGGAAATGGCCGCCGCATAAAACTCTAAATAATTGAATTTCGATCAGTTTCCAGAATCTAAAGAAGGCCCTGCCCGGGAGGTTCGCGGTCACGCTGCGAAACGGTGCGCGCCCGTCACCGCGCTAAGTCATCTCGCCGACTCGTAGTTCGCCCCAATGTGGCCGTTGGATGGCCAACTTTGGGCGCTTACTTTGGCTCAACGCCCGCAAAATGCGTGGCACAGGAGAGGCCGTCATGAAGAAGTTTGCGATGATTGGCGCGCGTAAGCCGCTACGGGCTAACTGCATTGCGATAATGGGCGCAGCTTTGCTCGGTTCGATTGCGGCTGCCGCACCCGCACAAAGTGCCGATCTTTATCCCTATGAATATACGGCATACCCTGGCTACACTGGGTATTCGGGGTATAACGGTTATCGAAGTTGCTATTCCTGCGGATGCAGCCATTGCTGTCAACCGTGTTGCCGGCCGTGCGGCGTTGTAAGACACGTTCCTGTTCCTGTGGTGGAACGGCATTGGGACTACTGGGAACGCCGCTACCTGGTCGGCGGGGCCTACCCTTCCCATCATCCGTATTATCCCAGTGGCTACTCGGCTTACCCCTCTTATCCTTCTTATCCTGACGGTTACGCGGGCTATGGCGGACCACGGCCGCATCTCGGATACGGAGGCGTTCAGTATCCGCCGTATCCTCCGTCGCCGATTTCATACCAATATGAAGCGCCCCGACCTGCTTACGAATATGGGGTGCCGCCTTCATACGACTATGAAGCGTCGGCGCGACCGCCGGCAGGCATACCCGGTGCTTATTACAACGCCGGATACGCCGAATAAGCCGAATAACGATCCCTGAGGATCACGGGTCGAAGTCGCTGACGAACACAAAACAGCACCGGCTTGCCGGTGCTGGGGCGTGATCGACGTCAATGCGGTCTTCGACCTGAGTTCAATCAGGAGGTTCGCGGGCAGCGCGGTTTTCTTAACTCGTCGTCGGCGACTTATTCACCGATGTCCCGCCAACATAATGTAGGCGGCAACCAAAAACCAAAACGCATAGTCACTTACAAAAGGAATATAGACGAATACCGCAACCACTGCGAGCCCCGCGACAATGAGAGAAATTACATGTACGCTGAAAATGTTGAACATCGCTGATGCCCTTTATGTCCGCGAGATTTTGCGCAGGATTCAACTCCGCACGCGCTCCCTGACGAACATTACAACATCCCTGGATCGGCCGCATCCGGTGGTCTGCGTCGGCGCAACAGGCCCCTCTGATTCGGGCCTTTTTGGGGTTTTGGAATGATCTAAGCGATTGTCGTCACACATTCGTCACCGCCGCTACCGCGGCTCTGCCGACCCTAGGGGTCGTGGCGGGCCTGAGTAGTCGCCCAGTGGACCGGGAGGGCCAAGGAACGACCAAAGCGGATTTCCATCTGTAGGGTAGGGCACGGGCGCGCTCTCGCGCCCGTGTCCACCAATCGCGAGCATTTGGTGGGCACGCTTCGCTTTGCCGACACTTCGAAGTTCCATATGACCGGAACGCGCATTAATGTCGGTGCGCAGACATTTGAGGGTCCCTCGTCCCGCCTCTGTTGCCACGCCCTAGAAATTTGGTGGCGACGGGCAGCGTAATCGCCGATTGCGGGGGGACCTTGGCACCTGTTTCCAGGGTCGTTCTTCAGGGTCGTTCTAAGGCGTTCTCGCTTAAGCAGGTCAAGAGGCAACCCATGATAGTCACAGAGCGGCAGGCCAAACGGTCGATGTGGTGCCCGATGGCACGCATAAGATGGCAGTCGACGTGGCAAGCCAGCAATCGGTCCAATCCTGGTCGCTGGAACCGGCTGAAAAACGTATTTTTCCGGACGTTCTTCCCGCGACTCCATTGGCTGTTTCGGGCGAAGTTCTTCAGATGCTACGCCTCGGGATGCATGATGTGGAGGTGGGCGGACCGGGACGCGAAGACGGGCTTTTGCGGGCTGGCCGGCAATCCCCTGCAAAACTTGTTTTCTGATTAATTCTCCAGCGCTTGCGGCGCGCCGCTTGGGGATACGCACCGCCCCGAGAGCTTGGCTGCGTGTCGTATCCTGACGCGATGTATCGCAACGACAGATCCGGGAATGCCATCTCAGAGCTCATGGGCGATATGTTCCGAGGACGGCGCTTCTTATCCTGAAGCCGAAAATTATCCCGGAGGCGAAGCCGGGCTTCACATCACTTCGAAAGCGCGCGCTCGCGCCAGCGTAACTGGGGCGATCGTCAACGTCGATAGCATGGGCGATCAGGTTACGAAGTTAGCTTTCGGCTTGTCCAAGGCCTAAAGAAAATAGGCAACAGGCCGGACAGACGTCAACCGCTCGAGTTATTGGTCAACCCCGCCCGGTAGCGGAGTTGGGGCCAGGTATGGTTGACCGGGTCCGCGCTTTTCACTATGCGCTTGTCTCTCACCGCCGACCAGCGAAACTCGAGATCACGCGCATAGGCCAATGCTTCGCGCTGAGTTTCGAAGCGCAACGGGTCAGCCTCCCATTCGCCAGAATCATCCACCACGACCTCAATCTTCCAGGACATGCCAGCCTCCCCAGCTTCCCCATCCCGACTGATCGTTTTATGCGCGGCCGCTGCACGATTGAGGCCGCCGAATGGATTGGCTCCGGTCGGATCGAAGTCGTGCGCCTGGTCCATTGCGCAATCGTTCCGCATACTTCCTCCCAACCGCATCCCATGCGATTCCGTGTGGCGCCACGAGCTGCGCGTCAAACCAACTCAGGAGATCGGATCGGAAAGGGAATCGTCCCTATTCTATCAGCAGTCCTGGCCGGTCCACGGTAATGCAAATGTCATCGTCGCCGGCCTGCTGAGCCTCGACTCTCGTCCGGGGTTGGTCCGCCTGGGTTGGATGGTATTGTTGCGGACAGCGTGGACCGCCATGACACACCTTTATATGGCGCGTGACGCCAGGAGCATTTCCGTGCTCGATCTGTTGAATTCAAGCCTAAGATAAAATACTCAGGTCGCAACAGGTATTTTCTGACAGCCTTGAGTAAGGTTACTTGTCGAAAATCGATATGCGAGGACATCCTGCATTTCGACCATCATCATTATCCATTGCTTGAGAATATGCCTTATTCAGACACATAAACTAACTTAACCATGCCTGACTACGGCGTCAGGGCGGGCAGGGATAGGTATAGAAGCGAGGAGCTTGCACGCATAAATTGTATCGCGGGCCGTCTGGCAAGCTCCTTCGCGAGTCAAATGAGACATTTTTTCGTGAGTTCCGGATGCATTTTGCGTCTTCCTTTTAATTTTTTATTATGGTTAATGGCGCGCCCGATAAGGAGTTATAATCTGTTTTGAGCACTCGCCGCGTACTTGGTAACCATAATAATGGCAATGTTGCCAAAAATGCGCCTTGATTTGCTTTCCATATGAAACCCAAGGAATAAGATTTGCGCCGGTCGACTATCGGCTCAAGGAGCTAGCGATGCGTCGCCGTTCGGCTATCACCATAATGGCGCTCGGCGCGGCGGTTATCGCGAGCAACGCCGAAGCGAAACTCGATCTGTTCGTCGATAAGTCGACGCAACAGATCTCCGTCATTCAAAATGGTCGGTTGCTCTACGTCTGGCCGATCTCGACCGGGCGGGACAGATTTTCGACGCCGAGCGGCGTTTACGCACCGGAACGCCTTGAGCCGATGTGGTTCTCAAAAGTTTATTACGACACCCCCATGCCTCACGCTATCTTCTTTCACCGTGGGTACGCGATTCATGGCAGCTATGACATCGCGCGTTTGGGGGGACCTGCTTCGCATGGCTGCATTCGACTTCACCCCCAAGACGCCGCCCTGCTGTTTGCGATGGTCGCGCAGGAAGGTCCCGGCAATACCTTGATCGTGATTGGAGGCGGCGGGTCGCCAAATCCGGTGTCGGCGCGGTACGGCGATTTGGACGGTGCGTTGAGGCTGCCCTACCGTCACGACGCCGGAAGCGCCCCGGACCCTTACCCTCCCGGTCCGAACGTTTATCCACCCAGTCCAGGGATGCGACCTTACGACTACGGCGATCGATATAACGCCGATCCGTTCGTTGAGGGGCCGCCGCAGCGGCGCGGCGACAACGGCCGATTCGCCGCGAAAGCGCCTTCCCCAACGAGTCGACCGCCCGCACCACGTCTTGATGCGCAAGCGTTGGTCGACCCCGCACCCAGCCTGCGCGGCAGTTATCGACCGCAGGGGGCGGCCCCGGCGAACGCGAGGTCGAAATGCCCGACCTGCGCGCCTAACCGCGCACCAAATGACACAACAAATCGTCACGTAAGCGCGACCGAATCGGCCAGACCGCTGCCGCCGGTATATTTGTCGCCTCTGTCGCCAGCAGCGTCGTCGGCGCCCCCGTTGGCGCCGGCTGCATCGTCGCCGCCCCCATCCCCGCCCGCTGCGTCGCCACCGGCTGCGCCTTCCCCGCCTGAACAGCAGCAGCCCACCTTCGGCTACAAAGTGCTGCCGAGGTCGTACTGGGCCGGAGCAGCATGGCGATGGCGATTGAAAGCGGAGCACGAAATTACCAGCGTTCCGTCTCCCACGCCGGATTCTCAATAGCGTGCGGGCACGGTTGGTCCGTCATGATTTCATGGTGCGCACACAGCTCCCCCGTACGATGCAAGCGACGCGCGCGGAGCAAGACGCTGGGCGGCGGTTTCGAGCTCACTGAAACGGCTGCGGACTGACGCAAGCGCGGTCACGAGCAAGCACCCTCAAACGCAAGGGTCAAACCCTTGACGGGGAAAGGTCCCTATCCCTAACCTTCCCGCCTCGCGGGCGGACGAGGGGCAGTGACATCCCACCTTCGCGGCCCCAGGTGCCTTAAGTCGCAACGAGGATACGCCCTATGGCCGCAGCGCCCGAATACCAGCTCTACTGCTTCGCGCAATCCGGCAATGCCTATCGGGTTGCCCTGATGCTCAACCTGATCGGCGTGGAATGGCAACCGATCTGGGTGGACTTCTTCGCAGGCGGCGAGTCGCGCACGCCGAAATTCCGCACCGAGGTCAACGAAATGGGCGAAGTGCCGGTCCTGGTTCATGGCACGAGAAAACTCAGCCAGTCAGGCGTTTGCCTCACCTATCTGGCGGAGCGCACCGGCAAGTTCGAACCCGAGGGCGAGGACGAGCGCCTGGAATGCCTGCGCTGGATCATTTTTGATAATCAGAAAGTCAACGGCTTCCTCGGACCCTATCGCTTTCTGCGCAATTTCGCGCCGGCGCGCGATCCGGCCGCTGAAGCGTTCCTAAAGGGCCGCCTCGCCAATAATCTCGGCATCGTCGACAAGCGGCTCGCCAAGACGCCTTATCTCCTGGGCGCAAACCCCACCATCGCGGATATATCGCTCGCGGGCTACATGTACTATCCGCCGGAGGAATTCGGCTTCGATATCGCCAAGGATTATTCGGCGATCGGGGCTTGGGCAGACCGTGTCAAGGCGCTGCCGGGGTGGCAGCATCCTTACGAACTGATGCCGGGATATCCGTTGGCGAAGGTCTGAGGAACGCTCTCGCCAGCGCATCCGGCGCTCCGTCGTGCTGGAGGCGCCGATGCCAACATTTCGGCGAATGCGCCGTGATCCGCGATGGGGAAAATGCCATGGAAACGGCTGGTCTTGTCACGGTCCGAAGTCGGGTCTCGGTGTCAGAAACGATCGACCGCATCGTTACAGGAGCAGCAAGGCGCGGTCTTATTCTGTTCGCCCGCATAAATCACGCAGACGGTGCCGCGAAGGCCGGCATGCAGCTCCGTCCGACGGAACTCGTCATTTTTGGCCACCCGCGTGGTGGCACGCCTTTGATGCAAGATCGCCAGACAGCGGGAATAGATCTGCCGGTAAAAGCGCTCGCCTGGGAGGACGCCGAAGGCAATGTGTGGCTGACCTACAATGACGCGCGCTGGATCATGCGGCGGCACAGCCTCGGGCCGCAGAGCGTTGACGCCGTGAACGCCATCGCCGCCGGACTTTCGTCACTGGCTGAGGAAGCGACCGCGTCGTAGCGACATTCTGATGAGAGTTTGGCCGGTCTGGCGATTGAGGGTCAACCGCAACCAGGTAAACTGCGATGGTCTATGAGCCAGGGCGCGCCAGCTCAATCCCATGCGCAGCCAGAAGCGCCGGAAACTGCTTGCCCGCGAAAAATGCGTGCTCCTGCTCGCGCATGGTTGTAAACGCATCGAGTCGCTGCAATTCGCCGTCCACGAAGCCCGGATGGCACATCACCAAACTGCCGTCGGGCAGGCCCTGCAGAAACGATCCGAATAGCGCATCGAACGCTGTCGCGCGCTTGAAATCATAGGTGCCCGCGAAGGCCGGGTTGGTGGGCACCCGGGCCGCGGTGCAGCGCCGGCGCAGGCGAACGCTCAGCAGATCAAGCAGCAGTCCCTTGGGATCGGCCAAGCGTGGCCACAGCGGCATGACGCGCCCGCATTGCCGGAGCCACGCTCCGGGCGCCATCCGCTTTATGGCGGCGAGCATCGCATCGCTCACCTGCGGCAGCAGGTGGACGTGCTGGTGGCCGTCAACGAAGTCCGGCGGCCGCCCAAAGGCCGCGCGGAAAGCGGCGAACTGGTTCTCGGCTTCCGCCGCCAGCGCATCGGGATCGAGCCGCCGCAGCAACCCGGCGGCGAGCGTGTCCGCAAGGCCGAGGAATGCGCCGTCCCGGGCGACCGGGCGGTAGGTCGATGCCGCCGGGCGGAACGGCGCCGTCAAGGTGAAGTGCAGCCCGATCGCAGCGCGGCCGTCGGACCCCGCAAGGTCAAGAAGCGCCTGCGCCTGCGCGGTCGAAAAGCTGGGCGTCGTCACCATCACCGATGTGGCGTTGATTCGACCGCGCGCGATCAGATCCCGGATGGCGCGATTGACGGCGGGCGAGATGCCGTAGTCGTCGGCGCATAACCACAACTTTCGCAGCCGCGACGGCGCCGTATCGGCTGGAGAGTTGGGCGAAGCCTGGTGCACCGGTGGTGGCCCTGGGTCAGCAATGGAGCCCGTGAAACAATTCGGACGTCATCTGAACTACTCGGCGGCGTTGCGCGACGCTTCATCCGTGGCCGGGCGGCTCTCCTGGGCACGCTTCACCGTGTGCTCGGCTACGAAATAGACCGGCCGCTGTTTGGTCTCGGACAGGACTTTGCCGATATATTCGCCCATCACGCCTATCATCAGAAGCTGCACGCCGCCGATCACCATGATGCCGATGATGATCGACGGATAGCCCGGCACGGTGCGCTCGTACACGAACGTCTCGATCAAGATCCAGACGCTGAACACGAGGGCGCTGGCAGCCAGCAGCGTGCCCAGCAAACTTGCGAGCCGCAGCGGCGCCACGGAGAACGAGGTCAGGCCTTCGACCGACAGGCCGATCAGCGATCGCACGCTCCAGGTTGTGCGTCCGTGGATGCGCGCCGCGGGCTCGTAATCGACTCGGAGTTGGCGAAACCCGATCCAACTCGCCAGGCCTTTGAAGAAACGGTTGCGCTCCGGCATCTGACGCAACGCTGCCGCAGCGCGCGGCGACAGTAGGCGGAAATCGCCAGCGTCCTGCGGGATCTTCTGCCGCGCCCCCCAGTTGATCAGCGAATAGAAGCCTTTGACGCCGAGGCGCAGCAGCGCCGGTTCGTTTTCCCGGTGCGCCTTGGCGGTGTAGACGACATCATTACCGCCATCGAGCCAGTGTCCGACCAGTTTTTCGATCAGCGCCGGCGGGTGCTGCCCGTCGGCGTCCATGAACAGAACGGCGCCGCGGGAGGCGTGGTCGAGCCCGGCGAGCAGCGCCGCCTCCTTGCCGAAATTGCGCGACAGCGACACGACCTGGACATCCGCGGCATCGGCCGGCAGACTCTGGGCGACATCGAGTGACCCGTCGCGACTGCCGTCGTCCACGTACACGATTTCACAGGCGAGACCGCGCTGGTGGCGCAGCGCCGCGGCGGCTCCGCTGATCTGGGCATGAAGTTGCGCGAGCCCGCCGGCCTCGTTATACAGCGGGACCACGATGGAAAGCCCCGCGCCGGCGTCTCCCGCCGGGCTGCGGTGCCTCGAAATCGCCACATTATGCCAGCCGTGGGAGGCGTGTTGGTCAGACGTCATTGCCTTCATGTAGTCTCTGTCCCCACTTTGCCCTCCTGCGCTCGCAGGGGAGGCTTCGGTGGGGGCGACGGCCTATCGACATGCCATCATAGCCTATGGGCGGCCCAATGTCCTGGCGCGCGCTGGTCGACGCTCGAAAGCCCCGACTCGGCGGCCTTAGCCGGAGCCAGGCGAAGCGCATGATTCCGGTCGATCGCCTCCGGGCCAGCTTCCCGCGCGCCACGGCATTGGTCGAGCCGCATTTCGACATGCTGCGCAAAGCTATCAGCTTCGCGCTGATCGGCGTCATCAACGTCGCCGTCGATTTCAGCGTGTTCTTTCTGGTCTATTCCTATCTGAGATCGCATGCGGTCGCCTCAGGTCCGCTCGACATGGTGGCGCAATGGTGCGCCTGTGCGAGCCGCGACACACTCGTCCTGGTTACCGCCAATGTGATCGGGTGGATGGTGGCAGTGTCGGGCTCCTATGTGATGAATTCCTTCATCACTTTTGCGGTCGAATCCGGCCGCCAGCTGCGTTGGCTCGACTACGGAACGTTCGTGGCCTCAGGGATTCTCGGTTTCATCGCGAATACCACCGCGCTGGTCATCGCGGCAAGTTTCATGCCCGTGCCGCTGGCCAAGGGCTGTGCCATTCTAACGGCCTTCGCACTCAATTTCTCCATGTCGCACTTCGTGGTGTTTCGCCCGCGACGCTAAGTCGCCACAGCGACCATCAAGTGCCCGCTGACTATCCGGATCGCAGCTTCGCTGTCTTCGCCTTCAGGCGCTCGATGGTCTTCGCCTTGTCGACCACGAAGCGCGCGTGAGAGCCGGAACTGATAGTATCGATCTCGTCCTTTGCGGTTACCGCGAAAATCACTTTGCGGCCCTCGACCGCCGTCACGGTAGCGGTGATCTCGACGGTCGAGCCCGGCAACGTCGGGGCAAGATGCTTGATCGCCACTTCCGTGCCGACCGAATCCTCATTGGGCTCGGCATGTTCGAGGATGAGGTTGCGGCAGGTGTACTCGATGTCGCCGATCAGGTAAGGCGTCGCGTAGACGCGCCCCTCCTCGCCCATGAAGGAGATCGTCTTCTCCTTGCTGACCGGGATGCGGCGTGTCAGGGAAATTCCCGGCTGCAAACTCGGTTTCATGTCATATGCTCCTGTAGGGCGGGCTAGACTATGAGTACAGAACCTAGACTGGCCGAAGGCGTAAGCCGCTCCCGTCAGAACGGCGGATTTACGCTTGCGCCAACCCGCCCTACGAGCTGTTGAGGTATTATGCAAGCCGACTATGCTTTGGGCGCGCAAGGGTTGTCTTGAGAAACACTGGTGGGGACCATGGGTGAGATCTCGGCGTTCTCGACCGTCGATCCGGCCGCCGCTATTCCGCGCGGCTACAATTTCGCCGATGACATGCTGCGTCGCAACCTGGATGCCGGGCGGGCCGGCAAGCCGGCTTTCATCGATCCGCGTGGAAGCTGGACCTACGGTGAGCTTGCGGAGCGCGTGTTACGCTTCGGACATGTGCTTCGCCACCTCGGTATCGCGCCCGAGGACCGCATTCTGCTCTGCCTCACCGATACTATTGATTGGCCAACCGCATTCCTTGGCGCCATCAAGGCTGGTGTGGTTGCCGTCCCGGTGAATACGCTCCTCAACGAGAACGACTACCGGTTCATGCTCAATGACAGCCGGGCAAAACTTCTGGTCGTTTCCGCGGAACTCTATGGGCGGTTCGCCCCGCTCATCAAGACCTGCCCGCACCTCAAGGCGGTGGTCGTGTCGGGGACCGACGCCCATGGCCACAGCCGGCTCGAAGACCTGCTGGAAAACGCGTCCGGTCCCGACCATACGGCAGCCACCACATGCGACGACATGTGCTTCTGGCTGTACACCTCCGGCTCCACCGGGCTGCCGAAAGGGGCGGTCCACGGACATGCAAACCCCCGGCTCACCGCCGACCTTTACGGCGGGCCCTTGCTTGGCATGACCGAACATGATCTCGTGTATTCGGTGGGCAAGCTATTTTTTGCCTATGGCCTCGGCAATGCCATGACGTTCCCCATGGCGGTCGGCGCCACCGCGGTCTTGATGCCGGCCCGGCCGACACCGGATGCCGTCGCGGGGTTGCTTCGCAAGCATCCAGTGACGGCGTTCTTCGCCGTGCCGACCTTCTATGCAGCCTTCCTGGCCAGCGCGGCGGCGCCCGTTCGCGACGAACTCAACCTGCGGATTTGCGTGTCCGCCGGCGAGGCTTTGCCTGAGGAGCTTGGGCAGCGCTGGAGCGAACGCTATGGCGTCGACATCATCGACGGCCTCGGTTCGACCGAAATGCTGCACATCTTCCTTTCGAATCGCATCGGCGACGTGCGCTACGGCACCACCGGCAAGCCGGTGCCGGGCTACGACATCCGGCTCGTCGGCGACGACGGCGTCGTAGTCAAACCTGGCGAGCTTGGCGAGCTGCAGGTGCGCGGGCCGACCAGCGCCATGATGTATTGGAATAACCGCGGCCAGTCCCGCTCCACCTTCCTTGGCGAATGGACGCGCTCAGGCGACAAATACATCGAGGACAAGGACGGCTATTACGTCTATTGTGGGCGGCGCGACGACATGCTCAAGGTCGGCGGCATCTATGTGGCGCCATTCGAGGTCGAGGGCGCGCTGTTGACCCACCCGGACGTGCTCGAGGCCGCCGTGGTCGCGTGGCCGGACGAAAATCGCTTGATCAAGCCCAAAGCCTTCGTGGTCTTGAAGCCTTCCGCGGCGGCCAGCGACAAAACCGCCCAGGCGCTGCAGCAGCATTGCCGGGACAGGCTCGCGTCGTACAAGTATCCGTGGTGGATCGAATTCCGGAACGATCTGCCGAAAACTGCGACCGGCAAAATCCAGCGCTTCAAGTTGCGCGCCGAGGCGCCAGACCGATAGGGTCACTGGATGAGCGAATTCGGTATCTGAGCGTGACAAAACAATTTCGTACCTCATTCTGAGGAGCGCGCTTTAGCGCTCGTCTCGAAGGATGGAAGCGGCCGGGACCCGCTACCATCCTTCGAGACGGCGGCCTCCTCCGGATGAGGACCGCAAGTGGTGCACGCTTCCGACTTTAGTAGAGGGGGAGAGATCGCATGAACAAGACTCTCGTGGCAGCTGGCGCCCTGCTGGCAGGGCTAAGCCTTCCGGCCGTAGCGCAGCAAAGAAGCATCAAGATCGGTTTCGTGAGCACATTCAGCGGCCCGCCCGCCGTGATCGGCGCCGACATGCGAAACTCCTTCGAACTCGCGCTCGATCATCTCGGCCGCACGATGGGCGGGCTGCCCATCGAAGTGATCTACGAGGACGATCAGCAGAAGCCGGAAGTCGGCAAGCAGAAAACCGAAAAGCTGATCTTGTCCGACCACGTCGACTTCATCGTCGGCTACATCTGGTCGAACGTGCTGCTTGCCTCGCTCAAGCCCGCAATCGATTCGAAGACCATCTTGATCAGCGCCAATGCCGGGCCGTCGCAGATCGCCGGTGAGCTATGCTCGCCGTATTTCTTCTCCACCTCCTGGCAGAACGATCAGACGCCGGCGGCGGTCGGCCTCTTTATGAATCAAAAGGGCGTCAAGAATACATACCTGATTGGCCCGAATTATGCGGCCGGCAAGGACATGATGGTCGGCGTCAAGGCCACCTTCAAGGGTAAGATCGTCGGTGAGGAATACACCAGGTGGCCAGACCAGCTCGATTTCTCCGCCGAACTTTCCAAGGTCCGCGCCGCCAAGCCCGACGCCGCATTCGCGTTCTACCCGGGGGCGGCCGGTGTCCAATTCCTCAACCAATATGTTCAGGCGGGCCTCAAAGGCCAGGTTCCACTCTACACGGCGTTCACCATCGACGAGACGACTTTGCCGCGGCAAGGCGAAAACGCGATCGGCATCCCGGGTGCGCAGCAGTGGGTCAACGATCTGCCAAACGACGCCAACAGGAAGTTCGTCGCCGACTATAAGGCGAAGTACAAGGCCTCGCCCTCGTTCTACGGGGCCCAGACCTACGACGCCGCCCTTCTCGTCAATAGCGCAGTCGTCGCCGTCAAAGGCGATGTCGCCCGGAAAGCCGATATGATCAAGACGATGGAAAAGGCAGACTTTGCGTCTGTTCGCGGCTCCTACCGGTACGGCAACAACCATTTCCCGATCCAGAACTTTTATTTGCAGGATGTCGTCAAAGGACCTGACGGGACGGTCGTTCTCAAGACCGTCGCCACGGTCGTCAAGGACGATCAGGACGTCTTCCATGACAAGTGCGCGATGAAGTGATTCTCCTCATTGAACAGTGCCTGAACGGCTTGCAATTCGGATTGCTGCTGTTCCTGCTCGCGGCCGGGTTGACCCTCGTCTTCGGCATCATGGATCTCGTCAACCTGGCCCATGGGTCATTCTATATGCTGGGGGCCTATTTCGCCGCGACCTTTGCGGCGCTCACGGGCAGCTTCGTTCTTGGCGGCGTGCTGGCGCTCGCCGCAACCCTCGTGGTCGGAATGGCGGCCGAGCTGATTGCGATCCGCAAGCTTTACGGCCGCGACCATCTCGATCATGTGCTCGGCACCTTCGGGCTGATTCTGTTTTTCAATGAACTCGTGCGGCTCGTATGGGGTCCCGCCGGCATGAATCTGCCGTTGCCCCCGTATCTCGGCGGTGCAATCGAGATTCTGCCAGGCGTGTACTATCCGGCGTACCGGATCGCCGTCATCGCAGCGGCGCTGATGATCGCGCTGCTGCTCTACCTCGTGGTGATGCGCACACGCGTCGGCATGTTGATTCGCGCCGGAGCATCGAACCGCGAAATGGTCGGTGCGCTCGGTATCAACGTCCAATTGCTCTACACATTTGTGTTTGGCGCTGGGGCGGCGCTCGCGGGTCTCGCGGGCCTGATCCAGGCGCCCATCCTCACGGCGCACATCGGCATGGGCGAGAACATCTTGATCGTTGCGCTCGTGGTCATCATCATCGGGGGCGTCGGTTCGATCCGGGGCGCCTTCATGGCGGCGATTTTCGTCGGCATTGTCGATACCGTAGGCCGCGCCTTCCTACCCGATTTGTTTCGCCTTGTGATGACACCGGCTGCGGCCTCCACACTCGCCCCCGCGCTGTCGTCGATGCTGATCTATGTGGTGATGGCGATCGTTCTTGTCGTGCGCCCACAAGGTTTGTTTCCGGTGGACGGAAAATGAAGGCGTTTTTCACCGTCCGCAACATCGTGATCGGTGCGCTGCTCGGCTTTCTTGCCCTGCTTCCGCTCTACGTGGTCGTCACCGGCCAGTTCTTTCCGCTCACCCTGTTCACCCGCATCGTCATCCTGGCGCTCGCCGCAACCAGTCTTAATCTGATTCTGGGCTACGGCGGCATGGTGAGTTTCGGCCATGCCGCCTATCTCGGCCTTGGCGGCTATGTGGTCGGCATCCTGGCCAAGGAAGGCATGACGTCGGGGTTCGTGCAGTGGCCGCTGGCGATTGCGGCATCGGCGCTGTTCGGGGTCACCGTCGGCGCGCTGTGTCTACGCACGCGCGGCGTCTATTTCATCATGATTACGCTCGCCTTCGCGCAGATGATCTATTACGTCGCGGTCGGGCTCGACCGCTACGGCGGCGACGATGGGCTCACGATCTATCGGCGCAGCGAGTTTGCCGGCCTCGTTGACCTCTCCGGCAACGTGCAGTTCTACTATCTGTGCCTCGCCCTGCTCATCGCCGCCATCTGGCTCGTTTCACGCCTTGTCAATTCGCGCTTCGGAATAGTGATCCGGGGCTCGCGATCGAACGACCGCCGCATGCAGGCGATCGGGTTCCCGACCTTCCGCTATCGGCTCGCCTGCTTCGTGATGGCTGGCATGATGTGCGGGCTCGCAGGGGCTCTTCTCGCCAACCACACGGATTTCATCAGCCCTGCTGTGATGCATTGGACGCGGTCCGGCGATCTCATCGTGATGATCGTGCTCGGTGGTATGGGTTCGCTGTTCGGCCCGCTGATCGGCGCCGTCACGCTCCTGACGCTGGAGGAGGGGCTCTCGCGGGTGACGGAGTATTGGCAGATTATCGTCGGCCCGTTGTTGCTGTTCATCGTGGTCTACGCACGCGGCGGGATCGACGGCGCTCTCGCTGGATTGCACCGTGGCTGATCCGCTGCTGCAGGTCCGCGACCTCACCAAGCGGTTCGGTGGTGTGCTCGCTTGTGACTGCATTTGCCTCGAAGTGCCGGCGGGCGAATTGCACGCCATCATCGGCCCGAACGGCGCCGGCAAATCGACCCTGATCAGCCAGCTTGCGGGCGAGATCAATCCCGACGCAGGGCGCATCTCCTTCGACGGACGTGATATTACGCGGATCCCGAGCCACCGGCGCAGCGCTCTCGGTCTTGCCCGCTCGTTTCAAATCACCTCGCTGTTTCTTGATTTTACCGTACTCGACAACGTCGCATTGGCGGTCCAAGCCCATGCGGGCCATTCGTTCCGCTTCTGGCGACCGGCTCGCAGTGACGTAAAACTGCACGGGCCCGCGCTTGCCGCACTAGCCCGTGTCGGGCTTGAAAGCCGAGCCCATGTCGTGTGCGCAAATCTCAGTCATGGCGAGCACCGCCAACTTGAGATCGCCATGGCACTGGCCACCGCGCCGCGCATGTTCCTGCTCGACGAACCCATGGCCGGACTGGGCCCGGACGAATCGGCGCGCATGATCGCGCTCCTTCGCGAACTCAAGAGGGAGCAGACCATCCTGCTGATCGAGCACGACATGGACGCGGTGTTCCGCCTGGCCGACCGCATCACGGTGCTGGTGGATGGCCGGGTCATAGCGTCGGGCAAGCCAGACGCCATCCGGTCTGATGAAGCGGTCCGCCAAGCCTATCTCGGCACCAAGAAGGCGGGCCAACATCGCTCGCCGCGTTTCGATGCCATCGAATCATGACGAGAACCCACGCCTCGCCAGCACTCCTTGAGGTTTCGAACATCGAGACCTGCTATGGCCGCAGCCAAGTGCTTTTTGGAGTCTCGCTCACCGTAGCCGCTGGCGAAATGGTGAGCCTTCTGGGGCGCAACGGCATGGGCAAGACCACGACGGTGCGTTCAATCATGGGGATGACTCCTGCCATAGCGGGCATTATTCGGTTCGCCGGCGCGGATATCCGCCGCCTGGCGCCTTACCGCGTCGCCCGGTATGGCATCGGGCTTGTGCCCGAAGGCCGCCAGGTATTTCCGAACTTGACGACCCGCGAGAACCTGCTCGCCACCGCATCGAACCGCCGCGGCGCGACCAGCCCGTGGACGCTTGACAAGATCGAGACCATGTTGCCCCGGCTCGCCGAACGGGCCGCGGTCATGGCGCAGCACTTGTCAGGAGGCGAGCAGCAGATGCTGGCGATCGGCCGTGCGCTCATGACCAATCCGCAGCTGATCATCTTGGATGAGGCGACCGAGGGCTTGGCGCCGCTGATCCGTGAGGAGATCTGGCGGTGCCTCAAGACGATCAAGTGGGCCGGCCAGTCGATCCTGGTCATCGATAAGAACGTCGAGACGCTGATCGAGATCGCGGACCGCCATTACGTCATCGAACGTGGCCGCGTCACCTGGACCGGAACTTCGCGCGAGCTTGCCGCGGCGTCCGATGTCCAGCATCGGTATTTGGGAATATAGGGACTCCCTCGATCAATGGCATCGCGAAAAGGGTGGGCAAACGCACATGGGTGGCCGCGCAACTCGCACAGGACCTATCATGCGCCTGCGCCAACTGTCCGACCTCGCGGTTTGACCGCTTGGGGTTGCGCTCGCTCTCGCAAGTAACATCTCAATAATTCAATTCGTTAGCCACAAGGCCTTGAATAGTGTCCCACAAGTGTCCGGTTCGCGCATTGATGGGACAAGGCAAAAAGCCCATGAACTGCGCTGGCTGCGCGGGGTTTCTAGCGACTGCTCGCGGCGGGGCGGGGCAGTGGTTGACAACTCTGCAATGATTGCCCGGAGCTGCGCCTGGGGCCGGGCGACGGCGTCCCCGGTGCCCCACACGTGGCCCACCCCAAAAAAGAAACCCGATGGAGGTGCGGGGATAGGCGGCTATTGACTGGTTGATGAGGGCGGGTGCCCGATGGCTGCCGGTGCCAAACCAAGGTTCAGGTGCTGGCCGCTACTGCGATGGGGCCGAACCCAGTCGGTCGTAGACCGCGGGCTTGATCGAGCCCGTTGCTTGTGAGCACCCCAGCCCCAGTTATATCCGATAGCCCCTCCTATCAGGAACCCGAGAGCGGTGAGGGCCGCCGTTAGCCTCGTCCAGAACCCGGTTCGGTCGGCGTCATCACGGCGCGACTGATCGTTGCGGTACGGGTCAGACATTTTCATTCCCATTCGGTTGGCCAATAGCAAATTGCTAACTGCCCTGAATGTTCCTATAAACGAGCGACGTTCCCACCACTTCGACCATGTCTCCCAATCCGCAGCCACCACCACCGACCTCGTGGCTCATCGACAAGCTCGCCGCCAGACAAACATGGGTTGGCGAGGTCGAGGCTCGCTGGCCGTCGTGGTAAGTCTTGAGAGCTTTGCCATACAGCCTTGCCGTGGCCCGCCACTCTGCGCTCGAGGCCCATTCCTCGATCAGGGCCGTTACCGGTATAACGCCGCTGACGCGCCAGCCGACGGGAATGGATGATTTATCAAGTTAAACAAGCGCTTATGTAAACAACGGCGAACGGACATGGTTTCTAAGCGCGGTTTGACCGCGTGGGCAAAGTCGTAACGACGCCTGCGCACTATCTCATAGGCTGCGGTAGGCGACTTTGCCCACCCTACCTGTCAACTTATCGGAACGTGCCAGAACAGCCCAACATGAAATTAGCCGACCATGGCTTCATCGAAATCGGACCAGGCAGGCTCGAATACAAAATGATTGGGCCGCGTCCGGACGAAGTCCCAACTTTCGTGCTCTTGCATGAAGGGCTGGGCTCAGTCGAGCTCTGGGGCGATTTTCCGCAACACCTTGCGGACACGACCGGCCTTGGAGTGCTTGCCTACTCCCGCGCCGGCTATGGCCGCTCCGGCCCCTCGGTGCTGCCGCGACGCGCTAGCTTCATGCATGAGGAGGCGCGCGACGTACTTCCGCATGTGCTCGACGCTATCGGGCTGCGCCGCGGCATTTTGCTCGGTCATAGCGATGGTGCTTCGATCGCCGCCATCTATGCGGGCAGCGTCGCTGACCATCGCGTCCGCGGCCTGGTGCTGTTGGCGCCACACTTCTTCGCGGAAGAATTTGGCATTGCCGAGATTGGCCGCATGCGAGAGGCTTATCTGACCACGGAGTTACGCGCGAAGCTCGCAAAGTGGCACCGGGATCCTGACAATGCTTTTTACAACTGGAGCAGCCCATGGCTCGAACCGGCATTTCGAAAATGGGACATCACCGAGGAGCTTGCGTATATTCGGGTGCCGATCCTCATCGTCCAGGGCGCGGAGGACCAATACGGCACGCTGCGGCAGATCGAAGTCGCCAAGGAGGAGTGCTACTGTCCGGTGGAAGCTGTGATCCTGAAAGGAATCCGTCACGTCCCGCATCGCGAGGCGGCGGAGGCCACCATGGCGGCGATTGTCGATTTTACCCGGCGATTGCGAATAGAAATGACGAGGTCATAGTCCAGTCGGAGCGGTGAATGGCCGAAGCAGAACAAAAGCTCGCCAATGCAGCCTCACGGATCGACTTTGCCACCGAGCCGTCGCGCTATCGGCATTGGAAGCTCAGCGTCAACGGCAAGGTGGCGACGCTTGTGCTCGACGTCGACGAGAAGGCCTCCTTGTTCGCGGGCTACGATCTCAAGCTCAACTCCTACGATCTCGGCGTCGATATCGAACTGGGCGACGCTTTCGAACGCGTCAGGTTCGAGCATCCGGAGGTTCGGGTCGTGGTGCTGCGGTCTGGCAAGCCCCGCGTCTTCTCCGCCGGCGCCAACATCAGGATGCTGGCGGGCGCGAGCCATGCCCACAAGGTGAATTTCTGCAAGTTTACCAACGAGACTCGCAATGCCATCGAGGACGCCAGCTCCGCATCCGGCGTGCGCACCATTTGTGTGATCAACGGGACCGCGGCTGGCGGCGGCTACGAGCTTGCGCTCGCGGCCGACCACATCATCTTGGTAGACGACGGCTCGTCATCGGTGTCGCTGCCCGAGGTGCCGTTGCTTGCGGTACTGCCGGGGACCGGCGGCCTCACCCGCATTACCGACAAGCGCAAGGTCCGTCGCGACCATGCGGATTTTTTCTGCACCACGGAGGAGGGCATCAAGGGTAAACGCGCCGTCGAGTGGCGCCTTGTCGATGAAGTGGTGCCGGCTTCACGCCTCGAAGCCGCTGTTGCGGGTCGCGTGGACGACCAAGTGAGCGCCAGCGGCGCCGCGGACGCTCCTCCGGGTATCGTTCTTGTGCCGCTCTATCGCAAGATTGCGGCGGACCGCCGCGATTACCAAAATGTCTCGGTTTTTTTCGACCGCGCCGCGCGGATTGCCACGGTCATACTGCGCGGTTGTGACGAGCCTGCACCGGACTCGGCCGAAGCCATGGTGGCGCAAGGCGCAGCGTTCTGGCCACTGCGACTGGCGCGCGAGCTTGACGACGCCATCCTCGACATTCGTTTCAACGAGACCGACGTCGCGGCTATTCTCTTCAAGTCCGAGGGCGATCCGCGCCTAATGTTGGGCTATGACGGCTTTCTCGACCGCAATGCCGCGCATTGGCTAGCACGCGAAATCCGCCTCAAGTGGAAACGCGTGCTCAAGCGCATCGATCTGACATCGCGCTCGCTGGTCGCGCTTATCGAGCCTGGTTCCTGCTTTGCCGGCACGCTCGCCGAGATCGTATTTGCGGCCGATCGCTCCTATATGTTGGTCGGCAGCCGCGACGGAGACAACCGGCCGCCGGCCGGGATCATTCTGGGAGATGTCAATCTGTCGGGGACGCTCGCGATGAGCAATGGCCTCAGCCGGTTGCAGACACGCTTTCTTGGCGAGCCTGACGCCCATGACAAAGCGCGTCGGGCAATCGGCGAGGTGTTGGACGCCAAAGCCGCGGATACGCTCGGTCTTATCACCTTCGCGCTCGACGACTTCGATTGGGACGATGAAATCCGCCTCTTTCTCGAGGAGCGCGCAAGTTTTTCGCCTGATAGCCTCACCGGACTAGAGGCCAATCTGCGGTTTGGCGGCCCGGAAACCATGGAAACCAAGATCTTCGCCCGCCTCACCGCCTGGCAGAACTGGATATTCCAGCGGCCCAACGCCACGGGCGGGGCCGGCGCACTGTCCCGCTACGGCACCGGCCTCAAGGCGGAGTTCGACACGACACGGACGTGAATAACAAGAACAACACCAGGAGGGTTCGATGGATCCCATCAACGTCGACTACTCTACCAAGATTCCGAATAATGTTGGGCTCACCGAGGATCGCCGCATCATGCGGGCGCTCGAAGGCTGGCACCCCGGCTATCTCGAGTGGTGGCGCGACATGGGGCCGGACGGATTCCAGGAGGCGCTGGTCTATCTGCGCACCGCCGTGTCGGTAGACCCGAAGGGTTGGGCGAAGTTCGACTATGTGAAGATGCCCGAATACCGCTGGGGTATTTTGCTCGCGCCGCGCGAGGATAACCGGACAATTCCGTTCGGGCATCACTTTGGTGAACCGCCATGGCAGGACGTGCCCGGAGAGTATCGGGCGATGCTGCGCCGCCTCGTCGTGATCCAGGGCGACACCGAGCCGGCATCCGTCGAGCAACAGCGCCATCTCGGCAAGACTGCGCCATCCCTCTACGACCTGCGCAACCTGTTTCAGGTCAACGTCGAGGAAGGCCGCCATCTGTGGGCAATGGTCTATCTCCTGCACAAATACTTCGGCCGCGACGGGCGTGAGGAAGCAGACGAGTTGTTGCGCCGGCGCTCCGGAAGCGCCGACGCGCCGCGCATGCTCGGCGCCTTCAACGAACAGACGCCCGATTGGCTGTCGTTTTTCATGTTCACCACCTTCACCGATCGCGACGGCAAGATGCAGCTCGAAAGCCTTGCTCAATCGGGCTTCGATCCGCTGTCGCGCACTTGCCGATTCATGCTGACCGAGGAAGCTCACCACATGTTCGTAGGCGAGACCGGCATCGGCCGCATCCTCCAGCGGACCTGCGAGGCCATGAAGGCGGCCGGTATCGAGGACGCGACGAAGATCGAGAGCGTGCGCGCGCTCGGGGTCATCGACCTGCCCACCATTCAAAAGAAGCTCAATCTGCACTACTCGCTCTCCCTCGACTTGTTCGGCTCCGAGGTTTCCACCAACGCGGCGAACGCATTCAACGCCAGCCTCAAAGGCCGCTTCCACGAGACCAGGATCGACGACGATCACCGGCTTGAGAACGCGACCTATCCGGTGCTCAAGCTCGTCGATGGCGAGATCAAACGCGTGGAGGAGCCGGCACTGACCGCGCTCAACATGCGCCTGCGCGACGATTACGCGGCCGACTGCGCAAAGAGCGTCGAGCGCTGGAACAAGGTCATTGAGAAAGCGGGCGTCGCCTTCAAGTTACGGCTGCCCCATATGGCTTTCCACCGCCAGATCGGCGAATTTCGCGATGTTCGCGCGACGCCTGACGGCGAACTCATGGATTCACGGGCCCGGACGCTGCGAAGCGACCACTGGCTGCCGTCGCAAGCCGACGGTGAGTTCATCGCCGGCTTGATGCAGACGGTGCGAGAGCCAGGACGATTCGCCGGCTGGATCGCGCCCCCCAAGGTCGGCATCGACAACAAGCCGGGGGATTTCGAATATGTGAAGATTGCGGCGTGAGCCGCAGCAGCTGTAGTAGCGGTAGCCCGGGTTGAGCGAAAGCGAAACTCGGGGACGGCCCTGTCAACACGGCGATGCCGCCCGGTTTCCCTGACGCTCATCGCCGGCCACGGCCGCAGGCCGGATTTCGTGCGACGGATGCCCCGCGAACACGACGAAGCCGGCCAGGCCCCGCTTGCGACCGACCACGCTACGCCCCCAACTTGGCTTGACGAGCAATTCTGATGGCAACCAAAGACTTGACGCGGCGTGTAATAATCCACACTGCGGCGACAGAAAGTGCGCCTCCAGCGATGGTAAATACTAGCTTGGCTGTCGATACGGAATGTGCGTCGAGAGCTACGCGACCAGCGGCGCCCAGATAGACAAATGCGAGCACTTGAGGCGCGGATCCGAACAGAGTCGCTGCGGTGTACGGCACGACTTGCATACTGGTAAGGCCAAACAAGTAATTTGATACGGTGCCGGGAACCGGCGAAGCCAGCCGCAGGAGACCGAGAAGGCGCCATCCTTCGGCATCGATAGCGTCGACAATCAGCTGCAATCTCGGGCGTTTCCTCGCCATAGTCCAAAAAAGGGAACGGAACGCATAGCGTGAAAGCAAAAAACGTGTCACGGCGCCCAACGTTGATCCGATCAGCGCCACCGGGAAGGCTGCAAGACCAAAAACAAGCCCGCCAACGATGCAGGTCGCCGTCCGCGGGATGAATGTGAGCGCGCCGATGAAAAAAAGGACGCCGAGCGAGAAAAGGCCCCTTTCTTGCAGACCATGCTCGACCAAGAGCGACGTGAAGGCATTCACAGACATGTGGAGCGAAGTAATCTAATCCGGAAAGGCCCGCGAGTTTGGCGAGCAGCCGCGGATTGCGCGGAGTTTATCATCGGGCGGCCGATGGCTGGGGCCCGGAAGCTTCGTCCGGCTGCAGGCATTATTTACACTTTCTTCCGCACCTCGAGCCCCATCATGAAGCGCTGACGGATTTGCACCGGGTCGCGGTCGGTGATACCGACACCCGGATTGTCGTCGATGCGAG
>Ga0126376_10000344_pt1 | contig 22116 bp, 15 predicted proteins | sample PanSoiMetPlot_15_FD_92760 | JGI IMG/M metagenome (GOLD analysis project Ga0126376, IMG submission 92760) | Tropical forest soil microbial communities from Panama - MetaG Plot_15 | ecosystem: Environmental > Terrestrial > Soil > Tropical forest > Bulk soil | place: Panama | collected 2016-02-17
TATCCAACCTCCCTGTCTCTCAATTGGCGCGACACTGCAATCGCTTTGTCCAGAGACACGGAGGTTTTCACGTATTTATTCCTCCGAGGTTGCTAACATGAAAAATGTTTTCTCTCTTCGCAAGCGTTCATTCCTCTCGCCTGTCTCAACGGGTTTTACGTCGCATATCTTCGCTGAGGTTGAATCCTCCAACGAGGGCGAATACAGGTGGGGCCACAACATGCTTACCATTGCCGATTGCCGGCGCAGAGTCCAGATTGAATTCTTCTTGGGCACTAAGCGAGAGCGTCGACGATCCCTGGCCAAAATCAATTTGCTTATTGCCATTCTCACGCGCTTTCGTGACGCGCTCGCTAAAGAGATCGCGTCAATCGAGAAAGCAAAAGCCAAATAGGTTCCAAGAAAACAATCGCGGTCCGACTTGCTGCAGCTAAGGCTACTCATATTCAGGTGACGAGTGGAAGTGAGCTGGACCGCGATTTCTTCTGCGCGAGAAGAAAGAGAGGTAACTAATGCCAACGACTAAACATGAACTGCTCGATTGGTTAATGGATGTGCCAGAAGATGCAGAAATAGGAACTGACGGAGCTGGACTAGCGTTGCTCGCCATTCTTGGCACCAACGTTCACTTCTTAGAGGTCGGTCACATTCCAAATGCGGATGAACTTTATGCCGAGGCGATCAATCAAGCAATGATGGAACGACTACGACGGATTGATGCAGCAGGTGGAGAAACGGAGACAGGCGTAATAATAGTGACCTTTCAGGGTTACATATCCGGCATTCCCACTCTGTTCTCAACAGACTTCAATACGGCATTTATATTCAGGAATACAGAACAGGCGGAAGCGTTTATCACAGAGTTCGCCGACGAGCTACACAACCCGCAGATTCTCGATTGTCCGTAATGCTGTAGGCTCGCCAAAAGGCGAGAGACTCTCTCAAAATAGCTTTCAGCGATACAAAAAACCGAGGCCGGTGACGCTGAAGATCCGGAAGTGCCGACGTGAGTATTCGTTTTCCTTATTCATATCAAGAATTGCAAAAAAAGAATGAAACTTATGGAAACGCATAAGAGAACAGCCAAAGCGCAGCACTTGGCTAAAACAATCATGGACGACCTTGAGGCGCTGCTCTCCGCGAGTATCTCCGATGAGCAGCCGGGTGCTGGCATAGCGGAAGCACTCAAGGAGAACGCCGACAAGATCACATGCTTTAGCGACCTTCATGACTACATGGACGCAAACACGCTCGGTGAGTCCGAGAAGGTTTGGGAGGAGTTAACCGACGATATCGGTCCAGAAGGAGACGAAGTGAAAGTGCAGCTTGCGTGTGATATTTTGAACGAAGCGCAAACCATCGTTGACGAATGGATCAAGCAGGGCGCCTTGCGCACTATCGGAAAGGATAATGGTTAAGCGTCTCGCAATTCGGCAACTAAAAGTCTACCGCTCTGTTTCACAGTGCCTTCTCGCCGTATAGTTAGTGGAAGGAGAGTAAATGAGAGAAGCTAAGTTCAGCCACGATTTTTTGGGTGGTAGCGAATTCCGAGGCCATACTCGAGACGAGGACTACAACGGTTTTGCCTGCCCTTACTTCAGCTACGATCAAGCTATGTTCATCTTGCAGGCGTGGGTAGAACATGGTCTGGCCGCAAACTACGATGAGAATTCGGATGAATTCGTGTTTGAAGTGTCAGGAGGCGAAGCAGGCAATGAGTTTCAGAGATTTGGTGCTATCTATGCAGACGGCCTGAAGCTATATCCGATCGGTGTCTTCGATTGGATATGGACAGAGGTCGAGAACTCGGAGCTTGAGTCGGATTCCGACTTTACAAGGGTGGCACGGCTGTTCAAAACGCCGGCCGAGGAGCTTGTCAATCTCGAACCTTCGAAATGGCGAGCCACATGTTCAGACATTCACGGAGAGGATTTAAGGCTGCTATCGAACAGCTTGATCAACCTCGCGGTGCTCGCGGCACGAATGAGCGCGTATATAGATGCTAGGGGAGGCGAAGGCGGACGAGACAATGGCCACGAAGCGGCTGTGAAAGAGCAGAATCAACGTGCGGCGAAAGTTCGCGAAGCTCTTGGATTTCAGCACCCAAATGCAGATATTGACTTTACGTAGTTGGCATACCGGTGACTCATGTCGATTCGCAGTCGCTCAGAGCAAGCCCCTGCTGAGTGCTCTACCTAGTAACAGATACCGTGGCAATTCACATCGTTGATAAGAGTCAAGATTATGTAATCGCTAGAGTCAGGCTTGAGATGATCTGACGCCTTATCCGACAGTCCCAAGGAAATCTACCAGGGTCTTCTTTAGAGCTTCGGGATTCCTGGTTTCGCACTCCCACACAATCAAGACCTGCCAGCCAGCCTTTTTTAGTAGCCCGATATTTCGGCGATCGCGCTTGAGATTCGATTGCCTCTTCGTCTCCCAGAAGTCGGCATTCGTCACTGGCCTCACCTTTCCGTAACGGCAGTCATGCATGTGAAAGAAGCAGCCGTGTACATCGATAATCTTCCGATGCCGTACCAACACTAAATCGGGCTTACCAGGCAAATCCTTCTTGTGAAGCCGATACCGAAAGCCCAAACGATGAACAATTGATCGGACAACTATTTCCGGTCGCGTGTCTCGACTTCGGATACGCGACATGTTGAAGCTTCGTTGCTGCGGCGTTAGAACATCAGCCATTGCATTTACAGAAACTACTCGAACAATTCAGCAACGATCTGCGCAATCTGCCTGGCTAGTAATGGCGGAACTGCGTTTCCTACCTGCTTATACTGCTCAGTACGCGGACCTTCGAAGAAGTAATTATCGGGAAAAGTTTGAAGCCTGGCTGCTTCGCGAACCGTAAGACTGCGGCATTGAGTAGGATCGTAATGAATAAAATAATGCCCGTCCTTGGATATATGTGAGACTACGGTTGTTGAGGGACGACCTTTGAGTTGTACTCGAAAACGATCATTGAATTTTGTTTCCTTCAGTGCTTCCCTAACATTCTTATGTTTCGGCAAGAGCGGTTTTGGGAAATCCTGTAATAGCGGAGCACGGCCGTTTTCCACTGCGAACACCGAAGCGAACAGGTAGCGATGTAAATCCGCCGCAATATGACCGCGACTTGCGTGGTTAAGAACACCGCCGAGCTTTGGGTCAAAAAACCAGTCTGGATAACGGCCCGGTCGGCGATTACTGACACAATACTCGTCGCCCCGATTAAGCTCTCCCCCTATTCTATTAGCGGCCACCGTGAGTGCCTTGCGCATGTCTTCCTCGACGCATCCGTTCAAAAACCATTTCTGGTCAACTAGTCCTTTCACGACTGCACGCCAAGCATCGGCAGAGTCCTGTTGTTTGGAGAGCCCACTTCGCAGCCGTGGTAAATCACGAATAACATCATCGATATTGGGAGGATCACAAGGGGTTAAAGCTCTCGGAGTTTTCAGAATATCTGACCGAATACCGAGAATGATTATTCGGTGGCGTGCCTGGGGGATTCCAAATTTCTCAGTCTTCACGACGAAGTCTTCCGGTGCAAATTCTCCCAGCAAATTGCCGGCCGGATTGACTATTGAAACAAGCCGGTATTCAAGAGGTTTTCCTTTATAACCCTCGTCAATGGCTGCCGCGGGATTTGTTAAGTCTGAGCGGATGCGCTGGAAAATCTGCTCCTTCTTGACGGTTGCCGAAAGCAACCCCTTTACATTTTCCATGACGAAGATCGGTGGGGCGTGCTCTGCGAGTATTCGTAAATACTCCCGGTACAGAAAGTGTCGAGGGTCCTTATTATATTTTCTCTTACTCTTTCCTCGGATTCGCGAGCGCCCAACTAATGAGTATGCCTGGCAAGGAGGCCCGCCGATCAATAACCACGCGCTTTGACCTTCGAGTGCGGTTCTTATACCTTCATCGATCAGGCTATTTGGCGTTGATTCATTTCCAAGCTCTCCCAACCACGCCTCATCTCGTGCAGCTTTAGCTTGAGTGGGATGCCGAGCGAATAGTTCATCTCGCGTCAATCTCCCAGCCACGTAGTCATAGTAATCTGGAGGCGCTTCACCTCTGGCAAAACACCGAAAAAAAGCGCGCAATTCAAGTGTCCGATGCGCGTGCTCGTCGCTTTCAATTGAGAGCCTGACCTTAAAAACTCTCTGATTACGATTGGTTGTAAGCGCTGAAAAACCCTCGCTCAGTCCACCTGGGCCAGCAAATAAATCTATCACCGGAATTGCCACTGATGTAACACGCTTTCTCTTCGGGCTACTTCTCTACATGCTTACTTTTTCAATATCAGACTGGGCCATCGTGCCGATGAAATGATTACTCATGCCTTGGTTGTCATTGATGCTATTCGTCGTCAAATACACCCTGCGACCGTGCTTGATCGATCATCTTGACCCCTTGCCGAGCCTGCTTAATCGAAGGTAATCGCTGCCAGTCCTCAGCTGCGTACCCCGCAAGCGTACGCGCAATTCCCTTCTGCCATGAAACTAATATCCCGGACTTTTGTCCCCATGTCGCAATTTTCAACCACTGTGATTCCGAAAGCTCCCGACATCGAGCGATATTGTTCTGATCCTGAAGGTCAACTCCTCCACTCACAGTCCCTGGTACTGAATCCGAAGGTTGCCCTTCATGTACAGGAATGAGTTCCTGTTCGAGGGCCGATGAAAGCTTTAGATCCAAACTTCGAATGTAGTCCCACGTTACTTGTGATTTAAAAGATTCGCCGATGTGCTTGCCCGAACGTTGTGCAGGTAGTGGAAGCTTCTGGAAAATGACTGGAGCCCATGATGTAATAGTCGCCGCTAACGGTGACGAGATCTGTTGTTCGCGCCATATCCGATCAAGATCGATTCGCCTCGCCGTCTTTTCTGCTAACAACGAGACCGTGTATGCGGTCACGTTTATTTGGTAAGCCGAAATCGAGTCAATGCCCCGAACAATCTTCTGAACGGCGCGGAAGATGATGCCTTTCGCTACGAAACGTCGGTATGCGACTACCTCAGGTTCCCAGTCGTCCGGCAGCTTCTCAATTCGCTGCATAAAGTTAACAAAATTCTTTTGTGCGCCACGGCTAACCATATGGGGTAATCCCTGCCAAGCATTTTCGAATTTGGCCAGATCTTCCTTAGTAAAGCGTTGGCTTGCAGGATAGCGTTTGTCGAACTCGCGCTTCTTCGCAGGCGTTGTACCCTCCCGAGCTTTGGCTGTCTGATAGCTGCCACGAGCGCGTTCATAGAACCATTGAGTCTGCTGGTCCGGGCTCCACTCCCGGAGTGAGACGCGTTGCATTCCTACATGAAACACATGGTTGGCGCTCAAATCTGAAGTGCTAACCTTATTCTGTGTATTGGAATATTGTGAGATCAGTGGAACAACGTCTTGAAATCGTGACGGCGCAACAACTGTCACTTTACCTTGTACATACACCCTTGACAGGTCAGCTCCATAGTCTTTGGCCGCGCGATGTATAGAAGCGGTCGTCTGCCCACCGTTTACAATTTGCATTCCCTGAAGATGCAGGATTGAATGGCCATTACTCGTCTTTTCGGTCACGACGTTCTCAGCTACGACCGTGATTCCGTTGTTGTAGGCCATGAAATCCTCGGGATCTCTTCGGAGGGTTTCAAGTATCCCCTGATTCACTTTACCGCGCGCTTGGAGATATGAACGCACATTGAGTTCCAGTAGACGCGTCCCGTACTCCCCATAGAGTTCTGCAAGCAAAGTGCCAGGAAATACAGTCACCCATGTGCGAAAACCATTGTCACCAGTGTCTAGCCTGACTGCAGGAAGTCCTCCTCCTGGTTGTGTCCTAAGGTCAACATCCAAAGCCTCATAACTCGCGCCGCTCTCACGTAGCCTTCGCAGTCGCTCCAAGTCCCAGATTTCATAGGTCGCACTCATACCCGTTATTTCGGCTTTTCGACGCTTCTCTCGTCGAATTGACAAACGCGCATTGGTGACCAGCAATAGATTCACTCGATCAATTTGCTGCCCAAGGTCATAAATATATTGGGCCATGTTGTATTGATCGAGGGCTGGATCAAGTTCACGATATAGTCCGTCCAAAGCATTACTGAAAAATCTACCCAACTTATTAAAAGCGGTCTCAACCTCGGCTGCGTTAACACTTGCCGGTTGATCGCTCGGCCCTTTGTAGATCGTTACTAAAAGATCAAGGCGAGAGTCTTCTTCTGGCACCGAATAGCCGTTTACTTTCATTGAGCCCGCACCAATCCCTCCCTCAAAATCACAAATCTCCGGGCTTTCTAAAACGCCGGACTCCTCGAGGTCCGCAGCGATGAGTTCTGTAAATGCAGCTTCGCGGAAATTACCTGTCAGGTTCCCATTACCCGAGCGCGCCAGATCTGTAATCTCGCTTTCCAGTTGCAGGTGGAAATCAAGTAATTTGATCTCGTCAGACATCAATGTCTTCCATGGGTAAGTACTTCATGAAGTCATCTTCGTCCATTCTGAACTCCTCCGCTGCGGAGAGGTGAATCGAATAGCAGATATCACTGACACCTGTCGCGACGGACGATTCAAGAATTCTCGGAAAGGATTCTGTGATTCTATAGTAGCGTCGTTTTCGGCTGGTCAATCCGAAGTCTTCATAAGGTCCGCTCGCTGTGTCAGCCAAGCCCGCAAATGAAAGCTTTTCTTCGAACGCAGCCAATGCGCTTGCATCGGTCTTCAAAAGCGCAGAAATACTTTGGGCAAGCGCTCGCAATGTCTGCCCTGATTTCTTTCGGAAATCATATGCGGAGTGCGCAAGATGCAGGTGTTCCAGCCCGGCATCATCGAGTTGCCGGGCATTTGAGATTCTCACCAAATCAGGATCGTTTCCGATTGTGCCCTTAACTTCGATAGCCAGAGAGCCAAATAAGAAATCCTGGTTTGTTCCAAGCGGTCCACTCCAACTTTGTACAAGGTGAACCGGAGATACTCCCGCAAGCAAGCACCGTTCAAGAAAGTCAAGTTCTGCATACAGTCCGACATATTCCTCTCGCGAAAGGCCGAGATTGGGACGATCCTGAAAGAACTGATGCCAGTGTTGCAGACGTGAGCTCAGAACCTGAATCGCTTCCCTCTCAGTAAGGCGAACAGTTACGTTCTCGACCAGATCGCTGCAAAAAAATAGGAACAGATCTTTGGGGATTTGTTGTCCCGTCTCACATATGTTAACAAGTACGGGCCCATCAGGAGTTTCATTTTCGATAACAACATTATAGCCGCGCGTTTGATGCGCCAGGTTCTCCGGGACTGAGTTAGCCCCCGAGAAAGCGAAAGATATCTTCCGGAGTTTTCCTGGGACTTCCATACCAGCAAGAACTGTCATTGAGCCCGTATCATCAAGGCGCCTACGGTAATAACCTGGCCTTTGCGCAACTTCACCAGCAACAGTGGTCCACGCCCAGCGTAATCGGTCAGAAGCTTTCATCGTCACCGCCACTCCGCACAAAAACATTGTCAACGATGTAACTAATTTGCCGTGCTGTCTCACTCTCAGGAAAACTTATGGCGATGCCGACAATGGGTTTGCCCAAATCTGAGATACCGGCCGTCAATGGGTCAAGCGGATAAATAATAAGTAAGCCATTGGTCTCCTCCCGAACAGCACGAACCTCCGGGCCACCGGGCGACTTTGGCGGATTCGCCTTCTTGGGCTCCTTCGCCGTTTCCCAGTTTGTTATGGTGTCTTCAAGTGCCTGCCTTCTCTGATCCTCGTCTAAATCAACAAGTTCATCCGCAGGGCTGACGAGTCTGCGAATGGTGTAGCGATCGTCACGCTGAACTTTCGGGAATGGGCCTCGTTGTATCATCCCCACGTCCAGTCCTGCGACCTTGTTCGCCTTTGCGTCTATGGCACCGGACGAAGCAAGGTGAATTGTCCAACTGACCAACTCCTGATTTACCTGCTGGGCAGAAATATATCGCCTGAGCAGTGTCGTATCTGCTCGCCTCGCGTCCTCATGAGACGTATAAGAATTCAGAAACTGAAGAACTTGATCTACCCCAACATTCGACCAAGTGTAACCACCCTTCTTAGATCCTCTTGTTGGACTGCCGAGAGAGGAAAGCCAACCTTCGGTCGCGACGAAGTTGCGCCCAAGCCAATTGACATTACGATCAAAGATTATCGTTTCGCTTACATTCCCCGAAAACGCAATTTTCAACTCCGTTCCGTGACGCATCTTCACCGACGAAGTAACAAGAAGGAGTGGATGAGACCTGACCTTCAATCCGTAATCCTTCGGCGTTCCTCCGACATTCACCATATGTTGAAATTCCAATTGAAGCTCTTCACCGGCGGCGGCGATGTGTGCAAACCAGTCTATCAACTCGGTAGTTGTATAAAGTCTGCAAACGTCAAGATAGCAATCACGATATCCGAACCACCGGCCCATCTGCATCAAAGTGTCATACATGCGAGAGGCGCGAAGAAAATAGCTGACGGTAAGACCCTCAAGTGTTAGACCCCGTGACAATTTGTCACCACCAACGGCAATAACATTCAGTCCGGTCGCTTTGTGTTCCTCGTACTCAAGAGCGTCCTTCGCAGAGCCATTGATCAACTTGACGCTAACCGTTGCCGCTACCTCCCACAGCTTGCGAGCGACTTCCTCCCATGCAGGGAGTGGCGGTGACGCTACCTCACCCGCTACAGATGTGCACTCTAAGTTTGTGGGTACGAAGTCAGACTCCCAAAGAGATTGAAACTCATCAAGAATGGTAGGCCGCCGTTCGCCATCTCCATTCTGAAGGCGTTGACGAATCTCCTTCAGCTCAGTTTCCACCTGCTCTCCGACCAATTTTTGTACTTTCGTGTAACGCACTACATGTACGAGCATCGAATTATGCGCCGGCGCACACTCTCGAATCTTACGAACCGTGGTTGCGAGAATGAATGCCAAAATCGCCTCCCGCAGAGAACCAGGAACGCGCTTTTTCCCCTCAAAGATTGGAACGTGTTCAGTCTTGTCTACGAGCTTGGGCGGCATCCAGCCACTCTGCTCGTCAAGGGCGTCCGAGGCCGCATGGTCGGCGACCGGACGAATAAGTGGGAGACCTGGAATTTCTTCGAGGCCAGCCTCTTCATCCGCTGAGATACCGAATACGCGCGCCGGGCCCATGTAATTGTCAGGAGCTGGTAGATTCACAATGAAACTTCGCGGAAAAAGATCATCCCCCGACTGAGGTGTTGCGCCTTTGTCATGAATGAAAATGTTTGCGAATGGCGTCGCTGTATAGCCAACGTAGGCCACCCGTTCAAAGGATCTCAGAACGCGTCGAATTAGTTCGTTGATTCGAGTGGGATTATGATCTGGATCGGGATTTCCATTTTCGTCGAAGGCTTGCGCCCGCGTATCCACGGATGCAAGATCAGCCTCGTCATCAATGACAAGTACCGGAACGCGCCGAACAAATCTCCGGTTTGTCTGCTCGTCTACGCCATCGGCGCAAGCACGCAGCCACGCCAGGAGATTCTCCAATACCTTCACGTTTTTCTTGATTACGAAAACCAACGGAAGGCCGCCCGGATGAATTCCGAACTGGTTAGCAACGGGACTGCTAAAGTCTCCCTGCTCCGTCCGGTTAGTACCCGTATTGGCCCTAATAGAACCGTCGATGAGACCAACTCCAGTAGTTTTGAAAGTTTGCTGTCCACTGCCTGTCCTAGGTTCGCTCATGAATCCCAGAAACCCCTCATCAAGACGAATCTGTGTCTGGCTGCGAAGACTGTTATGCATGCCGGCGAGAACAATGATGACCTTATATCCGGCGTCAGCGGCCTTGGCTATCAGTCCACAATAATTTGCGGTCTTACCAGATTGAATGTTTCCTGAGACCAGTCCCCTCCGATCCCAGTCACCTGGCCTTTCAGTATCCTCAAGGCGGCTCAACACATCTGTCGTAACATCGTCGATACTCTCAATAGCAGAAGGTGCTACCCGATCTTCCAAGAAAAGTTTGTAGCGATCCCAATAGCGCCATTCGATCGTGCCCAGCTTGGTGGGGAGCCACGCTAAGTGGTCATCATTGGACCCGAGCGTCTGATGCTGAGCTGTGAATACAGTAAATCGATGTTCCAATTCCGCAATCAGCTTTTCACGATCGATGCTGCCATACGTCGGCATCGAGGTGATCTCAGATACCTGTTCACGGATGGTCTCAAGACCAAGTACACCTCCGTGTATTGCGGCTTTTTCCCGCAGCATCATCTGACATATCGCTAGAGCACTTGAAAAAAGTGGATCTCCCATTTACAGCTCCTTAATAAGTTCCTGATAGCGATTAAAGGGCTCGATTGAACGAAGACGCTGACGCGCGGTGGCCTCGTCAACGCCGCTAGTTCTCAATGCCTCATAAACCTTTCGTAAGTCCTGACGAAGAAGAGCTAGCTCGATACCATCGTATGGTATGGAGCGGTCGTTGTTCTGTTCCGCCGTATCCAACCAAATCTGCTCCACCGGTACTGTCTCTTCCAAGAGACGTAGAAGCGCATCGACTTCGCTTTTATTGTTACAGGCCGATAGGATCGTCTGAACCATGGGATGCTGTCGGTTTATTACGTAAACCCGCTTTCCGTTTCGCACACTGGAATTCCAAGGTCGTTCAAGTTCCTGTGGCGCCGGAGCGCGTGGCCCATACTGTCCCCGGTGAGCAAAGACCGAGCGCGCTTGCAAGCGAATCTTAGCGGCTAAATCAGTTAGACGTTCTCGAATCAGCGCCGGAGGGCGCGCACGCGATTTCTTCACATCGAGTTGCCAATCGCTGTCTGCGTCGTTACTAATATCCAGCCGAATCCTTGCTAACTTGTATTGCTCGTCTCTTGTCCAAACGCTTGGTGCACCGAGTCGCAACCAATCACCAAATACGAGTAGGCGGCGGTTACGGTAGATGTAAAAGCCCTGATGCGCGTTCCATCCGTTCAAACCGCCAAGCAGCTTGAATTCCTGGTTAGTCAATTTGTCCTTATGCGGCAGAATGTATCCCCTGAATTCGAGCGCAGAGTTACCGAATGGAATGGATTCCACTGGAGTCCGATAAGTAGCAGGATGATTTTCAAAAAACGGGTTCCAGGGTTCTACGGGAATGTTGTTTATTGCAATCTTAAGGGTGCGGTCTTCAAGAAACCGATGAAAAATCAATCCCAGGTATGAACGAACGTGATCGATAGCATCGTTGAAGCGAGCATGCGCAGCGGCATCAACAACCTGTTCACCTAACGTCAATCTATCCAAATTGGTCCATAGGACTGCGGTTCCCGACACGCGCGACTCAAGTGGTTCAAGCCAGAGTGTTGAGTCGGCAGTCGGTTCAATCAACAGTCTCCATTCGTTTACTTTTTCGACGTAATCGAGATCCCACTCGCGCGTATTTATGGCATCTCCAGGAAGCCGTGACGCAACAGTGAGACGTCGGGCCTGTGAAAAGGAAGCGGTCTTCAAGCCAAGACCAAATCGGCCGAGATCGCCCCGCGATCTTTTTTCCAAAGGGTTCTGGCTCCCTGGTCTCATAGCTTCGAACAATTTCAATTCCGACATACCGTCGCCATCGTCAACTATGCAAATCCAGGACTGGGCACCGGACCAATGGAACGTTATGTCGATGCTCTTTGCATTTGCGGAGATACTGTTGTCGACGATGTCCGCTATGGCTGTTGGAAGGTCATAGCCTATTGCCCTCAGGGATTCGATCAAAGCGGCAGGCTTCGGCGTTGCTATTTCGTAAGAATCTGGCATTGCTTTCCCCGAATCGCGTCGATTCTACAAAGAAATCCCCCATTCAAAGTCTACCGAGAAAGCCGATATGCTGAACGGTCGATGGGGGTTGGACCATCTTTTTTGAATTGCCACGATATTATACGAACAAAATGGGGAGTCTGGAATTCTCAGGGGTCGTAGAGGAGAGTTTCTTGGTTGTTTACCAATCCAAAAGATGAGCCGATTAAGACGATCAAGAAATGCTTTGCTGCAGCTTGCGCGAGGGCCGGCATCGAAAATCTGCGGCCATATGATCTGCGCCACACATTTGCGCGCTCGATCCAGTCTCACAACTGAATGCTCACAGCTGAATGCTGGTCAGTTATACCGCTCATGAATTATTGAAAAGAATCCAAGAAGTACGAGCAGATTGCGATGCCGGAACAAAACCGAAGGGATCAGGGTGGTTTGCTGCTGGATCAGAGGCTTGGAGAGGCCTGATTCCCTTATCTCACTTTACTGAGCAATTCCAAAATCTGGCCGTTTTGTAGCTTTCCTGTTGTTTCACATGGTCCATTAAGTTAACCCAGAGCATAAAGTTGGGCATTAAATGGACTTTTTACAAAATGGACTTTTTTATTGACAGGCGCATTGAAGAGGCATAGATTCCGAAATCCCCCCAACCATTGTTATTTCGGGCGCGCAAATCATTAGCGGCTGAATATTATATCTCCCTCGCTCACCCTGATTCGCTTGAGGATCAGCACCAATCCTGAAGGAGCCTCATGTTTTCACTGAAAATTATCGCCTCATTCAACGTCGTGTCGTCGCTGCGTTGGTCTGCCGCACTCCTATTTACAATACTTCTAACATTGGCGGCACAGGCACAAACCACTACGAGCACCGTCACCGATGGAAGAACCCCTTCAGGAATGCAAGCCGGCGCGCCCGCCGGCTCCTACGCGTTAAGCGATTTCGACAACGTCAATCTCTACAACGGCAACCTTAGTTTCCGGCTGCCGCTGATGAAGATTGGTGGGCGCGGTTCAGCACAATCAACGGTTATATTGGCGCTAAACCTGAAGAGCTGGCACGTAAAGCATGTACACAAGGTATTTCCCAACGGTAACGAACAAGACTTCTACAGCCCGACGCAATTGGGCTGGGTATCCTACGGAGGCTATGGTGCGGGTCAACTCAGCGGGAGGGGACTCGGACTACAAACGTCTTCTAATTTCGGTTGTCGCTGGTACAGCAAGACCCTTTCGCGAATAACTTTCTCCACTGCGGATGGTACGGAGTATGAGTTGCGCGACGTGCAATCGGGCGGCCAGCCTCTCAGTTCTACTTGTACGCAGGGAGCATCTCGTGGGACGGTCTTTATTACTGCGGACGGCACTGCGGCAACGTTCATTTCCGACACCACGATTTATGACAACCCACAGATCGGCATCAATGGACCACTCGGGTTTGCTCCTTCCGGATACTTGTTGTTGCGCGACGGCACGCGCTACCGCGTAGACGGCAGTTTGATCACCTGGATACGAGATCGTAACGGCAACCAGATGTCATTTACCTACGATGCATATGGCCGCGTCACGCCGACTCCCGACTCACTCGGCAGACAGGCGACATTTAACTATGACGTGTCTGATGTTTCGCCTTATGGCCTCTGCGATCAAATTATCTTTTCTGGCTTTGACGGGACACAACGGATTATTCGAATTTCGAAGACAAGCCTCGGAAATGTTCTGCGTCCCGGAGCCGGATATTCGATCAAAACCCTCGGCGGAGCCAACGGCCTGTTCCCGGAGCTTAACAACGCCAGCACCTCGACCACGTTCAATCCCACCGTGTCATCCATCGCCTGGTTGCCGGACGGCAGGAGTTACAAGCTCTACTACAACAGCTACGGCGAGTTGGCCCGAGTTGAATTGCCAACTGGAGGCGCATACGAATACGACATGACGCCGGGGTCGGGCGTTATTACCGCCTGTCAATTCTGTGACGAGCCAGAAATCTATCGGCGCGTCGTGGAGCGACGTGTCTATCCAAATGGTGCTAGCGGAAGTTCATTCGAGCGCAAAGAGGTTTATACAAACGTCGAGTCCGTCGGTAGCACCGCCTCGACTGTGACTGTGGAAAGAATTAACTCCGTCGGAACGGTGTTGGCGCGTGATCGACATTTCTTCCAAGGCAGCGCACTTGATTCCCTGTTCACCGGTGCCGTGGCGTATCCTTACAGCACCTGGTACGAAGGTAACGAGAATCAGACCGAAATACTTGACACGGTTGGAAGTGCTGGGACAGCAACCGTCCTGCGCAGAGTCGTCTACATCCGCATGCAGCGTGCGGCCGTCTCGTGGTGGGCATCTTATGCAGCTGCGAACGGACTGAATTCTGCGAAGGAGCCGGCAAACGATCCACGGCTTGTCACGACGGTCACGACGCTGGAGCCTTCCGGCGCAAACCTGATGACGTCGCAAACGTCCATCAATCCGCAGACGGGGGCAGTCGGTTTTGACCAGTTTAATAATCCGACAGATGTGTGGGAATCTGATTACGGATCAGGCGCGGTGCCAACATACGCTACGCGGCATACGCATACCGATTACGTGACGACGAACAACGGGATCGACTACACGAGTTATAGCGGGGTCCACATTCGGAGCCTCGTTAGCACGCGACAGGTGTACGGCGTAAACCCTTCCACCGGCACCGAAACCCTCGCGGCCCAAACAGAGACTCGTTACGATGAGCCCGGCTTTGCGCTCCTGACCTACTCCACCGTCAGCGGCTGGGCTGATCCGAACTCGTCAGCGCGTGGCAACGCAACTACGGCGCGCAGATGGCTCGATCTAACCAGCACTTGGATCGAGACGCATGAGCAGTACGATCAGCTGGGCAATGTAAGAAAGACGTGGGACGCTCGCGACACATCGTTAGTCAACCCGACGCAGGTAGACTATACCGACTCTTTCTCTGATGCAGTTAACCGGAACACCTTCGCGTTCGTGACGTTCGTGACTTCGCCCGTACCCGATGCAACGGGACAATACGGATCTTCCACAGCTTTTGTGAATTCTACCGTTTACGATTTCAGCACCGGACTCAAGACAGCCATAACCGATGCCAACAACAAAACCACTACTCTCTCATACAAAGACGCGCAAAACGTTCCCGATCCGCTTGATCGTCTCAAAGCGGTGGTGCGGCCTGACGGCAGCCGCACCGATTACAACTACGGCGATACGATCGGAAATCTTTTCGTCCAGGTGCTCAGCGATCTTGACACCCTCCGAAGAATCGAATCGAAGCAGTATTTCGACGGACTAGGGAGAGGTGTGCGTGCTTTTAAGTTTGAGAATCAGGATACGAGCAATGCGTGGTTGACAGTGGACACTGAATACGATGGGTTGGGCCGGCCGTGGCGGGTTTCAAACCAGTATCGCTCAACTGGTCCAGGAAGCACCGTCAATCCCTCGGGGCGCTGGACCGAAACGAGTTTCGATGCGGTCGGTAGGACAACACAAGTCAGGACCACAGTAGATAACGCTGCGGTGACTTCTTCCTACAGCGGTAACTCGGTGACGGTAACCGATCAGCATGACACAAGTTCACCCGGCCATTCCCGCAAGAGTGTTACTGACGCTCTCGGCCGTCTCACGGCTGTGTACGAGGACCCTTCAGGCTCAAACTATCTGACGACTTACCAATACGACGCTATGAGTAACCTGCGCATAGTCGGGCAGGATACCCAGACCAGAACCTTCGTGTACGACTCGCTTGGTCGGCTGACCTCAGCTACGAATCCGGAGAACGGCACCACTACTTACACCTATGACAATAATGGCAACGTACTGACGAAGACCGACGCGCGCGGTATCGTTGTCACGTGCGCTTACGACGCACTGAACCGCAACACCACGACCGACTACTCTGATACGACGACAATCAGCCCTGACGTTAAGCGCTTCTACGACGGCGCCACGAATGGCAAAGGACACTTCTACTACTTTTATCGAGGCGGTGACTTTAGCACTGGGTCAACAGTCGAAACCACGGCGGTGGATAGCTACGATGCGATAGGCCGGCCTCTCGGCAAGAGGCAGCTCTTCAAAACGAGTGGCGTGTGGGGACAGACTTACCAGGTGCAACGTGCCTACGACAAGGCAGGTAACGTAATCACTGAAACATATCCGTCCGGGCGCACGGTCAGTTACAACTACGACCTTGTTGGGAGGCCAGGCGACAACGGCGCGCAGGCAGCCTTCAGCGGGAATCTCGGCGACGGCACTACACGCACCTATTTATCTGAAGTGCGCTACAATGAGATGGGTGGTTTGGAACAGGAGCGTTTCGGCACGGACACGCCCGTTTACAACAAAGGCTTATTTAATAGCCGCGGTCAACTCGCAGAGATACGCCTCAGCACCTATTCTCTAATCACTTTAGGCCACGAAACCGACTGGAATCGTGGAGCGATCATCAACCATTACAGCAACGCTGCTGGCGCGTGGGGCGCAACGGGCGGCGGCCCTGACAACAACGCTGTTCTCAAAAAACAGGAAATCTACATCCCTGACAACGATCAGATAACGAGCTACACCAACGTCGTGCAATATTACGGTTACGATTCACTCAACCGGATCGCTTCGGTAGAAGACAAGCCGTTCAACGCCAGCACCAACTTCCTCCAATCGTACACATACGATCGGTGGGGCAATCGCACCATCAACCTCGCCAGCACGACAAACGCGCCTGCACCGCAGTACACAGCCTCTGCGGCCACGAACCGGTTGGCACCGCCCGCCGGTTATACGATGAGTTACGACGCAGCCGGAAATTTATTTTATGACAACTACCGCGGCGGCAGCGGTGGTGGTGGAGCCCGCACCTACGACGCCGAAAACCAAATGACTTCCGCACAGTTTGTCAGCGGATCACTGCAAACAGCCACCTATACTTACGATGCCGAGGGACACCGCACGCGCAGAAACCCGGCAACCAGCGGCGAAGTATGGCAGGTCTTTGGAATGGATGGTGAGCCACTCGCAGAATACGCGCCAAATGCCGCGCCGACGTCGCCGCAGAAAGAGTTTGGCTATCGCGGCGGCTCCGTGGTGGTAACGGCAGAGCCGGCGGCGGTAATAAAATGGCTAGTCACAGATCAAGTAAGCACTCCGCGCATGATTGTCGATAAGTCGGGGACTCTCTCCGGCATACGAAGGCACGACTACTTCCCGTTTGGCGAAGAAATCCCGGCGGACGCGAGTTGGCGTACGGTCGCGCGCGGATACGTAGCCGACACAGTCAAACAGAAATTCACCGGCTATGACCGCGACGCCGAAACCAATTTGGATTTCGCTCAGGCCAGATACTTCGAGAATCAGCAAGGGCGTTTCTCTTCCATCGATCCGTTAATGGCTTCCGGCAGGCCAGGCAATCCGCAGACATGGAACCGTTATGCTTATGCACTGAACAACCCAACGCGCTTTACCGATCCAAGCGGCATGGTTGAAGCTGATCAGCAAACCACGGGACAGCCGCAGCCGCAAGCGACTCCGACACCGGCACCACCCACTCCTCAGGCTACCCCACCCCCGGCTCAGCCCCAGGTTGTGGATCTTCGCAAAGACCCGAACATCGCTAAGGATGTTGCGAACATAAAGGGTACTCCGCTTCCCGATGGGACGAAACCGGTACTAACTAGTGTGCAAACGAGTGTTGGAAATGAAACACAAGTCAACAACGGAACCGTCATTACTGGATACGGCGAAGAGCTGAAAAACTTTACCGGCACAGTGCGTCCGGTTGCATACATCCCGCTTGATCAAGGCGGAAACATCATGGGCCAAGGCAACGACTTGTATTTGGTGGAACAAGTCAGGCTGGCTCCTGGGACCACCGGCGAACTACCGAACACGAGCGGAGTGGCGCCATCACCGCCGGGAGGAGTGTTCATTGACGTTCAGACTTTACCTCAGGGCACGCCGACGACAACCGTACAGCAGATAGTTGTGGTGGGCCAGTTTCCGGGAGGTGCACCAACTCCCGGCACTGTTCGAAACGCCACTTCCGCCTTTATCACTGGAATAAGCACGGTTTCAAAGAACGCCGAGACAAAGTCTATCGACGTAAAGCTGGGCAAGACCGAAAGATTGCCATTAAAAAAATGACCTGACTTGGTTTTCTGGCAGAAAGGACTCTTACGATGTCGAGGATGATGTCACGTATCGTAGTTTGCATCCTGACCTTGTCGTTGGCAGCAACGACAGTCTCTTACGCACCCGGGCGTGCGGTGGCAGCCAAGCAAGACGACTTGGCTGCCAGGCATTTGGAGGATGTCCAGCTTGAAGCTCAAAGCATGGGCTCTTTGCTGGAACAGTTTTCGCTTGCTTATGACATACCCGTCGGCTTTGAGGCTGCGTCAATCGACGATGAGCGAGCCCGCTATCACCTCGACTTCAAGAAAGGTTCACTCTCGGACCTATTGAATGAATTTGTCGCGCGGCACGATCAATATGCCTGGGAAATCCGGGACGGTGTGGTCAACATCTTTCCAAAGGACGATTATCGCGACGCGCTATTCAGGGAATTATTGGCAACTCAAATCGACAGATTTGCAGTGAAGAAGAAGACCAGCTGTTTAGACCTGGCAAAATCGTTAGCTGCTACTCCGGAGGTAAGAAAAGTGCTGGCTGCTTACGGCACGAGTTACCGAGAACGTAACTTTAGCGGCAGTTACATTCCCCAGGTTGGACGAAACTTTGCGCTCGACGTTTCAAACATGACGTTGAAAACAACGCTGAATAGAGTAATAAAGGAGAGTCCATCGGCGCGATTCTGGCTGGTCACGCGGAATAGCGACCAGACGTTCTTTCTAAGTGTCGGTGCCCGATTTGAGAATTCTCCAATTTGACAAATTGTTCGGTTAAATTGCTTAACCAACCTTGCCTTTGGTGCCGAAGGCAAGACTTCATCACGCGTCGATATTTTTCGTAGCAGCTGAAAATCTGTTCAGCCAGCGTTATGAACTGGCAGGGCGCAGTGATTGCGCTTGGTCCACACATCCTAGTTCATTTGGTTTCCGACTCATCCTGGCACTAAGTGAACGCTCATAATCCGATCGGAAATTATTCTTGCTTGCTCCGTGATACACGCTTATCAACGTAGATCTCAGCGTCATTCTTAGCAACTTCTATGAACTGTGAATAGTCCTCCATAACGCGACCACTCTTGGAATTGGGCTTAGCGACGACTGCAAAATAAGAGGGCACAGCGGTACCGACTGTATCAGCATGCTGGTGGATCGTTATCACAAACCCGCGATACTCGTACTCTTCGATTTCGACGTCCCTGATGTAACTCGCCTTAGGCCTAAGCTCACGAACTGTCACCTCGAGTTTCCTTTCAGTGCCACATAGCGAAAACACTGATGAGAAGTAATCGGCTGCTTGTCGTTCATCAAAATCGGGCCTATTAGTTACATCTACTGCTACAAGAATTCTTGCCAAGAAAAATTTCGCTTTTTTCACGTCATACCTCCCGCTGAAATTGTCAGCATTCAGGAAAACTCAAACATCGCAAGACGGCGTGCAAGGAAACGCGCGAAAATTCCATCCAAAAATCCAGGTGATCTCGAGGTGAATGCGAAGCCCACGAACCCACAAATCATGATTAGTTAACAGCTTCAATGAATCGACAAGCATGCTCATCGGCAAAATCGGGTAACCCCGTCTGATGATTCACATGATCGGAGTCGATAAAAGAGGTGCCATTGTTTCGAAGATCTGCTGCTTTAGTGAAAGTAGTTCTACCGAAGGTTTATTCCTACAGGCTGGTTTGAAAGAGACCAAAACTAGCGGGCGGCTATGTGATGCAGGTTAGCGATCTGGGCGGCTCGTTTGGGAAGAACGCGACAACTGATTCCAACCTTCCGCCGCGAAAATCATAACGCAATCGCACGCCATCCAGCCACCTAAATATTAAGCGGAGGCCAAAGATAGAGACTTTCAGAAGAACGAACGGTCAGCGGATTCATCTTTCGGTAATAGAAGCCGAAACAATGAATGCAGAGCACCTGAAAACTCACAGCATAGAAGGTAAATGTCAGTCCACATTCGTAATACCGAGCAACCCACAGGCGGCAACTTCCGGCAGCAACAACGACACACTAGCAATCGGTTTTGCAGAGTTACCAAACAACGTCGATGTCGTGTTTGCGGGAAACCGGACTGGTGCGGATACTCCACCGACGAACAGATTTCCATATGCATGCGGGTCAGCAATGGTTCCAAAGGTACTTCGCGCAACGGGGGTAACATCTACCACCACCGGCGTCTCTTCCTTGTTGGCAGCCCCCGATTTAACAGTAAGCGAGCGACATCCCCAATTGAAATTGCGCCGATCGATATTCGTAACGCCATCTACGAGGAATTGATTCGCCAATCCCCTGCTTACAAATATTCTTCCCAATTGATAGACGGACCTCACGGACTCTTATCGAGAGGACTAGGTAGATCACAACTACAGATTTATGGTGCGCTTCCTCGCACGCAAAAGGAGCGCTCCAGTTTGGCTCGCATACTGAACAAGTTTGTGACGGACAGATTTCCTGAGAACACACTCCGGAATTTTCATGCTGGCGTGATCGGCGTTCCGGGCTTCTGGCAAGATGAATCTGGGATCGTGCAATTATGGAAAGATCGTGATTACAACATGCCTTTGCTCGTCATTCCCTACCGGGACGGCAAGGGGCGAATTCAAGCCTGCCAACTTCGGCTTCACAGAAATGATGTTCCAACCGGCGAAAAGAAGTATCGATGGCTTTCATCGCCACTTGAACGCAACGGCACGAGCTCGGGAACACCAATTCACTTTACCTTCTCAACTGGAACTCTGCCGCCGGGCCAGACAGTCATCATTACTGAGGGTGCGCTTAAAGCTGAAACCCTTCTAAGTCTAAGACCGAAAGCGCGCGTTATCGCAACGAGCGGAGTTAGCTGCTCGCATGCAGAAATCGTCGAAGCCGCACGCTCATACAACGCTCTAATCGCCTTTGACGCTGACTACAAAACGAATCCCGCTGTGGCTCAACAACTCGCCCGACTCATAGCAACTCGGGAACAGGACACCGCCGCCCACCATCTCAAAACCACTACGAGAATCGTTACATGGGAAAGATACAAAGGAATTGATGAAGCGCTCCTCGCAAACTGCACACTCCAGATAATGACCATTCTTCAGTGCTATTCAGCACTTGAAGGCCAGGTACTCGCGGAAGTCAAAAGAGTTTGGGACGTAACAAACTACCGACCCATGGCTTTCGCCGTTGAGAAAAGAAAGCTGCTGCCAAATGAGTAGTCGAAGGAGCACATCTCGTGTGGTCTTTCACACGTAGTTCACTCTTGACGTCCATCTATCGTTATGAAGAATCAAGAATTTCTTGCCTTACTTGACGCACGAATCGAGGAGATTGCGCGAGCCGTCTTTCTCGAATGCGATGGTGCGAGCAAGGCTTCGGCAGAACCTTCCGATGAAGCTTCGTCGAAGCTGCGCGAACAGCTCGCGTTCATAAAAGCGAAAGAGCATGTAACGGTGAAAGAAGCCGCGTTGCTTTTTTCCTGCTCGGAAAGTCATATCCGCAAGCTCGTGATGCTGGCTCGGAAGGGCAAAACTCGTCGGCCAATTCCTTATGTTGATATGGAAGGCCTCACGATATTTCCTCGTGAATCTCTTTTGAACTGGGCCAGCCCTGCCTCTCACATCCAACCAGTTAAATATGAAGCAGCCTAAGTCTCTCACCGCCAATAAGACTGCCCAAGCTTCCAAGATTATTTTCGGCCGCTCTCTACCGAGAGGGGAAAGCAGCTATGACAATTAGACAACGTGGAAAGGAAGGCATCTGCGAGTCTCAATTCTGGGTTGATGGAACTTTTTACCAGTTCACGTTCAATGGGAAGGGCGGACGACCTCTGATCACATCGAAGAAACAGGCTAGGGAGAAAGAGTATGAGTTGAAACGTGAAATCAGACTCGGGACTAACCATAAAGACTCAGAGTTGAAAAACTTCGCAAAATTTTACGACCAGGTCTATATGGATTATTCGCGGAGACACAAAACGACAGTCTCCACCGCTTTTGACGAGCAGTTCGGAAAACGGTTGGTCGAGGAATTCGGAGACAAGACGTTGAATCAAATCACGCCGCGCATGATTGAAAATTATTTAGTAACACTACTGAAGACCAATACGCGTTTCGATCGGCCGCATTCTCCAGTCACTGTGCGGCGCCACTACAACATGCTGAATCAACTTTTCAACATGGCAAATCGAGAGCGACTAATTAACGACAATCCCTGTCGGCAAGTAAGCCGCATCGTGTTGAAGCA
>Ga0126376_10000346_pt1 | contig 22084 bp, 16 predicted proteins | sample PanSoiMetPlot_15_FD_92760 | JGI IMG/M metagenome (GOLD analysis project Ga0126376, IMG submission 92760) | Tropical forest soil microbial communities from Panama - MetaG Plot_15 | ecosystem: Environmental > Terrestrial > Soil > Tropical forest > Bulk soil | place: Panama | collected 2016-02-17
GTCCGGAACATTCGTGGAAATGTGGGGTACGCACAGCCGCCGCAACTTTTTTTGAATCAAAGCGGAGGAAAATTTCGCGAAGTGGCGAGCGATGCAGGAAGCGAGTTTGCAAAGGCGAAGGTGGGACGCGGGCTGGCGTTCGGAGATTTCGATCGCGACGGCGATTTGGATTTATTGCTAACGACGAACAACGGGCCGGCGTATCTGTATCGCAACGATCAAAGCGCGGGACGACACGCGATTCGATTTTATTTGACGGGGACGAAATCGAATCGCGATGCGATTGGCGCCGCGGTCCGCGTTTCTAACGGGAACGAAATGCAGATGAGAATGGTGCAGGGTGGGTCGAGCTACCTGTCGCAGTCGGAACTGCCCGTCGCGTTCGGGATGGGCGGACACGACAAAGTGGAGCGCGTGGTGGTGGACTGGCCGAGCGGGGCGACGCAGGAATTCAAGAATTTGGCGACAGGGAAAGGTTATCAAGTTACAGAAAATAAAGGCATTAATGAGATTCTTGGATTCTAATTCTTTTGCATTATTGCGGCCTTTTGCGAGCGATTCTATAAAGTGTGCAACACAGATTCATGCGCTACCCGAACCCAAGATTCTAGGAATTGCACCCTCGGGAGCACCCCTTGATTGCGCGGCCGGATACCCTAAGCTATCCCGGCCGCGTAGTCGTTTTTGCGCGCGTAAAATTGTAGGGCTCAGTCCTGGAGATCGGTTTTGACGAATTGGTGGCGGCCCCGGATCCTTTTCCTTCTCGCGATTACTTCCATTTATTTGTACGGATTTCCTGCGGCAACGCTGGCGTATTCGGCGGTGCTGCTTTTTCATTTGGGAGCTGGATTGGCGCTGACGGTTTTGATGGTGCCGTATTTTGTGCGCTGCTGGCGGGAGCAGAAATTTGCGAACCGATTGGGATGGAGCTTGCTAGCGTTGGGCGCGATTTTGGGAATTGCGCTGATCAAAATTGGTACGCCACACCGGCTGAAGCAGTGGCTGTTCGCGCATATCGCGCTATGCGTGGCGGGATTGTTTTTCCTGGCGTTTTCCTGGATGGGCAATCGCAAATGGTTTGGCGAAGGGGCGCGCGCGGCTGCGTTGCGATTCGCCGTTGTGTTGATAGTAATTGCGGCTGCGAGCGGCGGCGCGTGGTGGGCGAGGAATATTGCGTGGAAGAACGCCTATCGGGTGAAGAATCCGCCGCTTTCAACGGAGACAATGGATGGCGAAGGGGACGGACCCAGCGGGAAATTTTTTCCAAGTTCGGTGCAAACGCGCGACGGAAAAAACATTCCGGCGAAGTATTTCATGCAGTCGCAGGCATGCGAGCGATGCCACCAGGACATTTACAAGCAGTGGTATAGCTCGGCGCACCATTTTTCGTCATTCAACAATCAGTGGTACCGCAAGAGCATCGAGTACATGCAGGAAGTGGCAGGTGTGAAGAGCTCGAAATGGTGCGCGGGCTGCCACGACCCGGCGTTGCTGTTCAGCGGGATGTTCGACACGCCAATCAAACAAATTGAGAACACACCGGCAGCGCAAGCGGGGCTTAGCTGCATGATGTGCCACAGCATCGTGCAGGTGAAAAGCACGATGGGGCAGGGCGATTTTGTTCTGGAATATCCGAAGCTGCACGAACTGGCGGCGAGTGAAAATCCCGTGGTTCGCGCGCTGCATGATTTCATTGTGAAAGTCAATCCAGAACCACACCGAAGAACATTCTTGAAACCGTTCATGCGCGAGCAGACGGCGGAATTTTGCTCAGGATGTCACAAGGTGCATTTAGATTTACCGGTAAACCGCTACAGGTGGGTACGTGGATTCAATGAATACGACAATTGGCAGGCGAGCGGGATTTCGGGACAGGGCGCGCGGTCATTCTACTATCCGGCCAATTCGAAAAATTGCGCGGACTGCCATATGCCGATGATTCCTTCGAAGGACGAGGGATCGGTTGCTGGCTTGGTGCACTCACATCGGTTCCCGGGCGCAAACACGGCCGTGCCCGTGGCAAATGAAGATGCAGAGCAGCTAGCAGCGAGTACGAAGTTTTTGCGGGACAAACAAGTAAGTGTGGACATTTTTGGAATTGCGCCAGCGGAAAATGCGAGTGTGGAATTGAAAGGAAATGTGCCGCACGGCGGGCAGGAGCTTTCGACGACATTTGCGGTTGGAGAAGAGGCGGAAGTGGCAGGGCCGCACGGAGCGGAGGGAAATGCGAAACAAATCACTGCCCCTCTGGACCGAGTGGATGCGGCAGTGCGGCGCGGCGATGATGTGAACGTAGAAGTTGTCGTTCGAACGAGGAACGTCGGCCACTTTTTCCCAGGCGGAACCGTGGATGCGTTCGAAGTGTGGCTCGAGTTGCAAGCGACGGATGAAAAAGGCCAAATGATTTTCTGGAGCGGCGGCGTCGCTGATAATGGCAAGGGACAGATCGACGAAAGCGCTCACTTTTACCGTTCGCGACAAATCGACGGGCATGGAAATGTGATCAACAAGCGTAATGCATGGTCCACACGGGCCGTCGTGTATGTGCACTTGATTCCGCCGGGCGCTGCGGACACTGTGCACTACCGTCTGCATGTACCTGAAAATTGCGGCGACAAGATTACGCTGCTCGCGAAGTTGAACTACCGGAAATTCATGTGGTTCAACAACCAGTTTTCGTATGCAGGCATTGAAGATACGAGCGCGCCGAAGGGCGAAGTAACGCACAACTATGACGATCGCAAGTGGGCGTTCAGCGGTGACACCACCGGCGTGGCGGGAAAATTGAAATATGTGCCGACGCTGCCCATTACGGTCGTGGCGGAAGATACCAAATCGATTCACGTGATTGCGAAAAAGGAGCCGGTTCCGGCGCCGCAAGCTGTCGCGGCGAAAGAAGACTGGATGCGGTGGAATGATTACGGGATTGGATTGTTCTTGCAGGGAGATTTGCGGAATGCAGAGATGGCGTTCGAAAGGGTGACTCAAGCCGATCCGCAGAATGCGGATGGTTGGGTGAATATTGGGCGCGTACGCGCGCAAGAAGGCGATAATGCGGGCGCTCTGCAAGTTTTGGATAAGGCGCTTGCTTTGAAGCCAGGGCTCGCACGATCGAATTACTTTTATGGGCGCGTGTTGAAGGAAGATGGCAGGTACGACGAAGCGATTGCCAGGTTGCAGAGCGTGCTGCAGCAGTATCCGCGGGACCGCGTCGTGCGGAATGAACTGGGGCGGATCTATTTCTTGCAGAAGAAATATACGGATGCGGTGAAAGAGTTCCAGCAAACGCTCGCAATCGACCCGGAAGATTTGCAGGCGCATTACAATTTGATGCTTTGCTACAACGGCTTGGGTGACGACGCGAAGGCTGACCAGCACAAGGTGCGTTATTTGCGTTACAAGGCGGATGAATCGGCGCAAGCGTTGACGGGGCCTTACCGGCAAGGGCATCCGGAAGACAACAACGAGCGGCAAATGATTCACGAGCATGGGTCGGTGGCGCTGGGCAGCGGATCGAGTGCGGTAGCGAAAGAGAATGCTACTCATGCGCAGGTGAAAAGTTTGGCTGTGAAGAATGCTGGAGCGAGCGGCGGACGTTAGATTTTTGACGTGACAATTTCGGGGCGGTGCAATGACTTGGATCAAGACAGTCAGCATGGAAGAGGATCCGCGCGTGAGGAAGGCGATGGAAGCGCAGCGGGCGATCTATCCGGAGGAGTATGAGACGCCGGTGCCGACGGTGGATCATGGACCGGAGGCGGGGATTACGGGGTCGCATTCGCTGATGCCGGACGCGCTGTATCACTCGTTCAGCGCGTTTGGCGCGATGATGGCGCCGGAACTGCCGCTGAAACGCTATCAGCATGAAATGATTGCGACGATGGTGTCAGTCACGAACCGGTGCCACTATTGAATCGAATCGCACGCAGAGTTTCTGCGTAGAGTGACCCTCGACGAAACGATGGTGGAGGCGCTGAAGCGCGATTATAAGAGTGCACCGATCAGCGAGCAGGACCGCGTGATGCTGGACTACGTGGTGAAGCTCACGCGTGACGCGACCAAGTGCAGTCCTAAGGATCATGAAGCGCTGCGCTCAGCGGGATTCGACGACAAAGGAATTTTGCAGATTACGCTGATTGCGTCGTGGTTTAACTACATTAATCGCGTGGCCGATGCGCTGGGCGTCGGGCGCGATGAACTTCTGGGGACTCCGTGAAGAAAACTGCAGCCGTTATTTTTTCTAGTCTTCTGCCTATTTTTTCGAATATTTCTTTGGCGCAAACTCCAACGGCGAAGGGGTCGACAGAATTTCGCGACGTGACCGCAGCGGCAGGGATCAGGTTCATGCACAACAATGGGGCATTCGGCAAGAAATATTTGCCGGAGACGCTGGGGCCGGGCGTTGCGTTTATTGATTACGACAACGACGGTTGGCCGGATATTTTCTTGGTGAATGGAACGGACTGGCCAGGACACGTGACGAAGCACACGACGCCGAAGCTCTATCACAACAATCAAGACGGAACGTTTACGGACGTTACGCACAAGGCGGGGCTCGATGTTGAGATGTACGGGCTCGGCGTGGCCGTGGGCGACTATGACAACGATGGTTATGACGATTTGTTTGTCACGGCGTACGGACAGAATCATTTGTTTCACAACAATGGGAACGGAACGTTCACTGATGTCACGCAGAAAGCAGGCTTCGGTGGAGTAAGAGAATTCAGCACGAGCGCGGCGTGGGTGGATTACGACAGGGACGGGCGGCTTGATTTGATCGTCGCAAATTATGTGCAGTGGTCGCCGGAGTCGGACCTTTATTGCACGATGGACGGGAAGAGCAAATCGTACTGCACGCCTGAGTCGTACAAGGGCGCGTCGATTCGTCTGTGGCACAACAATGGCGATGGAACGTTTGCCGATGTGACGAAGCAGGCCGGACTGTACGAGCCTACTTCAAAGACGCTGGGAATCGCGATTCTCGACTTCGATAACGATGGCTGGCCTGACATTTTGCTTTCGAACGATACGCAACCGAACAAGCTTTACCGCAACAATGGAAACGGAACGTTCACGGAAAAAGCCGTAGTTGCGGGGGTGGCGTTCAGCGAGGACGGCGTCGCGCGCGCGGGCATGGGCGTGGACACCGCGGATTATGACCGCAGTGGGAACACGAGTTTGATGATTACGAATTTTTCGAATCAGATGATTTCGCTCTACCACAACGAGGGACGCGGTTTGTTTGTGGACGAAGCGCCACGATCAGAAGTGGGGCGCGCTTCCCTTCTCACGCTGGGATTTGGTTGCTTCTTCTTCGACTACGACCTGGACGGCTGGCCGGACATTTTGGTCGTGAACGGGCATATTGATCCGGACATTCAAAAAGTGCAAGCGAATGTCAAATTTGCCGAGCCGCCGCACCTCTTTCGCAATTTGGGCAAAGGGAAATTTGCCGAAGTCACGAAAACGGCGGGAGATGCTTTCGCCGTGCCACGCGTCGGGCGTTCCGCTGCGTATGCGGATGTTTACAACAATGGGCGGCTGGACATTTTGATGTCCACGAACGGTGGGCCGGTTTCGCTGTTTAAGAATGAGCCGGTCGGAGCTGTGAATCACAGCTTGCGCGTGAAATTGGTTGGCATGAAGTCGAATCGAGATGGAATTGGCTCCGTTGTGCGCGTAACCAGAGCCGAAGGCACGCAAATGCAAATGCTGCGCAGCGGGTCGAGCTATCTGTCCGCAAGCGAATTGGTGCTGACGTTTGGAGTGGGGCAGCAGAACAAAGTGGACTCAGTCGAAATCCGTTGGCCCAGCGGCCAAGTGGAGAAACTTTCGAACGTGAATGTGGGTCAAACGGTCACAGTGACCGAAGGAAAAGGAATCACCAGCTCGCGCCATTACGGCGACAAATAAACCCGCTGCTCGAACTGACCCATCCCCGCGTCTCCGGCGTCTAATATTGTCAACGCTGTTCTTTGGGTGCTAAATTCTCGCGCAAATGCAGAACCGTCCAGCGAAAGCAGAAAGCAGGACGACCATGGAAACCACGGCCATAGCAGAGTCTGTGCCTTTAGCAGAGCCAGTACAGCAGCGCGATCGCATCTCCGCCGTGGACACATTGCGAGGATTTGCGTTGTTGGGAATCCTGGCGATGAACATCACTTCGTTTGCGCTATACGAAAGATTCGACTACCGCCCCATAATGCTCGGAAATATGAGCAAGGGAAACCTGATTTTATGGGCCGCTCGTTTCGTCCTTTTTGACGGCAAGATGCGCGCGCTGTTTTCGATGCTGTTCGGCGCAGGAGTTGTTTTGCTGACCTCCCGTCTGGAGAAACGCGGCGAAGGAGCCCGATCAGCAGACATTTTCCTGCGGCGCAATCTTTGGCTTCTGGCGATTGGAGTCATTCACGGATTTTTCTTGTGGTGGGGGGACATTCTCTACACGTATGCCCTGACCGGGCTGCTCTTTCTTTACCCTTGCCGAAAACTGAGCGCGCGAAAGCTGATCGGCGCCGGGCTCGCAGTGCTGGCAATTGGAAGCGTCTATTTCGGTGTGCGCTATGAAATGCGAAAACAACTTGAGCAGCGCGCATTGATCGCCAAAGCGATGGAATCGGCGGGGAAACAACTAACAGACGAACAAAAAGAAGATTTGAAGGCACGGCAAAGATCGTTCGAGAGATGGTATCCAGACCAGGCTGCGCTGGATAAGGACAATGCGGAAATGCGCAGCGGATATCTGACCGTAATGAAGCGCAACGCTGCCACAACGATGGATGTCCAGAGCACCAGCTATTATCGTTTGGGCTTTTGCGATGCGCTGGGCATGATGCTGATCGGTATGGGGCTCTTGAGTGCCGGTTTTCTTTCTGCGCAGCTGCCATGGCGCGTGTACGTATGGATGACGGTAATCGGGTACGGAATCGGACTGCCTGTAGGTGTCCTAAGCACGTGGGTGGCGTGGCGCCACGGATTCGACATACTTGCAATAATGAAGTGGGAATTTCTGCCATACGATCTTCAACGGCTAACCACGGCATTAGGGCATGCGTCGGTCGTTCTGATGATTGTTAAGGCGGGCGCCTTGCGGTGGATTACCCGCCCCTTGGCGGCAGTCGGCCAAACGGCGTTGAGCAATTATCTAGGGACAAGCGTAATTTGCACTCTGATTTTCAACGGCTATGGATTCGGATTGTTCGGCAAGCTACAGTTTTATAAGTTGTTCTACGTCGTTGCCGGAGTTTGGGCGCTGAACCTCATTGTGAGTCCCATTTGGTTGAAGCATTTTCAGTTCGGCCCAGTAGAGTGGGTCTGGCGGTCGTTGACCTATTGGAAAGCGCAGCCCATGCGTCGTGTCAGAGCCGCAACGGAAGCAGGAGCACTGCCAGCAGAGGCGTGAACAGATGTCAGGTCACATTGACACCACCCCGTTTCTGAATCAAGCGGGTACCCAAAAAGTTGAAGACAGCGAACGTGGCGATCAGTGAACCAGAATTTGTACTAACCGCCGTGGCTGTTGCGAAAATCAATCCAAAACCAATTTTGCGTATTGATTTCCGGTGCATGGAACTTAGACACCGCTGGAGGAATTGTGGGTCAAGCAATCCCGAATAAGCTACAACCTGCAAATCAACAGTTCGCGCTCGTAGACCATTTCTTTGGGCAGATGGTCGTGCAGCAAAATGAAAAGCTCTTCGTGCTCGATGACTTCGCGACGCCAGGCTGCGTTGTCAAAGGCCTGTAGCGTTTCGAACTTCTCACGAGGAAACTCGAGCCCGTTCCATTCCATCGCGTCGTAATCGGGCACCCAGCCGATGGGAGTTTCACGGCCGGAGGCGCGAACGCGCGCCCTGTCCACGATCCATTTGAGCACGCGCATGTTCTCGCTGTAGCCCGGCCAAATAAATTTTCCGTCGACGTCCTTGCGGAACCAGTTCACGTGGAAAATGCGCGGCGTCACCTTCAGCGAGCGCTGCATCTTGATCCAGTGACGGAAGTAATCGCCCATGTGATAGCCGCAGAAAGGCAACATGGCCATGGGATCGCGACGCACTTTGCCGACAGTCCCCGCGGCGGCGGCCGTCATCTCCGAACCCATCGTCGCGCCGATGTAAACGCCGGAACTCCAGTTGAACGCTTGATAGACCAGCGGCATGGTCGTCGCGCGGCGGCCGCCAAAAATAATCGCGTGCAGCGGGACGCCGTTGGGATCTTCCCACGCCGGATCAATCGTAGGGCACTGTGAAGCGGGCGCTGTAAAACGCGCGTTGGGATGAGCGGCTTTCGCGCCGGTCTTTTTGCCGATCTCCGGTGTCCACTTGTTTCCCTGCCAGTCGAGACATTCCGCGGGCGGCTCGTCCGTCATGCCCTCCCACCAAACGCCACCGTCGGGCGTAAGCGCAACGTTCGTAAAAATCGTGTTCTTCGAAAGCGCGGCCATCGCGTTCGGATTGGTTTTCTTCGATGTTCCCGGCGCGACGCCGAAAAACCCCGCCTCGGGATTCAGCGCGCGCAACGCGCCATTTTCATCGGGGCGAATCCAGGCAATGTCGTCGCCCACCGTCCAAACCTTCCATCCTTCAAAACCTTTCGGCGGAATGAGCATCGCGAAATTGGTTTTTCCGCAGGCGCTCGGAAACGCCGCCGCCACATACGTTTTCTCACCCTTGGGATCTTCGACGCCAAGGATGAGCATGTGCTCGGCCATCCAGCCTTCGTCGCGCGCGACGTTCGAAGCGATGCGCAGCGCAAAACATTTCTTGCCGAGCAACGCGTTGCCGCCGTAACCGGAACCGTACGACCAGATTTCGCGCGACTCCGGAAAATGCACGATGTACTTTTCTTTGTTGCATGGCCACGGAACGTCTTTTTGCCCAGGCTTCAACGGCACGCCGACCGAGTGCATGCACGGCACAACACGCGCGCCGCGATCGATCTCGTCAATCACGCGCTTCCCGATGCGCGCCATAATGCGCATGCTTACCACGACGTACGGCGAATCGGTAAGCTGAACGCCGATTTTCGCCATCGGCGAACCAACCGGCCCCATGCTGAACGGAAGCACGTACATCGTGCGTCCTTGCATGGCGGCGTTGAAAAGCCCCTTGAGCTTTTTCCGCATTTCGTACGGATTTTCCCAATTGTTCGTTGGGCCCGCGTTGTCCTTCGCATAGGAACAAATAAAAGTGCGGTCTTCCACGCGCGCAACGTCCGAAGCATCCGAACGCGCATAAAAGCATCCCGGCCAAAGTTTTTCGTTTAGCTTGGTAAACGTGCCGCTCCCCACCATCTGCGCGCAAAGCTGGTCGTACTCTTCCTCGGAACCGTCCACCCAATGAATTTTCGCCGGGCGCGTAAGCTCGGCCATTTTTTCGACCCAGCGCAGCAAGTGGTCGTTCTTGCTCAAAGGAACAGAGGAATTGCGGACACTTACAGTGGGGGAACTCATACCGGATGCGGTCCTTCCTTGCGATTTTTCGCGGGGCGTGTTGGCGCGCGGGAGCGTTTCAGATTTATGTGCCATGTTAGGAGTCGCACTTAATTGGAGCGGCGACGATTGGTAGCGATACCAGGATTCTCGAAGATCCGCCGTGGCGGAGAACTTGGACTGCCTTCTTGAATCCACTCGACTGCTTGGTAGCGATACCGGGATTCGAACCCGGATTTTAGCCTTGAGAGGGCTACGTCCTAACCCTTAGACGATATCGCCGAAGTGCCGCAGGACTACCCATCCTGCAATCAAGACACTGATATTTTCGCATGGGCAAACCAGTGGTTCAAGCGGGGGGGTATTCGCCGTCAGCCTTAAAACCCGCGAAGCAAAAAAAGGTTAATACTACGCAACCCGTTGCTGGTCTTCAGGTTGTTCCTGCGGAGGCAAGTGCTTTAGCGGGCGAATGGAAAAGAATTTGTTCCGGCAAGGATCACAGCGAAGGGAGGGAAGCCCGAGCAGCCTACCGATCAGTCCCATTGGACCGGGTACGTATTCGGGCGAAATACGCTGCAAATCGAGATTCCCGCAGATAGAGCAATGCGCGTACCGCCAGTAGCTAATCGGGATTGCCCTCGCGTAAAAACGCAGTTCGCATTGGATGCACCGCCATGGAATCAGGCCCGCGGCGCTATAGGCGAAGTCCTTGAGGCCATGTCGCCGCGAACGACGGCAAGCCGAAGAGTGGCAGGATGGGCAACTAATCATGTTTCTTCATTCGGGGGGACACTCGGATCAGCACGAGCATATGCTAACTGCTTGAGTTGTCAAGCGGGTCAATACCTGGGTAGTTTGTCAGTTGTGGATTTTTTGTTTCGTGCGACAACGGGGCTCGGGGTTTGTACTTACAAACTCCGAACTGAATAAGTCAAAAATCCAAACTGACGCACTACTGACACTGGATCTACCGAAGTGACCTGCCCTAAGCATAGGATAAAATTGTACTTAGGAGACCTCATGGCCGACTACACCGACGAGCACGCCAAAGCGGGTATCAAAGCGAAATTGCCAAAACTCGATGCCTGGCCCAATCAGTTTCCGGACTATGTCATCACCACGAAATATCCCGAATACACTTCCGTCTGTCCCAAGACCGGTTTGCCCGACTACGGCACCATCACTATCGAATACATGCCGAAGAAATCCTGCATTGAGCTGAAAGCCCTCAAAATGTATCTGCTCGCCTACCGCAACCTCGGAATTTTCTACGAAAACGCCGTGAACAGAATTCTCCACGACATTGTGGATGCCATCCATCCTGAATGGTGCGTCGTCCGCGGCGAATTCACTCCTCGTGGCGGCCTCAACACCACCGTAGAGGCACGGTGGCCTGCGTCGAAGCGCCGTTAGTCCTAGAGACGAAGGTCTCCTAGTGCGTTACGAGCATCCTTGCTGCTTCAGTTGGCTGAGCCGGCGGCGAGCTTCTGGACTTCCCTTTTGCACCGCAGCTTCGAGCAGCTCACGCGCCTGCGCGCAGCTTCGCGCGACGCCGTCGCCGCGGGCGTAGAGATCGGCAAGCGTCACTTCGGCGGGAACGTATCCCTTGCGAACGCCCGTCCACAAAAGGTTCACTGCAAGCGAAAGATCCCGCTGACGATGGTTCCCTTTCAAAATATTGCGCGCTTTCTCAAACTCTTTTTGTCCGCTGCCGCCGTCCGCGGAAGGGGGCAAATCCTGAATGCGTTGCACAGTGTTGGTCGAGGGAGAACTAGAAGGAGAAACAGTTGTCGTACTTGGATCCGCGGCAAGAGTTTGCGTTGAAGTTGTGGCTGAGGCCTGCGAACTTGATGATTTATCCTGTGTTTGAAGGAAAGATGGATCCGTGGTTTTGGGAGATTGTGCCGTATTTGGTTGAGCGGCGGACTGATCGGCATTTCCTGAAGGTTGAGCGCCGCTGGGCTGAGAATTTTGCGCTGGCGCCGCAGATGAAACCGGCTGTTGCGCAATAGCCAGTTTGCGCTCCTCGCCGGAGAGCATTTCTCCGGACCGGATCAGCATTTCGCCAACCTCGCGGTGGAAGCTGAAAACCAGCGCTGCGAGAATTACCGCAAGGGCGAGGCTGATAATTCCCGTTGCCGCGGCGCGATTGAGCCGCGAGGATTCCTCAGCGAAATCTTCCGAGAATGTCTCTTGCGGATCACGCTCGTGATGAAGAACAGGAATCTCGGTTTCGTGCGATGCGACTTCGGTGAAGCCTGAAGAAGGCGCGGACCAGGGAATTTCCGGCAGCGGCGTTGGTGGCAGCGCTTCCATGGGCACCGTCTTTGTCGCGGATTGGGCAATCTCTTCCATGGGGAGGTGTGGAACGGGAGGAAGTTCCGAGACAGATGGGAGGTCTGGAGCCGATGCCGATGGGAGGTGAAAATTGGGCAGCGAGAACACGGACTCAGATGAAGTTTCGGCAGGAGCAAGCGGGGCGACGGATCGTAGCTCAGGCTCGGGAACAATGGGCTCGATGGGCGGAGGTTCAACCGGTCTTGGTGCCTGTGCTTTCTCTTCAATCTCTTCAATCGGTTTTGATTCAACTTTTGGAGGCAGTGCTGGGGGTGGAACGTGCGCTTCAATTTCCCGTACCAATTCTTCAGGTTGCACGCTCCTAAAGGGTTTTGCTTCGGGAGATTTTTGTTCAACACGTTCCGGTTCAATGAGTTTTGGTTCGGCGGCTTCTTGCTCGACAGGAATTTGTGCGATTGAATTGGCGGCTAAGTGAACGGACTCGACAGCCTTTGGCGCAACCGGTTTCTCTTCCGGAAGACGAGGAGGCGCCGCCGGTTTCGCGTCTTCGACGAGATTGGAACGAGCTTCTGTCTTGAGCTCGTTGAGGGAGTCGAGCGGAAGTGCGACAGCAGGATTGACTTCGCGGCCCACAGCTTTCGGCGTAGATTCGGACGCCAGCCATTCGCGCAATGACTCGCGAAACTGCGGTGAGACCGCCGTAAATTTCAGGCCGCCGGTTTTGCCACCCTCTTCCAACCAGACGATCTCGCCGGTTCCTTGTAGGCGCGTATTACCGTCGAGAGCAAACGTGAAGTTCACCGGGCCATCGGCCTTGAGGGGAGACATGGCCCGGTAGGTGAGCCCCTGCTCGCAAATGCCGAGCATCATGCCGCCATTGTCGGAACCCAGCTCGATGTAAACGAGCTGCTGCGGCTTTTGGAGTGGCCATGCCGATTGGGCCTGGGTTGTTGTCATTGCTGCCGAAGTCTCCGAATGGATTATTCTCGCAGATTCCAACGCGCAATTGAGCGAAAGTCGCGGGAACACAACCTCCCTTCCCGCGAGTCTAAAGGCTGGAGAGCCCTGGTTCTGGTACGTAAATTTTCCCCTCAATTCAGATTTTGCGTGCTTTGTAGGCCAAGTTCTAAAGGACCTAACGTTTTGAAACTACAGGTATTTATTTTTATTGCTGGACTTGGCATCTACCGTGCGCTATTAGTGGATGTCTCCAGCCTGCAACTCCTAGTGTGCCCGCTCTGTTGATCCGTTCGGCCGTCGTTGAAGCATTTTGAGGCTCCCGATGCGCACGACCCTAAAAATCGCATTGCCATTGATCATAAGCGTCGCAGTGGTTTCACTGCTATTCGCGGGGTATCAAGTGCGCACGGAGCGGAAAAATCTGCATGCTGACCTCGCACGCCGCGCAGAAACGCTTGCGGAGAGTCTACAAGAATCGATCGAGCCGCAATTCGAGAAGAACGAACGAAATGGGGAACGCGCGATGCAGCGCGTCGTGGAACGCTTTTCGCAACGCGAGCATATGAAAGGCGTCGCGGTGTACCAAGCAGATGGAACAATGCTGGCGATGACGCCGTCTTTGGGTAACCATTTTAAGTCTGCACCGTCGACGGCAATCCGAGCAGTCTCACAAGACAAAAGCGAAAGCGATTCAGAAACGGTTAGCGACACGCCTTTGTACCTCTATTCGGTGCCACTCCACCGCGACGACAAGGCCGCCGGGGCACTGGTTCTGATTTATGACACGAGTTATATCGATTCGCGGGTCTTGCGGACGCTGCGAGACGCGCTGCTGACTGCGCTGCTCGAAACTATTCTGATTACAGCGCTTGCACTCGTGCTGGTGCGCTGGACATTCCTGGATCCGTTGCGCAGGACCGCTACGTGGCTGAAACATTTGCGGACGGGTTCTACGCAGGCGGCTCATGCGCTGCCGAGCGGAGAGCTCTTCGACGAAATTAATGCGGAGGTAAAGCATTTGGCGCGTGATTTGGGAGTGGCGCGCGCCGCGGCAGAAGAAGAAGCGCGATTGCGCGATTCGAACGCGACGCAATGGACGGCAGAACGCCTGCGTGTGAGTTTGCGCAGCAAGCTGCACGACAAACCGCTATTTGTAGTCGCGAACCGCGAACCGTACATTCATATTCAGGGCGCCAAGGAGAAAGAAATTGAAACCATTGTGCCGGCAAGCGGTGTGGTGACGGCAATCGAGCCAGTGCTCATAGCTTGTGACGGAACGTGGATCGCGCATGGCAGCGGAACAGCGGACAGGCTAACAGTGGATGAGCACGATCATTTGCGAGTACCGCCGAATCATCCGAGCTACACCTTGCGACGGGTTTGGCTGAGCGATGAAGAAGAAAAAGGCTATTACCAGGGGTTTGCAAATGAGGGGCTTTGGCCGCTCTGTCATATTGCACACACACGGCCGACATTTCGTCCCGAAGATTGGGCGTACTACCAGACGGCGAACCGAAAATTCGCAGATGCCGTGCTGCAAGAGATGGACGGAACGGAGTCGCCGATCTTGTTGGCGCAAGATTATCACTTTGCGTTGCTGCCGCGAATGGTGAAAGAAGCGAGGCCAGACGCGCGGATTGCAATCTTTTGGCACATACCGTGGCCGAATCCCGAAGTATTTGGAATTTGTCCGTGGCAACGTGAACTTGTAGATGGATTGCTGGGCGCGGATTTGATCGGATTCCACACGCAAACGCATTGCAACAACTTTCTGGAGACTGTAGATCGAGCGCTGGAAGCATTGACGGAGTGGGATCGCTTTGCGGTGAACCGGCGTGGACATGTGACGCTAGTGCGGCCCTACCCGATCAGCGTGGCGTTTCCGGAGAGTAGCGCAGAACAGCGTGCCTGGAAAAGCGCGGGAGAAGAGCGCGCGGCGCTATTTCAGGAATTGGGGGTGGAAGCATCTCTGCTGGGAATTGGCGTGGATCGGGTGGACTACACAAAGGGAATTTTGGAGCGGTTTAGAGGGATCGAAAGATTTCTGGAAATTTACCCGGAATATCAGGGCAGGTTTACTTTCGTACAAATTGGAGCGCCGAGCCGGACCGATATTCAGCGTTACCGGCAGTTTTTGGACGAAGTGTCGGCAGAAGCGGAAAGGATCAACGCGCGATTCCAAAATGGGCGGTGGAAACCGATTTTGCTGCTGCGAAAGCACCATTCGCATCAAGAGATTTCGCGGTTTTTCCGGGCAGCTTCGGTGTGCCTTGTGACGTCGCTGCATGATGGAATGAATCTGGTGGCAAAGGAGTTTATAGCTTCCCGGGAAGACGAACGCGGAGTGCTGATCTTAAGTACGTTCGCGGGTGCCGCTCTGGAATTAACGGATGCGCTTCAAGTGAATCCGTACGATGTGCAACAACTTGCCGCGGCGATCCACCGTTCGCTGGAAATGGCGGAAGAAGAACAAGCGGCGCGCATGCGGCATTTGAGGAAAACCGTGCGGGAACACAACGTGTTCCGCTGGGCGGCAAATTTGCTCTCTGATCTAACCGAAATTCGAATCGAACCATCAGAAAAAACTGAATCTCCTGCACCACAGGAAACACCACACGCGGAGGCCGGGCGCACGTGACCAGCACACTGCACGCAGAGCAGACACCATTTTCCTTTTTTACGGTTGCATACCTAACGCGAATCGGAAATCAATGCGCCCGCAACTTGACTGAGTTCTTGAAGGGGCTCGAAGAGTGCAGCGACGCTTCGATATTCCACCACACGTTTCAGACGCTCGAAAGCCACCACTTTCTGACGGAAGGCTTTTCGAATGACTTTGCGCAGTGGGTGCTGGCTTCAGCCAATCGCGATGAACTAGCGGAACAATTAGCAGCCTTGGATGTTCGCGACTACCTCTCGATCGCGGAGTTGCGAAGCGATCTGCGGCGCGTGGTAAGCAGTTATTGTTTGAAGTATCCAAATTATGCGAATCAGGAAGCTCTTGAGCCGTTTTATTTTTGCGAAAGCGTAGAAGTAACGGAGCCAGTCGGGCTGACTGTAAACAGCCTGCAAGGTTTTCGTGAGGGAATCGAACGGCTGAGCCATGCCTCCTTCTATTTCCATTTCATCTCGTCACGATTGCGGCTGCATCTGCGTACGAACGATTTTTCCGTTTGGCTGGAAAACAGCCTAGGGCTCGACCGACTTGCGAACCAGGTGAATCGCATCGACGTGTATACAAATACATTGGATGGGGCGCGGGCGAGACTCGTGCGACTGATTGCCCTTGAGGAGAAGAGAGCATGACGGCGACGGAAGTAGCGCACCGGATTCCGCTGGAAGAGTATGCGCCACTGCTTGGCGAGCCTGAAGTAGCCGAATTGCGCTCGTTGGCACGACCGTTGCGTGGAAGACAGGTGCAAATGGTCAATTCAACGGCAGTGGGGGGCGGCGTCGCCGAGATATTGAATCGGCTGATTCCGCTGGCCGAGGAATTAGAAATAGACATCCATTGGGACGTGATGCAAGGCGGCGCGGATTTCTTCGAAGTGACGAAATCATTTCACAATGCGCTGCATGGCGGGACGTACGCATCGAATGCGGAGGATTTCGCAATTTTTCGCGAATACAACAAGCGCAATTTCGATTTAGTGCGGCATGATGCGGAGTTCACCATCATCCACGACCCCCAGCCGGCGGGGTTGATCGAAGCGCGGCAAGGCAAAGCAGGACACTGGATTTGGCGCTGCCACATCGATCTATCTCGGCCAAACTCCGCAGTGTGGAATTTCCTCGAACCCTATGTTTCAAAGTTTGACGGCGCCATTTTTTCGTCGCCGGAGTTTTCAAGGCAACTACCCGTGCCGCAGTATCTCTTCTACCCGTCCATCGATCCGCTTTCCGAGAAGAATCGGGATTTGGACCAGGAATTTATCGGATCGGTCCTGAAGAGATTTTCGATCGATGCGCAGCGGCCGATTTTGACGCAGATTTCAAGATTCGACCGGTTGAAGGACCCGGTAGGCGTAATTCGCGCATACCGAATTGTAAAGCGGTATTTCGATTGCCAACTGGTGCTTGCGGGTGGGGGTGCTTCGGATGATCCCGAGGGAGCAATCGTTCTGGACGAGGTGAGAAAAGAAGCAGACGGCGACGCGGACATTCGCATCCTTGAGTTGCCGGCTTGGGCTCCGTTAGAAGTAAACGCGCTGCAACGAGCCTCGACGATCGTCATTCAGAAGAGTTTGAGAGAAGGATTTGGTTTGACGGTTGCGGAAGCCTTGTGGAAGCGGAAACCGGTGGTTGCATCTGCTGTTGGAGGAATTCCGACGCAGGTGATCCACAAGCACACAGGGTTGCTTGCCCATTCAGTGGAGGGGACCGCGTATCAAATCCGGTTCCTGCTCTCGCACCCGGAGATTGCAAACAAACTCGGCGAGCAAGGCCATAAGCACGTGAAGGAAAATTTTCTCATCACGCAAAACCTGAAGAACTATTTGGCGCTGATGCTTTTGCTCTGCCGCTGCAATTGAAGAGTGCTACCATCCTGAAAAAGCAGCGCCAGGAGAGCCAGCCATGAAATGGACGCCCGGGGGCGAAAGCCAAGATATTGAAGATCGCCGTGACGACGATAGCTCAAGCGGAGGCGGGTTTCAGTTTGGCGGAATGCACATGGGGCTCGGCGGCGCCGTTGTGCTGATCGTTCTGAGTCTAATTTTCAAACAGAATTTTTTCTCGTTGATTGGCGTAGGAGGGCCAGGAACTTCCCGCGTCGCAAGCCAGCCCAACCCAGCAAGAACCGAGGCAGAAAAACCGCTGGTGCAATTCGTTTCTTTTGTTCTGGATGATACGCAGCGCAATTGGGAGCAGATTCTGCCGCAACAGACGAGCAGGCTGTATCGTCATGCAAAGCTGGTGCTGTTCCGGAATTACACGCAGTCCGGTTGCGGCTCGGCGGAGTCCGCGACGGGGCCGTTTTATTGTCCGGAGGATGAGAAGGTTTACATTGACCTTGGTTTTTACGATGAATTGAAGCAACGCTTCGGCGCGCCGGGAGAATTTGCGCAGGCATACGTACTGGCGCACGAGATCGGGCATCACGTTCAGAAGCTCGTGGGCGTTGAGGCTAAAGTGCGGCGGCTGCAAGAAGATAATCCGCGGCAGCAGAATCCACTCTCCGTTCGAATGGAGCTGCAGGCGGATTGCCTGGCGGGCGTGTGGGCTCATTCGACGCAACAACGCGGGTTGCTGGAAAGCGGAGATGTTGAATCGGCGCTGGGGGCCGCGGCGGCCGTGGGCGATGATCGATTACAGAAAATGGCAACGGGGCACGTGAGTCCGGAGACGTTTACACATGGGAGTTCGCAGCAACGGATGAACTGGTTTCGCAAGGGGTTGGATAGCGGCTCCATCGCAGCTTGCAATACGTTTGATTCGAACGAATGAGGAACAATCAGGCTGAAACGTGTTCGCGGTGCTGTTTGAGCAGAAACTGGTCGGTCATTCCCGCAACGTAGTCGCAGACAACTAGAGGCCGTGGCGAAGCAGACACGAGCGATTCATGAGCGGCAGGCATCGAGCCCTCATTATTTAGGTAAAAGAGAAAAAGTTCTTCCAGAGCCTGCACAGAACGGTCCCGATCTTCCGTGATCGAGGGGTGATCGTAGATATGCGTAAACAGGAACTTTCTTAGGGAACCATTCTCGGCAGCAGCCTTCTCACTGAATTGCGCGAGCCGAACGAGGGCATTTCGAACGTCCTCAACGGAGTGAATGTTCCGCTCGGAGATGAGACGGCTCGTTTCGGTGATGAGGTCAGTGGCCAGATAGTTGATCACGCGCTTTAGAGCTTCATTAAATTGCGATTTCGGAGAAGCATCAGGAAACGACTTCTGCACTTGGGCGAAGGAATTGGCAAAAATGGGTGCCTCTCGGGCAAGCAAGTCGACGTCTAGAAGTTCGGCTTCCATTGCGTCGTCTAAGTCTGCAGTGTTATACGCGATCTCATCGACGCGGTCGATCAATTGGGCTTCGAGTGGCGGGCGACAATCGAGCAGATATTCGCGGAGTTCTGGAAATTTTTCCACAGAGCAGTCGCGCGAATGCTTGATGATCCCTTCGCGTAATTCGAACGTAAGATTCAGTCCAGGATGGGTGGGATACCGCTGCTCGAACTGTTCAACGATATGCAGCGCATGAAGGTTGTGATCAAAGCCGCCGCCGCGCCGGTGCATGAGAGCATCGAGGCGGCGTTCGCCAGCGTGGCCGAAGGGCGGATGGCCGATGTCATGAACGAGCGCAAGAGCTTCCGCGAGGTCAGCGTTCAGGTTGAGCGCTTCCGCGACGGTACGGGCGATTTGCGTGACTTCGAGGGTATGGGTCAGGCGGTTACGGAAATGATCGGAATAGCGGGTGGTGAAAACCTGCGTTTTGGCTTCGAGGCGGCGAAATGCGCGTGAGTGAATGATGCGATCGCGGTCGCGCGCATATTCTCTGCGATAAGGATGTGGAAGTTCGGGGTAGCGGCGGCCACGGGATTCGGCTTCGTGCATGGCCCAGGAGACAAGCGTGGAGTCGCGTTCCATGGCTGCTCCTCGGGGCCGTTGAGAGCCGGGATCGCTCAGGACTTTGGGGCGATCATACCCAAGCCGCGATCGGCGCGCTCGGTTACTGTGGTGTCATCCGGAAACTCTTTCTTGATCTGCTGATAGAGATTGGATGCTTCCGTGGGGTTGGTCTGGCGAAGCAAGTCAGCAAGCTCGACAAGAACTAACGGACGAGGCACGAATACGGAGCGCTGTTCCGCAAGGGTGCGATAAATCTTCACAGCGTCATCGGTTTTTCCCGTGCGCGCGTAAATATTCGCGGTTTGGTATTGGGCCATGGCGGCAAGCTCCTTGTCACTGCCGGAGCCGATCTTCTTCAATTCTTCCAGCGCCTGATTGTGCCGCTCAAGGTCTTCCAGCGTCAGGGCCTGGTAATAGCGTGCGAGGCGTCCCGGGTTGGTGTGCGGATATTTGTCAGCTGTTGCAGTGAACTTGGGCAGAACCGCTTCCGCGCGCGCTTGCTCGGAAGGGAAGGAAATATCGCCGGATTCCGCGGAAGAGTTAGTGAGGCCGATGCGCGCATTGTAAGTCTTCATGGCGTCATCGAGGTCTGCGGAAGCTTTCAACGTCTGGCGGTCGCTATAGAACTTCCAACCTGCGTAACCGATTACGATCGCAAGAACGACCGCAACCAGAATGCCTACGACTTGACTGTGCGAGTAGACTGCCTCGGCGCCGTGTTCGAACGATTCCCGAATCTTGTCATGCTTGAGTTCTTTGCGCGAAATATGTTCCGGCACGTTGCTTCTCCCGCTTGTTGTTTAACATTTAATCGTAACACAGGATGTGGCGGCAACGTGGGGCAAATGGAACATCGACCACACGACCGTTTCCGCTTATTTGGGTTGAAAACGCTATACTGTGTGCGTATGAAAGCGAAGTGCGAAAGTTGCGGAGCAGAACACGTCCTGAAGGATGTGGAGCTCGCGCACCATGCCAAGGTGCAGTTTAACTGCTCGAAATGTGGGAAGCCGACCGTCGTGGAGATCAGGCTGAAGCCGGACGCGACAATTGTGATGTCTCCTTTACCCTCGTTTGCCCGAACGGGACTGGAAGGCGGCATGAGCGGACTGGGAATGCCGGACACAAGCTTGGCGCTCCCTGCTGGCGTAACCGCCAGCGTGAGCGTGATCGAAGGCCCAGACAAAGGTTTGGTGCGGAAAATCGAAAAGGCCAGCGTAATTCTGGGACGACAGGGCACGGACGTGAGTCTGAACGACCCGGAGGTTTCGCGTCAGCACTGCCTGCTGGAAGTAAAGGACACTTACATCAACTTGAGGGATCTGGATTCAACAAACGGGACTTTTTTTGAAGATGAGCGCGTGCGCGCGGCAATGTTGCAGGATGGCGGGGAGTTTCGAGTGGGAAACAGTTTGATTCGCGTGAATTTTTCGCGGAGCAACACCTAGTCCACTAAGAGCATAAACGCACTGCAGATAGTGCAGCAGCAAGAGATGAGCCAGGAACAAATAAAACTTCGCAATAACTTCAGCTGATGAATCGCATCTCCTTTTGCGTGATTACCCTGAATGAAGAAATAAGCTTGCCGCGAGCGCTGAAGTCCGCGCAAGGCGTCGCCGACGAGATAGTTGTTGTGGATTGCGGCAGTACGGACCGTACGCAGGAAATTGCGAGAGAGCAGGGCGCGGAAGTATTTCATCAAGCGTGGACCAATTTCAGCGAGCAGAGGAATTACGCCGCGTCGCGAGCAAGCTGCGAATGGATTTATACGCTTGACGCGGATGAAGAGTTGAGCGAGCAATTGCGCGGTTCACTTCTCGAGTGGAAGAAGATGGATGCGAGATTAAATGCGTACGAGATGCCGCGGTTGACCTGGTACCTGGGCGGTTGGGTGAAGCACTCCGGATGGTATCCGAATTTGCAGAGGCGGCTTTATCGAAAGAATGCCGCGAAATATAGGGGGATTGTGCATGAGACTCTGGTATTTGCAGGCAAGGCGGGCTATCTGAGCGGCGATTTACTGCACTACACGGCACAGAACTTTGCGGAGCACGAAACGAACGTGGAGAAATACTCCACTTTGTCAGCGCAAAAGATGTTTGACGAAGGAAAACGAAGCTGGCGAGGCGGGCAGTGGTTTGCGACGCCATGGAATTTTTTGCAAAGCTTTGTGTTTCGGCTGGGATTCCTGGAGGGACGCCGCGGCCTGTTGATCGCGCGGATGGCGGCGCGGACGACGCGGCTGAAATTTGCAAAGTTGGGAAAATTGGTTGCCGCGGAACGCGCGAAAAAGGCGCAAGAATGATTCCGCTGATCGTGGATCTGGAAATGGAATGGCGCGGCGGTCAGAACCAGGCATTGCTACTGTTGAAAGGTTTGTACGAACGCGGACATGCGGCGGAGTTGGTGGCGGCAAAGGGTTCGGCGCTTGGTGCGCGAGCGCTGGCCGCTGGGATTTGCGTGCACAATGTTTCGCGCGGATCGGCGCGGATGCCTGCGGCAATGAAGATTCGCGAATTGTTGCGCGACGAACGAATTGAGATTGTTCACGCGAACGAATCGCACGCGCTGACAGCAGCGTGGCTTGCGGGTGCGCACAAGAAAGCGCCACTGCTCTTTTCGCGGCGAGTTGGCTATCCGCTGGGAAAGAGCTTTTTGTCCAGAGCGAGGTTTCGCGCGGTTTCGCGGATTGTGGCGAATTCGAATTGGGTCGCGGAACAAGCGGAGGCTTCGGGAGCCGGGCCGGAGAAACTGGCGGTCATCTACGAAGGCGTAGAGAACCCCATTCAGATCACAGGCGAGGAAAGAAAAAAAGCGAGAGCGCTTTGGGA
>Ga0126376_10000347_pt1 | contig 22076 bp, 44 predicted proteins | sample PanSoiMetPlot_15_FD_92760 | JGI IMG/M metagenome (GOLD analysis project Ga0126376, IMG submission 92760) | Tropical forest soil microbial communities from Panama - MetaG Plot_15 | ecosystem: Environmental > Terrestrial > Soil > Tropical forest > Bulk soil | place: Panama | collected 2016-02-17
CTACCTGGAAAGCGTGGATCGATCTCTCCGGCTACGGCGGTTCTAACCCGGATCTCGATAGAAACATCGTCTTCGGGGTTGGTACGGAGAGAATGCGGATCAATCTCAACGGTTACGTTGGAATAAACAATCCTGGGCCGACCACATGGCTGCACGTCAAGGGCACGGCTAACAGTGCTGTCGCCATCGAGTGCGAGCAGGGCTTCATCCAGTCCAACGGCGGGCTGTATGTGGATGTCGCGACGAATTACAATTCGATTCAAACGGTCGGCGGCATCGTGGCGCTGGGGCGCATCGGCGTCTTCCCGGCCTTTACTCCGGATTTGGGCTCAGGCCTGACCGGCGTGACCGGTCTCTTCGTCACTAAGGACACGACAAATAACCTTCTCGTAGACGTTTACGATACGACACCCGGCGGCAACAACAGCATTGTGCCAGGCTTCGTCGGGCGACGCGCCGCTTACACCGGGACGCCAGGTAGCGGCGCGTTTGGCAATCTGGTGAGCGGCGCAACGCTCATGGCGATTGGCGGCCGCGGCTCCACCAGTAGCGGGTTCATCAGCGCCGCCAGCGCCGTTATCAGCTTCGTCACCGCCGAGGCGTGGTCAACATCAACGCTAGGCACCGAGATCACATTCAACGTCACTCCGGTGCTTCAGGCAACGCGCTACGCCAAGATGTGGTTGCGGCAAAGCGGGCAATTGGAAGTGCGCGGGATCGTGTACGGAGAGAATCCGTTCTACACGACGCAACAACAAGCCACGCAAGCTATCGGGTTATTGTTGGACAACGGGAACCTGCGCCTGGCCGACAGCAACGGCGGCGGCGCGCTGATGATGACCGCCGCGGCCGCCAGCGGCAACCTCCCAGTGCCGGGTTTTGGCGTCGGCGGCATCGCGTATCAATCCGGCAGCACGTTTTGGTACTACAACGGCAGCAGCTGGGGCACGATCAACTTCGCGGCCACGGGCTCGGGCATCACCTCGGTAAACGGCATGAGCGGGCCGGCGATCTCCATCGCGGGAAGCACTGGCGTGACAGCTGCCAATGCATCGAATACCGTCACGCTCTCCATTGGCCAGCCGGTGGCCACCACCAGCGACGTGACGTTTCGTTCGGTGCAGTGCTCTGGCAACGGCACTGGCGGCATTATTTTTCAATACAGCGGCGGCACGAACTTCCAGGTGGACAACCTCGGCAATGTGTCCTGTATGCAGATCAATATCAACGGCATTCTGTCCGCTGATAGCGGCGGCAAATGGCTGAGAACGGTGCAGACCAATAACCACGTGTATGGTGGCGATTTCGGGATAATTGGTGGAGGCGTAACTGGATTCGGCGATCATACCGGCTACACCGCTAACAGCGGCGCCACGGTGACTCTGGTAATCAGCGGCGTCACCACGAACGTGAAAATTATAGGTGGCATCATCTGCAAAGAGACAGGTTAGATTGGAGACTTAATGGCAAGAGAAAGAACGATACCAATGACCGTAGTTCAGAGGTTGGGGCTGGAAAATTTGCTGGCCGACCAAAAGGGCAAACGCGAGGAGATTCGGGTCTGGTATAACATCCGCCAGAAGATCCGCGTCAACTCCGAGGAGAGGCGCAAGTATCTCAGGCCGACCGCCACGGGCGGCATGGCCTTCGATGACGCGGCGGCCGAGCAGGCCGACTCACGTGGGCTGTTCGACGCGAGCCTCACCGACGATGAGGTGCGCCGGCTGATCAAGCTGGGCGACTCGCTCGAGATCTCGGCGGGAATGCTGGACTGGCTGGAGCCTCTGCTGCAAGTGCTTGAGACGAAACCCGATACACAACTGGTAGAAAGGATCGACGCGCGATGATGACCTACGCAGAGTCCGCCCAGCTGATGGTGGACATGAACTTCAGGGGCCGGGTGAAGGTGGCTGGCCTCAATTACGCCACGAGCATTATGAACGAGGAACCGACGGTCGTGGCGCACAACGCCAGGCTGCGCTGGGCGCAGTCGATGTATCAGCAACCCGATGCGATAGCCGCGCAGCTACAGCCTCCGGTGGTGCAGGACCCGGCGGTTCAGAACGCCGGCGCGGAGATCGACGACGCGGCCTTGCAGCTGGCCACTGAGACGGTGGTTAACAAGATCATCTGACGGCCAATTAATAGTGGGGGCTCTCTCGGCCTTACTCGGGAGATCCCTTATATCGTTCGGCTACTCGATTCATTACTTCTGTTAAACGCCGCACACCCGCGCCCGAAATTTGCTTTTCCGCCCTTGTCTCTGAATTGTCACTCGCATAATATGCAACCAATCTTTCTTGCCTCGGTTCGCCACGGTTGTAAAAAAAGAGGAAAGGAAACTGACTGTGATATACAACCCGAAATGCCGCGCACCCGGTGAGATTATTTTTTTGTCGCCGGAAGATGCGGATCTGAAAAAAACCTGCACAATCACATGTTGCTAACTGAATACAACTCCAGTAGACAGGCGTCCATGTTAGACGCCACCTCGACCACTTAGAGACGCCCGGAAGACGCCTCTAAGACGCCTACCTGCCTGCTTTGAGGAGACTTGCCGAACTATAACTGTTGACAGCGGACGCCCCTCCCCCGTATAAATTGAGACGCCGCCGAAACTACTAACAGTAGCCAAGCTGGCGACACTGTGGAGTCAGCCAGCAATTCGGAGATCTCTGTCTTATGGTGCAAGCGACACAAGAAGAAAAACGGTTTGGTATTCGGAGCGTGCCGAAAGACGTCATGGACATGCTGGCGGAGCTAGAGCGCTGGTATGCGGAAGACGGCGAAGGCAAATACACGCGCTCCATGATCTGGGTGAAAGCGCTGCGGCGGCTACACCACGAGGAGAAGCGCAAACGGAAAGGGGCGGCCGCATGAGGCGCGGCAGCCGCAAGTGCGACCGCTGCCGGAAGGCGGGCGTGTCCTTCTCGCCCGGCGGGCACTGGCTCTGCCCGCTGCACTGGCGCGTGTGGGTGCTGCTGCTCGACCGCGAGGTGCACGGCCTGGATGGCGACGGCGTCGTGCGGCCCCGGAGGAGGGTGCGGCGATGACCTCCGAGCAGCTGGAGGCCAGGCGGAAGTTGATCACCGGCACGCGCATCGGCCCGATCTGCGGCCATCCGTTCTACTTCACGGCCTTCGATGTCTGGGCGGATATGAAGGGCTTCACGCAGCCGGCTGAACCATCGCCCGAAATGCTGCTGGGCGTGGACCTGGAGCAGGCCATCGTGCTGAACTGCTACCCGCGCCTGACGGGCCGCAAGACTACCTGGGGCAATGAACTGGTGCGGCATCCTACGATCCCGTTTCTGGCGGCCACACCCGACGGCTATACGCCGGGGCGGGTAGTGGACAGCAAGGTGGTGAACTACTTCCAGCGCCACCACTGGGGCGCGACTATCGACGAGATCCCCGGCGCGATACAGACGCAGATCATGTTGCAGATGGAAGTCTGCGGGTGCGAGGCCGGGGACGTGATCGCGCTGATCGGCAGCGAGACGCGCGTGTATCCGATGCAGCGCGACCGGGAGGCCGCCGCCGCCATGATCGCGATAGCCGCGCACTGGTATCGGACCTTCATCGAGGGCGACGCCATCCCGCCCGTTCCGGGCAGCGACCGCGCGGCGCGCGCCTTGCAGCAGATGTTCCCGAGGAATAAGCGACCGCTGCGCAGCGCCACCTCGAAGGAGCAGGACTTACTCATAGACTTGGCCGTCCAGCGGCGCAAGGAGCGCGAGGCCGTGACGCGCAAGGACCAGCTGGAGAACCTGCTGCGCCTGGCCATCGGAGACGCCGACGGGCTGGAGTGGCCTAGTGGAAAGCTGACCTGGAAGAAGGCCAAGGACACCGAGAAGATCGACTGGCAGTCGATGGCCCTGGCGCTGCTGACGCACTACGTCAAGGACGAGACCGCGCGCAAGAAGCTGCTGGAGGACTACACGCGTGTGACACCGGGCGCCCGCCGGCTGCGGTTCGATTCGCGTCTGCTGAAGGAGGACGCCGAGGAGGAGGCCCATGCGGGATCTGCTGCCTGACCCGTGGGAGGGCTTCGAGGCTTCCAGCACCTTCGCCGATCAGGCCCCGCAGGTCGATCCGCATTCGGCGCACGGGCACATCGTGGTGGGCGTGAATTATCTGCGAAGCCGGTTCCGTGGCGGCGGCAGCGAAACGCTGCGGAACAACCTGCAGGGCGAAGCGCCCAACCGCCAGCGCTACTGGTTCCGCGACACCGCGGCGGTGCGCCGGGAACTGGGAATGGAAGAGGCCAAATGATTAGGTTGGGAGGGCCTATGGGATTAGTGATCCTAAGCGACTTACGAAAGCTGGAATACGGGTGGGGCGGCGGCAGCGAGGAGCCCCCCACGGTGGAGGCGCTGCGGGTGGCCGAGGAGATCGCCAGCACTACGCCCACGGTGCACGCGCGCCGTGACGGCGGCCTGACGATCGAATGGCGCAACCGGGCGCGGCAGCTGCTGCTGGAAATCTCGATCACGCCAGAGGGGGCGCTGGAGGCCGAATGATAACCGCCGAGGAACTGGAGATGCGCGTGATCCGCGCCGAGAAGCTGATGCTCGAACTGCTGGGCCGGGTCGGCAAGCGGCTGGAGTGCCGGGGGCCGCACTGCCACGCGCCGGTCTTCATGGTGCGGCATCAGAACGGAGTATTGGGGATCTACAACCTGGATGGCGAGAGCCATTTCGTAACGTGCGTTGACCGGGCGTTATTCAAGCCACCGAAAAAGGAGCATTCATGATCCTGGATCTTTCCTACGAAACCGTCGAGGAACTGCGGCGCGAGAGAGAGCCCGCGTTCCATACGACAGCCGATCCCGACGGAGCGGCCGGCCTCGTGATTATCGTGGCCAACCAAGCCGCTTGGAGCCTGTTGCTGAAAGCGGCCGCGGCGCACTACATCGAGCCGCCGGTGCTGTATTCCGTGCCGGTGCCGGAGCGGCTGACGGGGTTGCGCGGCAAATCGCTATGGCGCAGACGCGACGTGCCCATCGACATCGGCCAGGGCGGGAGGTCGAAATGACCACCCCCCTACCCGCGCAGGAGGGGCCCGTCGTAGACGTGGCGCCCACCCCGCAACCGATCCCCGTCCCGGAACCGGCGCCGCAGCCGCGTACGCGCATCACTGTCGAACTGCTCAAGCTGCTGCCCGATACCGAGCAGAAGGACCGCTACGTGAACACGCTGATCGAGGCCGAGATGGAACGCGAAGCCTTCGAGATGGACCAGCGGCGCGCGCGGGTGTTCGCGATGTCCGGGGAGTTCGCCGATATCCGGGGCGCGACGCAGGAGCAGTCCATCGCCAAGGCGATGTCGAAGATCGAGCTAGGCCGCACCTGGGGCTTCGGGCCGGGGGACAGTATGCAAAGCATCTACTGGACCAACGGGCGCCCGAATATCGAAAACAAGCTGGTGGCCTCGAAGCTGATGCAGGCCGGGTGGGCCTGGGACACCGAGTTCGATTTCGACCAGACACAGGTGAAGGGAAAGCCCTACAAGCGGTGCATCGGCTGCACGCTATGGCTCAAGCGCTGGGACGCGGCTTCGCAGAGCTACAAGCCGGTCATGAACAAGAAGGGCGAGCAGGTTTCAGAGTTCTTCACGCTGGCCGAGGCCGAGCAGATCCAGGTCTACGAGAACAAGGAAAAGAAACCGCTGTCGGAGAAATTCAACTACCTGGCGTGGCCGCGCGAGATGTACTACTGGAGGTGCGTCGCGCGCGTGCACAAATTCCACGCGCCGCACGTGCTGCGCGGCGGCCTGATCCGCGAAGAGGCGCTGGACGTAATCCCCGGCGACGCGCCGCCCGAGATGCTGCCGCCCGAGTTGCAGGAGGCAGCGGCCTCGCCGGTCGAGCAAAGAAAGCAGTCGATCCGCGACAGCCTGCTCGAGCAGCAACGGATTCTGGAGGGGCAATGACCGAGCCCGAGGACGAGCGGCGGCGGCTGTGGGAGCACGCCGTGCTGCAAGCGCTGGAGAGCCTGCCGAGGAGCACGCAAACCAGCGTAGGGGCGGCCCACGCGGCGCAGGCCATTCAGTGCGGCGACATCATTCTGGAGGCCTGGGACGCCCGGTGGGGCAAGCGGCCGCCAGCCATGGCCGCGCGCCGGAGACTGGCCAATGGGAACGACTCATAGCTGCTTCGATCACCTGGATTACCGCCAGGCCGAGAGCGTGGAGACGCACGGCCTGGACTGCGGCCCGTATGAGCGTCACTTCGAGCAGTGGGTTCTTTGTCTGGAATGTGGCGCGACCTATACCGACGAGGAAGCCGGCAAGTTAGTCGCCAAGGAATTGGAGGAGGAGTTTATGTCAGACGTAGTAATACCAACGACACCCGCGCCGCCTGACGGCGGTTTGCGAGACAGCATCGGGCAGCTGCCGACATTGCCGGCGACGCCCGAGGAATTCAACAGCGAGATGCACGACGCGCAGGTCGCGGAATTCGGCGACCCGGAAAATTGGCAAATGAATACCAGGATGGGTCCGGAGCCAAGCCCGGTCTGCGCGTTCCCGAGCCTCTACTTTCTCGGCTATGTGACCGTGAGCCTGCCGCAGGGCGGGTTCCGGCAGGAGGCGCCCAGATATTGCGGCACGGGCTATGCGGCGGCGATCATGCTCAACTTCACGCAGAAGTATTTCGACGCCGACGCATCGATGTATTACGACTGGCCGCAAGACGACGAGTATGGCGGCGGGTATTCCTCGAACCGCAAAGTGCCGTGGCTGAAGTCTGGCACGAAGAAGGCCAATGTGGGGCTGATGGCCGAGTATTACATTCACGGATATCCGCCAAATCGAGCGATGCTCGCAGCGCTCGCCGAGTTTCGATAGGGGGCTTGCTGTCCGGTGCGCTGGCCTACGGTCACGTGCGGGCTCTGTGGTTGCGTTGTGTGAGGTGTACCGCAAGGCGCGCTGAGGTGTGGTAAGGCCCCGTGAACCAGCGCTACGTGCGGTGTTGTAAACTCAGCGGCCTTTATGCTTCTGTCTTGTTCGGCGAGGCTTGGTCTCGTTGGGGCCGGTGTATTGAGGTTAGGTAACGCGAGGCGCGGTCTGGCGGGGCAATGTGAGCCGACCTATGGTGGGTTGTCGTTTTGTGAACTGAGGCGGGCCGGGCAGGGAGCCGAGAACTCCTGGCCGGCCCGAAACCAAATCAACTGTGGTGAACAATTGAGGTCGAGTAAATTATGGAACGTTTTCGCATCACGCTCAAGGGGCTTCCGCCCGGAATGCTCCAGAACAAGATGGGCATTAATGAACTGCTGGCGCTGCGCGATAAGACCACAAAGAAGTCCAAGGCGGCGGCGCGGCCATCGCTCGAAGACGAAGCGGCGTCGCACGTACATTACAACGCCGACATGCAGCCGTGCGCGCCTAAAGACATGCTGATGGCGACTCTTATCAACGCGGGCGTCTTCATCCGGCTGGATCAGAAACGCCAGCTTTCCACTAAGGAATCGTCGCTACTGCCGGGACTTTTAATTCTGGAGGGCGAAAGTTACCCGCTGCTTCTGCCGGGCGATGGAGAGGAGGCAGGTTGGGGCTTGTCGCCCTGGCGGTATGAGGTGCGGCAGGGCCGCAATCCGAACGGCGGCGAGGCGGTCTGCATTGTGCGGCCCCTGTTTGAAAAGTGGGCCGTCAGTTTCACGGCGCTTCTGGACACCAAGGAACTGCCCGAGGACACGTTCTTACGGTTATTCAGCCTGGCCGGGTCGCGCATCGGGTTGGGCGATTTTCGTCCGCAGCGAAAGGGGACCTTCGGCATGTTCGCCGTCATCCGCTGGCAGAAGCTGGGTGAAGACTCGTTGATCTGGGCGCCAAAGGTACTTGAGCCTGCGGCGTAGGTGCTGTTGGGTTGGGCCGCGCTGGGTGGCGCGAGGTGGGGTCTCGTAAGGTTTTCTAAGGTGTAGAGTGGCGCGGCGGGGTTAGGTCCAGTTGTGTGTAGCAAGGTTACCCTCGGTCTCGTATCGTAATGTGCGGTTTAGTTATGTCCCAGCATGTGACATTGACTTGGTTCGAGCATCAGATCGCTTACTTCTGCGGGACGATGCGAGGGATCGAGTCAGCGCGTCTGGGCTACCGGCCTGTGGTATGGAACGGCGATCCGAAACAGAACGACCACCAGAGCGCTGCGGCTGAACTGGCCGTGGCGAAATATATCAACCGCTTTTGGCGGATGGGTGTGAACACCTTTAAGGAACCCGATGTCGGCGCCAGCATCGAGGTGCGATGGACTCCCGAGCCAGCCGGCTGTCTGGTGGTACGCCCGCACGATCATGATGACCGGCCCTATGTACTGGTGCGGGGATTGGCGCCCGACTTTGAAATCGTAGGATACGTGCGCGGCGTCGAGGCGAAGCGCGAGGAATGGCGGTGCGATCCGGGCGGCCGCGGAGTCTGTTACATGGTTCCGTCCGCCGCCCTGCGCGAGCTAAAGGAGCGAAATGACCAGACAATATGAAACCATCGAACACCGGTTTACGCCCGACGAGCTACGCGAGTTAGGCGCGGAGTTAGGGCGGGCCAACCAGCAGATCTACGATCTGCGGACGCAGAAGGCCAACGTGGCCTCCTCGATGGCGTCCTCGATCAAGGACGCGGAAGCCCACGCGGCTGCGCTAACTCTCAAACTGAACCAGCGCTTCGAGACACGGGAAGTAGAGGTGACTCCCGAGTACGATTCACCCGAGCCTGGCAAGAAGACGCTGTACCGTTGCGACACCGGGGCGGAGTTGAAGGTAATGGCGATGACAGAAGAGGACCGCGCGCGGGCCGAGGCCGAGCGCCAGCACGCGCTGCCATTTACGGACGAATAGGCCCTATTCTCAGTTGCCAAGAATATAAAGTAAAATATATGTTATGCAATCACATTCGAGTAGTAGCAGTAAAGAGAAGAACAAAGAGAAGCTCAAGTTACCATTCCGGCTGGGCAGCATGGACTGGCACGGCCAGGTATGGTGGATCAATTACCGCGACCCGGATGGCACGGTGCACTGGGAGAACAGCGGCGAGCGGGACGCCGACCGGGCCTTGCGCCTGCTGGCCAAGCGGTCTCTGCCCAGAGCCATCGCGGCGGTGGACGCCTTAAGGGAGATTATCGCCAGTGGCCCCCCGCAAACCCCCGCCAATGAAAGTAACCGTGAAGCCGGGAAGCGACGAAGCGCTGGGCGACGTGTGCGCCGTAAAGCTGCTGCGGCTGATCGAACGGCTGGAAGCAAAACTCAGGGCAAGGGAGGCCGCCAATGACAGCCCCCCGAAAGAATAACCTGCCCTGGTTTGTCTACATCCGGGTAAGTTCCAAGGATCAGGGCGATAAGTACGGTCCCGCGCGGCAGATAGAAACCATCCGGGCATGGCTGGCGGCCAACGAGCCGGCAGTGCGCGTGCCGGGGCTGGACGCCTGTGTCATCAATCCGCGGGAAGTGCGGGCCTCGGAGTACATCGGCTTCGACAAGCAGACGGGGAAGAACGACGACAGGCCGGATTTCCAGCGGGGCTTTCAGATGGCCAAGGACCGGCGCATCGGCGGTTTCATCGCGCTGCGGCTGGATCGCGTGGCGCGCAATGCGGGCGACGCCTATGCTCTGCGGGCCAGACTGAAGCGCATGGGCGTGCGGCTGGAATTCGGCACGCAGAGATTCGACGACTCGGCGACGGGCGATCTGATGTACAGCGTCTACGCGGGCTTCGCCGAACTGGAGGGGCGGCTGATTCTGGAGCGCACGGCGGAAGGCCTGCTGGGGCGCGTGTGCGGGGACAAGCTATTCCATAGCCCGAATTCGGTGCCGTATGGCTACACCTACGTGGATGACGAGGTAGCGCGGAAGCATCCCGAGGCGGTGCGGGGGCGGGCGATTATCAATCCGGAAGAGGCCGCTGTGGTGCGGCGCATATTCCGGCTGTACGTCGAAGAGCGGATGAGGGCGCGCACGATCATGGCGCTGTTAAACCGCGAGGGCGTGAAGACGCGCCGGGGCTGTGGCTGGTGGCGGGAATCCGTCATGCACGTTCTGAAGAAGGCGGATATGTACGCCGGGGGCGCCTTCAAACTACGGATGGGCATCGAGGCGGCCAAACGCGCCCATCTGGCGAGTGTGGAGGAGCAGGGCGAGAACGCGCTGCCGCTCGATCTGAGCGGCGTTACCGAGGCGCGGCTGGAACTACCGCCGATCATCGACGCTCAAACGGCGCGGCGGGCCGATGCGATCCGCAAACTGAATCAACAGAAGGCCGGGCGTCCGACGAAGGAGAATCCATTGAGCAAGATGGTGTACTGCTCAGAGGACGGGGGCGAGGGCCGATGCGGCGGCCTGTTCTATTTCCGGCGGAAGGGAACGCGGCTGCGGATCGGCTATTGCTCGCGGTCGGCCTTTCTGCATGTGGGCGACGCCAGCAGGCATCAGTGCCGCGCGAGCGAAATTGCGGCGCACAGGCTGGAGGAGACCGTAAAAGAAGCCTTGAAGGATCACCTGCGCCGGCCGGAGGTGGCCTACTCGGCGGCCATGCGGGCCTACCGGAAGGAGCACGGCGCGGACGCCCATCGGATGCGGGAGAACGGAGAAGCGCGACTGAAGGGGCTCAGGGAGCAGCAGGCGCATTTCGGTAACCTGCTTCTGAACGCCGCCATGAAGAAGCTGCACGCCCGCGCCGAGCGGCAGTTTTCCGAACTCGAGATCGAGATTCAGGATCTGAGCCGGGAACTGCGCCTTGCGCCGGTCAGCGTGATATATTCGGAATCCTCGATTGTGGAGGCCTTCGCGCGGCGGCTGGCCGCCCTCGAAGCCATTGAAACCTACGAGGAGATGCGGGCGTTTTTCGAGGCTACCTTAGAGCGGGTAGATTTCAGCGCCCGTAGAAACGAAGTGGTGATCACGGGCTCCATTCCGCTTCTGAGTGCGGCAGCGGGCGACGGTGGGGAAAATGGGAATGGGCGGCAAGCCGCCGATTCCAATTTTACACAGTCGCTACCGTTCGTAATCCGTAGAAAGCTAAGGGCCGCGTGAGCGGCCTTCCGGCCCCGAGCCGCTGTCCGGCGACCCCGGATGGCGGCTTTTTCGTCGATGGGCCGCTGTGGCGCATGTCCTACAGCAGCGCCCGCGATGCGCTACCCCTGGCCGACCGGCACTACAGCCGCAAGACCCCCGGCAGCCATAAGCTGACGCCGCCGGGGCGGTGTCTGGTGCTGATGGCGGCCTGGGATCTGGCGATCTGGGCGACCTCGTGGCCCGCCTACTCCAACAACCGCTGGCCGGGGGCGTGGATCAATTCGCTGTTCCGGCGCGAGGGCGGGCCGCAGGCCAGCGTGCTGATCCGCCAGGCCGTGGCCGCGACGCGCTGGTATTGGCCCGAGGTTCCGGCGCTGGGCATGGTGACGTTCGTCGATCCGGCGAAGATCCGCCCGAGGCGCGCGGGCTGGGGCAAGTGCTACCTGAAGGCGGGCTTCGAGGAGGACGGCAGAACGCAGTGCGGATCGCTCGCCTTGCGGATGCCGCCCGACCGGATGCCGCCGCCGATGGCGCCAGCGGTAAGCGCACTGTTCCTGGAGGCCGGATCGGCCTATGCAGGCGCTTTATAAAATGGCCGCTGCGGCCGCCAGCAGGCCCGCCATTCAATCGGCGGGCCGGGGGGCCTGCTCTATACCCCCCCTGTGTATCGATCTCTTTTGCGGCCTTGGCGGCTGGGCCGAGGGGTTTCTGGCGGAAGGCTACCGGGTGATCGGCTTCGACATCGAGCGGCGGCCCTATCCGGGGCGGCTGGTGTTGCAGGATGTGCGGACGCTCGACGGGGCGCAGTTCCGCGATGCGGCGATCATCGTGGCGTCGCCGCCCTGTCAGGAGTACAGCTACCGGGCGATGCCCTGGAAACGGGCGAAGGCGCTGCCGCCGCCCTCGAACGAACTGTTCGACGCCTGCTTCCGCATCCAGCGGGAGGCGACCGCCGCGGCCGGACATTACGTGCCGATGGTAGTCGAGAACGTTCGCGGCGCGGAGAAGTGGGTCGGCCATGCGCGCTGGCATTTCGGCAGTTATTTTCTGTGGGGCGACGTGCCGGCGCTCATGCCCAAGGTGTTGCAAAGCCATCGCAAGGTGCCCACCTACAGCGACCCGCGCCGGAATGGAGGCCGGACCGTGCATCTGACATCGCCCCAGGAGAACGCGCGGGCGCTTCCGGCCGAGGGTCTGAAATTCGGCGGGCACTGGTGGCGCGGCACGAACGAGCTAATCCAGAAGAACTCCAGCCATAGTCCCGCGCGCAAGGCGGCGGCGGCGCTGGTGGCGAAGATCCCCTTCGACCTGGCGCAGCACATCGCGCGGGTCTACAAGCCGGAGGACGGCCAGGGGGGAGTGTGACCCGCTGGCGCCTGACATCGCCAGTGGTGAAGCTCACCGAGAACGACGTGGAGCTTGCCTGCCTGCAGGTGCTCACGATCAAACGCTACTGGTACGCCAAGCTGCACGCCGGGACATTCAAGAGCGCCGACGGGCTGCGCTGGCTGAAGGGGGTTCCCAAGGGGACGCCGGATTACACCGTGCATCATGGGCGGCACCGCGGATTCCTGCTGGAGGTGAAGCGACCCGGCGGCAGGCTGTCGCCCGATCAGGAGGTCCAGATCGCCATGATCCGGCGGCAGTTCGGACTTCCTATAGCTGTAGTTTCAACGGTTGAGGAACTGGCGGCCTGGCTGGCCGAGCACGAGAGATCGCCCTAAAAAACTGAAGGTGCGCCCAGAAGTAGCGCACCCCAGTTTCTGCAAATCACATTTTTCCTGGGCCAACATTCCCGGAGCGCAAACCATTTCAAGCAAACGCACGGGGCCGAGGGGCCAGGGGCTTTTTCCTTTATAGCACGAGAACGCGATGCGAATGCCGTTCGGCAAACACAAGGGCGAGGATATCCGGACGCTACCGGACGGGTATCTCAACTGGCTCTATCGGTCGGCTGACCTCTACGGCGACTTGGCAGCGGCGGTGGAGTTTGAATGGCGCTTGCGCAACGAGGAGCCGTACGAGGAGCCGGACGAACCGGACGAGCCGGCCGCCGGTGATTTCGCGCTGGCCGACCCAGCGGATCGTGCTCTGCTTGCAGAACTTGTCAGCGCCGGATTCCGGGCGCTGGCCATGAAATACCATCCCGACCGGGGCGGCGACCCGGAGCGGATGGTGCGGCTGAACCGCCTGATGGAGCGGCTACGGGGAGCGCTGGCCACATGAAACGCCACATTCAGATCGACTTGGAGCTTTTAGGGATGCGGGTGCCTCACGCGGTGCTGATAATCTACGGCCTGCTCAGGCTGCACGCCTGGAAAAACGGCGAGTGCTGGCCGACACAGGAAACGCTGGCCGAGGAGAGCGGCCTGAGCCGACGTCACGTAATCCGGGTTTTGGCAGAGTTGCAGCGGCTGCGGTTGATCGAATGCAGGTGGGGCCCGGCCAGCAACCGATATCGGCTGCTCGACCCGGACCCGGCTTGGATCAAGTCCCAGATCGGACAGAAACGGCCGATCTCAGATGTGCCAAATTGTCACTTCAAAAGTGACAAGATGTCACCTCCAGCCGATGTGACAGGATGTCACTCCAGATGTGACATGGATGTCACACAGAATAGATTCAAGAATAGAAAAGACCCCCCTACCCCCCAACCCCCGCCCCCCGAGGGGGGCAGGGGAGCTACGCCGCGACCGGTCGAAACCGCGGCTTCTGATGACGGGGAGCAGCAACAGCAAGCAGCATTGCGCGAAGACGCTTTTGCTGTTGCTGCTTTCCTCGACGTGGATCTGCAAACCGCAGCTGCGTTCCTGGGAAGGTGCCGGGCGGCCGATCCCGGCTGCACGCTCGCCGACATCCAGGCCGAGATCACCCAGATTGCCAAGAGCCTGAGCGCAAACCGGCGGAACCCCACGGGCATCTACCTCACCCAGGTTCCGGCCCGCCTGGCGACAAAGGCCGAAACCGCGAAGCGAAAAGGCGAGAAGCAGGCCGCTGCGCCCAACGGCCACGATTTCGCCGCCGAGGCGGAAGAATTGCGCCGTCAATGGGTTGGCATGGATGAGAGCGAACGCAACTGGTGGCGGCGCGAGCGCCCCGAACTGATCCCCGATGAATGGAAAACCGGCTGAATCCCATTGACTCCGCAGAGCTTAACGCATTCCTGAGGCTTGTAATCTTCGATACAATGAAATAGTAGAAAGTAGTAGAAAAGGTAGTCGAATACAAAACAGAGGGAATAGAATGTTTAATCTGCAAATCACAGAGCTTTATACCGGGGGCCGCCTATGAGCGGCCGATGGAGTGAGGGACGCTGCGAGCGCTGCGGCAAAGAGACCCGCATGACGATCATGTCGATGTTCAACACCGAGGTGATCTGCATGGCCTGCAAAGACCTGGAGGAGCAAGACCCGCGCTACGCCGAGGCGCGCGCCGCCGACGAAGCGGCCATCCGGCGCGGGGATTACAACTTTCCTGGCATCGGGAGGGACCGATGACCTGGATCAACACCCCGCTGGCGGCGATCAACCTGGAGCAGGTCTGCCGCATCAGCTTCCGCTACATGGACGAGCGGCACGATGTGATCGACAGCTTCGTGCTGCACATGGCCGACGGGACCGTGGTGCCGCTGGATTACACCGACCCCGGCTTCGACGAAATCAGCATCATGCTCACGGAGGAAGGCTTCACGATGACCACGCGGGCGGCGCTGCCCGATCCGCCGCCGCCCCCGGCCAGCCGCAAGACGAGGCGCTACTACGTCATGAACGACACGGACGGTGTTTTTGCGCATCCGGACCCGATGACCTCCAAGGAGGCGGAGCGGTTCATGGTGCAGTTCCTGAAGCGGTTCGAGCGGCAAGGATTCTACTCCTCCGTCCGGGGCCGCATTCCGCTCTCGGAGTTGAAGCTGTCGCTGAGGCAGGCCGAATGACGCCGGCGAAACCGTTCAAGCGGGCGTTGCGGACGCAGGCGGCCGCGAAGTTCCTGAACATGTCCACGCACACGCTGGAGAAGTGGCGGCTGACGGACAGGGGCCCCGCGTACTACAAAATCGGCCGCAAGGTTTTCTACCTGCCGGAGGATCTGGTGCGGTTCGCCAAGCTGTATTCGCCCGGCCAGGAGAAGTCGGCATGAGCTACACCGGCGAGCGCATCCGGCAAATCAGCGCCGAGGCCCAGGAGGCGTTCTGGGCGAAGGTGGTGGAGCTGACGCCCGACTCCAGATTTGGAGACTTCGATCCGATGGCGGCGTTCAACTTCGAGCGCGTCTGCAACAGCGCCGTGCGGCTGTGGATCGCATGGAACGTTCCCGGCCAGCGGGAGGCGAACCAATGAGGCCCGGATCGTTCGTGAAGGTCCGGGGGGCGGCGCACCTCTACGAGGGCCGCATCATGGGGATCGGCCGGCTGACGCTGACCATCGACATCGGGGACGGCTGCTCGATCACGCTGCGGCGCGACGCGGCCAGCATGGACCCCGAGCAGTGGCATCTGGCTGGTATTCCGGTCGAGGTGATCACGCTGCTGGCTGAAGTCAAGCAACGGCCCTCGCCGGCGTTCGCCGACCGCTTGGCGGCCATCGAGAAGCGCACGCGGAGGCGGCCATGAAGATCCATCACTTCCCGCTGGGGACGATCGTGGCGACGCCGGGGGCGCTGAACGCGCTTCAGGAGGCCGGTGACAATCCGGCGCGCTATCTGAACCGGCACCGCCGCGGCGATTGGGGAGACCTGCCGCCTGGCGACCGTCAGGCCAACCTGCAGGCGCTGGTGAGCGGCCAGCGGCTGCTTTCCGCCTACCAGCTGTCGAACCATGGGCGGATCTGGATTATCACGGAGGCGGACAGGAGCGCGACCACGATCCTGCTGCCGGAGGAGTACTGAAATGCAAATCACCAAAACCAGGAGACGAAATTGAGACAAGCAACCACAGAAGAGTTAATCGCCGCGCGGCTGTCGCTGACCTCCAAGATGCTCGTCACGGAGTCGGCCATCGTGCGGATGCAGGCCGAGTTGAACGACATGAAGGAGCAGCTGCGGCGGCTGGACGGAGGCGAGGCGCAAGCCGTCTCGGCGGTGAGGGTGGGTCCCCGGCGGGGCCGCCCCCCGCAACCCCGCAAGGCGGCCCGCGCCAAGGGCGGCGGCAACACGGGCTGGTCCGCAGACCCGGAGGAGCGCAAGGCTGAGATAGCGAGGCGCAGGGCGGTGGCCGCCGAGCGCCAAGTCGCCAAGAACAAGAGCGCCGCCGGTCAGAAGGGGGCGGCGAGTAAGTGGGCCGCGATGACGAAGAAGGAGCAGGACGCGCACATCGCGAAGATGACTAAGGCCCGCAAGAAGGCCCGCAAGGCCAAGGCCAACGGTGCGCTCATGCCGCCCACGGTGCGGATGGCGCGGAATGCGGAGACGATCCAATGACGCGCCTGTCGAACCGCCAGCATCCGATGCTGAAGGCCTTTGCGGACCACGGCTGCAACTGGCACATGCCCATCGAGGCGGCGCAGCACTACGACCAGCGGCCCTTCCGGTCGATGCTGGTGCAGCAGTGGATCGCCTATACGCCGGGCAAAGGCTTCCATCTGACGCGCAAGGGCAAGGACGCCTGGGACGAATTCCAGCGCACGGATATTTTCCGCAAAGATCCCACGCAGCCGCTGACGAAGCTGTTCGATCCGTCGGCGTACCTGCGCAAGAGCGCGGCATGACGAAGAGGCGCTGCCAATGGTGCGGGGCCATCGAAGGCTCGACGTACGCCGATTACGGCTACCAGCACACTCGGGTGAAGATCCGGCGCGACCCGCGCACGAAGCGGGTGGAGTGCCAGCTTTGCGTCAGGGGTATGCGCGAACTGCGCAGAGAAGCCCGTGCGAAGAGGCCCGCCTCGTAAACGGGGACTCAACGGGCGTTGGGGGGGGGGTCGCTGAGGGGCCCCCCTTTTTCTTAACTCACCAGAAGGAGTTTTTAATGTCGAAAAGACGGAAACAGAAGGCGACGCTCACGCCTCGGCCGGCGCGAAAGACGGAAACCGCAGAGCCCGAGGCCGACAACTGGCTCGAGAGCATCACTCCGAAAGGAGCCTTTCATAAGGGGTTGGCCACGGTGTGGCTGCAAGACATCACGAAGTCGGATGCGGCGGAGTGGCTCTTGCGCGTGCCCGAATATCAGCGCAGCAAGAAAGCGCGCAGTCTCAAAGAATTTCTGGCGGATATGTTGGAGGGTCTATGGATTCCCGACGACGCGTTAGTCGCATTCGACCGCAAGGGCGATCTGATCAATGGTCAGCATGTTCTCACTTCGCTGATGCAATCCGCGCTGCCCAGCGTCTCTTGCGGCGTATTGATCAATCGACATCCGGACGCGTATCTCGGATTTGATCTGGTGCAGCGGCGGTCCCTCGCCGACAACCTGAAGGGCGAAACCACGGCGCCAGGCGCGGTCGGAAAAGTGCTGCACGTCCTGGAGAAGTGGGATCGGGGCGATTACGCTGGCAAGTCGTACGTGAATTCTCGCGAGGGTAGCGTCGCATTGGGCGGGCGGCGCGGCCGGGAGCGGCTGAAACAGAATCCCGGCATCGAGCGCCATCTGTTCCCGAACCCTTTCCGAACCAATCAGGGATACCGCTCCGTGGCGGCGATGCACGCGGCGTCCTATCGGCTGCACGCAATCGATCCGCAAAAGGCCGAGGAGTTCTTCCGCAAATTCACCGAGGGCACCGGACTCCAAGCCGCCGATCCGATCTACGCGCTGCGGAAGAAATTCATGAACATGGGCGAACACGACCGATTGCGCAGCGGCCCGACGCTGGCTCTGATCATTGCCGCCTGGAACGCGTGGCTTCTCGGAGGCACGGGTTTAGCGTTCCGCGTTGGCCAACCGTTTCCTCCAATTGGCGGGCCGCTCGAGGTTCCGGAGTCGCCGCGCAGCAGCAGCAAGGTGCATTGACATGGCGGAACACCAAACGCTGAAAGCCGAAGTGGATCGATTGACTGCCGCCGGCTGGCGGGCTTCGACGCCCGCGAGCACGCCCGGTATCCAGTACGCGTGGATTCGATGGACGCATCCCGACCTGCCCAACAAGAGTTTCTCGCGGAAGCAGGCTCTCAGGCGTCTAGCAAAGGGGCAGTGCTGATGCCGGGGCAACCGGGAGAGGTTCTCATTGACATGGAGGCAGGGAACGTAATCCTGACCATCGTGGACGGCACGCACCAGATGACAATCACGCTACCTCCGGCGCAGGCGCGCGGGATTGCACAGTCACTGATGCGGGCCGCCAATGACGCCGACGCGGAGCGCAATTGATCACCTTCCGCGTGAAGCCGCACGACATCCGCCGGGGCGTGGAGGTGTGCGAGATCTACGCCTCCGACGGGCGTCTGCTGGGAGTGATCTATCCGCAGGACTGGGGCGTGCGGCTGGTGTCGAAGTATCTGGAGCGCGACTCGGTGGAGTACGACGGGCGAGTCTCCAAGGCCGTGAACGTGAAGCTGCCATGAGCAAGCCGCGCGAGAACTTGAAACCGAGCGCAGACCGATATGTGACCGCATCGGAGGCGGCTGACTTTCTGGGGACGACGGTCAACACATTGAATTACTGGCGGGCCGTGGGGCGCGGGCCGACGTACTATCGCCTTGGCCGCTCGATCCGTTACCGTCTGAGTGAGCTTCAGACGTGGGCGGAACAAGGGGTTGTGAGAGGCAAGCGGTGACCCGCTGGCGCGATACTGGTTCCCATGAAGGCGCATCCTAAAGCGGGCCGGGGCGCCCAGAAGGATTACACGCGCAAGGCGTTCGGGAAGGCGCTGGCCGAGCACGAGCGGCGCGTAGGCGCGCAGGTGCAATTCGGGATGCGGTATTACGCCGTGGTGCGGATCGAGCCGTCGAAGGAGCATCCCGACCGTCTGGAGGAGGCCACGGTGTACCTGTTGCAGCTGGGGCCGCTCGAATGACCGTGTTCGAGTTCGCGCTGTACCGCTACGCGGTGCGGGTGATGCCGCCGGCGGTGCTGGCAGAAGCACGCCGCCTGGCGGCCCTGGCCGACCGGGGCAACCGCGCGGCCGCGCAGCAGCTGCGGGAAATGGTGATGGAAGCGATCCGCGTCGGTGAGAAGAGCGCTACGATGGGTGCCAAGTGATCCCGACGGCATGGCCGGCTGACTCCATCGAGCGGTGGCCGCTCGCGCGTCTGATCCCCTACGCCCGCAACGCCCGCACGCACACGCCCGAGCAGATCAAGCAGATCGCCGCGTCGATGCGCGAGTGGGGCTGGACCATTCCGGTGCTGGCCGACGAGGCCGGAACGATCATCGCCGGGCACGCCCGCGTGCAGGCCGCCGAGTTGAACGAGTACGCGGAAGCGCCTGTGATGATCGCCCGCGGCTGGTCGGAGGCCAAGAAGCGGGCCTACGTGCTGGCCGATAACAAGCTGGCGCTGAACGCCGGCTGGAACGAAGACCTCCTCGGCGTGGAATTGCTCGAGCTTCGCGACCAGGGCTTCGATCTGCCGCTCATCGGCTTCGACACCACGGAACTGAACGCGCTGATGCGCGAGGTCGCCGAGGCGGGCTTCCCGGTGCTGCCCGAGGGCGAGAAAGCCCCCTACCAGCAGCTGACCTTCACGCTGCACGACGAGCAGGTTAAGATCGTGCAGGAGGCCGTGGCGGCCGCGAAGAATTGCGGCGCGTTCACCGACGGCCTGAACGACAACGCCAACGGGAACGCCTTGGCGCGGATCTGCGAGCACTACCTGGGAGGCGGCGCATGACCGCCAAGGATCTGCGCGTGGCCGCCATCAGCCGGCGCGACGCCGACAGCCTGATGCGCAATCTGCACTACTCGCACAAGGTGGTGATGAACTCCCAGCTGCACCTGGGCGTCTTTCTCGGCACGCGCCTGGAGGGCGCCATGCAGTTCGGGCCGTCGCTCGACCGGCGCAAGCTGATGACCTTGGTGGCGGGCACCAAGTGGAACGGCTTCCTGGAACTGAACCGCCTGGCCTTCTCGGAAAACCTGCCGCGCAACTCGGAGAGCCGCGCGCTGGGAGTCGCGCTGCGGTTGATCCGCCGGCAATACCCGCAGGTCGAATGGATCGTCTCCTTCGCCGATGCGACGCAGTGCGGCGACGGCACGATCTACCGCGCGGCCGGATTCGTGCTGACGCGCATCAAGCGCAATACGACGCTGTGGGCCGACGCCGCCGGCACGGTAATCTCGAATGTGGGCGTGCGGACGAGCATGAAGGCCATTCAGTCGGTCGCCCGGCAGACGGCCTACAAGGGCGGCGCGGACATGGACCATTTCAAGAACCTGGGCTTCCGTCCGCTCGACGGCTTCCAGCTGCGTTACATTTACTTCACGAACCCCGGCGCGCGGCATAGGCTCACAGTTCCCATCGTGCCGTTCGCGGAGATCCGCCGCGTCGGGGCTTCCATGTACCGAGGCGTCGGTAGTATTCCGGCTGAAACAGCGGTGCTCCACACCGAAGAGGGCGGTTCGACACCGACCCCGACGCTCCAATCCGCCGAGGAGCGGTTCGCATGATTATCGTGCATCTGTACCGAGGCTCACAGTCGGTGAGGGCATGGAGCAAGTATCAGCGTACGACCGAAGACTGGACGCTCTGTGGAATACGCCGTAAAGCCGGGCGGGAGGTCGCCCACGCCACCGAAGACCCCTCCCAGGTATCCTGCGCCCACTGCCTCGATCTGATGCGTCCTACGGCCTCTACGAGGGGCAAAAGCGCCACCGCCTCCCAATGAAGCCGGATCTGCGGGAGCACTCCAGCCCCCCATAATCGCGGCCCCGAGGGCCGCCGACCCCGCGCCAATTTGCGGATCTGCCGCCTAAATCCCTCATTCGATTGCCAATTTTGCATTTGCAAAGTCGGTATCAGCTTTGCTATCATATGCTTATGAGCAAATCACAGAGCAGTACCGGACGAGCGGCCATTCTCCAGGAATGGCTGGGCTTCTTTCATCAGGCCATACGGTTCGGCGCGGATAATATCCGGGCTGGCCAAATCGCCGATGTGCTGACATTCGGAGGTGCGCGATGAGCCTCCCCGAACTAAAGGCGGGCGAGATCCGCCAGATCAAGATGCTACGGGGAGGTTGGGTACATGCCCGCTTTCTCGAAGCGCATCAGAGAGATACAGGCAAGCGCATGATGACGCATTGGACATTCCAGAGCCTCATCAGCGGGCGAACGATCACCATCAAATCCCGCGCCAAGATGCGGGCGCTGCCAGAGCTAAACAAGTGGCTGGCGGGGCCGGGAGGTGCGAAATGAGCCGCCGCACCGGGAAAAGGGAGGAGGGCCGCATCCTGGTGCGGCTCCCCAAATTCCCCAAGCACTGCTGCGAGTGCGGGCGCAAGCTGGATGGCCGCATGACCGACAATCCGTACGGCTGCTGGTCCGTACCGACGATGGTTCCGGGGAAGGGCACATTCTGCACTTACTGCCATTCCAAGTGCTGCGACGGCTTCGATCCGCAGCAGCGGCTGGCGCCGGGGTGCGAGGCGCTGAAGAAGCTGGCGGTCTGGCTGGCGCTTCCCGGCAAGGAGGTCGCATGAGCAAGCGCACCACAAAAGGCTTCACCTTTCTCGGGCCGGAATGGATCGATGACAGCACCCCCGGGGGCCGCGCTGCGGAGTTACATTTCGCGGTGCCGGCCAGCATGGAATCGGAAGTCGATCAGACGCCCTGCATGGCAATTTCCGATCATGGCCGGGATGGCCTCCGACTCAGCTACCAACATGCGACCGAGGCAGGCGGCGATGATTGCGAGTTCTATTGCGGGCCGGATATCCCGCGCGAAATCATCGCCTCCGCCGAGGCCGCGCGCAAGGCCATCGAAGCCCTCGCCGCGCTCGATCAGGATTGCAATGCCCGCACGATCGTTCACATGTGGCTGGAGGACTGCTTCCCGCCCGCCGGTTCGCTGCTCGGCCTCAACAGACCAATCAAGTAGCACTTCCGCCCGCCCGCGTGCTGTCCGGCGCGGGCGTTCGCGTCTCCGCTCCAGATTCCGACCCCTAGCGCAAACTAGTCTTGTGCCGATAAGTCTAGTGGAATCACTAATTTAAAA
>Ga0126376_10000348_pt1 | contig 22055 bp, 20 predicted proteins | sample PanSoiMetPlot_15_FD_92760 | JGI IMG/M metagenome (GOLD analysis project Ga0126376, IMG submission 92760) | Tropical forest soil microbial communities from Panama - MetaG Plot_15 | ecosystem: Environmental > Terrestrial > Soil > Tropical forest > Bulk soil | place: Panama | collected 2016-02-17
CAGAGGCAGTCAACGCGCGGACTCGCTTCGATGCTCGGCGCCACCTCGCCGCCAGGGGCGTCAAGGCTGCCCGCACGCTCGCCATCGAACGGCCTCGCACGCGGACTGCAGAGCGCGACTGGGTTATCTCGCCGCTGTCGCTCACTGCAACTTCGCCTTCGGCGCCGCGGATCGCGACCGGCGTCTGATCGAAGCTGAGGTCTTCGCCTGCGTCCGCTCCCTGCGCAATCATCGACCGGCGGGTCATTCTTAGCTAGGACGCGATCGCGGCCGCGGCGCGGGCAACTGCTTCGCGCGCCCAGTTTGGCTCGATCACTTCTGCCTCCCCACCGAAGGACAACACCCACTGCGTCAGCCAGCGCTCCGAGTCGCTGCTGACCGACACTTCGACGGATCCATTGCCCACTGGGCGCGCCGCCTCGCCGAAGCGCTCTTGCATGTAGGGCGCCGCAGCGGCAGAGAAGCGGACGCGGATTTCGCCGCGGCCGCTGACGGGCTCTGGCACCTTTCCTCGACTTGCCGGTGGAGGCCCGAAGGTGCGATCGGTGACAGCCAACTTCCGGACGCGGTCGAGTCGGAAGAGCCGCTCGTCATTCCTCGAGCAGCAGTAGGCATAGAGGTACCACTGCCCTCGGTGGCTAAAAAGCTCCAGCGGCCGCACGGTGCGCGCCTCGGTCGCGCCGCGACCCCGACTGAAATACTCGAAGGTCACCTCGCGGCTCCGGGATATCGCCTCCGCGAGTGGGGCAAGCTCCGCCGGCCCGTCGATGCTCGCATCGACGGTTTTTCCCATGTCCCGATATTGGTCGCGCGCCTCGGGGGGCAATACTCTTTCCAGCTTGTCCATCGCGCTTCGAAGGCTGGAGCTCGCGGTGGCTCGCACAAGATCGGCTGCCGCCCGGAGGGCAGCGGCCTCGGCGGCGGTCAGCCGTGGCGGCGCGGAGAAGCGCTGATCGAGGTCGACGTAAACGCGGCCGTTCTCGACGTAGACGTCGATGTAGTCGTCGGGTTGAAACGGCGGACGACCCACCATGGTGAGCAGGTCGAGCTCCTTGAGCAGCTCCTCCTCGCCTATGCCCAGGGCGTCCGCCAGCTCGCGCACCGAGATGCCCGGGCGACGAGATGCGTACGGAACGAGAAAGAGAAGCCGGCGCAGGCGCTCGCGCACGTCGCTCATGCGGTGCCTCGCAAGACCGCCTTGGCCGATCGCGAATGGTCCGCGAGCACCTGAGCCGCCATCTGTTTCCAGCGGGAGACCGCCGAGGCCGGGCCGCTGACGACGCAATCCGCGCCCAGCGAGAGCGCATAGCGGAGCAGGCCGTCGAGGTACGTAGCGACCACCACCGCGATCGACTCGCCGGCGCGGGATTCCACCTTCGCGTCGGGGAACACGCGATTCGCCAGCGGCGCAAGGTCTCCGCGAAGCGAAAGCGTCACCTCCTGCGGCGGGTCAATCCGGTGCTGCCAGGGATAATTGGCGACGTAATCTTCGAGGCGAAAGCCGGCGGGAACCTCGAAGTCGTAGCTTCGGGGTTTCGCTGGATTCACCTTCAGACCGCGAACCCGGTGCACTTGGAATGTGCGGATGTCTTTTCGCAGGTGGCAGTAGCCAACCAAGGACCAGACGCCGCGCCGCATCGCCAGTCCGTATGGATCCACTCGGCGTTCGGTGGTCTTGCCGCTGCGCGGGGAGTAGTACGAGATTTCAACCCACTTGCGCGCCGCCGCCGCCGCCCGAAAAAGCTCCAGATGCGGAGCGATTTCCTCTTGCCGCGCCACGGCATCGAGCTCCATGCGGACGCGAGGGCTGGGCAGCTCGGTGCCGGCGTAGAAGCCGATCTTCCTCAGCGCGTGCGCGAGGTCCCGCCGCCCCGGAAATGCCGCGGACGCGAGAGCCGCCGAGCCTGCCGCGTAGAGTAGAGCCAGCTCCTCAGGAGTAAGGCCCACTTCTGGCAAATAGTATTCCTCGCGGTCAACGACATAGCCGTCCTTGCGCTCGTCATCGCCCTGCACGTAGGCGACCGGAATCCCCAGCTCTAAAAGCTCGGCTTTGTCGCGCTCGAATTTTCGCTCTGCGGCTTCGTCCGATGGCGCGCCATAGTCCTCTGGAAACGCCTCGCGCAGCTCGGCCCAGGTGATCGGTTCGCGAGCGTCCAAGAGGAGTGCGACCAGATCGAGAAGTCGTTCCGTGCGTTCCATGGTCTTTGCCGCGCTTTTCGGCGAATCAGCAGAATGCGAAAAGCATGCCTTCTACGTCAAGCAGCCGCTGCGAGCGGAGTACAGTCAACGAGCGGCTCGACCTGCGCCTCAGGCATCGCGCGCGCCGGACGCGACCGTCTCACATTGGCCGGGGCGGCGCCATGAACGACACGGCGATGGCCAATGCACCGAGCACGATTTCGCCCATCAGGCAGAGCACCGAGAAACCGTGCAGGCGGCCGAACGCGCGGCGTCGTGGATCCTCTCGCGGGATGCGGTCGATCTCGTCGCCGAGCTTGGTGCGAAGCCGATGGATCTCGGGCGACAGGGCGAACCGAGAGTACAGGGCCAGGCCGAGCATCGCGGCGATCAGCGCTGCCTTCAGCCCCAGTGTTCGACTCGCGCCGGAAGTGCCCGCCATCTCGACCAGCGCCGCGGCGCATGCAATCGGTCCGGCGGTGAGCACGTAGATGTCGAAGCGTCGCAGGACCTGTCCCACAATTTGCCCGGCGAGCTTGCGCGAGCCGGCGAGTTCGAAAACGACCGGAGCCACGAGAAAGCTGATCGCAGCACCCCCACCGACCCAGAGGCTTAAGGCAAAAAGAGAGATGAACTGGAGCAGAAAGACCAGCATGATCGCCCGCGCTTACCAGGGTGTGCGCAACAAACCTAGGGCGCGAGTGTCAAAATGTCTTTGGAGTTGCCACACCGCCGGAGCAGCTGTCAGTCGGAACTTTGCTTTACGTGGTAACATGACGCAATTCGGGGGGAGTCATGATTGGCGCGAGTATTGCTGGCGGATTTAAGGGGGCCGTAAGCTGGGAGCCGGAATGAACCGAATCGCCTTGATCGCTTGCGCCTTCCTCGCCTGGGGCTGCGCCTCCAAACCCAAACCCACCGATGACCAAAAGCTGTACTTCTCGCTCGAGGTGCGCCGGGAAGGCCACCTGGTGGCGAAACCGAAGCTGGTGGGGGAAACGGGCAAAATCGCCCGCGTCGAGCGGCGGCGACTGGGAGCCGCCCTGGCGGATTACCAGCTCGTGCTCATTCCGCGTCGCTCGGGGACTGGGTACCACTTGAATCTCGAGCTTTGCTTGCCCGACGCCCACGGTGCGGCCGAGTTGGAAATGCTGCATGGCCAGGTTCGTCAGCTCGAGCTGGGCAACACAGCCGGAGAGCTCCAGGTTTCGCTTCTGCTGATGAAAGTGGATTCCCCAGAATTCCGCCTGCTGATGGACCTTGGAGAGCGGGAGCGGACGAGCGAAAGCCCCAGGTCGATCTGACGCCACCCACCGTGAAGAGCGACCGCCGGGCATGCGCAGATTCCCCGAGCCGGTCGCCCGCAGCGACGTTATGCTAGGCGAGCGCCGAAGCTAAAGAGCGCTCGAGAAGGGGCGACGAAATCGATTGACGGACGTATTTGGCAACACCCTTGGCCTGAAGGCGAGCGAGCTTCGACTCCTTCGGAATACCTACCGGCGAAAAACCTCTCCACACGAAGTCGTCAGTCCGGACCTCGCGCGGCACCTCACCGGCATCTCGAAGACCATCAACCGGCAGGTTGGAATCCTCCTCAACCGAAAGGGCGAGGTGGAGAATGTCATCGTCGGCAATGCCCACCGGATCGATCTTCCGGACATCGGCCGCGTCCGCGCCGGCCAAGCGCGCCTTCGAGGCCTTCGCCTGGTTCATACGCATCTCAAGTCCGAGCCGCTCAGCAAGGACGACTTGACCGACCTTGCTCTTCTTCGACTCGATCTGGTCGCCGCCATCGGCGTGCTCGAGGAGGGATTGCCCGGCTCCCTGCAGATGGCGCACCTCGTCCCGGCCAACGGCAATGGCCGCTACTGGCGACTGGAGACGCTTCCCACGGTGTACGCAGACCAGCCCGACGTGCTTCGCACGGTCGAAGGGCTCGAGGAGGAGTTCGCCAAGAACGCGTCCGCGCGACGGGTCGGCGGCCGCGAGCGGGCCATCCTCGTCGGCCTGTGCCTGGATGGCAATCGCGCGCGCGCGGAGGCGTCGCTTGCAGAGCTTGGCGAGCTGGCGCGCACCGCGGGCGTGGAAGTGCTGGACACCGTGCTCCAAATTCGCCGCGATCCGGACCCGCGGTATCTGATCGGCCGCGGCAAGCTGGAGGAGCTGAACCTGCGCTCGATGCAGTTGATGGCGGAGCTGCTCATCTTCGACCGGGACCTCTCGCCTTCGCAGGGGCGGCACATCGCCGAGGATACCAGCCTGAAGATCCTCGACCGCACCCAGCTCATCCTCGACATCTTTGCTCAGCGGGCGCAGAGCGCGGCCGGGAAGCTCCAGGTCGAGCTGGCGCAGCTTAAGTACCTGTTGCCGCGCCTGTCTCAAAGGGACGACTCGCTCTCTCGGCTCGCCGGCGGAATCGGCGGCCGGGGCCCGGGCGAGACCAAGCTCGAAATCGATCGACGCCGCGTGCGCGACCGGATTACCCGTCTGGAGCAACGGATCGAATCGCTCTCGAAAGAACGCGCGGTGCGCAGGGCTCAGCGCGCTCGCCACGAGCTGCCCATCATCTCCATCGTCGGCTACACCAACGCAGGCAAGTCGACGCTTCTCAATGCAATGACCTGCTCGAGCGTGTTGGTCGAGAACAAATTGTTCGCCACCCTGGATCCAACCAGCCGGCGATTGCGCTTCCCGCGCGAGCGCGAGGTGATTATCACCGACACGGTGGGATTCATCCGCGACTTGCCGAAGGATCTGGTCAACGCATTCCGCGCTACTCTGGAGGAGCTGTCAGACGCCAGCCTCCTGTTGCACGTGGTAGACGCCTCGGATCCGGAGCGAGACGAGCAAGCGCGGGCGGTCGAAAAGATCCTCGAGCAGCTCGATCTCGCGGGCAAGCCCCGGCTGATGGTGTGGAACAAGGTCGACCGTCTCTTGTCCGAGGAGCTCGATTCGGTCCTTCGCACCGCCGGCGGCGTCGGCGTGAGCGCGAGCACCGGTCGGGGTCTCGACCAGCTGCTGGATAAAGCGGATCAAATCCTGTTCGCAGAGGGCACGTCGCACGCGCTGGGAACGGTGTGACCTTCACCCTCAGCGCAGGGTTCTCTCCGCGGACGGTCGTTCCGCAACCCGAAGTCCCTGATGGAGACTCACAGGAGCTCCGACTTGGGCTGTCGGCTCATCAGCTCGACGACCGCCATCTTCGGGCTCTTCCCCTCGTAGAGGATCGAGTAGACCTGGTCGCAGATAGGAAGCTCTACCTTGTCGCGGGCGGCCATATCTCGCGCGCTCTTTGCCGTCTTCACCCCTTCCGCCACCTGCTTCATCCCGGCCAGGATCTCGGCAAGCGTCCTTCCCTTGCCCAATTCGATGCCCACGCTGCGATTGCGCGAAAGGTCGCCGGTGCAGGTCAAAACCAAATCTCCCAGGCCGGAGAGCCCGGCGAGCGTCAACGGATTGGCTCCGTGGCGCGTCGCGATCCGGCTGATTTCCGCCAATCCCCGGGTAATGATTCCCGCGCGCGCATTGTGACCGAAGCCCAGCCCATCCGCGATTCCGGCCGCGATCGCGATCACGTTCTTGAGCGATCCACCGAGTTGCACGCCCATCACATCCGAGGAGGTGTAGGTGCGAAAGCTGTCGGTGTGAAAAACGCGCTGAACCCGGGTAGCAAGCTTGTCCCAGCGAGAGGCAATGGTGACCACCGTTGGCATCCGCAGCGCGGTCTCTTTCGCAAACGAGGGGCCGGAGAGCACGCCAATGTAGGGGTGGAATTCTTCCGGGAGGCAATCTTCCAGCACCTCGCTCATGGTGAGCAGCGTTCCGTTCTCGATCCCCTTGGCGACGGCAAGGATCGGCACGTGGCGCGGCAGGAATTCGACGGCTCGGACGATCACGTCGCGCATCGCGTGCGAGGGTGTTGCGGCGACCACCAGCTCGCTTTTCTCCAGCGCTTCCTCGAGGCTGGAGGTCGCCCAGATGCTCTGCGCCAGGGGGATGTTCGGCAAGTAGGTCGGATTCTGATGATGCTCGTTAATCGCCGCGACGAGCTTTTCATCCCGTCCCCAAAGGTGTACCTGCTCGCAGTTGACCGCGAGAACGTTGCACAGCGCCGTCCCGAAGGAGCCGGATCCAATCACGCTGGTGCGAGTCGCCACCGCCACATTCCGCCCCTAGATGGCCTGCCTAAGGCCTCAATAACGCCCGCTCGCCCGTCGAGCCTCCGACAGAGTGGCGTAGATCAAATCCAAAGACAAATGAAGAACGACTTCAGCGGATTCCCCGCAAAATTCGCGCGCGTCCGCCAATCGCATAAGACCCCTTGCCAGCAGAGCCGCATCGCCAGCAGATCTGTGGAAGAGTCTCCCTAAAGGACCCCTGTGCAGCGCAAGTACCCCATGCAGTTGTTGAGCTTTCCGCGAGTGTTCGCGCTCTTGATGCTGCTCGTCGTTCTGCCCTCCGCGGGCCTGTCTGGGTTCGGCGTTCTGGCGATCGTCAATGAGCGAGCCGCGGTAGAGAAGCGCCTTGAGGCCACCTGGACCGGCCGGCTCGAGACGCTGTCGGAAAAGCTCGTCGCAGCGCTGGATGCATCGCATGCGCAGCTTCAAGGCAGCGAGCTGCAAATTGCCTCGCCTGACGGAATCGCCCTTGCCGAGGCGCAGTTTGCCATTCGCGGCGAGCACCTGGAGGCTTCGAACCCCCGGCTCAATCTGGCATTGAAGAGCGGGATCCCCGACCTGCCCTTGAGCGCAGATCGGCCGTTGTTCTTCTCCATCGCCACCCAGCACGGCACCTTTTTGCTCGCTGCGATTCGGACCGCGGGGGAGATCCGTGGAGCGCAGATTTCCCTCGCCGCCGTCGACCGGCTGCTGAAGGGACTTTCGGCCGGCACCTCTACCGGCGCAGAGGGGGTGCAGTTCGAGATCGCGCCGTTCAAGCGCGACGCCGGCGAGAGCTTGGTGGGAAAACTGATGTCCGGGATGGCGGAGGCACGCGAGGCGGCGCTCGGTGCGAACCGACCGCTCGCCCATCGAATTCTCCCCGTCCCGATGCACGATTTTCAGCTCCTCGCGTCGCCGATCGGCGCCGACCCGGTCGCTCAGGCGTCCATGCGCAATCGGGCGATCTACGGCGTGCTGCTGGGATTGTTTTACCTGACCTTGGCCCTGGGCGTCGTCCTCACCGCGCGCGCGCTGTACCGCGAAGCGAGGCTGTCCCGCCTGAAGACCGACTTCGTCTCCCTGGTCAGCCACGAGCTTCGCACGCCGCTGACCTCGATTCGCATGTTCATCGAAACCCTGGCGCTGGGAAGGGTTCGGGATGCCGCCCAGACGCAGGAGGTCCTCCGCGCGCTGGCCAAGGAAACCGAGCGATTGTCGGACCTGATTGAGCGGGTGCTGGATTGGGCCCGCGTCGAAAGCGGGCGGCGCACCTATCACCGCGAGCTTTTGGAAGCGCAGCGGCTGATCGACGGCACGATCGAAGCGTTTCGCGCGCAGCGCCTCGATGCCCCGGTGCAGCTGTCCTGCGAGTTGCAGCCGAACCTGCCGCCGCTGTACGTGGATCGAGAAGCGATCACCGGCGCGCTGCTCAACTTGATGCAGAACGCATTCAAGTACAGCGGCGACGATAAGCGCATCGCCGTCCGCGCAAAATTGGAGAGGCGCGGGGTGGCGATCGAGGTCGAGGACAATGGCCCCGGAATCCCGATCCGCGAGCGCAAGCGCATCTTTGACCGCTTCTACCGGGTGGACGGCTTGCTCACGCGCGAAACCGAAGGGTCCGGCCTGGGCCTTTCGATCGCCAAGCGCATTGTCGAGGCGCACGGCGGGAAGATCTCGGTGAAGAGCGAGCTCGGCAAGGGGAGCTGTTTCACCCTGCACCTGCCTTCGCTGGAGCGCAAAGAGAGCAGAGCATGAGGGACAACCCGCACCGAATCCTGGTGGTGGAAGACGACCTGTCCATCCTCACCGGACTGTCGATGAACCTGAAGTTCGACGGCTACGATGTCCTTCAGGCGCAAGACGGGCGGACGGGTCTGGAGCGCGCGCTCGACGATCGGCCGGATCTGATCGTGCTCGATCTGATGCTTCCCCACCTGAACGGCTACGAAGTCATCAAGCAATTGCGCGAGCGAGGCAATCGCGTCCCGGTGGTGGTGCTCTCCGCCAAGGGGACGGAGAGCGACAAGATCCTCGGGCTCGACCTCGGCGCAGACGACTACGTCGTGAAGCCGTTCGGCCTTCAGGAGCTTCTCGCGCGGATCAAAGCGGTGCTGCGCCGGCGCTACGGATCCGCGCCGGTAGTCCAGTTCGGCGATTCCGTGGTAGTGGACCTGGACGCGAGGAAGATTACGCGCGGCGGAAAAACCGTGGATTTGACCGCCCAGGAGTTCCGGATCCTCGAGCACCTGGTCGCGCACCCGGGCCGCACCTTCACCCGCCAGGAGCTGATCTCCGGCGCGTGGGGATTCGACTACCAGGGGACAGAGCGAACGGTGGACAATTTCATGCGGCAGCTGCGGCAAAAGTTCGAAATCAACCCGGACAAGCCGGAGCACTTCCTCACGGTGCGCGGCCTGGGCTACCGATTCGAGAAGTAAGCGCTAACGGGTGAATTGCACTTGCAGGAACTTGAAAAAAGATCGAGGCAGAAAAAAGTGCACCTCGACGTCGCCGAAGCGAAGCTGCGCTTGATCGGCCACCGCCTCCGCTTTGCCCGCGGTCATGCGGATTCCATTTATCCAGCTGCCGTTCTTGCTCTCCGCGTCCACCAGCTTCCAGTGAGAGTCTTTGGGATCTTGCTGGAAGTAAGCGTGAAAACGGGAAACGCTGTTGTCCTCGAGCACGACGTCGTTGTTCCCGGTTCGCCCAATGGTGATCCCCATCGCGAACGCGTTCGTCTTGCTCGAAGACTTCCTCACCTCGAGGACTACCGGCGCGCCGGCCCGGGGCAGCTTCCGGGTTTCGCCGGCGTCAGTGGTGAACAGCTCGTCTTGAAAGCCCTCGTTGGGGCATTCCCAAACCAGCACCGGCCAATTGAGGAATCTTCGCGACTGCGCTTCGTCGTTTAAAAAATTGCGCGCGTAGGTCGATAGCGGAGTGCCCACTCCTCGACTCTAGTTCAACCACCGAGGCTGAATCGAGGCGGCGAAGAGCTATCCTCCGAGGTGCGAGCGTGAATAACATGTGTGTATGTACCGCCGATACACGATTCACCGCGATGGCGACCTTCTGGTCGAGGACCTGGACGCGTCTGGCAAGCCCCTGGACCCGGAGCCGGTGGCACCGGAAGATCGACTCCCAGTCGAGGTAATTGTCATCGCGCCCGAGGGCGCGGAGGCGAAAGAGCAGGTTTTAGACTTGCTCGAGCTGGCGCACGGCATTGAGTCCGAAGACTTGTCGAAAACAAGCCCCTTCCCCCAATCTGGGCAAAAGTCTTAGCCGGTGGCCTTTGGCCATCATTCGTCCCGGAGCGATGCCACGACGATCTGCAGCGGATCGTCCGGGTCGAACGGCTTTTCGTCGTAGCGGCCGTAGCGCGCGGTGGCCACGAAGCCTCCGCTCTGCAGCGCCGCATCAAATTCCAATGGGAAAAACTGCCGCAATCGAAGTCGGCGGATACCTTCGCCAGGTGCGCGCCCGGTTCGCCTCCGCTCGCGCAGGTGCGGCGCGAACGCCGATCGAGGCGTCCAAGAATCAAGCGAGGAGCTGTTGCGCTCGGATTCCGCGCCGGGTGCGCTCCCTCGGCGTGGATTGACCGCGTCGAAAACTAAAAGGCCACCTGGCAACAAGTGGTGCCTGGCAGTGGCGATCACCGCCTCGAGGTCGAGCACCGAGGGCATCAGGGCGAGCACGTTGTGAGGTGCGAGAACGGAGCCGAACCTGTCTGCGAGCCGCAGCGAACGTAGGTCCGCCGAGAGAAACCGCACCCGCCCCGCGATTTCCGGTGGGCGCTGCGCGCGTTCCCCCTCGGCGAAGGCGATCATCGCAGGAGACGGATCCACGCCAACGACGCTGGGCAGCTCGGCGCAAAGCTCCCAGGCCAAGCGCCCATTCGCACACCCGAGGATCAGCGCGGGTTGCCCCAGTTGCGCCAATTGACGCCGATAAAACGCGACATCGGCGTCGGAACCGACCAGGGAAACCGGAGGCTTTTCACGTCCGTTGCGGCTGGTCATCGACCTTCGCGTATCATGTAGAATGAGTCGTTCCAATGGCGACCGGCCCCATTCCCATTCCGACCCACACGGTCCTGGGCACGCGCCCCAAACCCGATCGCCTTGCGGTGCAGGAATTCCATTTGGTGCTGGTAAACACCGACAAGGCGGGCAGCTCTTACCCCTTGGCGCAACCGGGCGTGAAGGTGGGTAAGGCGCCCGACAACGACCTGGTGATCGATCATCCGACGGTGAGTCGAAACCATCTCATCGTCCGGCGTCAGGGCGATCGCTTTCTGGTGCAGGACCTCGGCTCTACCAACGGAACCTTCATCGACGGCGCGCAGGTTCGCGAGGCCTATTTGCGACCGGGGGCGCTGCTGGAAGTCGGCGACGTTCAACTTCGCTTTCAGCCGCAGGTCGCGCCGATGGAGATCGCGCCGATCTCCGAGGATTGCCTCGGCGATCTGGTCGGCAAGAGCTTGCCGATGCGGCAAATCTTTGCGCTGCTCAAGCGAATCGCTCCGACCGATTCGACGCTGCTCTTGGTCGGCGAGACCGGATCGGGCAAGGGGGCAGCGGCCAAGGTCATCCATCGCCTGTCGCCGCGGAGCGCCGGTCCACTGGTGGTCTTCGATTGCGCCGCCGTTTCCGATTCGCTGATCGAAAGCGAGCTGTTCGGCCACGAGAAGGGCGCGTTCACCGGGGCGGTGGCGCAGCGCATCGGCTGCCTGGAACGCGCGCATGGGGGCACGCTGTTTCTGGACGAGATCGACGATCTGGCGATGGACCTGCAGCCCAAGCTGCTGCGCGCGATCGAGGATCGCGAATTCCGGCGGCTCGGAGCCTCCTCCGCATCGGTGACCTTCGATGCGCGGATCATCGCCGCCTCCAAGAAGGACCTCTGGGCGGAGACGCAGGCCGGCCGCTTTCGCGAGGATCTCTACTTTCGACTCTCCGTCTTCACCGTAGGGCTACCGCCGCTGCGCGATCGAACCGAGGACATTCCGCTCTTGGTCAACTCCTTCGCCGGCGAACCGCTCTGGGAGCGCCTAGCGCCGCAGGTGCGCGAGCAGTTCGTGTCGCATACCTGGCCGGGAAACGTTCGAGAGCTTCGCAATGCCCTCGAGCGCGCCAAGCACATGGTCGACATTCCCGAGCTCTCCACCGAGTCGCTGCTTCGGGAATCCTCGTCTCACTCGGCATCGCACGGAGAGATCCTTCCGGTCGACTACGCGGGACCTTTCAAAGACTGCAAGGACGAGTTGATCCGCAGCTTCGAGCGCGAGTATCTGACCCGGCTGCTGTTGCGATCCAAGGGCAATGTGGCAAAGGCCGCCCGCGATGCCGGCCTGGATCGAAAGCACCTCTACTCGCTGCTGCACAAGTACAACCTGGTGCAGTCGAGCGGGGAGTGAGCGTAAATCAGAAACCGCCGTCGAGCGCGGTGGACGAGAAATTCCCGTAGAGCGTTCGGCCCGCCCCGAGATCTCCGCCCTGGCCGAAGGCCATCGTGAAATTACCTCGGGTGGCATCTCCGGGGTTGCCGCCCTTTGAAATGGTCAGGTCGCCGCTCTTCACCGGCGGTAGGCCGCGCTCCGGCTCGCCCCAGGCCAGATGAATGACCGTGGTGCGCAAGTGACCGGGCGCGTACTCTCCGCTGAGGTCGATTTTGTTTCCCGGCCGCAGGTCGATTCCCGTCGTGTCAACGGTGACCCGCGCCACTATGTCGATGTCCTCCGCCCGGTTGTTGTAGTAGCTGACCTGCAGCGCCTCGGTGTTTCGGCGGACCTCGACCCGCGACACGTCGAGAGGGAACAGCTCTGACACGCTGCCGCCGAGCGTGTTGTCGCCCGCGCACCCGGCGGCGACCAACGCCAGGGCGCCGCCTACAACGATCGAGGAGTAATTCCAATTCATAGGTCGACGTAGAGTTTCACCGCACCGGACCCCGGGTCTCGATACGCGATCACCCGCTTCCCGGTCGAAAGGTAGCCGAGCTTCGGCAAAACGCCGCCCTGTCGATCGATGGTGCTTTGCCTCCAGTTGCCCAGCACTCGATAGGCAACGCGCAGCTGCCGCTCGGCAGGGGGACACGAATCCTCCGCAATGCCGGCGCGTTGCGAGCAGACGTAAAACGCGATGTTTGGCTCGTGCGACGAGGGATCGACAGCGATCGACGGATACCACCCGCCGGTGCCTGATTGAAACACCGGGTCCTGCTGAGTCCAGATCGAACCGTTGCTAGACGAGGTAAACAGCAGCGTGTTGGTGGCGCGTTCGACGACTGCGATCCCATATCCGAGGGTCGAATCGTAGGCGAGAGAGGGCCCCTTCTGCGTATTGCTGATCTGCAATACCGGAGCGTTCCACGGAGTGCTGGTCCAGCTTCCATCCCCATTTCGTCGACTGAACAATACGTTGGCTCCGGGGCCGTCGGGGCTGTCGAAGACTTCATCGCTCACCATCGCCAGCGCACCTTGCGCACCGATGATCATCTGCGAGTGCCCACCGTATGCTTTCTTGTCATTTCCGCCGCAAATGATCGGCTGGCGACTCCAGCTCCCGATGTTGCCCGTGGCGAGCTTGAGATCCGAACCGTTCCAATCCTGTTGCGGAAACTGTCCCGTATGCACGTCGCGGTAGGCCACGTACGCGGTCGAGCCAATGAACTTCAACGCCGGAAAGAGCCCGACGACGAACCCCGCCGACATGTCGCTCACTGGATTCCCGCAAAGCGTCGGCCCATCGGCGCTCATCCTCGCTGCGATGTCCTCCACCCAGGTCGTACCATCCGTCTGACGGAACGACACTGCGGTATCGCTCTGATACCAAAAAGTAGACCCCGTTCCGTCGTCTTTCCCGCCGAGATATGCAATCGCCGGTTGACCATTGCTTTGGAATGCCAGGCTAAGGCCAATCACGCGCTGCATGGCATTGCCTGTTGTTGAGCCAGAGGGGGGCAATTTTTGCGACCCAGAAACCACGCCGTTTTGCCATTCCAGATATCGAATTTCGAAATTGGTGCTATCCACGCCTTTGAAATAGGCGACGCCGACGCGGTCATTCGGACCGATCGCCATCGAGAGATACAAATTCGGATCCATCGAGCTCGAATCCAGAGTGGTGATCGTTCCGCTTGCCTGCGGCGGTCCGCCATCGGGAGGTCCCGCGTCGTTGTTTGGGTCGTTGTTGTTCGATGTGCAGGCGATGAATCCCGCCATCAGTGGCACTACCAGCGGTAATTTCATGCGGATCCCCGGCGGGCGCGCGGCCAAGTGAAGCGAGATTATACATGTCTGACGTGTATACAAACATCGCCTGAGCTGCGCATCGAGGGAACCGAGTAGAATTCGACCCCGCGATCTTGCATCGAGCGTGAGCGCGCTGGAGACTTGGCAGATGCCGCGCGCTCGCCAGAAGGCGAACCGCTTCTCCCGCCGAGTTTTCATTCAACGCCTCGCATTCTTCGGCGGCGGCGTGGTGTTGATCGGCCCCGCTTGCAAGCGCGACTCCGCTCTGGAAACTCAGTCGAAGAGCAGTCCGGATGCAGCGCTGACGACATCGCCGCATCGAACTTTGTCCTCTGTGGAATACACCATCGTCGCCGCTGCCTGCGACCGCATCATCCCGCGGGACGAAGATCCGGGCGCGGTTGACGCCAACGTTCCCGAGTACATCGATCGCATGTTGCAAACGCCGGAGATGCGAAAAATAAAGAACGAGTTCGTACCCGGCATCTCGGCGTTGAATCGGCGAAGCACCCGAATGTTCAGCAAAGGGTTTGCCGAGATCACCGATGCCCAGCGAGACGATGTCCTAAGTATTTTCAAAGACAGCCCGGCGGGATCCGGCGAGGCGCGCTTCTTCGAGCTTTTGATTGTATTCACGATGGAGGGACTGCTCGGGGATCCATCGTACGGCGGCAACAAGGATCGCGTCGGTTGGGCGCTGGTCGGTTTCGACACTTCCGAGCCTCCGCCTCAGTACGACGGGATGAAGCACCTGCATTTGCATGGAGCCCGCTGAGTGGCGCTCGCCCCGGTGGATGTCTGTATCGTCGGCAGCGGCGCGGGCGGGGCGCCGATGGCGTTGCAACTCGGGCGAGCTGGCTTCAAGGTGGTGGTGCTGGAGAAGGGCGCGCACTACCGGAAAGAGGATTTCGTTCACGACGAGATCCTCAACAGCCGCCGAAATTTCTTCATGCCGCTTCCCTGGGATGAGCCGCATCTGGTGCGCTACAGCGCCAATGACAAGTATCGCCGCACCAACACTGCCTGGACCGCCAATTGCGTTGGCGGAGGCACGGTGCACATGAGTGGTTACTTTTATCGCCTCAAGCCGATCGATTTTCGGATGCGTTCGGAGCTCGGCGCCGTCCCCGGCGCGAACGTCGCCGACTGGCCGATTCGATACGAAGAGCTCGCGCCCTTCTACGATCTGGCGGAAGAAGAGCTCGGCGTCTCAGGCGCGGTGGTGCCGCACCCGTTCGCCGAGCCGAGAAAGAAGCCATACCCCCTCCCGCCGCTCGACGAGCATCCGATTTCGAAGGAGCTCGACATCGCTTGCCGCAAGCTTCGCTATCACCCTCTGCCGACGGCGCGCGGGATCATCAGCCAAGCGTACCGGGGACGCGCGGCCTGCGCCTACTGCGCGCTGTGCGGAAGCTACGGCTGCGAGGTCGACGCCAAATCGGGTACGAATTCGTCTGTAATTCCAGCCGCCATTGCAACCGGCAACGTCGAAATTCGCCCGCGATCGATGGCCCAATCGGTCGAGGTAGATTCCCAGGGCAAAGCCAAGAGCGTCGTCTATCTGGACGCGAACGGGGTGGCCCAGGAGCAGCCGGCCAAGGTCATCGTCGTCTCTTGCACCGCGGTGGAGAGCGCTCGGCTTCTGCTCAACTCGACCTCCTCTAGATTTCCAAAGGGCCTGGCCAACAACAACGGCCTGGTTGGAAAGAACCTCGTCTTCAGCTCGTTCGGCGAATCCCGAGCGACCTTTCGCATTGCCAAGCGGCGGGAAAGCTGGCCCTGGCTCAGCGACCGCGCTCCCTTCGTTCAGCGCAGCCTCCAGGACTTCTACGTGATGCCAGACAACCGCCACGGCTTCCGCAAAGGCGGCACGCTTGGCTTTATGTGGACGCATCCGAACCCGATCTTCGCCGCCGTTCGAATTGCCGGGAGCGGCAAGGCCGCGGTGTTCGGGAAGGAGTTGAAAGACAGGCTCCGCGAATACCGCGATTCGAAAATCCTTCAATTCGAGACATACGGCGAGTTCTTGCCCACGCCGGGCACCCAGGTCACCGTGGACAGCTCGGTCAAAGACAAATACGGGATACCCGTCGCGGCGATCACCGTCGAGCGCCATCCAATCGATTTCAAGATGACGAAGTTTCTGGTGGAGCGCGGCGAAGAGGTGCTCAAGGCGATGGAACCGGATAAGCTCGAGCGCCTTTCCACCGAGGGGGAGACGACCATCCTGCAACACGGCACCTGCCGGTTCGGCAATGATCCGAGCACCTCGGTGCTGGACAAGAATTGCCGCGCCCACGAAGTATCGAATCTCTACGTCGTCGACGGCAGCTTCATGCCCAGCAGCGGCGGCGTTCCCACCACGCTCACCATCGCCGCCAACTCGTTTCGGGTCGCGGACTCGCTGGTGAGAAGTATGAAGCGCGGTAATTAGCGGAGCACAGCACAGAACGTTCTGCGCACCCGACAGGTGCTATTGTCGCAGCGCGTTTACGTCGACCTTGAGCGTGTAGCGGCAATCGGTGTCTGACGTAAACGAGACCAGGTGATCCCCGACACCGACCAGATCCGCATCGCGCTCGAACTCGCCAAGCTGATCGTTCTCCCCGACGAAAACCTGACCGGTGGCAGCTTGTCGCACCCGGTCGACACAGCCGCTCTCGAAGAAGCTGATCGAAGTCTCCTGACCAACAGCTTTCACGTCCTCGAGAAACATGTGAACTTTGACTGTCGATGGTTCGGCCAGTTGGACGATGAACTTGCCGGTGACGGGAAAGCGCCCCTCGATGTAGCTTTGTGTGCCCAGTAAACACCCAGCAACTTGACTGCAAATTGGCCAATTACCATCGCAGGGATCCAGCACCCGTGGCCCGATGAACTGCTCCTTTCGACCGCAGCCCGCCGCGACAATCGCCAGCAGAAGCAAACCCACTTTCGGCAAAATCGAGGTATGCTTGGCGCACTCCGGCCGCTTTCCGAGGACTCGCTGAGCTCCTGAGGTTTCTCTCATGTTCTATCGCGTCGCCCTGCTCTCGCCTATTCTGCTCGCTCTTGTCGCTTGTACAAACTCAAATCCACCTAACACTCCTCAGCTCCTGACCAACCGAGACACGGTTGGCTTTGGCACCGACCAGGGATTGGCCACTTACATTGGAACCGTTCCCCAAGACTCGCTCGATATCAAAAATGGCGGAGTAGAGGATTTGGTCATCACCGGTTTTAACATCGCTGGCGAGACTGCATTTACTTACACTGCGACTCAACCGCTTCCCGCTACGGTCCAGGGTCTCAAGCACATGTTTGTGACTTTCTATTTCGCCCCCACTGTCGCTCGAATGTATAACGCGACCTTCACTATTACCTCGAACGCCGCGAACGCTCCGAGCAAGGTCATTAATCTGAAAGGCCAAGGCGTAAATCCACCGGACGGTGGCGGCTAACTCACTGGTTGGTGAACCGGCAACCCGGCCCGCCATCGGTCGGCACCGGCGGGCAACTCACTGGGCCGGCCGCCGTTGAATACATCTGCGGGTAGCTGGTGAACGCGGTGAGGACCTGGTAGGAGGCCGGCACGTAGGTGTTGCGGTCGACCGCGCTGACGTTCAAGAAGAATTTTCCACCTCGAACGAAGCGCGGCTCAAAACAGAAGCAGCCGTACGCCCGCGCAGTTACTGTCTGGCTTGGCGGCGAAGCGCGGTCATAGGCCGGCTGATACGGTCCGCTCGGGTTGTGCCAGGCAGCGATCGCAGCAGGAGTATAAGACAGCACGAGTTTGTTACCCCGGCTGCTGGTGTCCACCACAACGCAGCCGCTGCCTGCGTCGGGCGAATCCCCGTCGCAGAATTGCAGCGCGAGCGCAAGATCATAGGAGCTCGCGCCACCTGCCTGCGGAGCGACCTGCCACTGCAGCTCCCAAGTCCGATCCATAGGGGGCGGTAGGCCACCTGGGAAATCCAGCTCGTAGCGGTCGGTGTCTGAAATGATCGAATCGTAGTCCTGTTCAGCACGCACTCCCTGCCCATTTGACACCTGATTCAAAGACCAACGTCCGTATCCATAAGACAGTAGCCCGTTCAATTGAGTCGCGCCGCCAGGAGGAACCGGGAACGACGCGGACGTCGGGACGTCCGAAAAGAGCGAAAGCACTTTCGTTTGTTTTACACCGCCGGAATAGAAGCTCGCCTCCTCCGGCGCATTCAACCATTCGACGAAGAGCTGGTAATCCTTGTCATCGGCCCAGTTGTCTTGCGCGTCCCGAACGACGACGAAATACCGCAGCGTCGATCCATGCGGTGGAATGAGCAGGGCGCCCTCAAAATTCTTTAGATTGGCGAAGTTGACCGACTCATCGCGCGAGGATTGCAGGCAGAGCGGCGGGGTCGACCCTTGGCAAAAGCCTTCTACGGACAGCCTTGCCCATGGATCGTTGAATGGCTCGTATCCCTTCGGGCAGATCGTTGAGGTGAGGCTCTTGCATTCCGTCAGGTTGTCCGGCGATCCGGTTGTGACCTGCGTGAAGACGCGTACTTCACGCGCCAATGCTTGTAGATAAGGCTTCGGGATCGGAGGGAATCGGCCGCCGCTGCTCAGAGGGGTAAGTTGATAGTGGAGCACCGTTGGATTTCCGTTCGGGGCAAGGTCAAAAGCGTACCAATCATTGTCCGCCACGTAGCTGATGCGACCGACCCTCGTTGCGCTGCTGCCGGGACCACCCCAGCTGGTTACGTACGATTGGCCGATGACGTCGTTGGGTTCGTACGGATCGACATCATCTAAAATCTTCACGTCGACATCGAACCGGGCTCTGAGATCCCCAGGCACGTCTGCCGTGCTGTCCGACGGTTTGTACCCCTGGATGACAATGGTGTACGTGCCCGGGATGCTAAGCCGCGCAGTGGCCAGGTTGGGCGCGAGGAACTCGTTGGCCACGTGGTCCTCGGCAATCTTGACCCCATTCGGATCGATGAGCTGATAACTCAAGAGGTACGGAACGGGCGGACTGTAGGTATTCGCGGCAACGTGGACGTAGATGATCTTCCTTCCTGAGAACGGCGCCACGGTCATCGAAAATTTATCTACCTCGTTTGTCGTGGACAGGTATCCATAGTTGGCGCCCACCAGAATTCCACCCTGGTTCGTCAAAGTGAGAGGGGTGGGCACGATGTTGTTCGGATGGTTGGGGTCCGGATCGATGACCGCTTTCGAGGTGAGGCTGAATTGGTTGCGCACATCGTAATTCGGCCGGCCCTGGCTCTGATCGCTCAAAAGGACCAGCAGCTTTCCGTTGGCAACCGCGTATCGGATGATGAAGTTGACCGGCTGCGGTGGCCCCTGTCCGTGATTGTCGACTAGGCGGCCCAGACTCTGGCCGGTGCTGGCGTCGAGAAGATTGACGCCGAGATTGACCGGGGAGCTCGGCGCAGCGTAGCCGGCGGTGACCTGCACCAGGGTACGCGGATCGACGCTCGACGGCATCTGAATGCTGTACCAGACTTGATCGTTTGGCGCTCGGATGTAATCGGTGACCGTCTGGCCCAGCGTGAGCTGACACTGTGTATTGTTCAGCGCCGCGCTCTGCGTAGCGCAATTGTTCGGGGGTGGGCCACCCGCATCTTGTTGATCCTGATTGGCCGAATTGGTGCAATTGGCCAGAACGCCAGCGACGAGCATCGGCGCAATGCGAAGTAAAAATGCACTTCGCCGAGCACCCTGAAGCAAATGACGAAGAACGAACATGGAGCTCCTCTACGGCCCAGGAAAAAGTGGGCGAGTCGGACAACCGGTGATCAAGTCGGCCGGTTCGACGTGGATCACACCGTCCGGTGGAGATTTGATACCACCCACCGGATAGCGCGCAATGTAGCGCGCCGTCCGCACCAACGTTTTCGCGGTTGGGTCATCCGCTGGAATCATCGCCAGTGATAGATAGATGTAATTGAAACCAGCCCCTCGCCCGGTGCCTCCATCCCTCATGTCGGCGAGGGTCGGCGCCAGCAATACATTGTCGATTCTGAAGTGATAACACTGGCGGCCGTTGGCATCCGGCGGCCCGTCTTCGTCCAGAGTGTAGCGGTAGGCAGTTTGGGTGAGGTTTTGAATGTCCGCAAGAAGAGGATTGGTGTGCATCCGGACTTCCATGAAATTCAGCAGGCCATCGGAGTCCGGATCGAGCAGGCGATCGTCGCTCGCCGCCTGCGTCCCGAGTTGCCATTCCACCCCGTCCGGCATCCCATCGCCGTCGCTGTCCTGCGACGAGGCGTTCGAACCGATCAGCTGCTCGTCGCAGTCGGGGATTCCGTCGCAATCGCTGTCGATCCCGCGGAGATTCGGGGGACAGCCGGGATCCGGGCGCAGTGGGTTGAAGTTTCCGCCCCGCGCGGCGAAGTAGACCTCCACGCCGTCGCTAAAGCCGTCGCCATCAGTGTCTGGATTGAGCGGGTCGGTTCCGAGCTTCAATTCCTCCGCATCGGTCAATCCATCGCCGTCGGAGTCCACTTGATCCAGAGCTGAGTCTGCGCGGACGTTGAAATTCGTCGCGATGAAGTCTTTCACCAGGTACGCCCTGCGAACCTGGCCGAGCTGGAAATTGAGAAAGTTGATCGGCTCGTTGTTCATGAAATCGCGGAACGCGCCGCCGCCGAGCGCCGCCATCTGTTCCAGCCTGGCGGAATCCTGTTCTACGATGAGCAGCGGGCAGCTGCCTGCGTCGGGCGATCCGCCGTCGGTCGGCAATGTGCAAGGCGGCAAGGGAGTGACTGGATTGAACACGTGGACGGTGTTCACTCGGACATCGTCGCAAAGGTCCTTTAGGCGGCGGATGCGCACCACCGCGTCGCCCCTGAGCAGCTCGTCGTCCTGATTGATCGGGTCGGGATGTCCGTCGGAGAGAAAGATCACCGAGTACCGAGCGCGAGACGCGGCGTCCGCCAACGCTGGGTTGGAGCGAGCGGTTGAGATGTCGCTGTTGATCAGCGCGTATGCGTCGGAGAGCGGCTTGACGAAATCCGTCGAATCTCGATTCGGATTGCCGGTAGTAAAGTTTAGAATCTTTTGAACCAGCTGCGTCTTGTCGTTCGGAGTGAGATCGATGACCCGGTCGAAGCTCGGCAGATTATTCTTGGTCAAGAACGCGGTCGTGCTTCCGGCAAACAGCATCGTCGAAATATAGATTTCGGGATCGTTCGGCAGATTCTGGATCAAGTCGACAAGGGCGCGGGCTCGGGTTCCGTTCGGATCGGTGACGCGCATCGATTGCGACGCGTCCATGGCCAGCAAGATCTTGATCGGCCGCACTACCTCGTTGGTGCCGACTGTGCAGAACTGCCCCTCGAGCGCCAGTGAACGATCGACCGGTGGCTCCAGATTCCGCCGCTCATCGTACAGATAGCTGCTGGTACACGTCGTCAGCACCGGTATCGAGATGAGGGCTAGGCGGCGCTGCCAACGGTTCACGGTCTAGTTCCTGCACAGTTCAGGAGGTAATCGGCGTCGGTAATGAGCTGACCTGTGGGAATGAAATTGTTGTTGTTGAGCACGAGCTCCGGGCCTTGTGGAACTCGTATCGGTGGATCGTACTGCGCCCAGGCGCACGCCGCGCGCCAGACGCCATAATCGGTGGCGACGCCACTCTCCGGCGATTCGGAGAAGAAGATCTTGAACAGATTGTATCCCTGTCGCACACCGGATCGAGATGGCGGGGTGAAAAGCTTGATGTTGGAGACGGCAAAATCGTAGCAGACCGTGCCGTTCGCCTGCGGGTCCGCGGTCAGGCTGTATTGATAGCCATCTCGTTCGAAGAGCTTGTTATCTCGACGCCGGGGATCTGTGTTTGCCTTGATTTCATCAAGGTCGGTAATGCCGTCTCCATCGGTGTCGATGTTCGCGTCAGCCACCAGCGGATTTTTGCCGTACAGCGCTTCCAGGCCGTCCGGGATCCCATCTCCGTCCGAATCCACGAGCCCGCTGTTCGTCCCCAGGTATGCCTCGGCGAACTGTGAAAGGCCGTCGCCATCGGTGTCTCGACACGAGCAACCCAGCGTCGCGGGCGAGTTGGGATCGCAACCGCGCGCATCCTTCACCAGAGGATCGAAGCCCTGATCCTTGTGCATCACTTCGAAGGCATCGGGGAAACAGTCGGCGTCCGTGTCCGCGGAAAACCTATCTGTCCTGAGAATGAAGGGCGACTCCACCGTGTCTGGCAGCCCATCGCCATCGGTGTCGATGTCCATCTTGTCCGCGGATACCGCGATCGAGGTCATGCTCCGCGCGATCAACGTCTTGACCACATTGCGCGAAGCAAGCGACGAGTAATCGAGCGCCCCCAATCCCATGCTGTAGATCTGCCCGTCGAGAAACTCCTGGAAGACGCCGTTTCCGCGAGCGGACATTTGCTGCAACAGCCACTTCGCGACGGTGTGCGTTGCCTCGGGGTAATTCTGGGGCGCCACGCCCTGGTATGCGCCATA
>Ga0126376_10000349_pt1 | contig 22053 bp, 22 predicted proteins | sample PanSoiMetPlot_15_FD_92760 | JGI IMG/M metagenome (GOLD analysis project Ga0126376, IMG submission 92760) | Tropical forest soil microbial communities from Panama - MetaG Plot_15 | ecosystem: Environmental > Terrestrial > Soil > Tropical forest > Bulk soil | place: Panama | collected 2016-02-17
ACAGAGCACTGAAAGTGCGAAATATCAACCTCAATTATTCCGCTCTTTCAGAGCTTCACGGCTGTTGCGCGCGCTTACCAGGGGCGATGCGCCTCACGTTGTTCGGCGCTTGCCCCTGGCTATTATATTTCGCGCCTTCGGCGCTTCGCGCTTACTTTTGCAGATGAGAGTCGATAACTTCGAGGAGTTCTGCGGGGTGAAATGGTTTTGCGAGCGCGCCGACGGCGCCGAGTCTTTTCGCTTCGTCAAAGACTTGCGGAGTGCCGTGAGCGGTTATGAGAAGAATCGGAATCTGAGGTTGCAGGGCGCGGAGATCTGAGATGACCTGGAAACCGGAGATGTCCGTCAGATATAGATCGACGACGCTGAATCCGAAACGTCTCGTGCGCGCCTGGTCGATGCCCTCAAGTCCTTTAGTGACAAGGACAACTTCATAACCACTCGACTCAAGCACAAGCCTGAGCGCGTCTCCAACGGACGGTTCGTCATCCACGATCAGGATTGGGGGAGTTTCCATGGGTTACTAAAAATATTTCACGCAAAGGCGCAAAGACGCAAAGCGCTGCCGCGCTTCTAAAAGGTTTCTCTTTGCGCCTTTGCGCCTTTGCGCGAGAAAATCCTCACGGTTTCGCCGCCACTGATGAGTCGGGTCTTTCAACTTTTATTCCCAGTTTCTTCAGTTTGCGGTAGAACGTCGGTCGCGGGAAACGCAGGATCTGGGCGCTTTTCTTGACGTTGCCTGCTGTTCGTTCGAGAGTTTGCATAATCGCTTCACGTTCGATCTCCTCCATCGGCAACAACGGCGGAATGACGAACGCGGCGTTCGTAGCGCGCGTTTGAAACTCTTCGGGTAAACAATGGGGCATCAACTCCTTGCCTGAACAGAACAGCACCGCCCGTTCAATCACACTCTCCAGTTGGCGAATATTCCCCGGCCAGTCGTAACGCACGAGGCGCATGACCGTGTCCGGTGAAATATCATGAATCCGCTTGCCATACTGCTCATTGAACCGCTTCAAAAAACGTCCCGCGATCAACGGTACGTCATCCAGACGCTCACGCAAAGGTGGTACCTTAATTTTGATGGTGCTGATTCGGAAGTAGAGATCCTTCCGCAACTGGCCTTCATCGATCAGTCCGGTCGTGTTCCGATTAGTTGCGGAAACAAGGCGAAAATTAACATCGATCTCGCGTTCGTCGCCGAGCCGCCGCAGTCTTCGTTCCTGCAACACGCGCAATAACTTCGTTTGCAGGTGCGTGGGCATTTCCGCGATCTCGTCCAAAAGCAGCGTACCGTTGTGTGATGCTTCGATGAGCCCGCGTTTGTCGCGATCGGCGCCCGTAAACGCGCCTTTTTTATAACCGAACAACTCCGACTCGATGAGCTCGTTCGGAATCGCAGCGCAGTTAATGCGGATAAACGGGCCCGTAGCGCGTTGACTCTGCGTGTGAAACGCCGAAGCAATCAGCTCCTTACCTGTCCCGCTCTCTCCTTCAATCAATACTGAAGCATCGGAGGGCGCAGCAGTGCGAATCGTTTCGAAGATCTGGCACATCTTCGGATCGCGACCAATCATGCCAAACGTTTCGCTGTCGCCGGCCAGTGTTTGTTTCAACGTCTGATTCTCGCGTCTTAACGCAGCTAGTTGCAGTGCGCGGTCGACGAGAGCGAAGAGACGATCAGGCGTGTAAGGCTTTTCGAGATAGTAATATGCGCCGGCTTTGATTGCCTCAATCGTCACGTCGATCGAGCCGTATCCAGTCATAAGAATGACTTCGACGTCCGGGGTGTTCGTTTTGATGTGTGTAATTAGATCAATTCCGGAAGCGTCGGACAAACGCAGGTCCGTGATGACGAGATCGACCGGAGCCTGCTTGAGGATGTTCGTTGACTCTGCAAAGCTGTGTGCCGTCAGCACTTCATATCCCGCATCACCGAGGATCAAGCGAAGCGAATCGGTCACGCTTGGTTCATCGTCAACGACCATGATTTTCTTTGGTTGCCGAGCAATCATGATGTGCTCCTCCCATTGGCAGGTAATTCGATCTTGACCTGAGTTCCATCACCAGGGCGGCTATCGACCACAATCTTTCCGCCGTGTTGTTGAATAATCTTTTGTGCGTAAGGCATGCCGAGTCCGAGACCGCGGCTTTTAGTGGTGTTGAATGGCTCAAAAATCTGTTTGACCTGTTCCGGCGTCATGCCCGCGCCGGTGTCTCGGATTGTCATCCAGAGATTTCTGTCGTTTTGGCCGGTAGAAATGGTCAAGCGTCCGCCGGTGGACATAGCCTGAACCGCGTTAAGCATGAGATTGAGCGTGGCTGAGCGAATCGAAGCTTCGTCAAGCATGCCGGTGACGGGCGCGTTGTTGAGGTTGAACTCTGTTTCGATATTGTGAGCCGATACTTCAGTGCTCAGTAGTTGACTTACGTCTTTTGCTACTTCATTTAGATCCACTTGCTTCGGCGCGAGAGTCACCGGGCGCGCGTAATTCAGAATCTGTTCGGTCGTGGCAGTGAGATGGTTGATGGTCTCGATGATCTTATCGATCAGTTGAGCGTCGCCGTTGGGAAGTTTTCCCTCGAGCTTGCCTTTGAGATGAACTGAGTAGAGTAAAAGACCGGCAAGTGGGTTTCTTACTTCGTGCGCGACCTGAGCTGCGACGCGTCCGAGCGTAGCAACTCTCTCACTGTGCGCAAGTTGTTCAGTAGCAGCAACTAGCCGTCTTTGTTTATGGTCCACGATCGCGAGCAAGATGCTGACGACGATCACATCAACGGTCATCGAGATAAAGAAATGCTCGACTCGTTGCTCCAGCTTATAACGGTAATCCGCGTTTTCAACGCCTGGATACCTACGCTCGACCCACGAAAAGTAATGCGGCCTCAACAGTTGTTCCCAGGTCACAATTACAGTCCCAGTTAACACCAACGTCAGGACGGTGAAGAGAATTATCAGGCGTGAGTTGAATGCTCTTCTGACAGAGATCACTCCGGAGCGTGGAACGTCCTGAAATACTTTGGAAAAGACACTCATACGCAGTTCCCGGTTAAAAGGCTGTCTCCCATTCAGCCTCCCTGAGAAGGGATTGCTATCGATTTGGGGGGTTAGAAGTTGTTGCTAAGTGCAACCCTTAAAAAACCTGCTTGAAGTTGCAAGGCTCCCGGCAAACGGTGTGTAGAGTGTCTCAAAATGAGCATCTGAACCTTTGCTCAAGGAGTTGACCTCTGTCTAACGAGACAGAAATCTTTTGCGCCTGGTGTGGATTATTCCCGCGAACGATGAAGCTAGCGGGAGAAGACACTTCGCAAGTAGGCTGTAGCACAGGTCTTGCAAGGCTGTGCGCAGCGAGCTAACGATAACCTAATCGCGCACCGCGGATAATATCACCAACGCAAGGAGATTAAAATGCGCCGACTGACCTACGCCCTTATAGTTTTGATGTTCGCCTGCACGCAGGCCGTCTTTTCGCAGACCCCGCAAACACCGCCGGCCGCCGATTGCGGATGTGAGTCACAGTCTCTACCTGAGACACTCGCAGTCGTAAACGGCGTAAAAATCAGCAGTAACGACATTAAGAAAGCAACCGCCGACTCCGTTAACCCACTTCAGCAGCGAGTCACCGATGCGCGCAAGCATGAGCTCGACCTGCTGATCAACTCAAAACTTCTTTCGCTCGAGGCGAAGAAACGCGGTGTCAGCACCGTGAAGCTGCTCGAACAAGAAGTCGTCGCCAAAGTCAAAAAACCGGGACAGACCGAAGCACAGGTCTTCTACGATCAGAACAAGGCCCGCATCAGGGGCGAGTTCAAAGACGTGGTTGAGGACATAATCGGCTATCTCTCCGAACAGGCCCAGCAACAGGAGGCGAAGAAGTTTGCCGACAGTCTGCGCGCCGCAAACGAAGTCAAAGTGCTCGTAACTGAGGTAACGCCGTCCAGGACCACAGCCGATCGCACGCGCGTGCTCGCTACTATCAAAGACGAAAAGATCACCGCGGGCGACGTTGAAGACTCGTTGCTGCCGTTGATCTTCGACGTGCAGGAACAGGTCTACAAGATCCGCAAGGACGAGCTCGAGCTCAGTATTAACGACACACTTCTGAACCAGGAAGCACAGAAACGACAGGTCACCACCAATGCCCTGCTCGATGCGGAAGTGAAACCTAAACCGGTGACGGACCAGCAGGCGCAAGCGTTCTACGATCAGAACAAGGAGCGAGTGAGCGGCGACTTCGCACAAACGAAGGACGCGATTCGGCAGTACCTCGAACAGATCGAAGTGAGACAGGCGGAACGCGCATTTGTCGAGAAGTTGCGCGCGGCCGCTACGATTCAAACGTTTCTGGTTGAGCCGGAGTCACCGGTGTTTTCGATCTCAACGTTGGACCAGCCGTCGCTTGGCAAAGCAGATGCGCCGGTGACGATCGTTGCGTTTACCGATTACCAGTGTCCGAGTTGTGCTGCGATGCATCCGGAGTTGCAGCGTTTGGTGAAGGAGTACGGCGACAAGGTGCGACTCGTGACGCGCGACTTTCCGCTGAGCCAGCACACCGAAGCATTCAAAGCCGCGGAGGCGGCGGAAGCGGCGCGCGATCAGGGGAAATATTGGGAATACATTCAGATCCTGCTGCACAACCAGTCCGCGTTGACGGTTGATAAATTAAAAGGTTACGCGAGTGAGCTCGCGCTGGATCGCACGCGGTTTGACAGTGCTCTCGATTCCGGGAAGTTTGCGGAGTCAGTGCAGCGCGACATTGAGGATGGAATGAAGCTTGGCATAAACGGGACACCGACGATTTTCATCAACGGCCGTCGCGTTTCGGTGCAAGGTTACGACGAATTGAAAGCGGTGGTCGACGCCGCCTTCAAAGCCGCCACGACTAAGCCGCAAAGAAGCGCAAAGAGGAGTTAACTGGTAAGATCCTTCAAAAAAACACGGGAAGGACAATATGCCAACACGAAAAGCAGAAGCTGAATGGAAAGGTAATCTGGCAGAGGGTAGTGGGAATTTGAAGGTGGGTAGTGGCGCGTTTGATGGTCCCTACTCATTCAAGTCTCGATTTGAAGAAGGCCAATCGGCCACGAATCCGGAGGAGCTCCTGGGCGCCGCGCACGCGGGTTGTTTCACGATGGCTCTAACCGCCGCACTCTCGCGCGCGGGTATCACGGCCACGCGCATTCACACGGAAGCGAGAGTCAAACTGGAAAAGGTAAACGACGCGTTTTCGATTACCGAGATCGCGCTCGAGACTGAAGCCCAGATTCCGAACATCGATGACGCGAAGTTTCAGGAGTACGCGCTCGGTGCGAAACAAAACTGTCCTTTATCAAAGGCACTCGCCAGCACACCGATTCATATGACGGCAAAGCTACTTTAGGCGCAAAAAAATAAATAGCCACAAAAGGCACACAAGGCACAAAATGAAATCAGTTAGCATCTATTTTGTGCCTTGTGTGCCTTTTTGTGGCCTAAATCAATTTTGTGGTGACGCGTTCTGCACGAAGATGCCGGAAAAGTACTGGCGATAGGCGTAGAAGACGATGAGCCACAACACCGTTACAACCAGCGGGAGTGCGATGCCGGCCGGATTCATTAACAGGTGGTACAGCAGTATGTTAAAGATCACTGGTCCAATCAGCGCGAGCGCGAGCGGCACGAAGCGGCCCACCAGTAGCAGCGCGCCACAGATAACCTGCAGTCCCGCCACCACCCAGAGATAGTGCGACAGAAACAGCGCGCCGATAAATTGCCCGGCCAGACCCGACGGCATCGGTCCCATGTTAAGGAACTGCAAAAAACCGTTCAGACCAAACACGAAAAAGATCAACCCCAGCAGTAGCCGGGCGATCAAAGCTACGATTCTCATATTCGTTTTCCTTCCGATGTGATTCTCAATATTAATAAGCCACAGATATTGAAAATCTGTGGCTTCCAAAGTGTTATTCGTTGTCTGCGACTATCGCACCCATCCGGCCCGCCTGGTAATCCTCAATCGCTTGATAGATTTCCGCTTTCGTATTCATCACAAATGGTCCATAGCGTGCAATCGGCTCGTGCAACGGTAGACCACCGATTAGCAATACATCAAGTGCCCCATGAGCGTCGGTGGGATTCTCGATTCGAATCTCGTCGCCGTCCTGCGCAAACAGGACCATCTGCCCGTCGCCGGCTCGTTCGCGATCGGCGCCGAACAAACCGGCTCCGTCAACGACGTAAGCAAAAGTGTTGTAACCACTCGGAACGTGCTGCGAAGCGACACCACCCGGAGCGATGCGGTAGTGCAGGTAGACGATCGGCGTGCGAGTTTCAATCACAGCCTTCTGACCCATCGCTTCACCTGCTATTACACTCACCGCCACCAGTCCGTCCGGCGAAGTGGCTTTTGGAATTCGCGCCGCGGTGATCTCCTGGTAGCGCGGCTTCATCATCTTCTCGCGCTGCGGAAGGTTTACCCACAGCTGAAATCCGTGCATGCGACCACCCGCGCGCATGAACTCGCGCGAAGGCATTTCCGAGTGGATCACACCTGCACCGGCAGTCATCCACTGCACGTCGCCGGGCGTCAGGCGTCCGGCGTGTCCGCTCGAATCTTTATGTTCCATCTCGCCGGATAACAAATACGTTACGGTTTCAAATCCGCGGTGCGGATGATCCGGCGCGCCTTTGGCTTGTCCCGGCGCGACGTCCATCGGACCCATCTCGTCGAGTAACAAAAACGGATCGAAATCCGAGAACGACGCCGTCGGAAACGGCCGGCGAACGAGAAAGCCAGCGCCTTCCAGCGTTTCAATGCTGCTTACAATTCCCGCCACGGTTCGTTGCCTCGTGTTCAATGCTTCACTCACCATCGACATACTTACTCCTCTCTAACCTGCTCCGATCTACTCGCCGCCTCATAGCCAATCTTTTTCAACAAGCGAATCAACGTCTCGCGTTCGGTTTTCGTCAACGATGCGGACGCGAGCTGCTCCATGTCGGCGGCATGGCTCGCGTAGACGCGTGCGATCGATTCCTTGCCTGCCTTAGTCAAATGGACGATCTTCGCGCGCCGGTCAGTGCCGGACGCCCGCCGTTCGACCAAACCCTTCGACTCCAGGCGATCGACAGCGACTGTGATCGAGCCGCTTGTCAAAAGCACTTTCCTGCCGATCTCGTTGATCGGCAGCGGTCCTTTGTGCAGCAGTGCCTCGAGTACGGCGAAGTCGCTGCCGCACATTTCCAACTCCGCGATGCTGTGCTGAGCGTACGTCTCGACGGCATGAACCGCCTTCCACATCACCAGAAAGACGTGTACGCCAGTTCCGTCCTTTAACGACTCTAATTTTTGCCTGCTCATATTTATCTTGATGTCAAGATACTTTAGCTAGAGCGGTTTTGTCAAGTAGTCGACCGCAGATTACGCAGATTCAGGCTTTTAGATTCTGAGTAATCTGTGTAAGCTGTGGAAAACTTAGCTGAGCGCCATGAATAACTCGCCCCATTTCCGCACCTGCAACCTCTGCGAGGCGATCTGTGGGATCGAGATAGAGGTTGAGCCTTATCAACGGCTCACAATACGCGGTGACAAAGACGATCCCTTCAGCCGCGGCTACATCTGTCCGAAAGCCGTTGCCTTACAGGATATTCACTACGACAAGGACCGTCTCAAACATCCCATCCGCCGCACACCCAGAGGCTGGCAACGCATCGGTTGGGACGAGGCTTTCGCCGAAGTAACGCAGAACCTCAAACGTGTTCGCGCACAGCACGGTCGTAATTCGCTCGCTACTTACCTCGGCAACCCGACTGTTCATAACTACGAGGCGCTGCTCTTCGCGCCGGGATTCATTCGCAGCCTGCGCACACGTAATCGTTTCTCAGCAACGTCGGTGGACCAACTGGCCCACCATGTCGCCGCGTTCCTTATGTTCGGACATCAACTCCTGCTTCCGGTTCCCGACGTCGACCGCACCAGCTTCTTTTTGATACTGGGTGCGAATCCGGCCGTCTCGAATGGAAGCATGATGACCGGACCGGGAATGGCGCGCCGGCTGGAAGCGATTCGAGAGCGCGGCGGCAAAGTCGTACTGATCGATCCGCGCCAAAACGAAACTGCACGACTGGCTTCAGAGCACCTGTTTATTCGCCCTGGAACTGACGTGTTCCTGCTGCTCGCTTTGCTGCACGTTGTGTTTGAGGAAGGCTTGACGCAACTTAGTTCGTTTACTAAAGGCGTAGATCAAGTGGCTGACCTCGTCGCCCAATTCGCACCGGAAAAGGTAACGCAGATTACGCGGATCGATGCGGATCGGATACGAGGATTGGCGAGGGAATTTGCGGGCGCGAAGTCGGCGGTGTGTTACGGGAGAATCGGTCTCAGCACGCAGGAGTTCGGAGGCGTTTGCCAGTGGTTGATTAACGTGCTGAACATCGTGACGGGCAACCTGGATCGACCCGGCGGCGCGATGTTTCCGCTGCCCGCGTTCGATCCAATCTCGGCGCCTGAGTCAATCGCGCCGCGTGGAAGCTTTGCGCGCTGGCACAGCCGCGTGCGCAAGCTGCCGGAATTTTCCGGGGAGTTACCGGTTGCAGCACTCGCGGAAGAGATCCTGACTGAGGGAGAAGGACAGATTAAGGCGCTCGCTACGCTTGCCGGAAATCTCGTGCTGTCGACGCCGAACGGACGTGTGCTGGATCGCGCTCTCGCGAGTCTCGAGTTCATGGTTTCGATCGATTTCTACATCAACGAAACCACGCGACACGCGCACATCATCCTGCCGCCCACGAACTCGCTCGAACGCGGCCACTACGATCTCGCGCTTCATCTGCTGGCTGTCCGCAACACGACCAAATACTCGCAGCCTCTGTTCAAACCGGATGACGACACGCGTCACGATTGGGAGATCCTGGCTGAGCTCCAGTCGCGCATGAGCACGAATGGCGCATTCGGCAGTCTGCTGAGAGGCGTGAGGAATAAGTTCACCAAACAATTCTTCGGACCCGAGCGCATTCTCGATCTGGGTTTACGTTTTGGACCATACGGCTCCGGTCTCAAACCGTCTACAAAGGGTCTGACTTTGCGAAAACTCAAGCAAGCGCCGCACGGAATCGATCTTGGCCCACTGACCTCATGCTTGCCGCTACGTTTGCGTACGGCTGATAAATGCATCGAGTTAGCGCCGGAGATTCTCGTCAAAGATCTGGAGCGCGTGCGAGTAAAATTTCTCGACGCTGCTGTGGCTGATTCCAACGGTCACTTGTTGTTGATTGGAAGACGACAACTGCGCAGCAACAACTCGTGGTTGCACAACAGCGAACGAATGGTGAAAGGCAAGCAGCGCTGCACGATTCTCATGAACCCGAACGATGCCGCCGATCGCGATCTGATCTCAGGTCAGGACGTTTTGGTGCGTTCGCGGGTAGGAGAGATCGTGTTGCCGGTTGAGGTTTCGGAAGAGATGATGCCCGGCGTGGTCAGCATCCCGCACGGCTGGGGTCACGATCGTTCCGGCAACCAGCTCGAAGTGGCCCAACAACACGCCGGCGCCAGCATCAATGATCTCACAGACAGTCACGCCATCGACGCCCTCTGCGGCACTGCCGCGTTCAACGGAACGCCCGTCACAGTCATCGCACACAATTAGCTCGTCAACGAGTGGGCGGCCGCAGCGGCAACTCAAAATTCAACCGGCAAGGATCATTGCCGACAGCTTTCCTTCGTGCGTCGCGTGCCGCAGGCGTCAGAGTGCGCTCGTCAAGTTTTGCGAGCCCGCATTCGTCTTCCATAACACGAACCTGTAAGTTCTGGAGCTCCGTTCGCAGCAGCAAGAAATCGTCAGGCGTGACGCCGCCGCGGCCGCTTACTCCTGCGATTCGCGACTGTTGTTCGAGGTTTCGTAAACTGTTCTCGATCGTGTACAAGCGCTGTTCGAGTTGACTGACGCGAGCGTCCAAACGAATGACGTCCTGTTGCGGAGTTGGACCAGCCTCAGTTCGCGCCACGATCACCAACCCAAAAGCCAAAGCAGATACCAACAACACGTATTTCATACTTCACCCCTTAAAGATTATTTCACGCAAAGGCGCAAAGTAAGAACGCAAAGGCGCAAAGAGGTTAATTCTCCTTTGCGCCTTTGCGTAACCTTTGCGCCTTTGCGTGAAAACCTTGTCGCTAAACTGTTACTTGTCGCGTCGTAACAAACTCGGTTACTTCGGTCAGCAATCCCTTTTCCAGATGCCTCTGTTCGGATGCAAAACTCGCCGCATGCGGATCGTGCGTTACCAGCATGATCGTCTTTTTCAACTCGTGGTTAAGCGTTGAGAGTATCTGCATGATCTCTTCGCCGGAACGCGCGTCGAGGTTGCCGGTCGGCTCGTCAGCGAGAATGAGATCCGGATCGGTAACGATCGCACGCGCGATCGCCACACGCTGTTCCTGACCACCGGACAACTGCCGCGGCTGATGGTGCATGCGCTCGCTCAAGCCAACCAGATCGAGTGCGGTTTCAACGTTTTTGCGGCGCTCCGACTTCGAGAGCTTCGTCAGCAGCAGCGGCAATTCCACGTTCTCAAACGCAGTCAACACCGGCACCAGGTTGAACGTCTGAAAGATGTAGCCGATGTGCGTGTTGCGCCAGGCGGCGAGTTGACTCTCATTCATTCGCGTCAACTGCGTTCCCATAACATCAACTTCGCCTTCGGTCGGCCGATCGATTCCGGCGAGCAGGTTTAGCAGCGTCGACTTACCCGAGCCGCTCGGTCCCATCAACGCCAGAAAATCTCCCTGGTGCAATTCGAGATCGACGTGGTCCAAAGCAACGATTTCAAATCCATCGCGAGTAAAACGCTTCGTCACGTTGCGAACTCGTACTATCGTTTCAGACATAAATTTTTCATCCTCAAACTATTGAACTTTGACACGATTGCCGTCGCGCAACTTCTCGACCTCTGTTACCGCGACAGACTCATTGCCACTCAATCCATCAAGCACGACGTAAGCATCACCAGACTCATCTCCGGTGCGGATCGTCCGCTGCTCGACCTTGTTACCTTTAACAACGAATACGAAAGCGCCGTTGTCTTTTTTAACGACCGCGGCTTTCGGCACCAGCACGCGCGCGACTGGCTTGTTATCGCCGCTCGGAGCTTTGTCGGAGATGAAATTGACGCGCGCATTCATCTCCGGCCGCAGTTGCTCCTTTGGACTTTCGACTTTGACCTTCACCTGGACCGTCGCTTTGGCGCGGTCGGCCTCGGGCGCGATCTCTGCGATAAAGCCTGTGAATCTGAGATTGGGATACGCGTCGGGAATAATTTCGGCCCGCTGCGAAGGCGTCAACCGCGCAAAGTCAGTTTGGCTGATGTCCAACTCGACTTGCAGGTCAGTCAGATCTGCAAGGTCGACAACCGACGTGCGCGCGCCCGAGCCGCCGAAAGCGGACGGACTCACCATCTCGCCACGTTCGACAATTCTCTCGAGCACGGTTCCGGTGACGGGCGCTTTGATTTCCGTGGCTGCGAGTTGCGTGTTGGCGTAGTCGAGCGCCGCTTTCATTTGTTTCACTTCAGCTTCCCCAGCGCTGATGTCTTCCCTGCGCGGACCGATGTCGGTCATAGCGCTCGACTGGCGCGCTGACTGGACCAGCGCGGCCGCCGTGTCTCTTTGGGCGAGGGCGCGATCGTAGTCCGACTTCGAAGCGACACCCGAGCGAAACAACGATTCCGTGCGCTCGTACTCAGCCTGGGCGTTCTTTAAGTTCGCCTCGGCTTGTAAAACCGCGGCTTTGTCTTTCAACTTTTCTTCCGGTCGCGAACCGGTGCGCAAGCGATCCAAACGCGCCTGAGAGGCGGCGAGATTCGCTTGCGCCTGGTTTACCTGCGCACGAAACTCGGTGTCTTCGAGCCGGACCAGCACCTGTCCTTCCTGAACCCGATCGCCCTTTTCGACACCAATCCAGGCGACGCGTCCCATCACTTTCGCGCCCACGGCGATCTTGTGATGGGCCACCACGTAACCTGAAGCTGTAAGGACGCTCTCGCCTAAAGACGCGCCACCGCTTTCAACTCGAACCGGCGCCACGGAGATCGTCGTTGCCGATGAAAACAGGAACACATACCCAAACGCGACAAGCGCCAGCACCACCGCGATACCGAGAAACAAGAGCTTGGGCGTGCGATTGCCGGCAACCGGCGGCGGCGCCGCGCCACGATCGATCTGCAAGCTCCTGAGCCGCTTGTTCAGATCTTCCTGATCATCTTTTGATTTAGGACTCGTTACCATGTGTTTCACGCACGTAAAGCATCGACGATCTTGAAGCGCGAGGCGCGGATCGACGGCAATAGCGAACCAACAAATCCGATAATCCCGCCGAACGCTAACGCAAAGAGCATCAAGTCGAGCGTCACGCGGAAGTTGAAGGCGATCTCGCTGAACGTCACCCAGTTCGAAGTTCCCGTGGAAACGAAATTCAACGGCAGGGCCAGCAAAATCCCAATCACCGCACCAATCAATGCGATCGCGATCGACTCCAGTAGAAACGCCGTCAAAATACTGAGCCGGCCAAAGCCAAGCACACGCAAGGTGCCGATCTCTTTGGTGCGTCGCGCGACGGCCGCGTACATCGTGTTCATACCGGCAAAGCCCGCGCCAACCGCCATGATGAACGAGATGAACACCGCCAACCCTTTCAGCGCACCAGACGCCGTGCCTTGTTGATCTTCATAAAAGGCTCGTTCCGAAGTCGCTTTCAAGTGCAGTTTCGGATCGTCTGTGATTCGTTTCGTAAGCGCGGTCAAAGCATTCTGATCTTTCGCGCGCAGCAGGGCGGACGAATAGGTCTGGCGGTTCGTCGTGCTGGCGAGCGAATTGATATCGACCCAGATTTCCGATTCGAACGCTTTGCCGGCAGAGTCAAACAGGCCGACAACCGTGTAGTCGGTCGTTTGAATACGAAACTTGTCGCCGATGTCGAGTCCCTGAAAACGCTCGGCAATGCGCTTGGAAACCACCGCTTCCGTCAGTCCGGGCTGAAACTCGCGACCGGCAATCGTCTTGTATCCCGAGCGCAACTTGAACGACATTGGACCAACTCCACGCACGGTTACATTCGACCCCTGCGTCATGCCTTTGCGCGCTTTGTAGATCAACGTAACGATCTCGGCGGTTGCGAGTGGTTGATCATTCTCGCGGACAACTCCATCGAGAAACATCAGATCCTTGAAGTTCTCGCGAGTCAGCGAACTGTTCAGCTCGGCGGTGCTACCCTCGCGCAGCACGATCACGTTCAACGGTTCGCCACTGCTCGAGAGTGTCAGGTCGATACCACGCGCCAGCGCCATGACCATCAGGAAGACCGCAACGGTCAGCCCGATCGTGAAAGCAGTTGCGAGCGTGCTTCCCTTCCGCACAATGATGTTGCGAATGTTGTATTTCAACGGTAACGCCATGTTATTCAGTGCTCCGCAGGGCTTCGGCGATCGTCAAACTCGAAACTCGATACGCCGAATAGATCACGCTGATTAATCCCACCAAAACCGATAGAACAAACGCCGCCAGCAGAGTTTGTCCGGTGGGAACGAACGAAATGAAATTCGGAATGTAAAGACTCAAATCGACCGAGCGGAAGATCAATACGGCGCCGCCAATACCGATCGCAGCGCCGATGCCGGCGACAATCAGCGACTCACCAACAAACAGCGCCGTTATCGTTCCACGTTGGAAACCGATCGCTTTCAATGTGCCCACTTCCTTGGTGCGTTCGCGGACCGTCATCGCCATCGTGTTGCCCATCACGAGCAACAGTGAAAACGTGATGGCGGCCATGATGCCGTACAGAAACTGTTTGACTCCGCCCATCATCGTCTGAAAACTCAGCGCGAATTCTTTTTCACTCTCGGTCTTCGTGGGGGCGGAGGTGTTGGCAAAGATCGAATCGATCTCCTTGCTCACACGCGGTACGTCTTCGGGCGTGTTGGCAAGGATGCTGAACGTGCTGACCTGGTCCTTGGCCCACTCAGGCAGCATCTCGTTTACATACTCGTGATGGAAGTAGAGCGTTTTTTCGTCGAGACCGGTGTAAACGCCACGAATGATGAACTCGACGGTCTGATTATATATAGGACTCTTCAACGAAACGCGCTGCCCGGGAGTAAACCCGTAAAGCATCACGAGCTTTCGTCCGACAATCGCTCCCTGACGGTCGTTGACGAAAGATTGCCAGTCGGCATCTGACATTTTCACTTCCGGAAGGACCACTCTCAGTTTGCTCGCATCCACCGCAAAGTTTGCGAAAAAGTTCCGCTCGTCTTTGTAGATGCCGCCGAACCAACTGAACGGCATCACTTCCTTGACGCCGGGAACCGTCTTCATCTTCTGCATGTGCGCGATCGGAATCACGAAACCGAGCGAGACCGCGTGGCGCGAGACGAGTCGCAACGGGCTGGATTGGTCACTGCCACGGTCAAACTCAGTCAGGATCGTGGCCAAACTAATGATCAGGAAGAGTGAAACGACCAGGCTCGAAATAGTGAGCACGGTTCGTCTCTTGTTCCGCAGGATGTTCTTGAAGATCAACTTAGCAAACTTCATAGCGGTTCACCCTTTTCTCAGAACTGGCGGGTCGGATTCCCTTTATTGGCTGGCCCTTAATACGTTGGACTCTTACGATACGTTCAACTATCTGGCGGTGCAAGCCGAAAAAGTTCCTGCCCAGATATTAGTCGAACGGGAAGCCCTGAAATCGACACCGACAAAATCTGGATTTCTTCCGCGTCATCCGCGGCTCCCCTTTCCTGTACTAATTGGTTTCGTGAGATTTATTGGCGTTGTTGCGATTCCAGACAGTTGCGACGATCGCGGTGAGGTTTTGACCGCGGCACAAACAGTGCAAAGAACATACCGGAAAGGAGTTTTCTAAGATGGCAAAGTGCGAAGTTTGCGGCAACGATTATCACATGTCCTTCGAAGTCATCACCTCCGGTTCCCGTCACACCTTTGACAGTTTCGAGTGTGCGATTCACAAGCTCGCGCCTTTCTGCGAACATTGCGGTTGCAAAATCATCGGACACGGCATCGAGGCAAAAGGGACTTTTTTCTGCTGCGCTTATTGCGCGCGTATGGCCGGCGTTCTCGAAGCGAGAGACCACGTGTAACTCGATTGATATGCAAGCCGCTGCCGAGCTGTCATCGCGGTGCAAAACGCCGTCGATTATCGAGATCTCGGCGTGGCAACTTCGAACGCGATCCTGTTTCGCTTCGTCGGCGGATCGCTGGGCACTGCGCTGCTCGGTGCCGTTCTCGCCACGCAGTTGCAAACGAACGCGCAGCGTCTCCTGCCGGGAACATCCGCACTTGATTCGATCAGCCCGCAAGCGCTGGCAGGGGTTTCGCCCGCGGTTCGCGCTGCGTATACCGAAGCGTTCGTCGAGTCGCTGTCAACTGTTTTTGTCGTAGCCGCAGTGATTTCATTTTTCGGACTGATCGTGTCGTTGCTATTGCCTCAGCGTCCGCTGCGCGAGACGATCGCCGCCGCGGCGGAGACAGACATCGGCGGCGACATCGCGCAAACGTTAGCCATGCCAACCGATCCCGATTCGCGCAAAGAATTGTTGCGCGGCCTCGCGGTGATTGCGGACCGGGACGTGCGGCGACAGTCCATCGAGGCAATCGTGTCTCGTGCCGGCGTCGCTCTAAGTCCGACTGCAGCGTGGCTGCTGGTCCAGATCGAGCGCGAGCGCGGCGTTGATGTCCACGAACTGGGCCGGCGAGGAAAGTGTGAACTGAAGCAAGTCAGCGCTGCGACTGCGGAGCTTCTGAATAAGTCGTTGATCGAAACAGACTCCGTTGCTAATGTGTACCGGCTGACAAGCGCGGGCTGTGAAACCTACAACCGGCTGGTGGCGGCGCGTCGCGAACACCTCGCCGAGTTGTGGCCGGAGTGGTCGCCGAAGAAGAGAGAAGAAGTAGCTGAAATCCTGCGACGCCTCGCACGCGAACTCGTCCCCGAAGCCGAAGCCGGCTGAACCTGATGAACACGTCAGACGTTCTGCTCCAACGACTCCACAATCAAAAACTTTCGTCGTCAGAGATCGAGAAACCTGCTGATGTCGTGCGTTGGCTGGGTGCGGTGCAGGCGCAGGACTACAACGCTGCGAAGTGGGCGCTTGCATTGCGGATGCGGAATGCGACGGATGCGGCCGTGGAAGAAGACTTCAACGAAGGCCGCATCATACGCACGCATCTGCTGCGACCGACGTGGCACTTCGTTGCTCCCGAAGACGTTCGCTGGCTGTTGCAACTGACTGCGCCGCAGGTGAATCGTCGGTGTGGTCCAAACTATCGCAAGTTTGAGCTTGATGACGCGGTCTTTAAACGATCCAATAAGGTGCTGACCAATGCGCTCAGAGGCGGAAAACACCTGACTCGGGCAGTGTTGAAAGCCGCGCTCAATAAATCGGGGGTAAACGCCGATGATACGGTGCGACTCGCGCATTTGCTGCTGCGCGCAGAGTTGGACGGTGTTGTGTGCAGCGGGCCGCGAGTAGGTAAACAGTTCACTTACGCACTGCTCGAAGAGCGTGTGCCGCCTGCGAAAATGCTGACTCGCGAAGAAGCTTTAGCAGAACTCACGCGCCGGTACTTGAACAGTCACGGACCAGCAACACTGCCGGACTTTATCTGGTGGTCTGGTCTGACGGCTGCCGACGCAAAGCGCGGCATCGAACTTTATAAACCGCGGATTACACGGATTTCAAAGCGTATTGTTCATCCGTGTCATCTCCTGCCGGCTTTTGATGAGTATTTCGTCGCGTACAAGGAAAGAGCGATCATTCCTGGCATTAACAACTGGGACTTGCTTGGTCCAACGATCATTATCGGCGGAGAAGTTGTGGGAACGTGGAAACGAGATTCGACGGCCGTCAACTTGAGTCTTTTGCGACCGGTGAACAAGTCTGAACAACGAGCGATCGATAAGGCCGTCGAGCGATATTTACAGTTTACAAACCGATGATGTGGATGAAGCGCGTAGTTGAGGTGTCTTCGATCGCGTGGACCAGGCGGCAGCCGGCCTTTGCATAGATCGAACGCCACTCGGCCAGCGTTGCCGGCGGCACGCCCTGGCCGGAAATCAATTGCGCGTAGTCGTGCAGGAGAGTCTCTCGTTGCGCTCTGCGATTTTTCGAGCGCCCGAGCCGGCCGTAGTAATCGCAGTTTAATAAAGGCCGGTCTGGAAAAAGTTTGTGGAGCTCGCGAAACCATTTGATCGCCTGACGCTCACCATGAGCAAACATCTCGTTCGCAACGTTGCAGCAGGTTAGAGATCGAATCTGTGACCGTATGTTTGCGGGAACTGTTTCGCCAACTTTCGTACAATCAGCTTCGATAAATTGCACGCGTTTGCCAGCGCGCGCGGTACGCAATCGCGCGCGGGCTACCTTCAGCATCGCCGGATTCGAATCAATTCCCCAACCCACGAACGCCGCATCACGCCGCGCTAACTCCAGCAGCAGATCAGCGTTACCACAGCCGAGATCGAGCGTGTAGTTGAACGCCAACGCGCTGACCACGTCAGGCAAAATTCCCTGCGCCACGCTATCGATCGACTCAAAAGCGCGGGCATATCGAACTCGATCCACTGAAGCCGGTGCACGCACCGGATCGCGCAAGATCTGCGCGAGTTGATCGGCAGTGCTGCCGTACGCACCCGTGTAGAGATTGATCAGAAAACGCGAAGTGTTTCGCGTGGCGACGAACTGTCCGCGTGTTGTTCGGCGCAGGAGCTCGGTTCGCAGTGCGACATACTCGAGCACTCCGGCGAGCAGCGTAACGTCGAGTCCACGCTTCGCGGCCAGTTGTCTCGCACTAAACGGTTTTGGCGATTCAAATACCTTGAGGTCATTCAACACCGCGACGGCGCGCGAAAGCTGGAAGGCTTCGACCAGATCAAACACGCTCCACTTGGTGCTTGTCATTTACTCAGCGGGGCGCGGAGATGAGGATGCCCGCATCGATGAATGGTGCGAAGTAAGAACTCGATAAATCGCTTACGCCACTGACTTCAGCCACCAGGTCCGAGACTTCGCGACAACTGCGAGGCTGCTCGAAAAAACTCAGGAGCGCCTCCAAATCCGGATCGATGCGGTAGGCGGCGTCGCCGGTCACGACATACGTCACCCGTTCTTTGATCTCGGCTTCAGCAAACAAATCCGCGGTCATCTCTCTTCCGATCCGTTCAATCAGCGCTTCGCAATCGTGCATGTCAGTCAACAGCCGAACGTTCGCCTCGAGCTGGTACTGCTGGTCCGGATCAAACGCCACTGCCGCGACGTCGCTGTTCGTGCCGTTCGGTAAGTGAAACGCATAGCAAGCGAGTGAGGTGAGGTGATGGCGTGGTCCAAACCTCGCACGGATAAACTCTTCGACAAACTCAGCACTCGGCAAATCGCTTCGGCCACTCGCCTCCGCCCAATCACGCATCGCAAACACGAGTCGACTGAGTCGCTGTTTAAACGCGCGCAGCAGGTATTTCAAAATCGTCGGACCAAGCTGCCGCAGCGCATCTACTGCCTCGACCGCAAACTTGTACTGCACGCGCGGCAAGGCCGCGGGATAGTAGTAATACGTCGAGAAAATGTCTTGGTGGTCGAGCACGAGCTGCGTGTCCTCGGGCGCGACGTGAAAAGCGTTGTATGGTCCCGCATAGCCGTCGTATTCCACCTTGTCGCGATGTGCGGCGAACATCGGCGTGCCCGGCTCTGGCGCCAGCATATGAAGCTGAGTCAGGCATGACGGACCAACACAACGTCCCAGCAGATCGAGCGTGTCCGCCAGGTCCGGCTCGAGCTCTTCGTGATAACCGGTTATGAATGATGCAGTGCTGTGAATGCCGAGCCGTTCGGTGACAGCGAGAGTCGGCTCGACGAGATCGACGTCGAGTCGCTTGCGCGAAATCTCCTGCATGCGTCGCGAGCCAGTCTCGATGCCGAAGTACATCCCAACGCAACCAGCTTCGGCCATTTTGTTGAGCAGCTCGTTGTCTACGCAATCAACGCGCGCTGAGACGCGCCAACGGTAGCTGCGATCTTTCACGGCCTCGCAGAACTCGAGAATCTTTCGCTTGTTGACGGTGAAGAGATCGTGGTCCAGTTTGAAATCGACATAGCCGTACCTGGCGTGCAGGGTATCGAGTTCCTGGACCAGGCGCGCGGCTGACTTCAAGCGGAAACTTCTCTGGAAGAAGCTGGCGGTCGAACAGAACGTACACATGAACGGGCAACCACGTCCGGCTTCGACGCGCAACAGATCCAGATCGAGATCGGCCACCGGATAGTAGTCGTAGTTCAATAAAGGAAGCGTATCGAGGTTCTCGACTTTTGGCGCGCCCTGGTTGAACTTGAGTTCGGAGTTGTTAACACGCCAACTCAGGCCCGGAATGCCGGCAAAGTCGCGAGTTTCGAGATTCGCAAGGACGGCGGGAAAAATCTCGTCGGCTTCGTATCGCACGATGACGTCGAATTGCGTGAAGCGTTCGAGGATCTCGCGGTGCAACATCGTCGCGTGTGGTCCACCGAGCAGGATCGGAAGCGCGGGTTCGTGGCGCTTGAGTCGTGCGGCGACGTTCAGTGCAAATAGGAAACTGCAACCGAGTGAAGTGAAACCTACCACGTCAGCCTGCTGCGACAGCAGACTCTGTGCGGCGCGATCGTAGATAGTCTCGTCGTAGCTGAGTGCTCCCGATCGGATCAAACGCTTGGGATCGTAGATCTGGACCACGTGCCCCTCGCATTCGGCGACCGCAGCGAGTGACAACAAGCCGAGATGAGGATGAACGTCGAGCAACTCGAGCGAATGCTCCTCAGGCATCACCAGGTTGTCGACCAGCGTTATTCTCATGCTAGTTAAACGATCTTGGAAGAGGTCCTCCAAGTGAGATCACTCCGACTGAAGCGAGTTCGGCGAACGCGTCGTTCAGTTTTTTCGAGATTCCGCGGCCCAGCAGACGATTGAAATCGGTAAGCGACCTTTTGCCATCGACGAGTGAAAGCAGGTTAAACCCCAGCTCGTCCAGATCGATGATGCTGATCTCATCCGGATCGCCGGCGTTCCAGTAACCAAGACGTGTTACGCATCGAGGCACTCTCTCGTGGTCAAACGACTTCTCGCGCAAGAGCTTTCCGATCACGCGCGGATCAGACTTCATCTCGTGCAAAATGATCTCGCCAACGATGTGTGGCACTCGACACTTCTTCGATGATGGCGTGAGTTTTTGCAGTTGGGCCAGCGCGGTTTCATGCCGGATTAGATCCCAGAGCTGCGAATGTTCGCGCTTGCCAAAATCGAGCCAGTCACGAAGGAAATCCACGAGCTCAACGATTCGCTCCCCGGTAGTCGGAGCGTAACGCGTTCCAGCACGCGCTTTGTGCAATGCGTACGCGCCAAAGATTTCGATCTCCAAACCGCTGACATTGAGAAAATGAAACGTGAGCGGAAGCTCCGAACGCAATCCGTTATGCTTCACCTTCGCTGATAGCCCTGCAAACTTCCGGATCGCGTCGAGATCAAATGCCGCCGGATCGACACCGTAAGCGCGCAACAAGTCAGGCTTCTGCTGCCAGCGCGCGAGCAGCTCCGGATTCTCCAAACCCGCGGCCATAATGGCGTGAACACGGCGTGCGAGCATCAGCACCTCATGATTTCGTTAACACGGTCGATGTGCTTGATTAGTATTGATTCGGGAAACTGCGGCGACCAGTTGTACTCCAAGGTCACGGCCTTAGGTCGCACACGCTTCACCACTCGCTCAAGCAAATCGAATACGACCGGCGGCGCCGGCGAAGCGTGATCGTCCCAGGCGATTCCCGACTGCACGTTTAGTCCGGAGATGTGAACTTCAACAACCTTCTCCAGCGGCAAGCGCTCGATCTCACTCAACGGATCTTTCTTTGTATTCAGCATCGAGATCAGGAAGTGTGTGAGATCCAGTAACAAACTGACGCCGCAACGTTCAACCACCGCGGTAACAAAATCGGCCATCGACAGCGAACTGCCCGGTACCTCGAAATACTGCGGCGAGTTTTCGAGAATCAGCGGCGCGTCGAAGTGCTGCTGCAGCGAAGCGAGATTAATCGCCACGCGCTCGACCGTCTCTTCGCTCATCTGCGGGCATGCGGTGTAAGTCAAAGACGTCGGTTTGGCGTCATCATCTTCGATTGGATCGGCAGTAATAAACGCGAGGTGTTCGCCGATCCACGGCGTTTTGGTTCGCGCCGCCGCGCGCTCGATGGCCTTCAACGTTCGCTGATCGGGAGGCACAAAGCCGGCGACTGACATGCTTGCGCAATGCAGGATCACGGGAACCGTTTCCTGAATCACGCCGGTTTCAGGAGCGTGCCGTAGTTGTTCGAAGGGAATCTCGACGTAGTCGATTAAGTCAGGGTTTGCCGTCACAAACTCCGGCACGACTGGACCAAACGCCAGTCCAACCGCAACCGTACCGGAGTTGGCGGTGATGTACTTCATGGAATTAACGAACTGAGGGACGCAGAGAAAGTCGTTTAGTCGTACTTGTATGGATCACCAAGACGTGCGCGACCTATATCCGCTTTGCTCAACGTCACTGTCAAGGTGCCTTTGGCGAGACAACGCTGAATCGCTTCAACTTTTGCAGCATCGATCGGTAAGTTCAGCTTTACTTTGGCTCTCGAAGCAACTGACTTCTTCGCGCCCTTCTTTGCAGCTTTCTTCTTTGAGGTCTTTTTAGCGGTGGCCATATATTTTTACTCCTGGAAAAGGAAAGTTGAGCGCGCACATTTCACTGCGAATCGCCTCGCATGTCAAGACTTTAAATCGATTAACTCACGCACTGGTCCGATCAGTTTGCCTCCACTCATCGCCGGTGCGTTGAGACTGCGAACCGACATCACCGGATCATTCTTCGGCAACAGGACAATATCGATCTTCCAGTCAATTTCCTGATCGAACGAGAGCACTAAATCGTAGCGTTGCAGAAGAAACTCGAGTGAGGTTTTGATCATGTACGTCGCGAGCGCGCGGCCGGCGCAATAGTGCGCAC
>Ga0126376_10000350_pt1 | contig 22035 bp, 21 predicted proteins | sample PanSoiMetPlot_15_FD_92760 | JGI IMG/M metagenome (GOLD analysis project Ga0126376, IMG submission 92760) | Tropical forest soil microbial communities from Panama - MetaG Plot_15 | ecosystem: Environmental > Terrestrial > Soil > Tropical forest > Bulk soil | place: Panama | collected 2016-02-17
AACCACTGCCGCTACGCCACCAAAGAGAATTCAAGCGAGGGATCTCCCCATGATCAACGAAAAAAAGAACTCCGAGTTTGTCGAAACCTCACTGATCTATCTCTTGAGTGCAGCCGTCGCCGTGGGCGCTTTCGTGCTCGTCTGGTTAATTTCGCTGCTGCTGGGATCTGGTCGGGCGTGATTTTCTGATAAACAGCCAGGAACTGGCGGCGCTCGCGAGGGCCAGCGCTGCCGAAGTGAACATGATTACCCGAAACCCTCGTACAAAAGCCGCAGCCACCGCCGCTTTCAACTGCTCCCGCGTCGCTGAATCAATATCAGACGGCACCTCCAAACCTGCCAACTTCACCCGCTCCTCGTAAACGGAATGCCTCACACGCTCGTCCAGTTGCAACTCGTTCATCCGGCTCGCGAGAGTTTGACTGAACACGAGCAACATCATCACCCCGAACACGGCAATCGCCAGTAACCCAGCCGTGCGTGAAACGGCGTTATTAATACCTGACGCCACTCCAGCCTGTTCCTCACCAACAGCGCTCATTACGGTGGTCGTCAAAGGCGCCACACTAATCGCCATGCCGAGTCCGAGCACGATGACCGCCGGAAAGAAACTGGTCCAGTAGTTTCCGCTGATCGACGGAACAGCGAAGAGCGCAAAACCCGCCGCGGCAACGATCGGACCGATGGTCAACGGCAAACGACCACCGAAGCGATCGATCAATCCACCTGACCAACGCGAGAGCGTAAACATCAACGCGACGAACGGCAGCAACGACGCACCCGCGGCTGTCGCGGAGTAGCCCTGGATCTGGATCAAATTGAGTGCGAAGAAGAAAAACGTGCCGCCGAGCGCAGCATACAAGAAAAGTGTGAGCAGATTGGCGCCCGAAAAATCGCGACTGTCGAACAGATGCAGGGGGACCATCGGGTTTTTAGTGCGCGCCTCGTGGAAGATGAAGAGTGCCTGCAACGCCAGGCCGCCGAGCAAGGTCAGTAGCACCAGCGGGTTTGAGAAACCGAGTCGCGGCGATTCGATTAGGCCGTAGACCAGGCCGCCGAGCCCGACTGTGGCCAGCGCCGCGCCGGGCCAGTCGAGTCGTCCATGATGTACCTTCTCGCTACTCTCAGGCACTTTCCAGAACGAGATAACAAGCACCGCGACCGCCAGCGGCAAATTCAAAAAGAACGCTGCGCGCCAGCTCAAATGTTCGACGAGCCAACCACCGAGCACTGGTCCAATCGCAGTAGTGATCGCGGAAAATCCCGACCAGGTGCCGATCGCTTTGCCGCGCGTGTTCTCGTCAAAGGAAGAACTGATGAGCGCCAGACTTCCCGGCACCAGCAGTGCGCCGCCGATTCCCTGCACTGCACGAGCGATGATCAGTTGTTCGATGTTGGCAGCGAAGCCGCAGAGCGCGGAGGCAATCGCGAAGATCACGACGCCGATGTCGAAGATGCGACGACGTCCATAACGATCGCCGAGCGAACCGCCGACGAGCAGAAGCGCGGACAGAAAGAGCGAGTAGGCTTCAACAACCCACTGAATTCCGATCGCAGTGGCGTTGAGGTCTTTTTGTAGAAAAGGCAGAGCAACATTGACGACCGTGCCATCGATGAAAGCCATGCTCGAGGCCAGAATCGTCGCCGCTAAAACCCATCGTCCGCGTAAATCCGTGTTCATCCGCGGCTAAAACGGTTCGTCGATTGAGTTGCTCTGCTTCGTGAAAAACTTCGGACCGTCCGGTGTGATGTACAAACAGTCTTCGAGACGAATGCCAAACTCACCGTAGATCACGATCGTGGGCTCATCACTGAAACACATCCCCGGCTGGATCGGCGTCTTGTTGCCACGCACGAAGTTGGTCCATTCGTGCCCATCGATACCGATGCCGTGTCCGGTGCGGTGCGGCAAACCCGGCACTTTGTAATCCGGACCAAAACCCGCATTCGTGATCACTTTACGCGCTGCCGCATCTACCGCTTCACACGGTGCCCCAACTTTGGCCGCCGCAATTGCGGCATCTTGCGCCTTCTTCTCCAGATCCCAGATTTGTCGTTGTCGATCTGTCGGCTTACCGAAGACAAACGTTCGCGTGATGTCTGACTGATAACCTTCGATGCCGCAACCGCCGTCCATCAGGACCACATCGCCTTCCTTCAAGCGTTGCGGCGTGCTGCTGCCGTGTGGAAACGCCGTGTACTTCCCGAAACTGACAAAGATCCCGCCCGACGTTCCGAGCGCGCGAAACGCCGCCGCGCAGTTGCCCGCAAACTCACCCTGCGTCATGCCTTCGGTCATGCTGTCACGTGTGGCTTTGTAAGCAGCAATCGTGATGTCGTTCGCGATCTGCATCAACGCGAGCTCCGCGGGCGATTTGAACATGCGACACCCGGCGGTGATCGGAGTCGCACTAACAAACTTCACCGCGGGCGCAGCTTGTCGAATCCCATCGTAAAGAAAGAACCGCACTCGCTCTTCAATACCGACAGTGCCCGTGCGCACACCGCGATCTTTTAGTATCTCAGCGACGCGTTTGTAAGGGCTCTCGTCCTCTTCCCAGGTGCGAATGTCCTTGCCCATGTTGATCAACTCGCGCGCGCGCTCCTCTTCGAACTTAGGACACACCCACGCGATCTCGCCGCGCGCCGGAATTACCATCGCGAACATTCGTTCGCTGGTTCCCCAACGCATGCCCGTGTAATACAACATGCTGCTGCCGGGTTCGATGTAGATCGCATCGATACGTTGATCGTGCATCAGTTTCTGCGCCTTCTCGATGCGGGCATTTCGTTCCTCGAGCGTGATCGGCACGACGTTGTCAGTCATGCGGCGCAGACGTCGAATGGGCTCGGGCTGCGAGCCTTGTTGCACCTCCATCGATTTACCGTGTGCATGAGTCAATGAACCGCCGAGCAAGGTGGCGCCGGCGATACCTGCGGACAAACGTAGAAAGTCTCTGCGATCTGTACACATTTGTTTAGGGGCCTCGTTTTGGTGTTTTAAATTGATCGTCGTGCCGTGGACTTCGTAATTTAACCGCTACTAAATTGGATCTCAAGGCCATCAGCGGCTAGAATCCCCAAACTTTGCCACAAAAAAGCACAAAAGGCACAAAACTACTAACCTTTTGTTTATGCGCCTTTCTATTGCTGATTCCTGGTCCACGCGCGAGTGCGCAGGAGGTGTTGCGGTGGGGCGCGGATCCGAGCGGCGGTGCGCCGTACGTTTTTACCGATCCCGCGAATCCCGATCGCTACATCGGCTACGAGAAAGAGATGGTCGATGCGTTGGCAAAGGCGATGGGCCGGCGCCCGGAGTTTGTGCCGAGCGATTGGGAAACACTCGTCTCCGCGTTGCAACGTCACTCGTTCGACGTGATCGTCAACGGCCTCGAGCCGACCGGCGATCGCGCGCAACAGATTCTCTTCAGCAAGCCTTATTACATCTTTCAGCTTCAACTCACCGTCCGCCGCGACGACAATCGCATCAACTCGATCGACGATTGTAAGAATCGCGTCGTGGCAACGCTCGGCAACACGGCCGCGTCGCGCCTGCTGGAACAACGAGGCATTCCGTTTCGCAGTTACCAGGATCCGCCCGGCGCCTACCAGGATCTCGAATTGAAACGCATCGATGCGGTCGTCATGGACGTTCCTGCCGAGGCATTTTATGCGCGTTCGAATCCGAAGCTGCGACCTGCCGGACCACCGTTTACACGCGGTCAATACGTCATCGGACTGCGCAAAGGCGACGTCGCGTTGAAGGCCGAGGTCGATGCCGCCATCGACAAGATCATCATCGATGGCACTCTCGAGACGATTCTTAAGAAGTGGGGTCTTTGGAACGACGCGCAGGTTGAGTTCCAGGCGCCGATTCGTTCCGGAACACAGCCGACCAAAGTCGAGGAATACACCAACACGACGACGACCTTTAACTGGCGTGAAGCGCTCTGGCGCTTGACGCGCGCCGCCGCAGTGACAGTGCTGATCGCGCTCGGCTCGATGGTGATCGCGATCGTCTTAGGACTACCGCTCGCAGTCGGTCAATGGAAGGGTCCGGCCTGGATGCGTGCGTTCTGCACGCTCTACGTGGAGTTCTTTCGCGGCACGCCGGTGCTGGTCCAGCTCCTGTTTCTCTACTTTGGCCTGCCGGTGATCGGCATTGCGATGCCGGGCTGGCTGACTGCTCTCGTCGGCCTCGGCTTAAATTACGCTGCTTACGAATCGCAGGTGTATCGCGCTTCGCTCGAAGCGATTCCCACCGGTCAGTGGGAAGCAGCCTACTCACTCGGCATGGGTCCGCTTCTCGCTTTCCGCCGCATCATCATGCCGCAGGCGTTTCGCATCGCTTTGCCGCCGATGACCAACGACTTCGTCTCGCTCTTCAAAGATACTTCGGTCGCGTTTGCGATCTCAGTTTGGGAACTGGCCACTGCTTATCGCGAACTGGCCAACGCGTCGGGACAGTTTCTGCTGCTCGGCATCGCAGTGTCGGCATTCTATCTGGCGATGAGTTTGCCTATGGCCCATCTTGCGCGGTTGCTTGAACGGCGTCTGGGCAATCGCGCCACGGAACGCGTGGTTGAGGAGGCGGCTGCATGATTTGCGTCACTGATCTGCGCAAGCATTTCGGCGGTAGCGAGATCCTCAAGGGGATCAGCTTCGAAGTACCGCCACAAACTGTGCTCGGCGTCATCGGTGCTTCGGGCAGCGGAAAGTCAACGTTATTGCGCTGTCTCAATGGACTCGAAACGATTAACGGCGGCACGATCGAATGCGACAACGTGCGCCTCGAAGCCGGATTGTCGCATTCCGACTACCGGCGGCGTGTAAAAGATCTGCGACTCAAAGTCGGTACCGTTTTTCAGCACTTCTATTTGTTCCCGCACCTGTCGGTAGTCGGCAACATCATCGAAGCGCCCATGCACGTGCTGCACACGCCGAAGAAAAAGGCTGAGACTGAGGCTTATGAACTACTCGAGTCCGTCGGGTTGAGGCAGGCGGCGCGCAGATATCCCGAATCGTTGTCAGGTGGTGAACAACAGCGCGTCGCGATCGCGCGTGCACTAGCGATGCACCCGGCGCTGCTCCTGCTCGACGAACCGACCAGCGCACTCGATCCGCGACGCATCAACAGCCTGCGTGCCCTGCTGCGCACGTTTGTCGATCGCGGTCACACGATGATCATCATTTCACACTCGATGGGATTTCTCGGTGGAGTCTCAGACTATATTCTCTACATGGAAGGTGGAGTCGCGGTCGAGTATGGACCAACAGATCAGGTACTGAACTCACCTAAGGACGATCGAACCAAAGACTTCCTGAAACAAGCCGAATAACTCAGCTAGAACAGCTTAATTGTCAGCCGTTGATTTAGATCTTGTTCCTGAAAGACTCTCCAGGTACTTCTCAAACCGTGCGCGGTCTGCGACGTTTGTGATCTTCGTTCCCAGCAGATAACCGTTTCCTGCGTACGGACTGCTCAGCCGCTCACATCGCACCGGGCTTACTTCAAGACTGATAACACCACCAGGCGCGTGCAGCGAAAGATTCAAACGGTTCGTGCCGCTGCAAAATCGCTCGTCGATGATCGTGGAAGGGAGGACCATCCCGAGCCCACCGGCGCTGAGATCATGCGTACGGCCGAGGAACACGAGCGACGAATCGGCACACTCGACGTCGTTGTCCAACAGCGACAGGTTCGCGACCAGCTCAACCTCGCATTTCACTTTGAGCCTGCGCAGTCTGCGTCGTTCAATTGATGAGGCTAGTTTTTCCAAGCTGGTCAGTCGTCCTGGTCGGGCGTAATCGAAACCGTCCGCCGTTAGTTGTTTAATTATTGAGGCTCGCAGCCGTAGGCCACCCTCTCGAGTTGGCCAGTAGTAGCACGAAACGATAAATTTGTACATGAGAAGCTGAGACAGAGTTTTGAAGCTTAACTCTGTGGCATCCTGGCATCCTGCATTTTCGATTTCGTATGAGTTAAAACGCTCAATACGGCTATAATCCCACTTTCCGATGTCCATGGAATCCCCTAACCGGCTCACTCCGCGCGAACAGCTCATAACAGTTCTGCAAATGGCCTATTCAGGCGAATTAGCGGCCGGATATGCGTACCGCGGCCACTGGCATTCGGTGAGCGACCCCGAGGAGCGCCGGCGGATCAAGAAGATCGAGGACGAGGAATGGCATCACCGTAAACTCGTCGGCGAAATGCTCGAGAGCCTCGGTGCTGGTCAAAACAAGGTGCGGGAAATACGAGCGACGATAGTGGGCCGCGTACTCGGGTTCATGTGTCACTTGAGTGGCTGGTTTGCGCCGATGTACGGCGCCGGGCGGCTCGAAAGTCGAAACATCGTTGAGTATGAAACCGCGGCGCGTCACGCACTCGCGTGCGGGCGTGAAGATCTAATTGACTGTCTTTTGACGATGGCGGAAGTTGAGTGGGAACACGAGCATTACTTTCGCGGCTGTGTCTTGCGTCATCGTTGGGCCAAACGGATCTCGATCTGGCCCGAACCGCCACCGAAGGAAATGATTCGCCATTCATTTCAGGTACAAAGATGACACGGATTGTTAACGCATTTATTTGCCTGCTACTGCTCCTGCCCGCGACCGTCTGCGCGCAGCAGCCAAACAAGCAACTCGCCGCTGAAGTAAGAGCAGAGTTCCTGCACGCCTGGAGCGGTTACAAAAAATACGCCTGGGGCCACGACGATCTGAAGCCACTCTCGAAGACGTATCACGACTGGTACCCGCAGCCACTGTTGATGACCCCGGTCGATGCGCTCGACACGATGATCATCATGGGACTGGATGACGAGGCAGCAGCAACCAGGCAATACATTGTCGAGAATCTCTCGTTCGATAAGGACATCGAGGTCCAAAACTTCGAGATCACGATCAGGCTTCTCGGCGGCTTGCTCACCAACTATCAACTTACCGGCGACAAGCGCCTGTTGGACCTCGCTGAAGATCTCGGCAATCGTCTGCTGCCGGTCTTTAATTCGCCGACCGGCATGCCCTATCGTTATGTCAATTTAAAAACCGGTAAAGTCAGTAAGCCGGTCAGCAACCCGGCTGAAACAGGAACGCTGCTCATCGAGTTTGGCACGCTCAGCAAACTCACCGGCAAACCGATTTTCTATGAAAAAGCGAAGCGCGCCCTCGTTGAAACTTACAATCGCCGCTCGAAGATCGGCCTCGTTGGCGAATGGATCAACGTGGAGACGGGCAGTTGGACCAACACTGACAGTCATATCAGCGGGGCAATCGATAGTTATTACGAGTACCTCTTGAAGTGCTCGCTGTTGTTCGGCGATCAGGACTGCGGGCGCATGTGGGACAACAGCATCAAGCCCATTAACAAGTATCTCGCCGACGAATATAAAGGTGAGCTCTGGTACGGCCACGCCGACATGAACACCGGTGCGCGCCGTGCGACTACGTTCGGCGCGCTCGACGCGTTCTTTCCGGCGGTGCTGGCGTTGTCAGGAGACATGCGACATGCGAAGGAGCTGCAGGATTCGTCGTTTCTGATGTGGTACCACGCAGGCATCGAGCCGGAAGAGTTTGATTATCGCGAGCGCAAGATCACGTCGCCGGGTTATCCGCTGCGGCCGGAGATCGTCGAGTCCACGTATTACTTGTATCACTACACGAAAGATGAGAAGTACCAGTTGATGGGCGAGAGACTCTGGCGCGACTTTGTGAAGTACTGTCGCACGGACGAGGCCTACGCGGCGCTCAAGAACGTGGAGACAAAGGAAAAAGCCGACTCGATGCAGAGCTTTCTCTTCGCGGAGACTTTCAAATATTTTTACCTGCTCTTCGCACCACCTTCGACGCTCGATTTCGATAAAGTGATCTTCAACACCGAGGCACACCCGATTCAGAGATTTAAATAGGTCCTATTGGTCCAATAGGACCTATTGTCAAACTGCGGCTTTACTTGTACTCCACTCCAAGATTCTCAAACAGGAACGCGTAAATATCGCGCGTCTGCTCGATCGCCTTGGTAGTGTTGCTGGCGCCGTGGGCCGAGTTCGTATCCACGCGAATCAGGATCGGGTTTGGTCCACCCTGCGCCGCCTGCAACGCAGCCGCGTACTTGTAGTTGTGCGCAGGCACCACGCGGTCGTCGTGGTCGGCGGTCGTAATCAGCGTGGCCGGATACTTCGCGCCCGGCCTCACGTTGTGATACGGCGAGTAAGCGTAGAGCGCTTTGAACTCAGCCTCGTTGGCCTCGGCTGAACCATAGTCCGCGATCCAGTTCCAGCCAATCGTGAACTTCTGAAAGCGCAACATGTCCATCACGCCAGCCTGCTCGACCACCGCGCGGAACAGTTCCGGACGTTGATTTGAAACCGCACCGACCAACAGTCCACCGTTCGAACCACCCTGAATCGCGAGCTTGCTCGGCGACGTGTACTTGTTCGCGATCAGCCACTCGGCCGCAGCGATGAAGTCGTCGAACACGTTCTGCTTCTTCAGCTTCGTGCCGGCCTCATGCCACTTCTCGCCGTACTCACCACCGCCACGCATGTTTGCGGAAGCGTAGACCACGCCCTGTTCGAGCAGCGCCATGCGCAGTGAGCTGAACGACGGCGCTGTGACGATGTTGAAGCCGCCGTATCCGTAGAGGATTGTCGGATTGTTGCCGTCGAGTTTGAGTCCTTTCTTGTAGACGAGGAACATCGGCACGCGCGTGCCGTCTTTGCTGTTGTAGAAGACCTGTTTGGTTTCGTAAGCATCCGGCTTGAATCCGGGAATGTCTACCGTACGAAAGACACTCGATTTCTTCGTTGCGATGTCGTACTTGTAGATCGTCGGCGGGAAGTTGAAGGACGTGAAACTGTAGAACACGTACTTGTCGTCACGTAGACCACCAAAGCCGCCTGCAGTTCCGACGCCCGGCAACGCGATTTCGTTTTCGAGTCTGCCGTCGAGACTAAACACGTATGAGCGGGTCGCGACGTCTTTGCGCCATGAAGCGAAGAGTTTGCCGCCGGCAGTACCAGTACCCTGCAATGGCTCAGTTCTCTCGGGCAACACGTCTTTCCAGTTGCTCTCTTCCGGACTCTTTGGATCGACGAGGACTACGCGACCATTCGGAGCGTTTTTGTTTGTGCGGACGAGGAGCTTGTCGCCGACGTTGTCGATCACACTGAAGCTGTCGTCAGTAATATCGGCAACGATTGGCGAGAACTTATCTTCGCCCTTCGAGAGATCTTTGACGAAGATCGCGTTTCCTTTTTTGCCTTTGCCTCGCTCGGAGACGCTGAGGATCGCGAAGCGCTCATCGTCAGTGGTGTCCACTCCCTGGAAACGTTGCGGATGCTCTTTGTCGTCGTAAACCAGGGTGTCGTCGGACTGCGGTCTGCCGACTTTGTGAAAGTAGACCGCTTGAAATTCGTTCTTGCTGCTGAGTTCCTTGCCCTTCGCCGGTTCGGGATAACGGCTGTAGTAGAAGCCATCGCCCTGCCACGCCACGCCCGATGCTTTCATCCACTTGACCTCGTCGTCGAGCTTCTTGCGCGAGGCGACTTCCATGACGCTGAGTGTTACCCAGTCAGAGCCGCCTTGCGAGATGCCGTATGCGAGGTACTTGCCGTCTTTCGACAGCGAAAAGGCGCTCAAAGTCGAGGTGCCGTCAGAAGAGAACTTGTTTGGATCGAGAAAAACTTCAGGCGTGCCGTTCACACCTTTTTGGATGTAGAAGACGCTCTGGTTCTGCAAACCGTCGTTCTTGGTGAAGAAGTAAGTGTCACCGCGATGAAACGGCGCTGAGATGCGCGGATAGTTATAGAGTTGGGTCAGGCGCTCCTTGAGTTTTTCGCGATAAGGGATCTTGTCGAGATAGCCGAAGGTCACCTTGTTCTGCTCGTCAACCCAGGCCTTTGTTTCGGCGGAGGTTTCGTCTTCGAGCCAGCGATAAGGGTCGGCCACCTTCGTGCCGAAGTAGTCGTCAACCTGTTCGACTTTCTTCGTTACGGGGTAGACGATTTTCAGATCCGTGATCGACCGTCCGCCGCCACCCGCAGATCCGTTGGGCGCAGTGGCGCTCTGCGCGCCCGCGTGTTGTAGCAAGGGCGCAACGGCAGCGGCAGTCAGCAGAGCCGCGATAAACAAAAAGGCAAACAGACTGCGATGATTCTTCTTCATGTTTTTACTCCGAAGGCAGGGATTTTGAAGGAATAATTTAATGGAATAAGGGGTGAAATTCAAATAGGTCCCATAGGACGAATAGGACCTATTCCAACTTTGACTTCCGCGATGCTAAAATCGCTTCCGATGCTGAATCCGCAGCCCTTACATTATCGTCCACTCGAATCTCGCGCGAACCTCTTCGCCGACTAGTCTTCCCGTTTTTAGCCCGCTGATTCCTGAGGCCAGACCTTCAAGGTTTGGGCTAGTTTTTGGCCATTCTGACAAGGGAGTTGAAAATGTCTACCTCCGTACTCGCAACACCAAAGCGCCCCCAGATCAAAACGGCGCTGCCGGGTCCTAACGGCAAGAAGATCATTGAAGCGGATGCAAAGTTTGTGAACCCTTCCTACCCGCGACCATCCTTTAAGCTCGTCGCTGAACGTGCCAGCGGCGTTTGGGTGGAAGACGTCGACGGCAATATTTTTCTCGACTGTAACGCGGGCGTCGCGGTCTGTTCGACCGGCCATTGCCACCCCGAAGTAGTCAAAGCAATCCAGCAACAAGCTGAACAACTGATTCACATGTGCGGCACCGATTATTACTATCGCCACATGCCGCAACTCGCCGAGAAGCTCGATGCGATCGTGCCAATCAAGTCTCCAACGCGGACGCACTTCGCCAACAGCGGCACGGAAGCCGTCGAGACTGCCCTGAAACTCGCGATGCACGCGACTGGTCGTGAAAAGTTCATCGGGTTCTTCAATAGTTTTCACGGGCGCACACTAGGTTCGCTTTCGTTGACTTCGTCGAAAGCCGCACAGCGCATGGGCTTCAAGCGCCAGGCGCTCGACGTAGTTCACGTGCCGTATCCGAATGAGTTTCGCAATCCGTTCAGTCCAGCGGATTGTGGTGATGGCGGCGCAGGACAGGGCGCGCTCAACTGGATCGAGGAGAGACTGTTCAAGACCACCACGCCACCCGAGGAGGTTGCGGCGATCGTCGTTGAAGCGGTGCAGGGTGAAGGTGGTTATGTGCCGGCGCCGAAAGACTTCTTAAAGGGACTCCGGCGAATTTGTGACGAGCATGGGATTCTGTTGATCGTGGACGAAGTGCAGTCGGGAATGGGTCGCACCGGGAAGATGTTTGCGTGTGAGCATTACGACGTCGAGCCGGACATTGTGTGTATTGCGAAGGGCATCGGATCCGGTTTGCCGATCGGCGCGTGTGTTGCGCGCGCGGATCTGATGGACTGGAAACCCGGTGCACACGCTTCGACGTTTGGCGGCAATCCGGTTTGCATCGCGTCGGCGTTGAAGACGATCGAACTGCTTGAAGGTGGGCTGGTCAAGAATGCGGCTGAGGTTGGTGCTTACCTGAAAGCGGGGCTCGAGAAGTTGAAAGAGAAGTACGACTGCATCGTCGACGTACGCGGCATGGGATTGATGATCGGTGTCGAGTTTGAAACGCCGGAGCTGCGCGATCGGATTGAGGTGGCGTGTTTCGAGCGTGGGTTGATCATTCTCGGGGCGGGGACGAGTACAATTCGCTGGTCACCGCCGCTGATACTCACGAAAGAGAACGTTGACGTCGCGCTCGAGATCTTCGACGACGCGATTGCGGCATCAGTTTAAGCCGCGGATTTCACGGATGAACGCGGATCAATCCGTGTTTCATCCGTGTAAATTAGCGGCAATTTCTTTCAGTCGCGCTCGCAGGCGATCTTCGTCGACTGTTGTGACGCGCCCGTCGCGATAGACTTCACGCCCATCGATCACCGTCAAAAACACGTCGCGGCCTGATGATGCGAAGATCAATGTCGCGACCGGATCGTAGCCAGGTGTTTGATGGACGCCGGTTAATTTCACTGCGATCAGATCTGCCCTCTCACCTTCGCTCAGTTGCCCACCAAACGTCGCCGCTCGCAACGCACCTTCAGCACTAATGTGTGCCCCCGCGGCGCGTGACAACAACGTCGCAAATCGCGCTTCTTCGAGAATATCGCAGGTGTTATTGCTTGCAACGGAGTCACTGCCTAAACCAACCAGCACACCGCCTTCGATAAACTTCGCAAACGGCGCCCGTCCGTGACCGAGCTTTGCATTGGACTTCGGACAATGCGCCACCGCACATTCAGTTTCTCGCAGAGTCTCAATGTCCTTGTCGTCGACGCGTATGCAGTGCGCCAGCAGCGGTTGCGTGTCCAAAATCCCAACCTGCTTCAGGTACTGAATCGTTGACATCCCCGGCGTTTTCCACTCGATCGATCGCCGCGCCAAGCCTTCGGCAAACGCGCCACAACCTTCACGCAACAAGAGATCTTCCGCTTCCGACTCCGCCGCATGCATCATCAGCGACAAGCCTTCCGATAGCGCTAATTCAGCAATCAATTCAAGCTGCGGTCCGCAAACTGTGTATGGCGCATGCGGTGAAGCTCCGGCGCGCACCAGTTCGCTCTCGTGTTCGCGCAACTCGCTCACCTTCACTTTGAGTTTCTCGAAATTCTCCTGCGCGAGGCGAGGGTCGGGTCCAAACGACTCCTGAAAAACAACTCCGCGCAATCCGACCTCCTGTAACGCGAGCATACTCTGCAACCCCGAATCGCTCGCATCACCAACACACGTTATCCCCGCTCGCACGGCCTCGCACGCACCCCACGTTGCCGAAACGCGAACGTCATCCGGCGTCATGCGCTCCAAACGCGCGATCGTCAGCTTGCGCAGCCACGCAAAAAAATCCGTCTCTTCTTTTTCGAGATAACCGCGCAGGGCGGTCAGTTCGAGATGCGTGTGAGTGTTAAAAAGACCTGGCAGGATGACCGCTTCGCCAAGCGATTCAATCCGCGCCGCCGGAAATTTCGCGACGATCTCAGTCTCGGGACCAACGCCGGCAATCCGTTGTCCTTCAACCGCAACGGCGCCGTCCTCAATCGCTGCGGCTGAGACAGGCAGCACCCAACGCGCCGAGTAGATAGTCGTCATTTGCGTGAATTCTTGACCTGACGGTAGCGCTGCATGATCGAAATTACGTAAGCCCTGGTCGAGGGGATGTCGATCCGGTTGATGAACTCAGCGCTGGATTGCGTGTTGCCCGGTTGATCGGGACGGCTCCATTCGACGGCGCGGCTCGGCCCCGCATTGTAAGCGGCAAGCATTCTTACCTCCGCATCGGGCGTGTCCTGAAACTGCTCGTGGATCTTTTCGAGGTACCAGCAACCGATCTGAATATTTCGTTCCGGGTCGTGCAGCAGCGTTTGTGGATCGCTGGCCATCTGGCGTTCGAATTCACGCATGCCGGTTTCCGTGGCCCACTCGCGACCGACCGCCGGCATGACCTGCATCAATCCGATCTCGCCGTCTTTGCCGACCTTCCACGGGCTGAAGTAAGTCTCTTCGTAGATGATGGACCAGACGAGATCCGGATCGACGCGATAGATAGCCGCCTGCCGGGCGATCAAAGAGTCGAAGCGATGAGTCCAGTAACGATTGAAAGCGTAAGCGGCAAGTAGCAGTGTGAGGACTAAAAGAATGACGACCAGGGCACGTCTCATCTGCTGGTGATTAATTTCTTCGTCTCAATCCGGACCAAAAACTTCCGCGCGAACACGTATAGTCAACGCCTTCGTAGCGTGAACGAAGCGCATGCTCGTCGAGCACGTGTCCTTGTAACCAAACTTCGGCCTCGAGCGTGGCGCCGACGGTTAATGCGTCGCCGCGCAACGCGCGCTGATTGACGAGCACTTCGAGCTTGATGCGCTCCAGGTCGAGATGAATCCAGAAAAGCTCGCCCCCTGAGAGCGGATTGCGCAAGGGTTTGAACGCGATCACACGTCCTGACAAGCTCCAATCGTTTTCATGCGCAGCTCTGGCGGGCGCGGCTTTTTCGAGCGGCGTCCAGCGCGTCTTGCACTTGCCGCGACGCACACGCGCGCGATATGCAAGACCACAAAGACCGATGTGCAACTCCTGTGCGCCAAAACCGGCGGGACCGACTTCAGTCAGGTTTTGCAACTCGAAGAGCACCTCGCAGTCGGTTCCTTCGCGATAACCGTGAATAACCGCCTCGCCTTCTTCGTCGTACTCGGTCAATGCCCACGGCGCGATCGTTTGAATGTAGCGCGCTCGAAATCCGGGACGGCAGTCGGCATAGAACACGTCGCCGCTGCCTGATTCGTAGAGCACGGTCCAAACCTCGAGTCCTTCGCCGAGTTTCCAGCAACGTCCGTGCAGCACAGCGCCGCGCCGGTTGAGTTGTGTAGCTTCGCCCTGATCGCCCGCTCGTTCTGCGAGATAGTTGAATGCCTTTTCGCTCGAAACTTCTAAACCGATCGTCTCAAAAGTAGGATTCATGATGGCAACTGTTGTTGACATTATCACGCGCTGCGCTTGCGCTGTCTATGTTTCGCGGGCTTGCCGTTACTATTTTCTGCGCGCGGTGCGCGGGTTCTGAGGCCACGAATGACGCGCTGCGGCCCATGCGTTGGCTGCATACCGGATCGCACCATCTCGGCAAACAGGTCCACATCATAATCAGCTTCACGCGACATCTCTTCGCGAATCGCGTGCAAGACTTCTAAGAATTTTGGGCGACGATACATTCTCTTGAACTCAGTATAGGTCCTATTGGTCCTATAGGACCTATATCACCTGCTGCTCTGTAGCCTCTGACACCAAAAACTCCGGCGTCACGATCATCGGCACGTAAAACCCTGCGGCCGTGTTGAATAGTCGAATGCGCGCCTGGCGTCGCACGTTCGCGAGGTGACCGAAGTTCCACGTCACCAGATAATCGATCTTGTGAAACGACGCAATCGCAACGTGCAGCGCGTCCGCAATGTACTTGCGATGAAAGATGCCGCGCGAGATGTAACCTTCCGCCAAAATCGCTGCTTCTTCAGTTAGATCGACCTGCTCGAGATTGCTGATCAACTTCAGGTACGAACTGCGGTGCGGTTCTTTCAAACGGCCAAGCTCGGAGGACACGAGCGGCGAGACTACCGTGCGATAGTCGGGCATCTCATGTTCCCACCAGCGGATCGTCAAGTCGCGCCGAAACGGTTCGCCGTTATCCAGGTAGGCGCCAATCACTGATGTCTCGAGATACAAGCCCTGCTTCATGGAGTCACCACTGCTTCCGGATTGATATTTTCGACGCCTTTGGGTTTCTGATTCAAAGGTTCCAAACGCATTGCCCCCCTTGCAAAGTCAAAATAGATACGAAAATGTCGCAGGAAGTTACCGCCGAGAATCCCGCTCTGCGTAAATCCCGCAGTCTCGTTCACGGGTTCCATATCGAGCACGGCCGCATTGATCTTCTCGAGCTTACTGGGGCCGAGACTCAACCGCGGCAGTTCCAACAGCTTCACGTCTTCCGTGACGCCCGCTGCTCCGAACACGCGCATCTTCGAAGGTTGAAGCAGTTCGAGCAGTTGTTCCTGTTGCGAGAGTTTTTCGGAAATGACTGTGATACTCGCCGCCGTATCGATGATGAAGTTGACGTTCTTGTCGAAACCATCGAGCCCGACCTCACCACTCAAAAAACCGCTCGACGTCGTTCGTAATGGAACTTCAATCGCGACGTCATTCGGCACCACGGGAATGAGCCCCAGTATGCCCTCGGGCCGGCGCACCGTGGTCCAACTCTCGACCTGGTCGGTTTGATGTTGCCGCACCAGCGACATTTTTCTCGTGCCGTAGTCGATCGACGCGAGAAACTTCGAGATCACCGAGAGTCCGAGATAGCCATCGACCGGAACCTGATTATCGAAGAACCTGCGAATGTAAACGGGCACGTTATGAACACGGGCCGTGCCGATCTCGATCGAGTCTAAAAACCCATAGATAATCTCAAACTTGCCGCCACCACCGACCGCTCGAGCGAGACCGCCTTTTGCAACCGGCTTGAGGCCAAGTTTTTTCGCGGTCTGATCGGAGATGACTGACATGCCCGAACCGGTGTCGAGCACAAAACGAAGTGGTTCCCTATTTCCGTTTATGCGAACCTCGAGGATGGGACGGTTGTCAGTCGCTTCGAAAGAAACTGTAGAACGGTAATCGCCGCCAGGCACGTAGAGCTGTCCCTGGTTGCCGAGATAACGCAGGAACTCGATTAAGCCGCGTATGCGGTCGCGGCGATCGATGTCCGTCTTCGGCGCGATCATCAAAAACTTCTCGTATGCGTCCGCAGCTTCTTTGTACTTCTCGCTACGCGCCGCAGCCTGCCCGAGATTGAAAACGTAGTCGGGCTCATCAGGATCCATGTATGTCGCTTTACGCAGACCGTCGAGCGCGCTCGGCATCCGGTTCTCGTAAAAGTCGACCATCGCCAGTCCGGCGACCGCGAGCGCTTCCTCTCCGTTGATTGCGAGCGCCGTACGGAACTCCTCGACCGAGAGAGAAAACTCACCCGCACCGAGAATCGCTGCGCCAAGCAAGGCATGCGCGCGCGCCGAAAGTGGATCCTGCATGATCACTCGCGCGGCGTTGTCGTAAGCGGCTTGGAGGTTGCGCTGTTTGAGTTGCGTGAAGCTCAGGCCGAGCCGAGCTTCGACGTCATGCGCATCTTTGTTGAGCAGTTCGTAAAAGATCTTTTCGGCTTGTTGAAAGTCGCCTTTGCGCAGCGCTCGATAGCCTTTGTTGTAAGCCTTCTTGTCGACGAAGCCGGCGGCATTGTGAGACGCACCGGCGAGCGCGAAACAAAGCACGAAGGCGGCCACACTGAAGGCCGCCATCCGAAAAAGACGATGCTGAGTATTACCTTGCATGATTCACACCTTCTGAGTGATCGCAGGTTCGCGCATGCAACTGCTACTTCAAGACTTCTCCTGTCTTCATGGACCAGAGAACCAGGTCGAGCTCGTCAAAATCAATGCCGATGTCGCGAGCAAACCCGATCAGCTGCTGCTCGACTTCGAGATACTTCCTTCGGGTTGAAGGTGGCCTGGCTGAGTCAATCACTCCTATCTCAGCCAAACATCTCATGACGTGTTTATCAAGAATCGCGTGGCCTTTCACGCCGATGTTTCGCAGGAAATGGCTGGCTTCTTTGTAGCCCAACCCCTTGACTTGCTTTTCCAGGGCCAGCCAATCACGTCGTTCGAACGGATCCGAAAAGCTACGCAAACGCTTGCGCAATGCCATGCCGCAATCCGCGCGAAAGTAGTTTCGCGTAGTCACAATGTAACGCGGCCGCGCCACCGGAAAACGATGGGCACCGGCTTGCTTCAACGCCGTCGTCATCGCGTCGGAGTCGCCATTCATGAGCAGCGGTCGCACAGCGTCGACCGAATTCAATCCCATGCGCGCCGAGGCGCCGGCGGTAAAGATACAGTAGGCCAACTCTTCCCAGAGCCTGGCATCAGATCCTTTGCGCCAAACTTCTTCAAACTCACCGAGCCGCTTCCGAATCTCCTTGCGTCGTGCCCGGTGAGTGGCCAGCACTCGTTCAACTGTGACGGGTTCTTGGTTGCGTTGCACTGTAGTTTGTCAACACCGCGATTCTATGAGCCTGCCGGAATCATTGTCAACGATGTGCTCACCGCGGATTTACGCGAAAGAACGCCGACCAACTTGCCCGCATCTAAATGTCCGGTTCCTTGTTATGATGAATTCGATGCGGCATGGATTGCACAAGCTGATCTTTTTTACTGTACTGACATTCGTATTCTGTTCGAGTATCTCGGCGCAAGTTCCCGCGCCATCGCCGTCTCCCTCGCCTTCCCCGTCGCTATCGCCTTCACCCGAGAACGGGAGGCCGTTGTACGGACTGCAGGGAGTGTTGATCGAAACGCTGGATGGCAAGGTCGTCTCATCACAAGCGGAGAACGAACAATTCAATCCCGCTTCAACACTCAAACTCGCGACGGCGCTTGTCGCCTTGCGAACACTCGGTCCCGACCATCGCTTTGCCACCGGCGTTTGGACGGACGGCGTGCTCGATAAAACGACCGGAGTCTTAACCGGGAATCTGTATATCTCCGGTCGCGATCCTTCGTTTCACTACGAACACGGCATGCTGCTTGCGCGCGAGCTGAATCAGCTCGGAATCAAACAAGTCACCGGCGATCTCGTCGTCGCGCCCCGCTTCACGATGAATTTCAGCGCTTCGGCCAATCGCTCCGGCGAGCGACTCTACGATACGTTAGATGCAACTCGGCGCTACGCGGAGGCTGTGCGGGCCTGGAATTATGAAAGAACTTTGCTTAACGACCGCACCAGCCTGGAGACGGTGCCGAGCGTTGCAGTCATGGGCGCAGTGACGGTTGCGCCAGTTACGTCTTCGGCGAAGCTCTTGTTGACGCAACGGTCGAGCAAGCTGGTCGATATTCTCAAAGTGCTTTTGTGCTATTCGAATAACTTCATGGCGGAGCGCATCGGTGAAGCACTGGGTGGACCGCAATCAGTGCGCCAGCAACTAACCACACAACTCGGGCTCGGTCCGGACGAGATCAGAATCTCTTCGTTGAGCGGACTCGGCATCAATCGCATCTCACCGCGAGTGATGATGAAGATCTATCGTGAGCTGCGCGCTGAGTTGCAAAAACACGGGCTCTCGCCGTCGTCGATCATGCCCGTGGCTGGAATCGATCCCGGCACGCTTGCAGACCGTTTCAACGGTCTGGCGTGGCGCGGGAGCGTCATTGCGAAGACCGGCACGTTGTCGAGGACAGACGGCGGCGCGAGCTCTCTCGTCGGACAGATGCGCACAGCCAATGGCCAGGTGCTGCTGTTTGTGATCATGAATCAACACGGCAGTATCTGGCGATTTAGAGAAAACCAGGATTACCTCGTGATGCTGGTGCAGAACACGCGTGGCGGTCCGAAGGCCTTCGATTACAAGCCGCTGACGTTGACAATGCAACTCTCTCACACTGAGAGCACCGTCGGCGATGGCGAAGAGTACGAGCCACCGTCACGCTCAAACTAGATAAAGCGATAAAGAAAATGCGCCCCGGCAATCCGTAGATCGCCGAGGCGCTTTACCGTCCAACTGCAATTGTGGCGTGCGGCACCGCAAAAGCAACGGACGATTCTCGATTTACAAGAGGGATAAACTGGTAAAGCCAGAAGAGTTCCAGAGGAGAGTGTAAAAGGAAGTATAGGTCCTATAAGACTTATAGGACCTATACTCCTGACTGCCCCCCACGCGTCAGTTACAACTCGCGCACACCCTTAACAGCATGTCCGCCAACCGCCTTCGCCCGGTCAATTGCAGTTGAGCTGTATTGGATATTCGCGGTACCGCCACCGGACGTGTCGAAGGTCGGCGCCCCAAACGTGTCCGTACTGGCTCCAGTTTTCGAAAACTTGGCCACAAATATTGCGCCATAGATGTTTCCGTTGCCGCCGCCGCTGCGATGGACGCTGCCTGAACCGAGCACCATGATCACGCCGTTCCAGTTGAAGTTTCCGTCGAGAGTAAGATTGCCCGTAACGATCAAAGTTCCCTGTCCGGTCGGATTGCCTGGCCCAAGTGTGAAATCGCCATCTACGAACGTGAGCACGCCATCCGGATTGCTGGCGCCCAGACCGGCAGCACTACCGGTGGCTGCTGCGGCAGTCGTAAAGTACCGTCCCTGGTTGATGGCGGCATTCATCATCCCATCAGTGCCATACAAGAATTCTCTAGCGGTGGAAACTGATTGCAAAAAGCTCGGACTGTTCGAGTTGGTCAGGACCAGTGGATCAGGCGGCGTCACGTTAGGTCCGCTGCCGCCGCAGTTGGTTCCATCCGGCAAGCAGCCGTCGATAACGTTGTTGGTGGTGTTGTAGTCGCTGGCACTCACCGCGTATGCGGCCAGGGAATTCCCACCATCAAGGTCATTTCCCGAAGTCGTCGTAACATTACTGCCGCCAAGCGCGAAGGCAATCGGGTTTCCGGAACCGTTCGGCAAGGTGACAACCGCTTTGACTGGATAATCAAGGGTGTAGCGATCGACGACGACCTCCATGTTCTTCTGGCTATCGTTTGGACCAAGGCCCCGGACCCGAAATACTAATTGTCGCGGTTTGTATGAGGCGTTGCTACACGGGTTGGCAAGTGTGTTGTCAGGGTCTACGATCGAAGTGACTTGAAACCGCGTCGAGCCGTCCGATGCAACGTTAACCGAGTTGCCTGATGTGGCGCTCCAAAGACTGCGAGTACAAACGATATTAGTAAACGAGGCACGCGTGCCCGTCGGATTTGATTCCACGTTGCCTCTTATGACTTCGAGTGTCCTTGCGATGCCTGCTTCGGCGGCGTAGTACGCCTGCATCTCAGCCGTCGAATCTCGCGCTGTTATGCCCGTCATGGTCGAAGTAAGAACCAGCGTTCCGCCGGCAGCCAACAGCAGCATCGAAAGCAGAACGGCGGTGATGAGCGCCGCGCCTTTTTCACCGGCGCGACTGGTAGAGTGCGCGGTTCGCTTTTGTGTTCTCATTGACCGAAGACCTCTCTTGTGTACGCGAGTTAGTAATTCCATAGATCCGTGTTGCGCAGCGTGACGTCCGAACAGAGCAGCACTGAATAAGGCGGTTGATAACCCGGCGAGCCTGGCTGTCCGACAGCATCAAGCGTGACCGAAACTGCAATGACAATGTATTTCGCGCTTGTTGGTGATACTTCCGTCGCCGACGCACCGGTGATGTCCAAGCCTCCTGGTGGCGCGGTATAAGTCACCTTCTGATCGAAATAATGAAATGTCATTCCGTCGATGCGGTTGGCCAGCACCGTCTTGCCGTTCCCGTTTGGATCGTATCTGGCGAGGTACTTGGTCTCCTCGGCCTCATTGATGAAGTACTTTATGTCTTCACCCGCATCAATAATGCTGTCTCGTGACGCTGCTGAAGCTGATGTGTCGTACCGGTTGAGATTTGAACGAATCCGAAGTCCGTTCGCTCCGGAATCAGCAGCGACGATACCGTTGCCGGTCATGTTGAACCCGGTATTCGCGATCTCGCGCGACATGATGTTGAGCGCTCGCTGCGCATCAGCCAGCGCGTCAGACTTTTGATTCTCACGACTGCGGACGCGCAGGGCTTGCGCCAACAGCGTACTGGCTGCAGTCATCAATGCCATCGTGATGACCATTGCAATCAGTAGTTCAAGAAGGGAGAAACCGCCGCTGGCTTTTTTATTTAACGAGTTCATAGAGTCCTCGCGAGTTTGCAAACACACAACTAATAAGTGCCGGTGACCTGCGTCGACCGCTGTGTTGTAACAGTGACCGTCTCAAAGTTAGTTGCAGCTCCGACCGGTGTAACTGAAACACTAATGCGCTTCGACGTTGGCTCACCAGCGTCAGGGTTCCCGACGGGGACAGTGCTCAGGTTCTGAATTACAGTTTGCACCGTATAACTGCGACCGGCATTCGTGACCGTTTCAGAAACTCCGGCTGTGCTCGTCGCTTCCAGGCCGCCATTTGGATATGAATAGGCGACGTGCCGTGTTTGCGTATTAAACGGTATCGTGCGAAGCCACTCCATGCGCTTCTGCGCGATGGCCATCGCCAATTCACGGTCGTCGGCGGTGCTGTTCGCGCGTATGGCGTAGGTGAAGAGCGAGGCGATACCGAGTCCGATGATCATCAGGATCACCATCGCTATCGCGGCTTCCAAAAGAGTGAAGCCTTCTTGTTCTTTGTGCCTGTGGTCCATATGCCGCCTTAGTTACTTACCGAAACTGTTAACTGTGCACCCGAACCGCAAGCCGGAACGGTCGTCACGTTGACGACGAACACGCCGCGATTTCCGGCGCCGTTTTTGGTCGTGACGTGGAGAGTGCTTGAACCACTGCCGTCGATTCTCGACAGTGAGAGTCCAAGCACCAGGCTGTTTCCATTTCCTGCCTGAGAAGCGCTGATGATGCGGACTCCGGTTGCGTTTGTCATCGTCAACGTAGCTGTTCCGG
>Ga0126376_10000352_pt1 | contig 22005 bp, 19 predicted proteins | sample PanSoiMetPlot_15_FD_92760 | JGI IMG/M metagenome (GOLD analysis project Ga0126376, IMG submission 92760) | Tropical forest soil microbial communities from Panama - MetaG Plot_15 | ecosystem: Environmental > Terrestrial > Soil > Tropical forest > Bulk soil | place: Panama | collected 2016-02-17
GGGATAACGCCACGCCAGACTGAATCCGTCCGTCATCGCTTTCAAAGCTGCCTGTGAAGGACCGTAGGGATTTTCGTTTGAGCTGAGACGTACCATGTTTGCGGCTGAGGACCTTGGCGCTGCTTCTAAGGAGCGTGGCCGCAGCGCCGCATAAGCAGCAGTAACACCCATCAATTTTGAGAAATTGCGTCGAGAAAGAGTTTGAGTATTCATCGTCTGCCTCCTCGCGGGATTATCGCTCCGATTGCAAAAAACTGGTAATGATTTGTAGGGGCGGCACTCCGTGGCCGCCCCATCGTGCGCAAATAGAACGAGGGGGCGGCCGCGGAGTGGCGCCCCTACAGTTAGCACGCAAGGCGAGTAATTCTCTGCTAGGTTTTGCGACGGATCGAGTAGAGCCGGTGTTCAGTGCGAATCAAGAGACGTTCGCCAACCAGCGCGGGGGATGCCTGGGCCATGTCGTCCAGTTCGTTCACGTGTGATAACTGAAACTCCTCGCCCGTTTTGATCACGAACGTTTGACCTTCTTCGCTCAGGCAGAACAGCTTGCCGTTGTAGGCCCAGGGCGAAGTTGTGAAGGCTGATGCAGCCGGATCGATGCGCGTCTTGTAAGTTTGCTTTCCGGTCCTGGCGTCGTAACGATTCAGGATCCCGGTTTCCGTCAGCGTGTAGATGAAACCCTGATAAGCCACGGGCGACGGCAGATAAGTTCCGCCGCGCGGCTGCGACCACACCACGTACTCGTTTGAAGTTTGATCTGCTTTGAGAGAAATGTCGCCCGTTGCACCGGGACGAATCGCGAACAACGGACGACCGCGTCCGCCGTTGATGTAAAGCAAACCTTCATACGCAAAAGGCGTTGGGATCGGAGTCGCGGCCATTCCTGACATGCGCCACAACTCTTTCCCCGCCGGGTCGTAACTAACGACGGTGTCTGGTCCAACCGCCACAATTTCGGTTCGCAGCGCGTGACGCCAAACGAACGGCGTGGACCATCCTGAGCGCTGCACCGGTTGTCCTTTGCCACCCAGATCTCGATTTGTGCGCCACACCTGCTTGCCTGTTTTCTTGTTGAAGGCGGCGATGTACTGCTGTTTCTCGTTGTCGCTCACAACGATCAACAGATTGTCAGCAAGCGCCGGTGAACTGCCGGTGCCGAACTCGAGGTAAATCGGATTCGCTTCGAGTGGAGTGGTCCATGTCTGATTACCCTTCAAGTCGAAAGCCCACAGTCCGAGGTTCGCAACGTACACGTAAATGAACTTGCCGTCAGTGACGGGAGTCTCGGAAGCGAAGCTGTTTTTGCGATGACGTCCGCCGGGCGGATGGCCCGTGAAGAACTCCTTTTTCCATTCAACCTTTCCGCTCTTCAGGTCCAGGCAATACAGGAAGTAATGGAGCGTCACTTCGTGAGGTAGTTCGATGTCGCGCTCGGTCACGCGCTTGATCACTTCTTCGATCGGCAAGCCTTGTTTTTGCAACTCGGCGACGTATTCGTTGCTGTATTCGGTGCCGATCTGCGGCGGCTTCGATTTGCCGTCGGTGGTGACTGTAGTCAAATAAACTTTACTGCCAGTAACGATTGGTGACGACCAACCACGTCCCGGGATCTCCTGCGACCATTCAACGTTTTCCGTCCTGGACCAACGCTCAGCCAGTCGCGCATGCGTTCCCACAGGGTTTGATTGCGGCCCGCGAAACTGCGGCCAAACCATGTCCTGACCGTAAACCGTCACGGACGCCAACGAGAGCGCACAAAGCAACGGGAGTTTGGCAAGATGGATTTTCATCATTTTCTCGTATGTTTTGTAGGTTAGGTGCGAACACCGACCCGACTATTACGCAGCGGCAGGCCATCGCGTTTCACTAAGTGAACCTAATCCTCTGCGACGATTGCCTCGATTCCTCAGGCAACTCAAACTCAATTTACTGAATCTTTGATCCAAAAGAACAAGGCTCTAACTGGCTCCCCACTCGCAAACTGAAGTTCAAAAACAAATAGGAGAAAGATGATGAAGATCGATCGTTTCGAGATGGTCCTCGCGTTAGCACTGCTCTGTTTGTGTTCTTGGACGTCTGTTTCGGCGCAGCAAAGCGGCTCGGCCGCATCCGTTTCCCGCAGCCGCGCCATCGTTAATGCTGGTCCCAACACCTACTACCCGCCATCACCCTCTTACAATCCTCCTCCTCCGGTTTTCAGAGTTCCTGAAGAGATCGCGGTCGAGGAGTTTGTGAATTATCACAAGCACCGTCTGCCGCTCCCGAAGGTGGGCCAGGCTGTGGCCATGGACACGCGCTGGGGCAACTTCGAACTCTCGCGTTCGCAGCGCGAAGCCGTGCTGCAAATTGGCTTCACTACTGCCGAGGTCAACGAACGTACTGACTTGCGGCCGCTAAATCTCGTTTTCGTGATCGATAAGAGCGGCTCAATGGCAGACAGCGACAAGATGTCGCGAGTGAAAGAGGGATTGCGCACGATGATCGGCAAATTGCGTCCTGACGACATTGTCTCGATCGTTACTTTCGATACTGACGCGCAGGTCGCGTATCCCTCCAGGCCAATCGGCAACGCCGACAGCCTGAGATATGCCATCGATTGTATCGCGCCTGACGGTTCGACAAATCTTCACAGCGGGTTGATGCTCGGCTACGCTGAAGCGAAGAAACATTTCCGTGCCGGCGCGACCAACCGCGTCATTCTTCTTACAGACGGAATCGCTAACACAGGTGTGGTCGAGCCTTCACGCATCGCTGCCGAGTCTTCAGAGTTTAACGGACAGGGAATCGATCTCTCGACGATCGGCGTCGGACTCGATCTGAACAACGACCTGCTGCGCACTTTAGCGCGCTCCGGCCGCGGGCTTTATCACTTTATCTCTGACTACAAAGACATCAACAAAGTGTTTGTCAACGAAGTGCAGAGTCTTATGTCTTCCGTTGCCAAAAACGTTCAGGTCAAAATCGAGTATGGACCAGGTTTGCAGTTGGAGAAGATCTACGGTTACGCGCCGCGCTATGCGAACGGCAACGTCGCCATCACAATGGACGATATGAATAACGGACTCACGCAGGTTGTGATGGCGAAGTTTCGCAGTGATGTTGTTAAAGGGGCGCTTCCGGTGAAGGTGCGGCTGTCGTACTTCGACGTGAAGCGCAACTGCATGGTTGAAGAAGTGCAGGAACTCCAACTCGTTCCGGCGGAGAGCGATTCGTGCGAGTTGCTTGCCGACGTGGAGGTTAAGAAGAACTACACGATTGCTGAGTTAGCGGATTCGCTGTTCCAGATGGCCGGCCTGGCGCGCAGTGGAAACTATGCGCAGGCGCAGGGTGTGCTTGATGCCTCTGTTGCGAGCGCCTACCGTCGATATCCGAACATGGAAGATGACGACATACGTTTCATCATTGATATCGTTGAGGGATACCGGCGCGATCTGCGCCTCTACAACGAGTATTCACACAAGCACGACTGCGGAAGTTGCCGTTAGAGAAGATTTAGGCCACGGACGACACGGATAATAAATCCGATTTCTTTTCCGTGTAATCCGTGGCTAATTATTCGCCTTCAGCCGGCACTAAAGTCAGAATTCTGAATTTGCCAGCGTCCTTCATAACGATGAGCTCGATCAAAATCGGAGTGTCAACACTGAACACCTTTTGACCGGCAGCAAACCTCGCGAAACCAAGCTCACGTTTAAAATCTTCGTCAATGATCGAACTGCGTACTCGATAGCCCAGGTGCGGATCCCTTTCGAACGTGCTGAGCTTTTTTAAGAAAGCCGGCGATTGTTCCACGTTCTTACGCTTCAGAAACGGGCGTGCCTCGAGTATCGCCTTCTCCACGCGACTCAATTCCAGCAACAACTCTCGTCGCTTCGGGAATTTCGCAGTCCCTTCTACGAGGCGTGATTGATTTAGTTTGCGGGCGACGCCGGCGGGCAGAATCTTTTGAAACGGAAGGCCCTCTGTAGCGTTCGAATCCGGCGCTGCCATCACGTCAAGTGTGATGATGTAGCCGAGATTCTCCTGGGCCAGGAAGAGACGTAGACGCTCATTCTTACTGAGCTTCGCATACAGCTCCGGCGCGACTTTCTCGTAAAAATCCTGCTTCGGAAGAGTCGTGAAGTCACTCAGAAAGAATTCGGGTATCAGTGGTCCAATATCCCTGGTCTTCATCAATCTCGCCACAAAGCGCTTCGCAAACTCCTGGACCTCTTGCCTCTCCTGATCGGTAACCGTCGCTTGGTCCTGTGCCGGGGCTGGCGCCGCTGAACCAATCAGGATTACCATCAAGAGAGCGGCGATGAGATGGACCATGTTAGTATTGAGAATACAAAAAAGCCGTCTACAACCTATCGACCCTGGTTGCTAAATCCTGAACATGGTCCAGCAGCAATTTCTGCAGGTCTGATCTTTCCTGAGCGGTGGTGACACAAGGAGGATTAGTCATTGGCTCTTCGATGCTTCCGAGCTCGCTGAGCCAATAGCGCAGAGTGATCTGATTGGCATCATCGAATTCATAGGTCCAATCACCTGGTCGATTCGCAAGATAATTGTCTGGAGAGTGATGAGTGAATTTCAACCCTGTATCCTCGCCAATACAGGTCAGTAATAGACGAACAAGTTCGGCAAACTCTACCTCGGTTTGTGCATACTTGCCCTGGACCATTTCGCCGAAATCAGATCGGTTGTACTCCCGGCGCAATGAGTCACCGCGGTCTGCTCTAATATTCTTCATAAATTTCTCGCTCGCCCTTGGTTGCCAATCGAGCGCTGATTAGTCGAATTACCTCAGCCTGTGCAGTATACGACACAACCAATAATCTGTGCCGTGCCGAGACACCGAATGTGATGAATCTATGCTCGTCAACGGAATGATCCGGATCCAGATCCGTTTTCGAAAGCGGATCCAGAAGAGCAGTACTAGCCTCTTCAAACGAAACGCGATGCTTCCAGAGATTTAACTTTGCTTTAAGCGGATCCCAATCAAAAAGTCATTGCCGTCGTGAGGAAACAGCCACTTAGAATTTTGTGCTCAGTATAACAGAGACAATTACAGGTTACATCCGTGATCTCTCCTGCAACTCTCGATACCAGCGCTGCATGACGTAGAACGCTTTCTTCTTCTCGCCGCGATCTGAGATGAGGCCTTTGCGGTTCCAGTAGTCCTGGATTCCCGGCAGTGGGCGACGAGGGGAGCGGAAGTCCGTCAGGATCCAGGGGGCGGTGCCGCGGAGGAAGGGGATGCGTTTCAACATGCCAATCTGATGCTGGTAGATATTCTCCTGGTATTCTTCAGTCCAACGCGTCAGGGAATCGCCATGATGTCCGAACAAAGCGTCGCCGCCGAACTCACTCATCACCAGCGGTTTCTGATACTTCGACTTCCAGTCGAGTCCGTCAGCTTTCTCAGGTAGACCATCGTACCAGCCAACATACTCGTTGCACCCGAGAACATCGAGAAACTCACCCAGCGGGTCGTCGATCATCTGCGTTTTAGGATCAAGGTAGTGACGTTCCATCGCGGCCGACAGCAAACGCGTGGGATCGAGACTTCTGGCATGCGAGATCAGGTTTCGCAGAAACGAAAGTCGAGCGTCACTGAGCGGAGTTTCATTCGCCATGGACCAGATGACAACCGCGGCGCGGTTCTTATCGCGCGCGATCTCTTCGCTCAACTGATTGCGAGCGTTCTCGAGTGTCGCGGGATTCTCCCATTGGATGGTCCAGTAAACGGGAATCTCCGACCAGACCATGATTCCCATCCGATCAGCCTCGCGAACCATGAACTCGTTGTGCGGGTAATGAGCCAGCCGGACAAAGTTGGCGCCCAGCTCTTTGGCCCAACTGAGCAATGTCACTGCATCCTCACGACTGTATGCGCGTCCACCGCGAAGCGGAGCCTCCTCGTGAATGCAGACGCCGCGCAGGAAGATCGGTCGACCATTCAGCAGTATGTCAGCCCCGCGCGTCTCAATACTCCGGAACCCGATAAGATCACGCAAGCCATCGGTCTCAGCTTCGATAAATACTTCATAAAGCTTCGGATTCTCGGGCGACCACAGCTTCAGATCCGTGTTGAAATCGACCTTCGCCAATCCGTTCCCATCCGTGGCAAACGATTTATTAACACCCGCTTCAGGAATGCGAACAGTAATTCTTTGACTCAACTTTTCGCCCGCCAGCTTCACCCAGCCAGTCACATGATCTCGCGAACCGCGCTGAAGTTGGACCATGTAGTCGTTCACAAAAGTCGTGGGCGTTTCGATGAGCTTTACTTCGCGCGTGAGTCCGCCATAGTTCCACCAGTCAGTCATCAACGTCGGCACCGCGTCAAGCCGGCGCTTGTTATCAACTTTCACGACGAGGAAGTTACCGGTATCGCGAACGAGTTTAGTTATCTCGAAATTAAATGGCGTGAAACCGCCTTCATGCCGGCCGAGCTTCTCACCGTTGAGATAAACATCTGCGAGGTAATTGGCAGCTCCGAAATAGACGAAGAGACGAGTATCCGGTCGGCGCTGGTAATCGAAAGATTTCTTGTACCAAACCGTGCCTTCGTAAAAGAACAACTGGTCCGTCTGCGTGTTCCAGTCACCCGGAACTTTCAACGTCGCAGATTTATCGAAGTCGTATTCGATCAACTCGCTTTTCGACTTCGGCTTTGCATTCTTGAAATAACCGTTGTCACTCGGCTGGTAACGATAGTTATAGTAGCCGGACTCGTAAGGATCGACGATTACTTGCCACTGGCCATCAAGGCTCGTCGTTTTACGACCTTCGGTGTTGGTGATCAGTCCGATTTGTTGCGCTCGCACACACGGAACGAGCGCCAGCAGGGTTACAAGGATGAGTGATTTCATAGATTCGTCAGCGGTAATGTGCGGTAGCGTTTTCCGGTCAGACGTGCGAGTGCGTTCACGACGGCCGGAGAGATTACGGGAACCGGTGGTTCGCCGCAACCGGTTGGTGCTTCGCTGCTTGGAACGATGTGAACGTCGACCGTCATCGGCGCGTCGATGATGTACGGCGGAGTGTAACCATCGAAGTTTCTTTGTTCCACTATTCCGTTCTTCAAGGTGATCGCGCCCTTCGCCATCAACTGCGTCACACCAAATCCGAGGCCCGCCTGAAACTGGCTCTCGATAGTGAGTGGATTCACGGCGATGCCGCAATCCACCGCGACAGTCGCGCGATGAATCTTCGGCCGCTTATTCTCGACCGATACATCGACCGCGCAAGCTACACCGGTTCCGAAACATTCATGACAAGCGACTCCGAGTGCGTGCCCGCGCGGCAAGCTGTTGCGCCAACCGGCGCTCGCTTTGTCGAGCAGCTCGAGTGTGCTCAACAGCTTTTTCGCATCAGGTTTGAGCAACTTGCGTCGATAAGCTATCGGTTCCATGCGCGCGCGCTGGGCGAGTTCGTCGATCAGTGTCTCCATCACAAACGCGTTGTGCGTGTGTCCGACGGAGCGCCACCAAAGCACAGGCACGTTCACCTTCGGATGATGAACCGAGAGGTGCATGTTCGGAAGATTGTAGTGTGTGTCGGAGGTTCCTTCAGTCGCTGTTTCGTCAACGCCGTTCTTAACCAGGAGAGATTCGAAAGGCGTGCCCGACAAGATAGACTGGCCAACAATTACGTGCCGCCACGCGGCAGGTAGTCCATCTGGTCCAACTCCGATTTCGACGCGATGAAAGTGCATCGGACGATAATAACCGCCCGGCACATCATCTTCGCGCGTCCAGATCAATTTGACTGGCGTTCCGCGCAGGCGTTTTGCGATTACTGCTGCCTCGCGTTGTATGTGTGAGTCAGTAACCGCGCGTCGCCCGAAGCCGCCGCCGGCCATCTCTGTGTGAAAAGTGACTTGCTCGGGTTTGAGCCCAAGAACCTCTGCGATGGCCATCTGATCGACAGTTTGAAACTGCGAGCCGGCCCACGCTTCCGCGTGATCGCCGTCGAAGCGCACCGTCGTGTTGAGTGGCTCCATCGGTGCATGAGCGAGGAACGGGAATTCGTATTCCGCGACCAGACGATTGCCCGCGGCGATTTTGTCGATGGCGTTCGCATCACCGCGATTGACGGCAACATTGCCTGGCGCATTGCCGAGTTGTCGGTACCTGGTCCATAGCTCCGTGGTATCAGGATGCTCGACACCAGTGACGTCCCAGTCGATCTTCAGACGGCTGCGGGCTTGTTTAGCGGGCCAAAACTTGTCCGCAACAACAGCGACTCCCGTACCGTTCGCGAGCGGGATCTCGAAGATATCGCGCACGCCTTCGACGCGGCGGGCTTCGCCGTCAACGATGCCCTTGACGCGTCCGCCAAAGACCGGCGGATGGGCCACCACTGCCACTTTCATTCCCGGCAGATCCAGGTCCAATCCAAATTTCAACAAGCCATTGCACTTCGGGCGACTGTCTAATCGTTTGATGTGCTTGCCGACGAGCCGGAATTCCGACGGAGTCTTCAAGTTAACTTTCGTGGGCACAGGTTTACGCGCAGCATCGGCTGCGAGTTCTGCGTAAGTCGCTGTTTTCCCGTTTGGTCCATGGACTACGCTTGCCTCGCTGCGACACTTGTCGGGTGTCGTATTCCAGCGTTCGGCCGCTGCTGCAACGAGCATCGCGCGAGTCTTCGCGCCTAGCTCGCGATACTGCTGAAACGAATGCGCGACCGAACCGGATCCGCCGACAAATTGGAATCCGAATAGAGGATCCTTGTAGACGTCGGCCGCGGGCGCGAGCTCGCCGATGACGTTGGCCCAGTCGGCATCCATCTCATCCGCGAGCAACATCGGCAGCGCAGTTTGCACTCCCTGGCCGAACTCGAGACGATTAACCTGGATCACGATCTTCCCGTCAGGCCTGATGTTGACGAACGCGTCCGGCGGAAAGACTTTTGGCGGCTGCTGCTGCGCCGGCGTGGGCGCTTCCTGGCCCAACGCGTTCGGCTCAAGATGAAGTGAGATGAGTAACCCAGTCGCTGCCGCAAAAGAGACGCGCAAAAAACCGCGACGATTGATAGCAGTTGCAACCATCATGCGCCTCCTTTCGGAAGCTGCGCGGACGCACTCCTGATTGCAGCGCGGATGCGCGGGTAGGTGCCACAACGACAGAGATTTCCGCCCATCGACTCTTCGATGTTTTGCTCGGTCGGTCGCGGCGTCTGTTTGAGTAGCGCAACTGCCGTCATGATCTGTCCGCTCTGGCAGTAGCCACACTGGACCACGTCCTCGGCGACCCACGCGTCCTGAACTGCTCGTCCGACCGGGTCTCCAGCCATCGCTTCGATTGTAACGATCGGACGATCACCGATGTGCGAGATCGGAACGATGCACGAACGTGTTGCTACGCCGCCGACATGCACAGTGCAAGCGCCGCACGCACTGATGCCGCAACCGAATTTCGTTCCAGTGAGCTTGAGATCGTCACGCAGCACCCAGAGCAGCGGCGTTGAAGGATCGACATTCACTTCGCGGCGTTCTCCGTTCACAGTCAATTGAAAAGTGGCCATGCTTCGACTCCTATCTGCTCGATGGACACGGCGTGCCGGCTTCGACCCAGCGACGCGTGGCAGCGACGAATTCTTCATGCGTGAGCGGAGGCAGTGTGCGCATCGTGCCGTCGGGCCTGCGGCCTGGATTCCAGGCCCACTTCACGAGCGATTCCTCTTCGTGATGTTTCAGCAAGCCGGGTCCATCGAGGTTGTGATTCCTCGAACGGTCAGTGACCGCGCGACACACTTCAGCACTCGAAAGAGCGCGATCGTTCATGTCCTGCCAGCGCATCGAGAGCGGCGCCAGGTGCCAGTTGTGACCGCCGGGAACTCCGGTGCTGTCCGCATTGGTTTCCTGATGACAGCCAGCGCAATTCAGACCGGGCACGCCTTTGTCTTCCGGACCACGCACGACATTCGCGACGTGACGCCGTCGTTCGTCTCCTTGCTGCGGATAGTTGGTGGCCGTGTGACAGTTGATGCAACGCGGAGAGGTTAAGACCGAATAGACTTGTTCCCACGCGGCGAGGCCTTGTGTCGTGGTGGTTGCATCGGACGCACCAACGCCCGGAAATCCAACAGACATGATCCACGGTATTGCAACGACTATTGCGGACACCAAAAGATCTGCACGAATCCTCGGCATTGGAAATACTCCTGCTAGCTGTACAGTTTAGTTTTTCGGAGTATCGGTCACGCCTGTGGACGTGTCAATCCACTTTTTTGTTTCGTTATGAACCCGGTGAGTTTTAGCTTGACTGAATGGCCAGAAGGATTAATATCTCACGCCAACTATGTGGCGTTGCAGTAACTGCGGAACCGGAATCGAGGACAAGTACGCACATTGTTGGCAATGCGGCGCAGCGAACGCGTTAAAAGAGAGACAACGCACGACGCAAGCGCCACCAGCAGCGGTGCCGGAATTTGCCTCTTATGAGGAACTCGCGAAGGTCCCCAGCAGGCCGAATTGGATCTTTCGGCGCGGACCACTTCAGCGCATCGTGATGCTGGTGGGCATCCTTACAATCTTCAAGATACTTTCCGCGCCATTTTTAGGCACTTACGGTGTCTACATCGTCGCCGGTGTCGCAGTAATCTCACTGGCGATCATTCTCTGGCGTTTCTTCCGGCGCGATCCAACTGACGGAGTTGGAATCAAACTCAACTGAGATCAAAACACTAGCGTTTGAATCGAGTGCGGCAAGCTTTCGGTTTCGGCGGCCTGACCATCTAGCCAAAGTAAATACGGGATCGTCTGCTCGGTCCGGTTCATCACCACCGTCACGACTTTCCCGTCCGGATTCATAAATGCAGCCGACAGCAGTGGGCTGCGCGTGGGCGAACTCGCGATACGCTTCGCGCCCGGCTGCACAAACTTCGAGAAGTGGCCGATGTAGTAATAAGAGTTTGTGTAGATCAACTCTCCTGTGCGCGTGTCGGCGTGAACGGGTGCAAAGCAGAAGTTCTTGACATGATTCGGACCGCCGGTTTCATCGAGCAGCACGTTCCAGTCGGTCCAGCCGACGGTGCCGCTGTTGAAATCATTGATCATCGAACGTCCATACAGCTCGCCTAACTTCCAGTCGTGCAGCTTGTCGGCTTTGAACGAGTCGGCGCAGCCTTCAGTGAAGATCAGGTGCTTGTCGGGAAAAGCCTCACTTACAAGTTTCACGTTATCAAACATCGGTTCGCCGCCGCTCCAGGGCTCGTACCAGTGATAACCGATACCCCAAACGTACTGCGCCGCCTTTGGCTCAGTCAGGATTGTTCTCACGCGTTGGTAAATAAGGTCGCGATTGTGATCCCACACGATGATCTTCTTATCGCTCAAACGCTCCTTCCTGATTGTTGGACCAAGATGGTTCTTGAGAAAGTCTCGCTCATTTTCGGCCGAATAAATGCACGACTCCCACGTCTGCGTCGCCATCGGCTCGTTTTGAATGCTGACGCCCCAGATCGGAATGCCTTCGCTTTCGTAAGCTCTGATGAACTTCACGAAGTAGTTGGCCCAAGGCTGATAGAACTCCGGCTTCAACTTGCCGCCGTGCAGCATGTTGTTGTTATCTTTCATGAACGCCGGAGGGCTCCACGGGCTCGCGAAGATGTTGAGTCTGTTACCTGTCGTCAACAGCACCTGCTTGATAAACGGAATCCGGAATTCCCGATCGTGCTTGACGCTGAACGACTTCAACTCTTTGTCGCCTTCGTCGACGTAGGTATAGCTGCTGCTCGAGAAATCGCAACTGTGGATGTTGGTTCGCGCGAGTGTGTAACCGATACCGGTGTCGCGACTGTAGTAAGCATTTAGAAATTCCTGTTGCTTCGTCTTCGGCAGTTTTGCGAACGTTTCCGCGGACGCGTCGGTGAGGGCGCCGCCGATTCCAAGGATTGTTTGGAATGTTTTAGCCGGATCGACGAAAACACAGATCTGGGTTTCGAGTGGTTGGCCCAACGGCTTGAACGAGAGCGTGCCGGTGGGTGACAGACGATGCCTGGTCTTGTCGGCGGTCGTATAGACCGCGACTTGTCGTCCACCAGCGGACTTACTGCTGGCTGACGAGCGCTGGAGGTCCATCGCGGAGGACAATTGTTGCTTGGCCAGGAGCAGGGCGGCAGACGAAGTTGCCAGGAAACTACGACGGTCGATTTTCATAGTGGCATGAATTTAACATAGCCACAAAACATCATGGGCGAAAAAACTTCACCGCGGGGACACGTCTCGACGCAGATAAAATAATAAATCCGTCGATGGTGGATCGATGCCGAGCTGTCGGATCATGCCGACGATTTGTCCACGATGCATGGTGGCGTGATTGACGACGTGTTGCATCTGATCGACGAGTCGCATCGAGTTTGGATCGCCGTTGAGAAGTTTGAATGCCAACTCAGCACTGAGTCGCTCGTCATCGAGTTTCGAAATGAACTGCGCGCGACCATCAACCAATTCATTCCAACGTTGCTTCAGCATCGCAAGATCGGCGCACGACTCCATGGACCACAATGACCACGCTTCAGCTTTACCGGGTGAACGACCATTCCATCGTTCCCACCAGATCCATTCTGCGCCGGCCATGTGGACAAGAGTACCGAAGATCGATTTGTGACTGATGCGGAAGTCGTGTCGCAGATTTTCGTCTGACAATTTTGTGGCCGCGTCCATGGCGAGATCGTTTGCCCATTCGGTATAGTCGAAAAGGTGCCGGATGTCTGCTAAATTCATATTTGCCCTCAGGTTTGTAGGTATGTTTGACAGTGATCAGGCCGTAGTATAGCCAGTAGGCCGACATTATATAAGGAGACATTTAATGAGCGCAGATGAACGAGAAGATACCACTATCTACAAAGTGGTCATGAATCACGAAGAGCAGTACTCGATCTGGCCGGCTCACAAAGAAAACGCGCTGGGCTGGACTGACGTAGGCAAGACCGGTACGAAGGAGGAGTGTCTTGCTTACATCAAGGAGGTTTGGACTGACATGAGACCGCTGAGTCTCCGCAAGAAAATGGAGGAAGCCGCGAAGGCTTGCGAATCGTAAGTCACAGGCGTGCCCGTGAATCAGCCAGCATCTCGCACCAGCGACGGAACGCCCTGGTTTCAGGTGCGGCGTGACTCCCGCGCTCGCTTCCGGCTGTTCTGTTTTCCTTACGCCGGCGGCAGCAGCAGTATTTTCCGTCCCTGGATCAGGCAAATTCATCCCGACATCGAAGTAGTTCCGGTGCTGTTGCCCGGGCGTGAGTTGCGGTTGCGCGAAGCCGCCTACACGCGCCTCGAGCCGCTTGTCGAAGCGCTCACTCGCGAGATCTTTCCGTATCTCGACCGGCCGTTCGCATTCTTTGGTCACAGCATGGGCGCGCTGATCAGTTTCGAACTCGCGCGCCGGTTGCGTTTGGAGCGTGGCCTTGAAACTGAGCATCTGTTCATCTCTGCGCGATGCGCTCCACAAGTGCCCGGGCAGGACCCGGAGATTCACAACCTGCCGGACGCTGAGTTTCTGGCCGAGGTCCAACGGCTGAACGGAACACCAAAGGAAGTGCTCGAGCACGCAGGGCTGATGGAGATCTTGATTCCGATGATGCGCGCCGATTTCGCTATCTGTCGTACTTACAACTACGTTCCGGGTGTGCCGTTAAGGTGTTCGATCACGGCGCTCGGAGGAACGAGAGATGAAACTGCTACTCAAGCGAAACTCGAAGGCTGGTGCGTTCAAACCACGGGCCGCTGTCGTGCGCGCATGCTCGAGGGAGATCATTTCTTCATTAACCAGCATTACCAGGCGATTCTTCGTATAATCGCGGAGACGCTGCTTGCTCGCGTTTAGTCCTGGACCGTTTTGACGACATTCTGATGACACTTCACGAGGAACATGCGAGCCGGTTGATCGCGCCTTACGGTGGCGAGCTGATCGATCTCTTAGTGCCGGAAGCAGAGCGCGAGTTGGTCATGACACTCGCGGCGCTCTTGCCACGCATTCAGTTGACGCAGCGAAATCTCTGCGACCTCGAACTGCTGGCGACCGGTGCGTTTTCACCACTGCGTAAGTTTATGGGCCGTGAAGACCATCAGAGCGTACTCAGCTCGATGCGTTTGTCTGACGGCACGCTGTTCCCGATCCCGATTACTTTGCCGGTTGCGAAGAGTCTCAATCTTTCCGAAGGCGCCGATATCGTACTCGCTGACGAGCGCAACGATCTCCTGGCCATCATGCGAGTCGAGGAGCTGTATGAGTGGGATCGTGAAGAGGAGGCAAAGTCAGTATACGGAACGACAGATCCGCGTCATCCGTTGGTAGCGGAGATGCAAAGTTGGGGTGAAGTATGTATCTCTGGTGAGTTGAAGGTGGTCCGTCTGCCGAAGTATTACGACTTCCGTCGTTTGCGACTCACGCCCGCCGAAGTCAGAGCCCGGTTGACTGAGTTGGGCCACGAACGAGTGGTTGCTTTTCAAACGCGCAATCCGATGCATCGCGCTCACGAAGAGTTGACCAAGCGAGCTATGCAACAGATCGACGGCGCGCTGCTGCTTCATCCGGTCGTCGGCATGACCAAGGCCGGCGACATCGATCACTACACGCGTGTGCTGTCGTACAAAGCGCTGACTGAAAAATATTACGACAAAGGTGCGACGCTGCTTTCGTTGCTGCCGCTGGCGATGCGCATGGCTGGACCACGCGAGGCAATCTGGCATGCGATCATCCGTCGTAACTTCGGTGCGAACTACTTTATCGTCGGAAGAGATCATGCGAGTCCGGGTGTGGATTCGAATAACAAGCCGTTCTATGGTCCATACGACGCGCAGCAGGTAATGACTGAGCACGCCGGAGAAATCGGAGTGCAGCCGCTGTTCTTTTCGGAGATGGTTTATTTGACGGAGGAGAAGCGTTACGAAGAGTCGGCGCTGGTGGCACAGGGACGTCGCACGGCGTCGATTTCCGGCACGAAGGTGCGCGAGGATTTTCTGCAACAAGGGCGTCCGTTGCCGGCGTGGTTCACGCGTCCGGAGGTGGCGGGAATTCTGAGTGCCGCTCATCCGCCGCGTCATCGACAAGGTTTTTGTTTGTGGTTTTCGGGTCTGAGCGGCTCTGGAAAATCAACGACGGCTGACATTCTGACGATCATGCTGCTCGAGCATGGCCGGCAGGTCACGGTGCTCGATGGTGACGTGATTCGTACGCACCTCTCAAAGGGGCTGGGTTTCAGCAAAGAAGATCGAGAGACAAACATTCGTCGCATCGGTTTCGTCGCCTCGGAGGTTGTGCGACACGGTGGCGTCGTGATCTGTGCGGCTATCAGTCCTTATCGCGCGACGCGCGATGAGTGTCGCGCGATGATGGGCAGCGATCGTTTCTGCGAAATCTTCGTCGACACCCCGCTTCATGTCTGCGAGGATCGCGATACGAAAGGCATGTACGCGCTGGCGCGTGCAGGCCGGATAAAAGGCTTCACGGGAATTGACGATCCATACGAGCCACCAGCAAACCCTGAAATCAAGCTCGACACAGTCAATTGTTCTGCCGAAGAAAACGCGGAACGCATCATCTCGTATTTAATCGACCGCGGTGTCATCCGACCCGCCGAAAGTGTGCTCGACGCGGAGTTTGAAGAAGAGGTGCGCGTGGTCTAGGTTCAATAATTACGCCGATATTTTTCTAAACCCTGAAAGGGTTCCTTCCAAGTCGAACCCTTTCAGGGTTGATTCGTATTTGGTGAACCTAGATCCCAGGGTTCTCGCTGCGCTCGAACCCTGGGCTGAAATTTGGCCAACGCCTTCGGCGTATTTGTCTGCCTTTCCATTCCTCAGAATAAATTGTTGACGACCACGGGGGAGATGTTGCACAAGTAGATTGCAAATGACACTCCTGCTGGGAATCGATCTGTCGACAACCGGGGCAAAGGCGCTGCTAATCGATCCGGATGGACGTGTGGTCGGTAGCGCCACGACGCCGTTAAGTCTCTCATCTCCACATCCACTCTGGTCTGAACAGGAACCACGAGAGTGGTGGGAAGCCACCGCAAACAGCATCGCTCAAGTGCTTGCTGACGCGAATGTCGCGGGCGCGGACCTCGCCGCCATCGGCTTGACCGGGCAGATGCACGGACTCGTCGTACTCGACGCCGAGCTTGAGGTACTGCGACCGGCAATTTTGTGGAACGACCAGCGTTGTGGCGCTGAGTGCGACGAGATTCGCGCGCGTGTGAGTCTCGAACGTCTGGTCCAGATCACGGGTAACGATGCGTTAACAGGTTTCACGGCGCCAAAAATTCTGTGGCTCGAAACCAACGAGCCCGAGATCTATCGTCGCATCAAGCACGTTCTGCTGCCGAAAGATTACATTCGTTTCAAGCTCACCGGCGCGCTCGCGATGGACAAGGCGGACGGCTCCGGCACGATGCTCTTCGATCTGCGCCGGCGTGATTGGTCGAACGAGATACTGGAAGCGCTTAACATTCCTGCCGAGTGGTTGCCGCCGACGTTTGAAGGACACGAAACTACCAGCGAAGTCAGCAGGGAAGTCGCAGCGTTAACCGGCTTGCGTGCCGGCACTCCAGTCGTCGCCGGTGGCGGAGATCAATCGGCACAAGCGATCGGTGTTGGCGTAGTGCGGCCCGGCACGATCGCCGTGACGCTGGGCACTTCCGGTGTGGTGTTCGCCGCGACCGAATCCCCGTTGATCGAGCCTGGCGGAAGGCTGCATGCGTTTTGTCATGCGGTCGCAGATCGCTGGCATTTGATGGGCGTGATGCTGAGTGCGGCCGGTAGCTTGCAGTGGTATCACGACAAGTTTGCGCGCGATCGAAGTTTTGCTGGTCTCGTTGCCGAGGCGGCGGAGGTTCCGCCGGGAAGCGAAGGGCTCTTGTTTCTGCCGTACCTGAGTGGTGAACGGACGCCGCATCCCGATCCGTTGGCGCGTGGTGCGTGGATTGGGTTGACGGGACGTCATGGTCCCGCTCACTTGACGCGTTCGATACTCGAAGGTGTCGCGTTTGGATTGAAAGATATCTTTTGCCTGATGTCAGACGCGGGGCTCGCGTCGGTCGATCAGATCCGGTTGTCCGGAGGTGGCGCGAAGAGTGCGCTTTGGCGACAGATTCTTGCGGATGTGTTTGCGGCGGAGCTTGTCACGGTGAACACGACTGAAGGCGCGGCGTTTGGCGCCGCGCTACTCGCGGGTGTCGGTGCTGGAGTTTGGTCCAACGTTGATGAAGCCTGCGCGCAAACAGTTTTTGTTAGCGAGAGTATTGTTTCGAGTGCCCACTCAGTCGAAACATATCGCGCGATGTATCGGCATTACGAAAGTCTCTACCCCGCTCTCAAACAAACCTTCCACGGTCTTGGTTCCGTAAACTCACCGTAGATTTATTTTGACATTTGGTCCATCGAAGAGTAATGTGCCGCCGTTTTCCACAGGCCTGACCTCTCAAGAGCCACGGGCGGGAACTTCAAGCTGGGCGCCACGCGATCCCCCGACCGTTTGTTACCCTTCTTACAAAGGTGAGGGAAAGTTAATCCTGTCGTTAGCCAAATCAGACCAGGCTATTGCTGGCGACGTGGTCCGAGTGGAAGTGAAGAAGCTCAAATTCGTCAAAGATGTTGACCGTTGATCGAGTTGTTCCGTAAGATTCCCCGCATGGAGAACGTACCGGGGGACGCGAGCGCTCTTGCTGATCTTCACGGGGCAGAGTCTTGAATTGATATTGCACGCCCGTCGCTTGCAACAGGAATTTGTGGAACTGCGTGAGGCTTCTAAGCTGTTGCGCAAGGAAAGTATGCAGCTGAGAGAAGACTGCAGGATCTTACGAAACAGCCGCAGGCTGTTTATTTAACTGCTGCCCAACTCACGGAGCGATAGCGCTCTGACTCACAAGGTGCTCAATTCGACATCCGATCCTCGCTGTTAGCTTCGCGCGATCTTCACGCCGTTATTCAACTCTGAACTGATGGGTTTTACCGGTTGGACCATGTGACACAGGCTGGCGACCCTCATTGACTCAGCGGTGAACGACCTCATATTTCTGTGTCACTCGTTAGTCAAGTCTTCACAAATCTTTAACGCAACAGGGCGGAGAGCGCGGGGGAAACGAAGGGCACGATCGCAGTTGGAGTCTCGTGCCCGTCAGGGGTTAAAACCACGTGGGATCAACGGTTTTTGGGTTGACGAGAAGCCTGAATATCGATAGACTGCGCCGCGCTCCACCATCCCAGCCACCGGCTCGCTCACTAAAGAGACGGTAGCTGGCAATCACCAGAAATAAGGCTGTATCTGAAATAATTAGGGGGTTATTCATATACTGAATATACGACTTTTGAGATGGCTCGTGGTCCATTTTTTAGTTGCCACCATCCCCTTTTTTGCTTCCTGGGCGGTGTATTACTTTTTTGTAGGCGCGGCTCATCTCTGGCACCCTCGAACGGGAGAGGTGCTTTTTTTTACCCTAATGATCAGCTCGATATCCCTGGGTGAATTAGTTGAACTGTTTTATCGTGACAGATTCACCAACAAGAGGTTGATTCTAGCGGCGTACTTCTTTGTATGCATCATCGTGTCGGTGTTCTTTTACGCTGCCAGTGTGTATTATGAAGCGTCGAATCGAGGGTCCGCTGAGGGCAGCCAAAAAGTGCTGCGGTTTTCGGTTGCATTGGCCCTGTTCGTGTTCGTTCCCGGGACCTTACTGGAGATTGTTTTTGATCGTATAGAGCGACAGATATGGAGACCGCGATTGTCATAGTTACAGTCTTCGTTGGTGTAGTAGGAGCCGCCCTAAGTATCTCTCTCTTTAAGATGATTGTGACAGGCGATTACTCCTTGCTTCTGGATAGCAAGAAAGATCGAAGCGTTGCCACTGAAAACGTGGTGCCTGAGATCAGCTCACTCGACCTCGCTGTTGCTCACTTTGTGAATGACACCGCTGATTGGACCGACGAAAGTGAAAGAACCGCTGGTGCCGAAGACTTAGCGGATTTCAGAGTGCGCACCACCTCGAAACAGCAAGTTCGATAACAACTCACGACTCGACGGTTGTCTACCCGCAAAATGAACTGCTTACTCGGCGATGCCGGTATTGCCATAGGTCTCACATCTCTGCCATTCAGGCAGGAAACCAAGTTCTATCAAAACGAGCTACACGATTCGCTTTTCCCTAATTACAAGCGGGCCGTCCTTGAGAATTTTTCCGCAAACGATACTGGTAGCGGCTTCGCCTCTGAGTTTCGCGAGTCTTTCTATAAGCCGGTGCCTTACTACCTATTCGGAAGCTTCGATCTGGCAGTACTGACACTTGTCGACGACTTCGAAATGATGGCGCGCACATTTCGAGCGTTCGACCCGATGCTATCATCAGCTCAAAACAAATCTTATCCTGAGAATTTCTTTTACAAGGTAATAACTGGTCCAACGCCTCAGTTCAAAAGAGACGACAGCATCGTTAAGTTGGCCGCCCAGACGTTTCTAAAAGAAGACAGGCTTCCACTATTTGCGATGTCGCTGCTCAAGCTAAACAACGCCTTGTTGTTGGGTGCGGGCACAGAGTTGTTAAGATTAGTTATCCGATTTATAAATGCAATCGCGAAGCGCCAGGCAGCCGCAAACGGCAAGGTGCAGGCTATATTGCTGGAGTCATATTCTGCCAACGAAATAACTTTGCTCGTCTTCACCAGTAGTTACTCGGCAGCGGCAAAGTTAATAACTTTTATTCGAGAGGCAAGGCTTCGCGATCTATTGGAAGCCGGGTCAAGTGTATTGAGGGCAGATGAATCACCAGTTTACCTTCAGCACTGCTTACTGACCGAATTAATTACCGGCCAGGGTAAAGACATTGATGTTTTGAATGCCAGTCTCTTTATCGATACGGAGTCTTATTTTGGCTTTGATTTTCGCTTGCTTGATCCAGCCCAGCGGGCGTTGCTGGAAAGAATCGATTCAAACGACACGATGGATCTGTTCTGTCAGTGGTCCGTTAGACCTGGTCATCTGGGAAGCAGCATCGAAGAGCTCGGACAGCGAAATCAGTCGGAGGTAGCCACTTGTGTGGGTCGAGGCGATCTGTTTGAACAAGCCAGGAACCTCACCACACGGCAGATGATTCAACAGGTGCTCGCTTCTCTCGATGCGGAAAGTCTGCCGCGACATGCAAAGAGACGGCAAACCATGCCTGCTATGGCTGGTGGCGTTGTTCAATCTCTGACGTTAGAGAGAACGAATGGCGAGTATGTTGAAGCAGATCTTTCGCTCATGAGTTTCACGGTCGAGGAGATCACGGCAATTCAAGATCGGCTGCGAGCTGTTTGGGCTCCGAAGATCCTGACCGCCAAGGTTCTCAACGCGTTCACCAATTATAACGATGGCATCCTCGATCCAGCTCTATACGGCTACTTTGTGGAATTACTTCCTTTGATGAAGTTAATTCAACAAACTGTTTTCGATTGGTATGAGGCCCCGCAGAAGGTTGATCTCGGGCTCGTATGCGCCACTCTTGAAAAGGTCACGGACAACTTTGAGCGTGCTTATCGCAATCGTTTTTATAACAGTTATCGGATGGGAGATATCACAGACTTTAATCTTGACTTTAAGGGTGGAATCCAACAATTAATCACATCGTTTGACGCGGCATACAAAGCGATCTGTTCAGAGTTGGGCCGGCCCGAAAGCTTCGTGTATGTGGCCGGAAGTCCCGGCGTTTATTCAACCCGCTATGAAGTCCGGCTTAACTACTACCATGTCTTCCAACCAGAGATCTTCGCGAGTATTGTCAACCATGAGGCCGCAAACTTCTATTTCACACGCTTTGTGGGCCAACCTCTGCCCCCGTTTGCAACGGCTACTGAGTTGGCGATCGATCCTCATCAACGACGGTCGTCTAAAGCACCGGATACCATTCTGGCGCGGCTCGATAAGTTGCGAAACTGGCACCTCGGTGAACAACGCATACTCTTGCCTTACATAACAAAGGCACTATTCAAATATGTATTTGTCGATCTCCTGGCGCTCTATTTTGGGTATAACAGGAACGGCAATTTATTTACTTATTGGTACTGGGGTTATTTTGCTCAAACCTCCCATGCTTATTCGCGAGAAGGAACGGTTGATGAAATCCAACTCGTTACCTTTATGCTCCGGATGCGGTGGATACAACGCATCTCGCGGGTTCAGGCTGCGGATGTAAGCTTTGGAATGAAATCTTTCGACGATTTATATCGCGACTGGAAACCCATAATCGATCAATTTCTGGAGTGGCTCTGGGCGCGTACGGATCTAAACAGATGGAACAACGAGGTTCTTTCATACGTCGAATCCAAGTTCAGACGGATTTATCGATTAACAGAGGATGAGACAGTACAGCAGATTTCGGAGCGTTTGGAGAAAGAAGCGGGCATATTGAGAGCAAAGATCGAGAGAGGCGAGACCTGTTTGTATTCCAGAGTCGATGAAAGATCAATGTTTAAGTTTACCGAACAGATCTTTTATGCTTATTTGAGTCTTTTGGCCGATCGCTTTGGCAAAGGTGATATCCTCCTGGATCGCTGCAAAGACGGGCATCCTCAAGTTAGACCACATCATGCTAAGGCATTGTTCGATCCCATCGGAGGTATCTTTACTCACGATCCAGTTACCAGGCGTGAAAGATTTCGCTATCGTTCCAGCTTAACAATGTCTTTATGGGATATGGCCCAAAAAGAGAAGAAGGAAGTTGTCCGAAAACAATTGAGACGAGCTGTTTGAACTCACCGAGCCGCCAACTATCTCGCCCATCTCAAAAGTCTGATTGTCCATCCCGGATTAGTTACCTTGAGGTAACGTCTTGACCACTTCTTTTTGTTGAGACTAAGTTAGCGCGATGAAACTATTTCTTGCGCTCTTGTTCCTCGCTCTTTGTCCCTTTCAAGCGACTGCTCAGCGAGACGGGCAGCACGATTTCGATTGGGAGATCGGCACGTGGAAAACACACCTGCGTCGTTTGCAGCGTCCGTTAAGCGACTCGACCACGTGGGTTGAGTATGACGGCACGACC
>Ga0126376_10000353_pt1 | contig 21923 bp, 21 predicted proteins | sample PanSoiMetPlot_15_FD_92760 | JGI IMG/M metagenome (GOLD analysis project Ga0126376, IMG submission 92760) | Tropical forest soil microbial communities from Panama - MetaG Plot_15 | ecosystem: Environmental > Terrestrial > Soil > Tropical forest > Bulk soil | place: Panama | collected 2016-02-17
CGTGCTAACATGCTGTGCTTTGAATGTGCCCCTGTAGCTCAGCGGATAGAGCATCTGCCTTGTTGGAGCCTTAATGGGGAATGCGGTCGGAACCCATTGAGTGGACGACCCTGTATGCGGGGACGCCCTGAGAGCCTCCGGTACTAAGGACCTCTCTGGTCCAAGTAAAAAGCCTCGAGGATTGGGTAATCCGCAGGAAACCGTTGCCGCACTTTGTCAACGGGATCCTCAGAGACTATACGGGTCGGGACTGTGACGTCCAAGATATAGTCCAGCCAGCAACCCCAGCTTTGACGGGCGGTCAGGGAAAGCCTGATGCTGGAAGCTAAGCAGAGGGTCGCAGGTTCGAGTCCTGCCGGGGGCACTACACACCAGCATGTGGCGGCATTAGCTCAGTAGGTTAGAGCGCCAGATTGTGGATCTGGAGGTCGTCGGTTCGAGACCGACATGCCGCCCCAAACTCACGAACAGATCAGTCGATTTCTTCCTGATCGCCTTTCTTCACTGAATACGAATCGAGATACTCAGGATCGTGGCCGCGGGCGACGAGCACGTACGCAAAGTGCCCTCCCCGTGCTTCGACCTCCCACGTGTACCTGTGATTGCCCTGCACCACCTTGTGCTGGGCCGACTTGAGATCGGCGACTTCCTGATAGCGAATCCTTGGACCATCCGTGCGCGCGATGGCCGTGACATAGCGGACGCGGTAGTCTGCATCGTAACCGACAAGCAGGTGTGAGATCCGTGGATCTTTAAGCGCCCACACCTCCTGCCGCTTACGATCTTCTCTTTCCAAACTGCCGATCGACTTCAGGCGAGCGCGTGCGTCGTCGCGGCTCATGTCCAGACTGACGCCCAGGATTTCCGGGCGCGGCCTGGCAGGAGCCGCGCTCGCCAAAATACCAATCAGCAGCAAGAGCGAGAGACTCAATACTTGTTTCATGGCTATTTAGTCTTCACACTCGCAACGTTCGAATACCCAGACTTCCCTCCAGCGTTCGCCGCGCGCACGCGATAGAAGTAGGTCGTCTTTCGAAACAGAGTGTTGTCGACGTAAGTTCTCACATTAGCAGCCACCGTTGCGACCTGAATGTAACCTCCGGACATCGACGTCGAGCGCTCAACCAGGAAGTTATCTTCATTGCTTGAATTGTCGACCCAGTTGAGTGTTGCCGATCCCTTGCCGCCGCTCGTCACTGCGAGTGCAGAAGGCGCCGCCGGCCGCAACTGGCAGGCTGCGTTACCGATCAACGTGTAACCAACTGCCGTGCTCGGGTTCCCATAGTTAGCATTATCCGGAACGACTGCAACCACGGGCACGCGCACGAACATGCGCGAGAGTCGCGCGCCTGCCTGCGGGTTTCCGATCTTACTGTTCGAAACAACAAGCGTGATCGTGTCTGTTTGCGTGTTGTAATTGCTGCCGGTATCGAGATTACCGACAGTCGTGGCGGTGCCTGCCGTGTTGTCTGCGTTGTGAATGTACGTGCCGTACTTGAAAGTCACCGCTCCCAGCATGTCGGTCCGCATGTCAACGAAGTAGCCGGTGTTATCTGCGCCCGTAAAGTAGACGCGCCACTGCGTGTTCGGCGTCAGCGGATCGCTCAGGTCGGCCATCTTCAAGCTAAACACGAGCTTCTTCGAACCGTCGGCAGAGTACGGCTCCGCAATTGAAAGCGCGCGAATGTCGTGACTGCCCAACTGGTCCAACGAATCACCCGCCGGATCGGTTAACACAGTGATACCCAAACCCGTACACGGACTTTCATTCACGGTTGGGAACACATGAGTCGATGACGCGCCTTCGCCGTTCGCATTCGACGCTGTCACGCGATAGTAATAGTTCGCGGCTGAGGCATCGTTGTCGATGTAGGAATTAACATCGGGAGTGAAGCTCGACAAGAGAGTCTCAGCTCCACCATCAACTCCACGATACAAACGATAACCAGTTATCGCCGAGCCTCCATCGTCAGGTATGGACCATGTGAGGTTGACTGCATCGCCATCACGAGTCGCGACGAGCAGCGGCGGTTCCGGCGTTGCGTTCCCCGGTGGATCGAATGCTGCAAACAAACGCTTACCGCCAGTCTGACGAATGATCGTGGCCTTATCGGTGCCGTCGTTGTCGTTACTGTCGAGTTTGCCATCGCCATTCTTGTCGACGCCGCGAATACATTCGGCCGTGACGCAGCCGTCTGCATAGGCAGCAAGCACACGGCCCTGCTTGTCAACCGTCAGATCGTTGAAGTCGAGAAGATTACGCGTGCCGTCCGGACAGGAAGTGCCATTCGTGCAAACAACACCGCGCTGTACTGGATCATTCGGTGTCGCATTAGCTGTGACCCAGGTGACTCCGCCGTCGTATGTGGTCGCGATGTAACCGTACCAGGTGCCCGGGAAAGTGAGATCAGTCTGTCGGCCGTTTGCACCCTGTGTAGTTGAGCCGAGGAAGAAATACGCCGCCCGATTGCTATCGCCAGCGATCACCGCGGGAAAGACCGTGTTCTGCACGCCCTGCGCAGCGCCGACGTCCTGAACGTTCTGCCAGGTCGCGCCACGATCGTGCGAGACCGCCACTCGCGCGTGTCCATCGCCGTCTGCATAACCGAAGTAGACCGTGCCGTCCGCGCCGATGCCGACTGAAGGATCAGTGTCACCGGGAGTGCTTCCGTCGACGGTGCGAATGGACCACGAGAGCCCGTTATCTTCGGAAACAGCTACGCCCTGTTTGCCACCGCACGATTTATTCGGAACGTAGACTGTGCCGTCTGGCGCGACTTTGATATGACCATGCAATCCGTCGCACTGCACGAGCGTCCACATCGGGATCGCGAGGCCGAACGTAAAGCCACCATTGTCGCTGCGCGCGATCTCAGCGAGACCAACGTCCTGCGACGCGTAGTAGATCGCGTTCGGATAGATCTGTCCATTCGGTCCCGGAAGCTGTATTGCGCCCCCCTTCAAACTGCCATCCGGATTTTTCGCGTAAGGACCACCACCGATTGTCTGATGGTCCACACCGGAGTTGATACCGGAGCCCTGACTGATGGTCCAATTCGCACCGTCGTCGTCAGTAAATGACATGAGGCTTGCTTTGCCCGCTAGTTCTGACACAAACGTGCGATTTGGCCCACCATGGCTGTCGGTGAAAAGAATCGGATCCAATGAGACCAGCGATGTGTTTGTAGCGCTGACGTCATCCCACGTAGCCGGCGCGGGCGATGCAGTGTCGTCCCACTTGACGCGCAGCGTTTGTAACGACGAAAGGAAAAACGCGTTGCCGGTGTCCCAGTTCACACCGATTGAAGGCTCACCAGCTGAATTGCCCAGCTCGGGTGGCGCCGGATAATTCGTGTAACGAGGAGCAGCTTCGGTCGACGGAGTCGGAGTGGGCTGTGGCGCAGGTTTGTTCTCGATGGTTGCGCTGCCATGATATTGATCGGCCGCAGTGGCCAGGTAATAAACGGCCCGAACAGTGTAAACGCCGGTGCCGGTTATTGACGGATCGATCGTCGTGTCTTCCCATGTTAGTGGTTCGGTTGGCGACGTGGCGCCGCGTCCCGAACTGCCGACGATTGGACCAGAGTTCGAATCTTTGTGGATGTAGAGATCGTAATCTGTGACTGGAAGCAGCCACTCGATCTTGATGCGGATCAGTTTGCCGGACCAGTCTGCGGTTGTTCCACCGACAGTCAACGTGAAGGTGTCGCAGCTGAGTCCCTCCTGACAGAGATCCTCGCCGCCGATCCCCACCGGTGCGTTGAGAGCACCGCCGCCGACACCAGTTCCGATCCAGGTAAGCGGTGTCGTCGCTGTTGCGTTGATCGTTCCTGCGGCGGGATTTGATGCGCGTGTTTTATAAAAGCCAGGCAGTGCAACTGCGAGTAGCACCAGGATGAAGATCAGCGCGATCAGCCTGGAAAATCGAATGTATCGAAAGGAATTGTGAGTCATCAGCTTTCTCCTGATTAGTAGAATCACGTAGTCATGGGGCCAAGCCACAACAAACAACTACCTTCCGGCGTTTGTCAGGGGTGAAGTATTGCTGGAACCCGCTGCGGGGAATCAGGACGCCGGGGATTTGAAATGCAGGATGTGAATAGTCTTGAAAGTTAACGAAAGATTCGAGAACACCTTGCAGTGTCCTTGTGGTTATGATGAAGTATTCTTGTGGTATTAATGATGGTGTAATTTCTTACAGGAGATCACGATGCCGGACGAGCAGAGAGTAGCGAACAACTCCCAAACCTACGTAACTGATGCTGACACTTTTCAATTTGAGACCATCGAACAGAAGAATGGACAGGCGACGGTGATTCGCTTTCGACTCGACGATCCGCGATATCACGCGGGCGACGTGATCGTCGTGCTAAGCGGTAGTGAGATCTATTTTCACGGCATGATTGGACAGCTCGCCGATGGTTGGGCCATCGCCAGCGATCATCGCGGATCGTTACTCGCGGCCACCGTGCAGTAACACAGATCTACCTCACATATCCGGACGGATACGTGACGCGAACACCCGGCGTCGATGATTTCACTTCGATGCGATGAAATCCCTTTTTCAAATGAGTCGAGAGGAAAGTCAGTGCGGCTTGTTTCTGAAGCAAGACATCCAAGTCGCGAATGAATGGTTCGAAGCTGACCGGCGCTCCTGTACCTTGAAAGAAGGGCCGTCCACCACTCTCATCCGATAAGCGCGACAACGAGCTCTGCGCATTAGCTACCAGCGATGGATTAGCCACCGCCGCCTGCGTCGGCGCATAGAAGCTGTAGATCGCTACGCCGCGTCGCTGCGACTCGTTTATCGCTCGTTGCAGATCGACGCTCTGAGCCGGCGATGAAGATTCGACTCCGCGCGAAATATCCAATCCGTCTGACACCAGCAAAATCGCTCGGCGACCAAGCGGCTGCGCTTCGAATTTCTTCAACGCTTCAATTACTTCAATGTAAGGGTTGTAAGGACTGACACTCGCAAAACCAACGGGTGGACGCAACGCACCCGCAGCCTTCTCGAGATCGGTCGTGAATTTCTGTTTGACCTGTATAGTCCCCGTGCGCAAGTAACCCACCATGACTCGCGAGTTCTTCGGCAACTTCCGGATAAAACTCGCCAGCGCTTTGATCTCGTTTCCAACGGAAGGCACAAGATCTTCCTGAATCAAAACTGCGATGGTGATCGGTGAATTCGTACCTATGCCCCTGATCGAAATAATCGTCTGCGGCTCGCCGTCCTCGCTGATCGTGAGGTCGACGTTCTGTAACTCCACCACCTCTTCCTTCACACGGATCGAGACTGGGACTGTGACTGGTTTGCCAGGACCGCGCGTGCCGCCATTGCTGGTGATGTTTTGCGGCTGCCCGAAAGCAGGCGAAGCAAGGAGAACAAAACCTAGAGCGATAGCCAACTGCAATACGATCGGGTTGAGTCGTCGAAGCGTTTTCATTGCACCTTCCTCTGTTGTCGGCGTCATTATACAGTGCCCTGTAGCGCAAACAGCGCCAAAAGCCCGTTAAGCCGCACTTCGAATTGCAGACTTTTGGTGCTTCATAGGCTAAGATCTGTTCACTTAGACACCGGAGCGCAGTGTTATGAGTCAAGCAATCGGCAAACTTTCCAGCAAGGAGGCCACGACGGCACGATTGCTGAAGATTGCCCCATGGGTCGCCGTGGTGGCGGCCTCGGTTCCTGCTCCGTTGCTGTTTCTTGTCCTTTTTCTGACCGCCGCAGCCACAGAATCGGCTGCTGTCTATCTATTGCTGGCCGGTCTCTCGCTGACCCTTGGATTTGCGCTGGGGGTGGTGATTGCCGCAATTCTCCTTATTTATCGCCGGAGGTGGCTCTCAAAATTACGAGACCGGTTAGCATCGGATGGAATCACGGCGGATGAGGTTGTATGGTTCCGGTCAGAATTGACTTCGGCTGAGCGTGCGGTCCTTGTGGAAATCGAGCGAAGTAACCCGCTTTTAGCCGACGCTTACCGTCAAACACTCGCCAATCGCCTGACCGCTTCACGCATAATCTCGAGATCCAGGCGGGAAATGCTGCGGGTTGAACGGCAAATCAACCGCGCCCGCACGCTAAATACACCGGAATCTGCGTCGCTGCAGCAGGAGTTGGCTGAGGATCATGAAAAGCTCCAGCAGTTGCGGCAACAGGCTACGGATCACCTGGCGAAGGCAAAAACGCGCTTGCAGATGATTGAGGCGACGTCGAGACGAAAGCTCACCGAAGGCGAGACGGATCTGATGATGCAACGTCTTGGTAGCTCTCAAGATCAATTGCCGCTCGTGCTTGAGATCGCGAAGATGGAACAACAGGCGCTGCTCGAAGCCCGGGCGGATGAGAGTCTCTCGCGGCCTTGATTTCGAACGCACGGGCGGCCACGGAGGGCCGCCCCTACAATCGATTTGGCGTTCTCGAATTCACTGTAAGGGCGGCCCTTCGTGGCCGCCCGTGCGTTCGAATCATATTCCAATGGAATTGGTGAGACGGTACACGCCGGGCGCCAAACGTTCCGCGAAGCCCTCATCCACTAGAGCCCAATTACCTAACCCCGCTTCCGGTGAATTAATGCCGGTCACGCGAGCCAATTCCCCGCGCAACGTCATCCCCGCTCCGACAAGGTAGGACCGCGCGATCTCCTTCACAGCCTCGTCCCGTCCCACCTGCTCCTTCAATTGGTCCGGAAACCGCGCTTCCGGAATGGACCAGATGTACGTGAACGTCGGCTCGTACAAGACCTCGGTCGGAATGATCTTGAGCGTCTTCTGCAACTGCGTCATCGCTTTGTCAAAACGCGCCCGCTCCGCAATCCCGCTCGCTTCACGCAGGTCGCGTGTGGCCATCTCCCACTCACGACGCATGATCTTGAGAATAACCTGCGCGTCATTCGAAAGCGTCTGCTTCTCCTGTCGCCGCGGTATGCCCAAGAGCGCGTTAAAGAACGGCACCAGGCGTGGCGCGATGAAAGTCGAACGGCCGCGCAGCACCTTTCCATAAAAACACTTACCACGCCGCATTACGTCGTCCTTGATGGTCCAGGCCAGCCTGCTCTCCGGATCCTTCTGCACGTTGCGCGGCATGTGCGCGTCTCGCCGGCCGCAAACGGCGACGTAAAGCGATGGTCCAGGACGCCGTGAGTCAGTCAACGCCTCGCAGAATCCGACCTCCTCGATGAAGCGTTCGGCACTGTAAACGTCCTCGACGCGATTCTCTGGATCGCGTCGCCACATGCGGTCGCGATGGACCTCAACCTCTTCCGGTAGCATGGGCCAATTCTATCAAACTGAATTCCACCATCAGTCAATCTGAGCAAATCGGTCAGGTAATTCAGGTCCGCCCGGTTTTCCGCAAATCGAGCTAAGTTGTTCTCACAAAAAGAACTAAGTCACTGCTCCTGATTTGGCACAGTCAGTGCACTAGGGCCTGCGACGGCCCCGCGTCAAGAGCCGGCCTAACCCCCCAAGTTATGGAGATGACAACGGTGACTGCGATACATAAAACGAAACGATTCCTGGTGCTGGCCTTAATGGTCAGCCTCACACTAGGACCAAACCTCCTGGGTGGCGCCCTCATGGCCACAGCCCATGCGAAAGACAAAGGTTTGGGCAGCAATAATAACCAGAAGCCCAACAAGGTCGCTTCGGACCTCGGCGATCTGCTGTCACACAAGGGCAGCGATAGCCTGGTCAAGGTAATTCTCCAACTCAACTCCAAGCCGAGTGGTCAACTTAATGCCTTGTTGGCAGCCAACGGCGTCAAGATCCGCAGACACTTCGACAACCTCAACTCTTTTGCCCTCGAATTACCCGGTCGCGTAGTTGATTCTTTGTCATCTTTCCCAGAGGTTTCGTTCATATCTATCGACAGCGAAGTTAGAACCCTTGGTGGTCACATCGCACACACTACCGGCACCGACAACGTCCGTGCGATGAGCACTGACGGCGTGCTTGATGGAAGTGGAATCGGAATCGCGATTGTCGATTCCGGAATTTATGGCGCACACGCTTCTTTTACCGATACCCTGACCGGCCTCTCGCGAATCGTCGTTAACGTCGATTTCACTGGCGAAGGTCGCACCGATGATCCATACGGACATGGAACGCACGTCGCGGCGGCAGCCGCTGGAAACGGCGTTGTTTCCCAAGGCGAATACATCGGCATCGCTCCCCGCGCAAAAATTGTTAACCTGCGCGTCCTGAACGGCGTCGGCGTCGGTTCAGTCTCAAACGTGCTCGCCGCTTTCAACTGGTTGATGTCGAATGCTTCGACTTACAACGTTCGCGTTGTGAACCTGAGCCTCGGCATGCCGGCCATCAACTCTTACAAGTTCGACCCGCTTTGCGTGGCGGCGCGCATGCTCGTTGATCGTGGCATCATGGTTGTCGCCGCCGCCGGTAACAACGGCAAGAACAGCGCCGGCCAAAAGGTTTACGGACAGATTCACTCACCCGGCAACGAGCCTTCGGTTCTGACTGTCGGCGCAGTCGATACCCGCGGAACCGATCAGCGCGGCGACGACAGCATTGCGAGCTACAGTTCACGTGGACCAACGCGCAGTTTCTGGACGGACGTGAATGGCGTCAATCACTTCGACAACCTGATCAAGCCCGAGATCGCGGCTCCCGGCAATAAGACGATCTTCGCCGAGTCTCCCGACAATTACCTGCTGCAACAGAATCCCTCGCTCGACGCCGGCGTCAGCAATAGCGCGACCCGCCGGGAGATGATGCTCAGCGGAACGTCGATGGCGGCGCCGCTGGTTTCCGGTGCGGCGGCCTTGATGCTCGAAGCCAACCCAACTATTACCCCCAACCTGATCAAGACGCTCTTGATGTTCTCTGCTCAACAGTTGCCGAACGCAAACATGTTTGAGCAAGGCGCCGGCGAACTGAACGTCGACGGCGCGGTGCGTCTGGCGAAACTGGTCCGCACTACTATCAACAGTTCCACCTTACTCGGAGCTTCGTTACTGACTGGTCCAGCTCCCGCTCCGCAAACAACAATTACAACCATCAGCGGCCCATACACGTTCCAGTGGTCCCAGGGCGCGATCGTGGGCCAAACCTACGCGGCCGGCATGGCACTCATCACGCAGTATCAGAAAGTCTATGCCAAGGGCGTTTTGCTTAGTGATGGCGTGCTGCTCAGTGACGGTGTTTTGATTGGCGATGGCGTGTTGGTCGGCGACGGCGTTCTCATCTCTGACGGCGTCCTGATCGGCGATTCGACTAAGTTCTCAACCGGCGTGCTGATCGGCGACAGCATCATCACCAGCAATGGTACGACCATCGGCGTCGGCGTAACGTTCCTTCCGATCACGAATCTTCTTCGAGACGGTGTTCTCATCGGCGACGGCGTCCTGATTGGCGATGGTGTGCTAATCGGTGACGGCGTTCTCATCAGTGACGGCGTGCTAATCGGTGATTCAGTGATCGTTGCCTTCAACGCACTGACGAATGGCGACGCCACCACCTCCATGGCAATTGTGCCCGACGACTACACGGACTATCTGGGTTACTAAGCAGTAACACTACTCAGAGCCCGCAAAAAACGAAGGTAGACCAATGTTGCAAACGAGCACAGTATCCAAAGTTAGCGAACGAGATCTGCCAACCGCACTGGCTGCGGTCGAGGTCGAGCGGCTGACCAACAACGATGCGGCGGAGGTGCTGCAGTTTCTGGCCCAACGTCCGATACACACAGTGGCGATGATGAGCTTGATTCACGACAACGGCGTCGTGAGTCCATTCAATCGCGGCACGTTTTATGGCTGTCGCGATCTGAACGGACAACTCGAAGGCGTTGCGCTCGTGGGCCATGCGACTTTAATGGAAACGATTTCCGATCGCGCGCTGGCAGCGCTTGCGCAAGTCGCACGCGAGTGTCCGCGCACGCACTTGATCATGGGTGAGAAAGAGCGTGTGGCCGATTTCTGGAGTCACTATTCTGAAACCGGACGCCGTCAGCGGCTGGCCTGCCGCGAATGGCTGTTCGAGTTGACCTGGCCTGTCGAGGCCCGCGAATCAGTCGTGGAACTCAGACTGGCGCAGATAAACGAGCTGGAGCTCGTGATGCCGATCCAGGCGCAGCTCGCCTTCGCCGAAAGTGGCATCGATCCAATGCTGGTCGACCCACAAGGTTTTCGCGAGCGCTGCCTGCGACGTATCGAACAAGGAAGAACATGGGTTGTCGTTGAAAACGGTGAGTTGATTTTCAAAGCCGACGTCATCTCGAAGACTGCTGAGGTTATTTATATCGAAGGCGTCTGGCTGCGCGACGATTCCCGTCACCAGAATCTCGGCACGCGCTTCATGTCTGAACTGATGCGGCGCTTGCTCGAAGATACGAAGTCAATCTGTCTGCTCGTGAACGAAAAGAATGAGCAGGCGCAGGGCTTCTACCGTAAATGCGGTTTTCACTTCCGGGCTACTTACGAAACGATCTTCCTGCCACGGAAGGAGCAGGTGCAAAACTAAAGAATCTATGAACCCCCGATCTGTCCTGATAAAGGCTAACTTGACCCCGCCTCATCACATGACCCTCTTTGCGCCATGGCAAATAAACTGTTTCGGCCATTCCTCTGGGTAGCAATTGGATGCGGTAGCTTAGCCTTTCTTTATTCTGCTACACAGGTCGACTTCGGCCAATTCGATTCCCGCTTTATCCTCCTCGTTGCGATTGCCCTCCTCCTCACGCCAAGGATCACAATCCCGCTTCCCCGTTTCAGTTCGCAAATCTCCGTTTCAGATACGTTCGTCTTTCTGGTGCTGCTGCTTTACGGAGGGCCGGCGGCGGTTATCGTCGGCTCGCTCGAGGCTTTTCTCTCGTCGCTGCACTTCAGCCGCAAGCGGGCGATCGTTGCGTTTAACTGGGCCTCGGCCGCAGTTTCAATACTGATAACGAGCAGCGTTCTGGAGCTCATCTTCGGCAGCGTCGTGGCGCTGCGCACCAGAGCTTTAACCGCCACTTTCCTGGGCGCGATCTGCACGATGGCACTGACTCACTACGTTTCCAACTCGGGGCTCGTCGGAATCGCGGCCGCGCTCAAGACGAACCAACCAATCTGGCAAACGTGGCGCAAGCATTATCTTTGGACTTCACTGACTTACTTCGCGGGCGCGTGTGCGGCGGGAGTGATCGCGGGGCTGGTCCACTTCATGGGCGTGTACGCGTTTGTTATCACGCTGCCGATCATCGCCATCATCTTTCTTACTTATCGCACATATCTCCGCAACGTCGAGACATCAGCCGCTCAGGCCGCACAGGCTGAGAAGCACGTCAAGGAACTCTCGCATTACATCGCCGAGCAGGAACGCATTCGCGAGCAGTTCTCGCAAATGGAAAAACTCTCAGCGCTCGGCGAGCTGGCATCCGGAGTTGCACACGACTTCAACAACACGCTCGCAGGCATTCTCGGCCGCGCGCAGTTACTGCAACGCACGGACGACCTGGAGAAGATCAAACGCGGGCTCGACATCATCATCAAGACTGCTGAAGACGGAGCCAAAACCGTCAAACGCATTCAGGACTTCGCGCGCCAGCGTCGCGATCATAATTTCGAGGTGGTCTCGATCGATCAAATCCTGATGGATGCGAGTGAGATCACGCGTCCACGTTGGAAGAACTGCGCCGAGGCTTCAAACATTCACATCACGCTCGATCTACAGATCGGATCGAATGCGATGGTGATGGGCGACGACTCGGAGTTGCGTGAAGTGCTCGTCAACATGGTCTTCAATGCGATCGACGCGATGCCGGAAGGTGGAACCTTGACGCTCTCCACCCGCACTCAGGCTGACTCGGTGATCATCAAGGTTGTCGATACGGGCGTGGGCATGTATCCCGAAGTGCGTTCGCGCATCTTCGATCCGTTCTTCACTACGAAAGGCAAGGCCGGACTGGGTCTTGGTCTTGCAGTCAGTTTCGGCATCATCAGGCGTCATGGCGGAACTATCGAAGTCGAATCACAGTATGGCAGAGGAACGGAGTTTCGCGTCGTTCTTCCGGTCGCGAAGGTCGCGGAGAAGAGCGCGAAGCAACCGAGCGAATGCGACGCGCCGGTCCTGCATGAGGTACCGTCTCCGAGCACAGAACAGTCGCTTGAGCGACTACCAACCAGACTGCTCGTTGTCGATGACGAAGACTTCGTGAGAGATCTGTTGCGCGAAATCCTTGAAGGTGAGAACTGCGACGTTTGTGTGGCAGAGAGTGGCAGTGAAGCGTTATCGCGGTTCAAGGAAATGGAATTTGACGCCGTGTTCACTGACGTCGGCATGCCCGGAATGAGTGGCTGGGAACTCGCGCGCGAGATCAGGCAGACTAACAAGCAAATCCTGATTGCGGTGATTACCGGCTGGGGCGAGGCCGTCGGCTCGCACGAACAGAAGGCTGCGGGCGTTAACTGGGTTGTCGCTAAGCCATTCACCGCGGATCGAATCGCGGAACTCGTTCGCGACATCCAGCTCGCCGTCGCTTAGTGGTTAACTGTCTGCGATAGCGCGCGGTTTACACTCTCCTCAACTACTTCCAATCGAAACGGCTTCAACAAGTAATCAAAAGCGCCACGACTCATCAGGCTGTGCGCCTGCTCCTGATCGCTCAATCCGGAGATGATGATCACTGGTGTGGCCGGATACAGTTGCACGACTCGATTCAGCAGTTCCATCCCGCTCAGCCCTGGCATCGAGATGTCCGTTATCACCACGTCGAAGCGTTGCGCTTCGAGATGCGCGAGTGCTTGTTCGGCGGTGTCGGCTGTTTGACAGGAATGATCTGCTGACAACAACTCGCAGAGCGTATCGCGGATCACGTCGTCGTCATCGACGACCAGGATATCTGCCATGATGGTCCTCCCACCTACTCACCAAAGGCGTCTCCCTGGGCGAATAACGAGACTCAACCTTTGCAGCTTGCAAAACGTGAGGTCTTGCTGACGCAATCATAACACGCTTGAAGCAGTGTGTTATTCTCTTTCCTGTGAAAGCGACGGTGCGATTCGTAATTGATGACTTGTTCCTCGGAGTAACTCCCTCCGGTCATGCACTGGCGCTCGACACCGACAGTAAACGATCGACAGCAGCATCGCCGGTTGAATTGCTTTTGGTCGCACTAGGCGCGTGTACCGCAACGGACGTGGCCGGCATTCTCAAGAAAAAGCGACAGCACGTTACAAGCTACATCGTTGAAGTTTCCGGAGAGCGTCGCGATGACTATCCACGGCGGTTCACGTCGATGAACGTACATCACATCCTCACCGGCAAATCGATCTCGCCGAAGGCTGTAGCCCACGCAATCGAACTCTCCGAAACGAAATACTGTAGCGTTGCGGCAACGCTGCGACCCCAAGTGGAAATCCAATCCAGCTTTGAGATCATCGAAGAGGCAATTGAAACCGCGGAGTAATTAAGGGAAGTGTTAAAGAACGTCGTAGCCTTTCTTGTTTGTGTGATTGCTGCTTCTCCCGCCATTGCAGCTAATCGATCGACAACTGTCGCGCCTAAACAAGCAGCCAGTGAAACGATGCTGGCGGCTGTGCGTCGCAGTGACGCCGCCGATCGCGACACCAGCGGAAATCTTAAGAAACTCGCGCCAGCCGAACATATGCGTCGCGCCGCGGTTTACCTGAGCGTGCGCGCGTTTAATGAAGCGCGTGCTCACTGGCAGACGCTGATCGACAACTATCCGCAGGATCAACGCGTGCCGGAGGCGATGCTGGGTATCGGGCGCTCTTATTTTCTCGAGAAGAGTTACGAGGACGGCTACAGGATCTTCAACCAACTGTTCCAGGACTACGGCGGCACCAAAGAAGGTCGCGAGGCTTTGAACTTCAGCGCCGCTTCCCTTCTGCGCATGGGCAGGTTTACGGAATCGGCTGCCCGCTACGAGGAGTACGTCAATCGTTTTCCCAACGGCGAGCGCATCGATACTGCCCATCTGAACGTGATCGACACGCTGCGTGAAGCAAACCAGCCTGCGGAAGCGCTGCGTTGGGTCGATCGGACGAGACAACGGTTTGCGGGTAGCGCCGTTGAAACGAATGCGATGTTCGCGGCGTTGCGGCTGTACGTCGCGGAGGACCAGTGGTCCGATGCGGTTAACGTTGCCGACCAGTTACTGCGCCGTTCCTTTTCGAAAGCGGTGCTGACGAGTCCTGCTGAAGTCGCGTATCTCAAGGCGTTCAGTCTCGAACAAGCGGGGAGAAAAGACGAGGCCTTCACTGCTTATCTGACGGTGCCGGACAGCATCGAGTCGTATTACGGCTGGCTTTCGACGCAACGTCTCACTGCACTCGCTGGACCATCGCGCGCTGAGATCGTCACGAACCGTGAGGTACGCGTCAACGATGCCATAAACTCAGTCGCTGACTCTTATCCGGCGCCATATCGACAGGCAATACTCAGCGCCGCCAAAGCTCGCAAACTCGATCCGCGTTTTATTCTCGCGCTGATTCGTCAGGAGAGTGTTTTCAAACCGCTGGCTAAGTCACCTGCCGGTGCGCGTGGCCTGTTGCAACTCACGATGGATGCGGCTCAGAAATATGGACCAGGCGCGGGGCTGAACGCGCTGCGTGAGAATCAGCTTTATCAACCGGAGACGTCGATCACAGTGGGCGCAGAGTATATCGAACATCTGGCAAACTTATTCCCGGGAATGCTCGAGCCCGTGGCCGCTTCGTACAACGGCGGCGAGGATAACGTCGCGCGCTGGCTCGCGCGCGCAAAACGAAACGACCCGGGCGTCTTCACCTCGGAGGTTGGCTTCGACGAGACGAAGGGTTACGTGCAGAAAGTGATGTCCAACTACCGCGTGTATCGACACTTCTACACGGCAGATTTAAACCGCAGATGAACGCGGATAGACGGGGATTTATGGTTCGGGACTGAACCCTCGCGAGTCCTCACGACGCTGCATCGGATACCGTTCTCTTGGAACCACTCCCAATCGCAGCAACGCTGAATAATATTCGTACCGGATCGTAATCTCACCGACGGAGTTCGAATCGAGATCCATGTTCACCCAACGCACGTCGTTGCGAACGTTTCTTCCGATGCCCGTCGCTGCGTAATCATCGTCATCTCGTGGACTTGATTTCGCAGCCGGTGCACCCTCGCCGCGTGCCGACTGCTCCTGCATCCTGTCTCTCGTAATCGGGGACGGCGGCGTCACAGAAATCGGTCGATCACGTTCGCGGAAGAAAACTGCCGAGATAACTCCGAGATTCGCGGTCTGTCCGAGCTTCGCGCCATACGAATCTCGTTCGTTGGTAAAGTAAAAGCGCCGCGCGCGTTCCGTGCTCATTTGCCAGCCGCTGATCGTTATCGTCTGGTACGGCTCGATCACCCATTTGCTCGCATTCCATGCGGATGTGTGGCGCGCATCGATGGTGTTGAGCCCATCGACCGACAGTGCTACAGCGACGCGGTCGGCAGAAGGATTGCGCACGCGAAGCTCATATTCTGCGCCCTGGATCGCTTCGATGTAGGTTCGTCCTCGGGCATAGTACTCAGTCAACGGACGGCCGTTCACCATCACCTCGAGATCGAAGCTCGGAACTGGTTTTCGTGTGATGCGATCCTGCCCCTGCCCCGCGGCAGCGTTAGCAGGGTTAAAACGAAGCACAACCCCGGCGCCCAGCACTATTGCGACCAGGAACAAAATGCTCGGTATCCAGTGAATTCGTCTCATAGATGTCCCTCCAATCAAATACATGAACGCCCGGGGTTCGCGAGACTTGCGCGTGTTTGTAAGATGGTCCTCGGTGGCCCGTATCTTGCTGCGATTCGACGTTATGGTAGCTTTTCAGTTGAGTAAAATTGGCAGGAACGCTACAATTGCGCGCCACTCCGGCGATGAAATACCGACAATTGTCGTCACAATCACCAAGTGAGGCTTGAGAGCTCATGGAGTATGTCCTAACTGCAACCAAAAACGAGGCGCGTGCCGGTTCCTATTACGACCGTATCGCGCGACTCTATGACCTGACCTTCAAGGTCAACGGTTACGGCCGGTCTTTGGATCAATACTTTGCCACTCATCCCCTGCCGGTATCTCGTGGGGCCAAAATTCTTGACGCGGGCTGCGGGACCGGCCTGCTCACTCTCGCCTTACTGCGCGCCATACGTTTTCCCGTATCGATTACGGCGCTCGATCTCTCGCAAACGTCGGTTGCTGCCGCTCGCAAATCGCTCTACTACAGCCCCGGACGAAAGCGCGACGTCACGTTCGCACAGGGGAATCTCTTGTGTCTTCCGTTCGCAGATGAGTCGCTCGATCTCGTCGTGACCTCAGGAGCGCTCGAGTACGTTCCGCTTGCCGACGGTATAACGGAGTTGGCGCGTGTGATTGCTCCGGGCGGCCATTTACTTCACTTTCCCATACATCCGGGATTGATTGGGGTCTGTCTTGAGATCCTGTTCCGCTTCAAGAGCCACCCGCCGCGCGAAGTAAAAGATCAGACGGAGCGGCACTTCCGCATGGTGCATCAATACCGCTTCCCGCGACCGCAGGCGATCGGCTGGAGCAAGACCGCGATCCTCGCGCAGAAGGTGTAGGTCGAAATGCAATAGGTCCTATTGGACTTATAAGACCTATTCTTTTACGAGGCGCAGAATCCTATCGTCGTCCTCGGCCGGCTTGCCTCGCCCGTCACGATTCGAAGTCGAGAAATAGAGATATCCGTCCGGCCCTTCGGTCACTTCGCGAATGCGCCCGTAGTTCTTGACCAGATCTTCCTGGCTCACGACGCGCCGTCCATCCAACACTACTCGAATCAATCTCTCACCACGCAAGCATCCGAAGAAGAAGTTTCCCTTGAACTGCGGAAAAACTGATCCGCGATAAAAGCTCCCGCTCGCAGGCGCGCATGCAGGCGTGTACTCGAGCAACGGCGACTCGAGTCCCGGAGCGGCTTGCGTGTGATGAATGGTGGGCCAACCGTAGTTCTTCCCCTTCTCGACGATGTTGACCTCGTCGCCGCCACCTGGACCATCAAAACCGCTTGGTCCATGTTCGGTCTGGAACATCAGGTTCGAACCCGGTTGCCAGTCCATGCCTTGCGAGTTCCGATGACCAAAGGTCCAGATCTCGGGCCGCGCGTTCTGCTGGCCCACGAATGGATTGTCCTGTGGGACCGTGCCGTCATCGTTCAAACGAAGCGTCTTTCCGGCGAGCGAATCAAGCTTTTGTGCCAACTGGCGTTGCGTCGCGTCTCCGGTCGTGACGTAGAGTTTTCCATCCGGACCAAAACGAACGCGACAACCGGCGTGAAACTGTGCCGCCGGCAGATCTTCAATGATCACTTTGCGATCGACGAAACCTTCCGGCGCTTCGCGGTAACGCACGACTCGCACTTTTATGCCGTCACTCGAATACGCATAAGACAAGTAAATGAAATGATTGCTGCTGAACTGCGGGTGAAGCGCGACACTCATCAAACCAGTCTCTTCGGAGGATTCGACGTCCGGAACGACAAACAGCGGTTTCGGATTCAGCGTGCCTTTCTCCATCACACGCACACGACCCGGCCGCTCGGTGAAGATCATACGGCCGTCAGGCGCCCAGACGATGGACCACGGCACCTCGAGTCCGCCCGCGACCTTTTCGATTTTGAAACTTGTATTTGACTGAGTTGAAGTCTGGACTTCTCCGGCCCCACCTCCAGCAGGCGGCTGACTACAGCTAATCCCGAGCGTTAAGAGTAACGCGATTAACGTAAATGTTCTCATGTCCAAGTATGTGCTTGGATGTCCGTTCTTAGTGCTGAATGTACTCGTGAAGCAGTTTGATCTCGTCGCCCTGCTCACCAACCTCCACGCGCAGCAGGTCGCGCATCGAGAGCATCCCGACCCAGCGGTCACCATCGACAACTGGGAGATGCCGGCTGCCGATCCGCTCCATGCGTTCGAGGGCCTGGTGCGGCGTCTCGTCACATTGAATCACGGCGCGCAATTCGCTGGTGACGTCGCCAACTCTGACGGCGTGGGGATCCCGTCTCGCAACCACAACGCGATTCAGGACGTCGCGCTCTGAAAAGACGCCAAGCAACCTGCCGCTGTCATCAACAACGCAGACGGCGCCGATATTTCTCTCGGCCATGAACTCAGCCGCTTCCTGCACGGTTGCCGAGGCCTTGAACGAGTAAGGCTCACGGTTGCGAATCACATCGCGGATCAGCATCGCTTTCGCCTCCTGATTCTGTTTGTGGGGTGCGGGTATTATAAAGAATGACGCCGCCGCTGTCTCTATTTATCAGAACAACGAGGCTTGCGCGGTCGGACGGCGAAAGGTGCTACCGGCGGGAGTTTGGTGCGTGCGTTTCTTGTTGAAGCCGAGGCGCTGGCAGTGAATCTTGAACAAACGCTCGGTTGCTTCCCAGTAGGCGCCCTTGCCCCGCATTCGTTCACCAAAAACGCTGGAGTTGAGTTTACCTTCGCGCGCTTCGCGAATTCTGTTCAGCACGCGGTCGGCTTTGGTCGGCAACTTCTCACGCAAACGTTCTTCGAAATAAGGGGCGACATTGCCCGGCAGGCGCAGCATATTGATGAACGCAGACTCAGCGCCGGCTTCTTTCGCGCGTTTCAGCAAGACGGGAATGTCGCTCGACAACCCCGGAATCACGGGCGCGATTCCGATACCCACTCTGATGCCTGCGCTCGCAAGTGCTTCCATCGCATGAAACCTCGCTTCCGGAAGCGGAGCAAACGGTTCGACCGCACGCGCCGCTTCCACGTCCGTGAAAGGAATCGTGAAGAACACCCCGAGACTTGCGTTGCGTGAAAGCTCCTGAAGCACGTCGATGTCTCTGCGAATCAAAGCCGACTTAGTGATCACGCCGACAGGCTGGCGGAACTCTGCACACACTTCGAGACAACGGCGCGTCAGTTTGTATTCAGCTTCGATCGGAATGTAAGGATCGGAGGTGAACGAGAAAACGATCTCCGCGCCTTTCCACGAAGGCTTCATCAGGTCTTTACGTAACAGCTCCGGCGCGTTCACCTTCGCGACGATCTTGCGATCGAAATCGGTGCCTGCGCCGTAGCCGAGATACTCGTGCGTGGGCCGGCTGAAGCAATAAGTGCAACCGTGTATGCAGCCGCGATAACAGTTGACGGTGTAATCGAAACCGACGTCAGGACTGTTGTTGTGAGTGATGATGTGGCGCGTCTCGGTCTCTTCAAACACTTCGAGCGCTGCCTCGGGAGGCTCACCGATCCACTCGACCGAGTTGTTCAACCATGGATTTGGTGGGTTTACTTGCCGCATTTACTCCTCTGGAGTGTTCGCCGCCATCGATTCGATCGCGTTGAACGTCAGAAACACTTGCTGTCCGGGCGAGCCCGCGGTCTCGATCAGGCAGACGTAGTCGTTCGTGATCTCGGAGATGCGGCCCGAATAGATCCCGCCCGAGACGGTCTTCACGTCCACTACTTCCCCTTTGAAGCGGCGGAAAAGATTCTCAAGGTGCTGTCCTGGCATTCGTCACTCCCCACGTAACAAAAAAGTAGCGATACTTGTCCGGATCTTCCAAGGTCACAAAACGTCCGCCCCAACCTTCGTCAACGGGCGACTGCACATCCGCTCCATTTTCGATCAGCATCTCGTAAAACTGCTCGACATCTTCAACACCGACAACGAAGTGGACCCCGCGCCCTCTTCGCAACATCGTCTCCAGATTTTGCGCGAGCGTGATTTTCAAGTTGCCTCCACGCAGCCGGGCCAGCGGCGGTTCCGCTTCGTTGTTGATCGACTCGACTTCCATGCCGAGTACGCCTTGATAAAAAGCAATCGACTCTTCCAGACTGTTGACCTCGAGAAAGAGCAGATCCAACCCACTAATCATCTCAAACACTCATCAACACGTAGAGCCCGTAGCCGCTGCTGACGACCACCGTCCAGAAGGCTGCCTCCTGAAGTCTGCTGTGACCCTTGAAACGATTCGTCACCGGCAGCGATGCATCAACTGCCACCATCGCGCTGCGAGCCAGCAGCACGCCGAACCCGAGCACGAACAGTGCGAGTACAGCTAGCGGCCAGAGAAAAAACATCCATTGGAAGCGAACCAGCAACAACAGGAACACGCCGGCAATCAAACACAACCCTGCGCTCAGGCAATGACCGAAAACTCCGACGTCGCGCGCTGTCGGAGTCGCGACCGGGGTAAAACCATTGGGCGTGACTCTTCTCGGTCGTACGGCGTCATAAGAGTCGCGGAGATGCTTGTCTTTGAGAACGCGATAGGCTTCGTTCAAAGACTTCATCCGCTCCTCGTTACCGCCGCGGTCCGGATGATGCCTCGCTGCCTGCCTTTTGTACTGCCGCTCGATCTCTACCTGAGAAGCATGCTTGTCGACGCCCAAAACCCCGTAGTAGTCTTTGTTCGAATCGAACTGGCTCATCGCAGATTGCCTGATTCTAGAGGCGCTGTTTTCGTTTGGCAATGTAGCACTTAACGCCGAAGGCGTTCGCTAATTGAAGCCCAGGGTTGGAGCGTAGCGACAACCCTGGTGCACGAAATAAAAGCTACCCACAAAACGCTGAAAGCGTTCGCCATGGGCCGAACCCTCTCAGGGTTGATGATCTTGTTCGTTCTTAAATCCCAGGGTTGTCGCTACGCTCTCCAACCCTGGGCTTCGATTGGCGAACGCCTTCGGCGTTAGTGGGTGGAGGTTTATTGCTTGCTCAAAGTCGAGAATCTCTCGAAGGAGTATCCCACTCCCGCTGGATCACTACGCATCGTTTCCGACGTCTCTCTTTCACTTCCCGCCGGGTCGGCCGTCTCGATCATGGGACCTTCGGGCAGCGGCAAGAGCACGCTGCTCTACATGCTCGGCGCACTCGAACCGCCATCGAGCGGCATTGTTACTTTAAACGACCAGAACCCGTTTCTGCTGAACGCCAAACAACTGGCTGCCTTTCGTAATCAACAGATCGGCTTTGTGTTTCAGGACCACTGCCTCCTGCCGCAATGCTCTGTAATCGAGAACGTGCTGACACCGACGATGGTCTCGACGATCAACGGCGAGCCGAGTAGTCGCGCAACGGAATTGCTGAAGCAAGTCGGACTCGCCGAACGTTTGGACCATCGCCCGGCCCAACTCTCCGGCGGCGAAAAGCAACGCGTCGCCCTTGCGCGCGCGCTGATCATGAAGCCGCAACTGTTGTTGTGTGACGAGCCAACCGGAAACCTCGATCAAAAGTCGGCCGACGTCGTTGCCGATCTGCTACTTGAAACGCATCGCAACGCCGAGACGATCTTGATCGTCGTCACACACAGCAAAGAACTTGCCGCACGTTTTCCCCAACGCTTCGAACTCCGAAACCAGCACCTCGAACAGGTTTGATGCGCACCATTCAGCTTTTAAAACGCAGCCTGGTTTATTACTGGCACACGAATCTGGTGGTGGTGCTGGGCGTGGCTGTCGCTGTCTCGGTGTTGGCAGGCGCGCTGCTGATCGGAGAGTCAGTGCGGGGCAGTCTGCGCGATCTGTCGACGCGGCGGCTCGGCAAGACTGACGATCTAATCTCATCGCCCAACTTCTTTCGCGAACAACTTGCAGCAGATCTCGAGCTGCGCGGGCAATTTGTCGCGAATGGTATCGGCGTGACGTGTCCGCTGATTGCGCTGAAAGGCGTTGCGATTAACGAGCCGAATAAGCGACGCGCGGGTGATGTAAAGGTTTACGGTGTCGATGAAAGATTCTGGAAGTTCAATGGCGTTGCGGATGTCGCTGCGCTGCAGAATGGAGAGGCGCTGGTAAGTGAGAGTCTCGCCACTGGACTCGGCAGTGGTCCGGGTGAGTCGCTGTTGTTGAGGTTGGAAAAGCTGTCGGATATTCCGGTTGAGTCGTTGCACGGGCGCAAGGAAGATCCGGGCAAGACGATTCGATTGAAGGTCGCACGCGTGCTTCGCGCTACTGAC